>Ga0196960_10000709_pt1 | contig 10466 bp, 9 predicted proteins | sample S3v_5metaG_FD_183187 | JGI IMG/M metagenome (GOLD analysis project Ga0196960, IMG submission 183187) | Soil microbial communities from Anza Borrego desert, Southern California, United States - S3+v_5 | ecosystem: Environmental > Terrestrial > Soil > Desert | place: USA: California | collected... | reverse complement strand
CCCGGCACGCGGGCCAGGGTGACCGCCCAGTGCCAGCCGACGTAGCCCGGCAGCCGGCTGGCGAAGGTGTGGGTGAGGACCTCGCCCAGCTCCGCCGAGGCGTCGGTCCCGGCGCTGACGCGCTCGGGCGAGGCACCGAGGTGCTCGCCCACCACAGCGGGGTCGCCGGCCGTCTCGACGGCGGCCGCGCGAGCCGGCTCGACCGCGGCGGCCAGCGCATCGTCCGCGGGAGGGGCGGGCCGCACAGCGGCGAAGGGCTCGGACACGCACCCATTGTGGCGGACGTCGTCCGGCACGCGGGACAGCGCGTCCACAGCGGCGTCTGGCGGCCGGACTCCCAGGTGGGTGCGGCACCATGGAGCGCGTGCCCGCCTCCCGCCCGCCCGGTGCCCCCCGGCGGCACCGGCCGTCCCGGCGCACGGCTCCGGGCGCGACCGACCGGATGGACACCACGCCGCTGGGCGTTCCGCGGCCGCAGACCCGCCCGATGCCGACGGCCGCCGGGCAGCCGCCGGGCGACGACCGGCCGACGACGACGATCCCCGGGGGCGGCCCGCACCCCGTTCCTCCACACCCCGTTCCTCCGCACCCCGTTCCTCCGCACCCCGCCGGCCCGAAGGTCACCGTCACGCGCGTCGCCGCCACCCGCAGCCGGGACCTGACCGTGGCCGCGGCCCGCCGGGTCCGGGCCGCGAGCCGGGCCGACGGCGCCGGGGAGAGCGGGCTGACCCAGCTGCTCTGGGTGAACGCGATGCACATGGCCGGGGACGCGATGATCGCCGTCTCCCTCGCCGGCACGCTGTTCTTCGCCGCGACCACCGACGCGCAGCGCGGGAACGTCGCCCTCTACCTGCTGGTGACGATGGCTCCCTTCGCCGTGCTGGCCCCGGTCATCGGCCCGGTCCTGGACCGGCTGCAGCGCGGGCGCCGGTGGGCGATGGCCACCTCGCTGGCCGGCCGCGCGGTGCTGGCCCTGGTGATGGCGGTGCACTTCGACGACCTCTGGCTCTATCCCGCGGCGCTCGGCGTGCTGGTCCTGTCGAAGGCGCACAACGTGCTCCGGGCGGCGGTCGTCCCGCGCGTGCTGCCCGGGGCCATGTCGCTCACCTCCGCCAACGCCCGCCTCTCGGTGTTCGGCCTCGCGACGGCGGGCGTCGCCGGCGCACTCGCCGCCGGCACCGCCGCCCTCCTCGGCTTCGAGGTGGAGCTGTGGGCGACCGCCGCCGTCTTCGTCGCCGGCGCGGTCCTCGCCGTCCGGCTGCCGCCGCACGTGGACGTGCCCACCGGCGAGGAGCCGGCCGACGTGCTCACCACCGCCGAGATCCGGCTGCCCGGCGCGCGGCGCCGGGTCAGCCCGCACGTGGTCCTCGCCCTGCGGGCCAACGCGGCGCTGCGCGGGCTGGGCGGGTTCCTGACCATCTTCTCGGCGTTCCTCGTGCAGGCCACCTTCGCCGACGGCTGGGAGGCGACGATCGCCCTCGGCGCGCTCGCCGCCGCCGCCGGGGTGGGCAGCTTCGCCGGCACGGCCGCCGGCTCCCGCCTGCACAGCGCCGCGCCCGACCGGCTGGTGCTGTACGCCGCGGCGACCGCCACGGGGGTGACCGTGCTCGCCGCGATCTTCTACGGGTTCCCGATGGCGGTGCTGGTCGCGGGCGTCGCCGCCGTCGCGAACGCCATGGGAAAGGTGTCGCTGGACGCGATCATCCAGCGCGAGGTGCCCGAGCGCCTCCGCGCCTCGGCGTTCGCCCGCTCGGAGACGATGCTGCAGCTGGCCTGGGTGGCCGGTGGCGCGCTCGGGATCGCGCTCCCGCCCACCGGCTGGCTGGGGTTCACCGTCGCGGCCGCCCTGCTGGCCGTCGCCGTCGGCCTCGTGCTGTGGACGCTGCGCCACGGCCGGCAGCCGACGGGGTCCCCGCACGCCCCGACGGCGTCGATGGGACCGTCGTGGTCGTGATCAAGCGCGTGCCCGCCCTGCTGGTCCTCGGCCTCGTCGTCTCCGTGGCCGGCTGCGCCGGGGAAGCCTCGACTCCCGGCGAGGTGCGGGTGCGGGCCGGCGGCCAGGACGTCACCGCCCGGCCGACGCAGTTCTGCCTCGACGGCGAGGGGCAGCGCTACGAGAACACCCCGCCGGTCGTGGAGGTCCCACCGGGAACGGCCATCTCGCTGACCGTGCCCGAGACCGTCGCCGAGCGCGGCTGGCAGGTGCAGGTGTTCGACGAGCAGCTCCAGGAGGTGCTCGGCGAGGTCGACGTCCCCGACGGGACGACGACCTTCGCCGAGATCAACTCCTCCGACGTCGTTCCGCCCGCCTTCTACCTCGTGGTGGTCGAGGACAAGGGCGGGGACTGCGGCGAGTGGACCGGCGCCTGGCCGGTCGGCTTCCTCCGCGCCGGCGGCTGACGGCCGGCTGCCCGGCCTCAGCCCTCCAGGTCCCCCGCGACGGCGCGCAGCACCGAGGCCACCTTGCGCGCGTGCCCCCGATCGGGGTACCGGCCGTGCCGCAGCCCCTCGGAGACGTCGTCGAGCAGCTTGATCAGGTCCTCGATGATGGGCACCAGCTCGTCGGGCTTCTTGCGGCTGGCCGCGGCCACCGTGGCGGAGACCGACGGCAGCGGGTCGAGCAGCCGCACCTGCAGGGCCTGGTCACCCCGGCGTCCGGCGACGATGCCGAACTCCACGCGCTGCCCCGGCTTGAGGTCGGTGCCGGCCGGGAGCGCGTCCTTGTGCACGAAGACGTCCGGGCCGTCCTCGCGGGAGAGGAAGCCGAAGCCCTTCTCCGCGTTGAACCACTTGACTCTGCCGGTGGGCACGCTGGATCCCTCAGTTCCTGTGTGACGAGGTTCGCGCCGGGAAACGACGACGGCGGCGGCACGGAACCGCGCGCACCACAGGTTAGCCGCCCCGACCGCCGCCCGGACGTGCCTTTCCGGACGCGTGCCGGGGGTGCCCGACGGCGCCGGACCCAGGTCGCCGGGGGCGGCCCGTCAGCCCGCGGGAACCGCTTCGACGATGCCGAGACGGTCGAGCAGGACCAGGAAGACGACGGCGAAGTCGTTGGCCGCCACATCCCGCGCGACCTGAGCCCAGTCGACCTGCTCCCGCAGAGCCCGGGCGACGGGCAGCATCCGGCCGAAGTCGCAGTAGTGCTCGTCGAGGGCCATGAGCTTGCTGACGACGAGGTCCGTGGCGTCGAGCACCGGCATGTGGACCGACAGCACCGGCATCATCTCGGCCCGCTCGATCAGGTCCGACTCCACCGGCCGTCCGCAGGTGCGCCACAGCACGTCGATGAAGACGTCGTCCCGCACGACCTTGATCAGCCAGTCCTCGGCCGGGTGCACCACCTCGAGGCCGCCGTCGGCCAGCGCCTTGGCCGCCCGCTCCGCGTCGGCGGCCGGAACGAGGAAGTCGGCGTCGTGCTCGGGCTCCGGCGCACCCCGGACCCAGGCGGCGTAGCCGCCGCAGAGGGCGAAGGGCACCCCGCCCTGCTTCAGCGCGACAGCCGTGCGCTTGAGGAGGTCGCGCACCTGATCACGGGCAGAGGGCTCCACGGATGCCTCGCTACCCGCTGGCACCGCCGGCACGCACGCGCTCCCCGGGGTAGATCCGGCGACGAGCGGGCACAGGGGTCGGGTGCGCATCGCGACCTTCAACATCCTGCACGGGCGTTCCCTGACCGACGGCCGGGTCGACGTCGACCGGTTCGCCGCCGCCGTGAAGAGCCTGGACGCCGACGTGCTCGGGCTGCAGGAGGTGGACCGGGACCAGCCGCGGTCGATGGGCGCCGACCTCACCGCGGTGGCGGCCGAGGCGATGGGCGCGGTCGGCTCGCAGTTCGTCGCGGCGATCTCCGGAACCCCGGGCGGCACCTGGATGGCCGCGACCGGTGACGAGCAGCCCGGGTCGGCCAGCTACGGGATCGCGCTGCTGTCGCGCTATCCGGTCGTCTCGTGGCGGGTCGTCCGGCTGGCGCCGATGCGGGCCAAGGTCCCGTTCTGGGCGCCGGGCTTCCGCCGGCCGTTCCTCGTCCACGACGAGCCCCGGGTCGCGGTCGCCGCCGTGCTCGAGGGACCGACCGGGCAGTTCACGGTCTGCAACACCCACCTGACCTTCGTCCCGGGGTGGAACGGGCGGCAGCTGCGCACGCTGGTGCGCTCGCTGGAGGGCACGCGGGAGCCGCTGGTGCTCATGGGCGACCTGAACATGCAGCAGCGCCCGGCGGTCCGGCACAGCGGGCTGGAGCCCATCGCCTCGGGGCTCACGTTCCCGGTGACGCGGCCGACGCGGCAGCTGGACCACCTGCTCGTGCGCGGCGGCATCCGTCCGACCGGCCCGGCGGAGGCGGTGCAGCTGCCGCTGTCGGACCACCGGGCACTCGTCGTCCAGGTCGAGGTCTGATCAGCGCTTGCGGTTCTCCGGTAGCTGCACGCCCGCCCGGTTCGGCTTGTCCGTGGGGTGGGCGTAGAGCAGACGCTCCGCAGGGAGCGGGAAGCTGTGGTCCTGCCCGAAGGGCGACAGGGACCCGGCGACCGAGGCGGAGAGCTCGGTCAGCGGCGGGCCGCCGTCCTCGGACTGGCCCCAGGTGGGCTCCACGAGGTGCGCGTGCTTCTCGTTGCGCTTGGCCATGACGCCTCCGTGTGCGGTACGCGTGCACCACGCGGTGCACTGTTGCCTCCCATCTTCGCCTGTCCACCCCCGCCGGCGCACGCCCCCGCCCCGTACGGAGGCAGCGGAGCACCACCGCGCACGGCGACGTAGCGTGGACCGGATGCCCACGGAAGCCCCTGCGACGCTCGCCGCCTGGCTGCGCACCCGCAGCGACGAGCAGCTCAGCGCGTTGCTCGCGGCCCGGCCCGACACCGCCCGCCCCGCCCCCTCCGACGTCGTCGCGCTCGCCAGCCGCCTGGCGGTGCCGGTGTCGGTGGACCGCGCGCTCGACGAGCTCGACGCCGCCACGCTGCAGGTGCTCGACGTGGTGCTGCTGGCGCCGACCGACGGCATGGCGCCCGACGAGCTGATCGCCGCGCTGCCCGAGGTGCCCGACGACGTCCTGGACGGGGCCGTGGAGGCGCTGACCACCCGGGCGCTGCTCTGGGGCGACGACGTCCTCCACGCGCCCGACCCGGTGCGGCGGGCCGTCCGCCATCCCGCGGGCCTGGGCCGCCGGGCGGTGGATTTGCGGCTGCAGCTCCCCGCCGATGTGCCCGCGGCCCTGGCGGAGCTGCCACCGGAGGAGCGCGAGGTGCTCGAGCGGCTGGCCGGTGACCGCCCGGTGGGTCACCTGCCCGACACCCCGGCGAACGGGGCCGGCTCCCCCGCTCGCATGCTGCTGCGGCGCGGTCTGCTCGCCCGCATCGACGCGCTGAACGTCGAGCTGCCCCGCGAGATCGGCCTCGCCCTGCGGGGGAGCCACCCCTACGGCCCGCCGCGGCGCCGTCCGGAGCCCGCGCTGACCAGCCGCGACGTCGCGGTGGTGGACCGCCAGGCCGCCGGCGCGGCGCTGGAGACGGTCGGCCGGATCGGCGAGCTGCTCACCCTCCTGGAGGAGGAACCGGCCGGGCTGCTGCGCAGCGGCGGCGTGGGGGTGCGGGACCAGAAGCGGCTGGCGAAGGCGCTGAAGCTGCCCGAGCCCGACGCCGCCTGGCTGCTGGAGCTGGCCCACGCCGCCGGCCTGCTGGACGTGGGCGGCCCGCACCGCGACGAGTGGCTGCCCACCCGCGCCTACGACGTCTGGCGGGAGCAGGACCTCGCCGACCGGTGGGCGGTGCTCGCCGGCGGCTGGCTGGCCGGCGTGCGGCTGCCCTCGCTGGTGGGCGTCCGGGACCTCGCCGGGAAGTCCGCCAACCCGCTGTCCCCCGACCTGGTGCGGCACACGGCCCCGGCCATCCGGCGGTCGGCGCTCGCCGTGCTCGCCGAGCTGCCCGCCGGCTCCGGGCTGGCCGCGGACGACCTCGCCGCGCTGCTCCGCTGGCGGACCCCGCGACGCGCCGACCGGCTGGCCCCGGTGCCGGACATGCTCGCCGAGGCCTCGCGCCTGGGTGTCGTGGTGGCCGGCGTCCTGTCCACCGCCGGGCGCGGCCTGCTGGCCTCCGGTGAGGACGGCGCCGCCGACGGCATGCGCGGCCTGCTGCCCGAACCGGTCGACCACGTCCTGGCCCAGCCCGATCTGTCGCTCATCGCGCCCGGCCCGCTGGTCGCCGGGCTCGCCGACACCCTCGCCGTCGTCGCCGACGTGGAGTCCTCCGGCGGAGCCACGGTGTTCCGGGTGTCGGAGAGCAGCGTGCGGCGGGCGCTGGACGTCGGCTGGTCGGCCTCGGACCTGCACGACTTCTTCGCCCGCGCCTCGCGGACGCCGGTGCCGCAGGCGCTGGACTACCTGGTCGACGACGTCGCCCGTCAGCACGGCCGGCTGCGGGTGGGCGCCATCGAGTCCTACGTGCGCTCCGACGACCACGGGCTGCTCTCCCAGGTGCTCGGCGACCGCCGGACCGCGTCCGCGGAGCTGCGCCGCCTGGCGCCGGGGGTGCTGGTCAGCGGGCTGGGCGCGGACGAGGTGCTCACCGTGCTCCGCGAGGCCGGGTACGCGCCGGCGGGCGAGAACCCGGGCGGCGCCGTGCTCACCCGGCCGGCGGCGCGCCCCCGGGCCGCCGGGCGCCGGCCCGGGGGCGAGCCCCACGCGGGGCCGCGTCCGCTGTCGGCCGACGACGTCGCCGCCACCGTGCGGGAGATCCGCGCCGGGGACGCCGCGCTGGCCGCCCGCCGCGGCGAGGCGGTGCGCCAGGTGCCGGGCGTGACGACGGCATCGACGCTCGAGCTGCTGTCGCGGGCGGTCCGGGAGGGCATCCCGGTGTGGCTCGGCTACGTGGACGCCCAGGGCAGCGGCAGCCAGCGGGTGGTGCAGCCGGTCTCGCTGATGGGCGGGTTCCTGCAGGGCTACGACGAGCGCCGGGGTGAGAACCGCACGTTCGCGGTGCACCGGATCACCTCGGTGGCCCTGGTCGAGGACGAGCAGGGGCCTGCCGCGGCGCCCTGAACCCGGCCATACTGCCTGGCCGACGGACCGTGCCGGGATCGGGCCGACCGAGATTTGGATGAGGGCGGATGCGCGGGGCACCTACCGTTGCGGAGCGGTTGTTCGACGCGGCCGGGGCCGTTCTGGGAGGGCAGCAGCTCCCCGTCCGGATCCGCGCGTGGGACGGCTCCACGGCCGGACCGCCCGGTGCTCCCACGATCGTGGTCCGTTCGCCCCGGGCGCTGCGCCGCCTCCTGTGGGCCCCGGGCGAGGTCGGCCTGGGTCGGGCCTACGTGGCCGGGGACATCGACCTCGAGGGCGACGTCCTCGAGCTGTTCGCCGTCCTCAGCTCGGACGGACCGCTCTCCCGGTCGGCCGTTCCGCACCGCGTGACGACCCGGGACCGGGTGGAGCTCGCCCGCAGCGCGGTGGCGCTGCGGGCCGTCGGGCCGCCACCTTCCCCGCCGCCCGAGGAGATCTCCCGGCCGCGCCGCCGGCACCTGCACACGCGCGACCGGGACGCCCGGGCGGTCGGCCACCACTACGACGTGGGCAACGACTTCTACTCCCTCGTGCTCGGGCCGAGCCTGGTCTACTCGTGCGCGGTCTGGGCCGGCGACGACGTGGGTCTGGACGCCGCCCAGGAGGCCAAGCTCGACCTCGTCTGCCGCAAGCTGGGCCTGGCGCCCGGCATGCGGCTGCTCGACGTGGGCTGCGGCTGGGGCAGCATGGCGCTGCACGCGGCGCGGCGGTACGGCGCGGACGTCGTCGGCGTCACCGTCTCCGCCGAGCAGGCCGGCTTGGCACGGCAGCGGGTCGCGGAGGCCGGGTTGGGCGACCGCGTGACCATCCGGATGCAGGACTACCGCGACGTGGACGACGGCCCGTTCGACGCGGTGAGCTCGATCGGCATGGCCGAGCACGTCGGCCGGGACCGGATGCCCGAGTACGTCGACGTCCTCCGCCGCGCGCTGCGTCCGGGCGGCCGGCTGCTCCACCACGCCATCGCCTGGTCGGGAGCGGACACCGGAGGACCGGGCGACAGCTTCATCACCCGCTACGTCTTCCCCGACGGTGAGCTGCTGCGGCTGGCCGAGACGGTGGCGGCGCTGGAGGGCGGCGGGCTGGAGGTCCTCGACGTCGAGGCGCTGCGCCGGCACTACGCGCTCACCCTCCGGGCGTGGGTCGAACGCCTCGAGAAGAACTGGGACGCCGCGGTCGGCCTCGCGGGTGCCGGCCGGGCACGGGTGTGGCGCCTCTACATGGCCGGGTCCGCGCTCGCGTTCGAGACCGGCAAGCTCGGCGTGAACCAGGTGCTGGCGCAACGGCCCGGCGGGGAGCCACCTCCGCTGCGGCGCACCGACTGGATCTGAGGCGGGCTCGACTCCGGGCCCGGGACGAGGGGCCGGCCACTCTGCCCCTCGGCGACCGGAAGGACCTGCTCCCGCCCGGCGTTACGGTGGAGAGTCCGGCGCGGCTCTCCGCGCCGTCATCCCGAGAACCGGAGGAACTCTCGCCTTGAGCGACGGCCCCCTGATCGTCCAGTCGGACAAGACCCTGCTCCTCGAGGTCGACCACCCGCAGGCCCGCGAGTGCCGCGCGGCGATCGCCCCGTTCGCGGAGCTGGAGCGCTCCCCCGAGCACGTGCACACCTACCGGGTCACGCCGCTGGCCCTGTGGAACGCCCGGGCCGCCGGCCACGACGCCGAGCAGGTCGTCGACGCGCTGGTCCGCTACTCGCGCTATCCGGTGCCGCACGCGCTGCTGGTCGACGTCGCCGACACGATGGACCGCTTCGGCCGGCTGACCCTGGCCAACCACCCCGTGCACGGCCTGGTGCTCACCAGCACCGACCGCGCGGTGCTGGAGGAGGTCGTCCGGTCGAAGAAGGTGGCGCCGATGCTGGGCGCCCGCATCGACGCGGACTCGATCGCCGTCCACCCCTCGGAGCGCGGCCGGCTCAAGCAGGCGCTGCTCAAGGTGGGCTGGCCGGCCGAGGACCTCGCCGGCTACGTCGACGGCCAGGCGCACCCGATCTTCCTCGACCAGGAGGACTGGCAGCTGCGCGACTACCAGCAGGAGGCCGTCGAGGGCTTCTGGGCGGGCGGCTCGGGTGTCGTCGTCCTCCCCTGCGGGGCGGGCAAGACGCTCGTGGGCGCCGCGGCGATGGCCGAGGCGAAGGCGACCACGCTGATCCTGGTGACCAACACCGTCTCCGGGCGGCAGTGGAAGCGCGAGCTGATCGCCCGCACCACCCTGACCGAGGACGAGATCGGCGAGTACTCCGGCGAGCGCAAGGAGATCCGGCCGGTCACCATCGCGACCTACCAGGTGATCACCACCCGCCGGAAGGGCGAGTACCGGCACCTGGACCTGTTCGACGCGCAGGACTGGGGCCTCATCGTCTACGACGAGGTGCACCTGCTGCCCGCGCCGATCTTCCGGCTCACCGCCGACCTGCAGTCCCGCCGCCGGCTGGGCCTCACCGCCACTCTCGTGCGCGAGGACGGTCGCGAGGACGACGTCTTCTCCCTCATCGGGCCCAAGCGCTACGACGCACCCTGGAAGGACATCGAGGCGCAGGGCTACATCGCGCCGGCCGAGTGCGTCGAGGTGCGGGTGGCACTCGACGACGAGGAGCGGATGACCTACGCCGTCGCCGAGCCCGAGGAGCGGTACCGGATCGCGGCGACGGCCCACTCGAAGCTGCCCGTCATCCGCCGGGTGCTGGAGCGCCACCCGGACGAGCAGAAGCTGGTCATCGGCGCCTACCTCGACCAGCTCGAGGAGCTCGGTGCGGCGCTGGACGCCCCGGTGATCCAGGGGTCGACGACGAACAAGGAGCGGGAGCGGCTGTTCGACGCCTTCCGCACCGGCGAGATCAAGACCCTGGTCGTCTCCAAGGTCGCGAACTTCTCCATCGACCTGCCCGAGGCCGCCGTCGCCGTCCAGGTGTCCGGGACCTTCGGGTCGCGCCAGGAGGAGGCGCAGCGGCTCGGCCGGGTGCTGCGGCCGAAGGCCGACGGTCGGCAGGCGCACTTCTACACCGTGGTCAGCCGCGACACCCTGGACAGCGAGTACGCCGCGCACCGGCAGCGGTTCCTCGCCGAGCAGGGCTACGCGTACACGATCGTGGACGCCGCCGACCTGGCCGGCCCGGGTGAGGTCAACGGCCCCGGCTGGGTGGACGAGCCCGCCGACTGAGCGACGGCTGCCTCGCTACGGTGGCTCCCTCGATCGGGAGGGGGCCACCATGGCCGGCGAACGGCAGGTTGACCCCGCCGACGAGCTGCCCGGCGGCTGGACGGCGCGGCGGCCCACAGCCGACGACCACGGACGGGTCCAGGAGGCGCTGGGCAGCTGGTGGGGCGATCTCGGCGGCGCGGCGGGAAGGACGCAGCGGGCGCTGCTCGTTCCCCGGCTGTTCCTCCAGCACTTCGGGAACACCAGCACG
>Ga0196960_10000708_pt1 | contig 10476 bp, 11 predicted proteins | sample S3v_5metaG_FD_183187 | JGI IMG/M metagenome (GOLD analysis project Ga0196960, IMG submission 183187) | Soil microbial communities from Anza Borrego desert, Southern California, United States - S3+v_5 | ecosystem: Environmental > Terrestrial > Soil > Desert | place: USA: California | collected... | reverse complement strand
GCCGCCCCGCCCGAGCCCGTCGACCTCCCGCCCGCGCCGCCGCGGCTCCTCCCCGCCTTCGACCCCTACCTCCTCGGCTGGAAGGACCGCGCCTTCGCCGTCCCGCCCGAGCGCGCGCGCACCGTCCACCCCGGCGGCGGCCTCCTCCGCGCGACGGTCGTCGACGACGGCGTCGCCATCGCCACGTGGTCGCTGCGCGCCGGCCGGGTCACGCTCAGCCCGTTCGACGCGACCGCGCCGCTCCCCGACCTCGCCGCCGAGATCGCCGACGTGGAAGGGTTCGCACCGTGAGCCCGCCGCCCGAACGCTGGGAAGCCTGGGACCGCTGGATCGGCCGGCCGGGCACCGCGCGGTACTTCGCGGCCGACGCGGGCCTGCGGTTCGCGCTCAACGCGGCGTTCCCGCGACTCAGCTACCGCGCCCGCTGGCCGACGCGGCTGAGCCCCCGCGGCACGGCGCTCTACGTGCTCGCCGCCACGGCGACGAGCGTCTCGCTGCGCGTGCTGCTGCCGCTGCTCCCGCCGCGGCTCGAGACGGCGGTGCGGGAGCTGGCCGGCGAGGAGCTGCGAACCGAGCTGGGCCGCGACCCGACCCCCGACGAGGTCACCGCGCGCATGGAGGCGCACGGCTGGACGCCCCGCCCCGGCCGCCGCGCTTGACCTGGCACCCCCGCGTCAGGAGATGATGCGCGCATGACCTGGTACGAGCTGCTGCTGTCGCTGCACATCCTGTCGGCCGCGCTGTGGATCGGATCGAGCCTCGCCATCACGGTGATCACGTACCGGCTGCTCGGAGCCGGGAGCGGCCCGGGCCTCGCCGGGTTCGTCCCCGCCGCGGGCTGGTGGGCGAGCCGCGCGCACCCCGCCGCGTCGATCGTCCTGCTCGTCACCGCCGGGCTGATGATCGCCGACGCGAACCTCGACATCGAGCTGTGGATCGTCCTCGCGCTCGTCGGCTGGCTGATCGCGGGCGGACTGGGCGGGAGCATGATCGGGCCGCGCGCGAAGGAGCTCGAGACCGACCTCGCGCAGAGCGGTGGCACGCTCACCGACGCCTCCCGCGCGATCGCCGGGCGGCTCCTGCTCGCTACGCGGATCGAGCTCGCGATCCTCGTGCTCGTCGTCTTCGACATGGTCGCCAAGCCGGGCTGAGCCGCGCGGCGGGTCAAGCGGAGCGCGCGCGTGCCGATCCACGCGGGTGCGTGCCTCCCCCGACCACGCCGCCGCCGTCGCCAGCCCAGCCGGACGCCGCCCTGCAGCGCCAGGAGGCTCTCGCGCGGCTGCGGGCGGAGACCGAGGCGCGGCTCGAGCTGCTGGAGACGACGCCCGTCGCTCCCCCTCCCCCGCCGCCGCGCAAACCGTGGTGGCACCGGGCGGTGTGGGCCGCCGTGTGGGGCGTGATCGCGCTCGGCGCGGTCGGGCTCGTCGCGGTGTGGCAGGCGAGCGACCTGATCGCGCAGTTCAGCGCGGGCGCCAAGCAGGAGGTCGTGGAGGAGGCGATCCCGGAGCTGCATCTCGCGCCGATCGACCCGATCGTGCCGGAGGTCGCCCGCGGCGGCTCCGGGGCGAAGGTGATCCTCGCGGTCGGCAGCGACCGGCGCGCCGGCGAGGGCGGCAAGGGCCGCTCGGACACGATGCTGCTCGTCCGGATCGCCGGCGGCAGCGTCTCGATGCTCTCCCTCCCCCGCGACCTGCGCGTCGAGATCCCCGGCCACGGCGTCGGCAAGCTGAACGCCGCGTACGCGCTGGGCGGGATGAAGCTCCTCATCGCGACCGTGCGCGAGCAGCTGGGCGTGAAGGTCGACCACTTCGTGCAGGTCGACTTCGGCGGCTTCCGCACGGTCGTCGGGACGCTCGGCGGGGTGTACCTCCCGGTCGACGGCCGCTACCTGCACCGCAACGACGGCACCGCCGCGAACAACTACGCCGACATCGACGTGCACCCCGGCTACCAGCGGCTGTCGAGCGAGAAGGCCCTGCAGTTCGTGCGGTTCCGCCACGGCGACAGCGACTTCTACCGCGCGGCGCGCCAGCAGCTCTTCCTCCGCGAGGTCGGCCGCCAGCTCCAGGCGCGGGCGACCGACGTGAGCGCGTTGCCGTCGCTGGTGTCGTCGATCGCGGAGGTGACGACGTCGGATCTCGACAGCGTCGGCGAGACGCTCGGCCTCGCGCAGACGCTCCACGGGACGCCGCCGGACCGCATCAACCGCGTGGTGCTGCCGGCGGACGGCGCGATGATCGGCGGGGTGTCGTACGTCGTGGCGTCGCGGGCGCAGAAGGCGCAGGCGCTGCGGGAGTGGGCGCACGTGGGCGCGCGCGTCAAGGCGCAGAAGCGGGGCGCGTCGGCGGCGCGCCGGACAGCCCGAAAGCGCGGCGCTTCAACGGCTGCCGCGACCCTCGTCCCCGACGGCGGCGCGGGCGCGCGCCTCGCGCGGTCGCTGAAGCGCGTCGAGGCGTGCGCGCCGACCGGCCTCCCCGCCGGCTACCGCTGGGGCCCGACCGAGCCCGCCCGCTCCTACACCCTCAACGGCTCCGCCGCGGGCGCGATGTGGGCGAGCGCCGGCAGCGGCCGCTCGCTCCTCTTCATGTTCACCGAGTGGCAGTCCCCGCCGGTCCTCGCGCGGCCGTCAACGAGCATCCGCCTCGCCGGCCACGACGTCGACCTGTTCTACGAGTCCGGCCGCCTGCGCATGGCCGCCTGGCGCTCGGGCTCCACCCGCGCCTGGGTCACCAACACCCTCCGCAACGAGCTCCCCGACCGCACCCTCATCGCCCTGGCCCGCTCCTGCCTGCGCGCCCCGGGCTAAGGGTTCAGCCGCTCCACGTTCTCGCGCACCCACGCGCGGAAGTCCTCCTCCGCGAGCCGCTCGCCTCGGCCCCCGAGCCGGCGGAACATCTCCACCGTCTGGTCCTCCGAAGCGGTGAGCCGATATGACGCGCTCTCGAGCGTCATGGTCAAGCAGATGAGCGCGACCCGGTCGTTGCCGGCCGGGAACGGCCGGTTGAGCACGATGCGCTCAGCCAGGACGGCCGCCCGCTCGACCGGATGCGGGAAGAGCATCTTGCCGTTCAGCGTCACGAACGGCGCCTGAACAGCTGCTGCGACCGCGTCCATCCGTGTCCGGGAGAGGAGCTCCTCTGGCGTCGTCTCGAGCACCGCCGCCGCGATCACGAGCACGTCACCGGGTGGGAACTCCTCCATCCCCGAAGACGATACCTATATGTATCGGTATCGCGGTGGCACATGTCGCGGGCCGTGTTGCGCCGACTACTCGAAGTCGGCGTAGCCATCAAATGCGGCCGATGAGTATCATCCCGGCGGTGAGCGACGGAGGAGCGCCGTGCCTAAGTCGATGACCCTGCGCCTGCCCGACGAGCAGGCGGCGCAGATCGAGATGATCGCCCGGATCGAGGGGGTCCCGGTCGCCGTGGTGATCCGCGAGGCCATCGAGGCGGCGATCGAGGCACGGCAGAAGGACGAGGCCTTCCACGCACGCCTGCGGGAGCACCTCGCGGAGTACCGCTCCCAGCTGGATCAGCTGACGGACGGCATAGGTCGGCGCGACGAGACAGAGCCCGTCACCGTGCGCTTCAAGGCGAAGGACATCGACGCCGTCGTGGAAGCGACGAAGATCGTTCCCCGTCCGCCGGCGGACCCGCAGCCGTAGACGTTCCGGCCCCGCGCAGCGGGGCCTTCGCCGCCGGCTAGTGCTGCTTGGCCCGCCGCTGGCGGTTGCGCTCTTCCTGCTTGTCGACGACGCGCTCGATGAGCTGGAGGATCTGGGTGGGGCCGGAGGCCTTGGCCTGGCCGTACATGAAGGCCTCGCGCCAGTCCGCGACCTTGGCGTCCTTGGCCATCTCGTTGAAGAAGGCGCGCTGCATGTGGACGGTGACCTTGGCGTCGCCGGCGACGTCCTTGGTGACCTTCACGTCGGGCAGCTCGATCCGGAACTGCTGCTCGTCGCCGCGGCCACGCAGCTCGAGCTTGACGACGAGCTTCATCGGCTTGAGGGCGGGGACCTCGTCGAGGAACCGGCGGACCGCGCCCTCGATCAGCGGCTTGGCGTCACTGCTCGACATGCCCGGGACCCTAGCGCGGCCTCGCCCGCGCGGCGCACCGCAAGACCACCGGCCCCGGCGACCAGCGCGAGCATCGCGACGTTGTGCGCGTACTTCGGCCCGGCGGGCACCTCGCCGACGAGCGGGAAGTAGGTGAACGCCAGGACCGCGCGGCTGAGGAGCGCGCCGACGGCGAGCGCGGCGACGGCGCGCAGATCCCACGCCCAGCGGGTCACGAGCCACGCGCCAGACGCCAGCACGGCGACCGCCGCGACGAGGCCGAGCCACGTGCCGGGCATCAGCGCGTGCGCGGTCATCGCGACGAACCCGCCCGCGCACGCCCACGCCACGCGCGGGCCCGGACGGCGCGCGCCGCCGCCGCCACGCGCGGGACGGAACGCGAGCCCCACGAGCACGAAGATCGTCACGACCGTCGCGGCGAGCTGCGCGACCGTCGCGCCATCGCTTCCCGCGGGCGGCTCGGCGAGGATCGCCGCCGCGACGAGCGCCCAGAGCCCGACGGCCACCATGATCTCGCCCCGCCCCAGCCACGGCGCGCGGGCGAGCGACGGGAAGAGCGCCTCCGCCACCGCGATCGGCGCGCAGAAGCTGAAGACGACGTGCCCCGCGACGAACGACTGCACCGGATACGGGCTGAGGTCGAGCGGGCCGATCCACGTCGGCTCCACCATCTCGTCCCACCCGCGCACGTCCCCGTACGAGCGCGCGAACATCGACTGGTCGACCAGGCCGGCCTGGAGCAAGCCGGCGGCGCAAGCGAGGAGCACCATCGCGCCCCACCCCAGCCCGCGCCGCCGCACGACCTCGCGCAGCAGCAGCGCCGGGCACCCGTACAGCAGCGCGAAGAAGACGACCGCGACGGCCAGCTCCCCCGGCCGCCCGGTCGAGTCGTCGTACGCGGCGAGCAGCTCCGCGCACACCGCGCAGAGCAGGACCAGCACGACGATGGCGAGGCGACGTTGCATCCCCGCCATCGTCGACGACGCGCCCTCCGCGCACATCGGCCGGAGGGCGAGAACCACCCCCGACCAAAGACCATCCTGCGTGAGTCATCGTCGCGGCTGGCGGTGCCGGACGAACGGGCGTTAGGCCGTCAGGCCGGTGTCCCGTCGTCCGGTGCCGTCAGGCGCGACGAGACCCGCGCAGGGCTCAGATCTTGTAGCGCTGGAGGAGCTTCTTGCCGATGACCATCTTCTGGATCTCGGACGTGCCCTCGCCGATGAGCAGGAGCGGCGCGTCGCGGTAGATGCGCTCGATCTCGTACTCCTTGGAGTAGCCGTAGCCGCCGTGGATGCGGAGCGACTCCTCGGCGCAGAAGCGGCCGGTCTCGGAGGCGAAGAGCTTCGCCTGGCCCGCCTCGATGTCGGAGCGCTCGCCGGCGTCCTTCATCCGCGCCGCCTTGAGCACGAGCATGCGGGCGGCCTCGATCTGCGTGGCCATGTCGGCGAGCTTGAACTGGATCGCCTGGTGCTCGGCGATCGGCACGCCGAACGTCTTGCGCTCCTGCGCGTACCGGATGCCCAGCTCGAACGCGCGCTGCGCGAGGCCGACGCCGCGAGCGGCGACGTTGACGCGGCCCAGCTCGAGCGCGTCCATCATCTGCGCGAAGCCCTTGTTGAGGCCCGCGTCCTCGCCGCCGAGGATCGAGTCGGCCGGCGTGCGGTAGCCGTCGAAGACGAGCTCGGTGGACTCGACGCCCTTGTAGCCCATCTTCTTGAGCTGCGGCGGGACGGTGAACCCGGCGTACTTGCCGGTGTTCTCGCTGACGCCCGGCTCCTTCTCGCAGATGAAGCACGTCATGCCCTTGTGGCGCTTCTCGGCGTTCGGATCGGTCTTGACGAGCGTGAAGACGAGCGTGGAACGAAGGCCGTTCGTCACCCACATCTTCTGCCCGTTGATCTCGTAGTCGCCGTCGCCGGTCTTCGTCGCGGCGGTCTTGATCGCCTGGACGTCGGAGCCCAGCTCCGGCTCGGAGAGCGAGAACGCGGCGCGGATCTCGCCGGTCGCCATCTGCGGCAGGTACTTCTGCTTCTGCTCGTCGGTGCCGTACTTGAGCAGCAGGTACGTCCCGATGAAGTGGGTGTTGATGACGCCGGAGATCGAGATCCACCCGCGCGAGAGCTCCTCGACGACCATCGAGTAGGTCGTCAGGTCGAGCCCGAGGCCGCCGTACTCCTCCGGGATCGTGATCCCGAAGAGGCCCAGCTCCTTCATCTGCTCCACGATGGGCTCGGGGAACGAGTCCTCGTGGTCGTACTTCTCGGCGTTCGGGATGATCTGCTCGTCCGTGAACTGGCGGACCATCTCGGTGATCGCCTGCTGCTCATCGGTCTTCTCGTAGAAAGCGCTGGTCGCGACGGCCATTTCGGGTCTGTCTCCAAGCTCGGGTTCGGCGCCCTGGAAGATACCTCCCGCACTTGGTCGACCGCGCCGCGACCGGCGCTCTCCACCGACGTCTAGCCGAGGCTGACCGGCACGCGCACCTTCACGCGGTTGCCGGCGGCGTCGTGGAACCGCACGACGAGGAACGCCTTGACGGTCTTGCGGCCGGCGAGCAGCTTGCGGCCTTGCCCGGCGAGCGGGACGGTGAGCGCGACCTGGCCGCTCTTCGGGACCGCCTTGCGGATGGTCTTGGAGAGCGCGCGCTCGCGGCCCTTGCCGGTGGAGATGCGCAGCTCGAACGCGGCGTCGCCGGCGGACGGGAAGGCCTGGGTGAGCGTGACGCCCTTCTTGATGCTCGCGCGGCCGACGTCGGCACCCTGGACGAGCGCGGTCTGCACCTGGGCCGGGCTGAGGACCGGCTTGGCGGCGGGCTTGGCGGGCGCGGGCGCGGGCGCGGCCGGAGCGGGCGTGCCCGGGGTCTCCTTGACCGGCGCGGCGACGACGGCGAGCGTGCCGGTCGCCTCGCGGATCGCCCCGTCGGCGAGCTTCAGCTCGACCGTGACGTCCTGGTCGCCGAGCGGCGCGTCGGCGGGCACGTCGACCTTCACGGCCACGGGCGCGTCGCCGGTCGCGGCGAGCGTGACCGCGTCGAGCGGCGCGACCGCGGCGCCGGCGAGCGACGTGGTGGCGGTCGGCGCGAGCGGGCCGCTGGCGGCGGCGCCGCGGTACGCGAGCGTGAACGGCACGGTCGCGGTCGTGCCGGGGTGAGCGGTGACGGTATCCGCCGGCGCGACGAGGTCGGCGTCGCGGATCGCGGCGGTGCCGGCGAGGCTCACGCCGCTGAGCGTGTCGACGACCCGGCACGAGGTGTCGCAGTCGGTGGAGGGGCCGGTGAACGTCGCGTCCTCGGCCGGCTCGCGCAGGAACGCCACCGTCCGGTACGCGAAGGCCGGGGCCGCCTCGACGGGCGCGTCGAGGTCGGCGACGACCTTCGCCCGCCACGTGCCGGTCGGGGTGGTGAGGTCGGTGGCGCGACCGGCCGTGCGGAAGCCGACCCACCGCTTGCCCGCCGCCGCGGGCTGCGCGGCGTCGAGCCAGTCCTCGAGCTCGGGGTCGCGGGCGAGCCGGGCGATCGGAGCAGCGTCCGTCGCCCCATCGAGGGCAGGCCCGACGAGCTCGGCATCGCCCGGCGCGGTGTCCTTGGCGACCTCGTACGCGATGAGCAGCTGCCCGGTCGGGAGCGCGCCTTCCGCGTTGCACGTGGCGCTGTCGCCGAGCGCGTTGTCGTCGCCGTCCACGCCGCAGAAGGCGGTCGTGATCTCGACGAGGCCACCGACCCCGCCCGGCTGGGCGGCGTCCTGGCTGTCGACGGCGGGTTCGCAGCCGGCCGCGAGCGCGGCGAGGACGGCGAGGCAGGGCACGGAGAGGCTGCGAAGCGAGGTCACCCACCACCTTTCGGGAGAACGCTGTTCACGCCCGATCGGTCATCCGTCCGCCGCGGCCCTCCCCACTTACACTCCGCGCCCGTGAACTTCGCGCGCGAGATCGTCGAGAGCGCCGACCCGGGGCGGCTGGCGCTGATCGAGCTGGCCCGCGACGGGACGCGGCGGGAGTGGACCTTCGGCGCGGTCACCGCGTTCAGCCGCACCGTGGCCGCGCACCTCGCCGAGCGGGGCGTCCGCCGCGGCGACGTCGTGATGACGCTCGTCGGCAACCGGCCCGAGTGGGTCCTCACGATGGTCGCCTGCTTCCGCCAGGGGTTCGTCGTCCTCCCCTGCACCGAGCAGCTGCGCGCGAAGGACCTCGCGCTCCGCATCGCGGCGACCGCGCCGAAGCTCGTCATGGCGGACGAGCGCAACCGCGCGGTGCTCGAGGCCTCCGGCTGGGACGGCCCGACGATCTGGGGCCCGTGGGGCGACTGGCCCGAGCAGGCGCCGCCGCCGGCCGCCGACCTCGAGCCCGAGGACCCGTGCCTGATCACCTTCACGAGCGGGACGAGCGGCGAGCCGAAGCCGATCCTCCACGGCCAGCGCTACCTCGCCGGCCAGGCCGTCCAGGCCAAGCACTGGCTCGACGCGCGCCCCGGCGACCTCGTCTGGTGCACCGCCGCGTCGGGCTGGTCGAAGTCGGCCCGCAACGTCTTCATCGCCCCGTGGGTCCGCGGCGCCGCCGCACTCCTGCACGACGCGCGCTTCGACCCGGTCGAGCGGCTGCAGATCCTCGAGGACGAGGGCGTGAACGTCCTCTGCATGGCGCCGACCGAGTACCGCGTCATCGCCAAGCGCACCCCGCTGCGCCCCTTCCCCGCCCTCCGCGGCCTCGTCGCCGCCGGCGAGGCGCTCAACCCCGAGATCCTGAAGGCGTGGCACGCGGCGACCGGCCTCTCCATCCGCGACGGCTACGGCCAGACGGAGACCGGCCAGCTCACCGGCACCCCGCTCGACGAGGACGTCCGGCCCGGCTCGATGGGCAAGCCGCTCCCGGGCATCGCCCTCACCGTCGAGGACGGCGAGCTCGTCGCCGACCCGCGCACCGTCCCCACGTTCTTCCTCGGCGCCCCGCGCGACGAGCCGTGGCGCACCGGCGACCGCGTCCGCCAGGACGAGGACGGGTTCCTGTACTTCGAAGGTCGCACCGACGACGTGATCATCAGCGCGGGCTACCGGATCGGCCCGTTCGAGGTGGAGTCCGCCCTCGTCGCCCACCCGGCGGTCGCCGAGGCGGCGGTGGTCGCGGCGCCCGACGAGGAGCGCGGATCGGTCGTCAAGGCCGTCGTGGTGCTGCGCGACGGCCACACCGCGTCCGATGCGCTGGCCCGCGAGCTGCAGGAGCACGCCAAGCGCGAGACCGCCCCGTACAAGTACCCGCGCATCGTCGAGTTCGCCGCCGACCTGCCCAAGACGACGAGCGGGAAGATCCGCCGGGCGGCCTTGCGCTCCGAGTGACAACCCGCGTAGGGTCGCTCGCATGGAGGGAGCGACGGCGCTGGAGGCCGTGTTCGAGCCGGTGCACCCGGCCACGACGTTCCAGGAGACCGTGGAGCGGCTGGGCACCGCGATCCGGCTCGGGCTGCTGGAGCCGGGCGTCCGCCTCCCGCCCGAGCGCGAGCTCGCCGAGCAGCTGCGCATCTCCCGCTCCACGCTCCGCCAGGCGCTTACGACGCTCGTGCAGTCCGGCCACCTCGTCTCCTTCCGCGGCCGCACCGGCGGCACGTTCGTCGCCGACGCCCCACCGCTCAGCGGCGGCGCCGGCGCGGGCCGCCCGCGCCCCGAGTGGCGCGGCGTGCTCGACCACCGCGTCGTCGTCGAGTGCGGCGCGGCGCTGCTGGCGGCCGAGCGCGACGGCGCCGCGCTGGAGCGGATGGAGCTGCTGGCGGACCAGATGGACGCCGCGGACGGCTTCGACGCCTACCGCCGCGCCGACGTGCGCTGGCACATCGCGCTGGCCGAGGCGACCGGGACGCCGCGGCTGATCTCCGCGATGACCGAGGTGCAGGGCGAGCTGACCGAGCTGCTCGCGCTCGTCCCCCACCCGCCCGCGGCGCTGCGCCGCGCGAACGACCAGCACCGCGAGATCGCCCGGCTCCTGCGCGAGCGCGACGGCGGCGCGGCGGTCGCGGTCCTGCGCACGCACCTCGCCGAGACCGAGGGACGTCTGTCCGCCCTGCTCAACCCGGTGGTCCGCCGGCCGACATAACCGGGCGTGGACGCCGAGCCGCGCCGCCCGCTCTCCTCCGATGGACTGACCCGTCGCGCGGCGCCGTTCCTGCTCGTCATCGCGATCGCCTTCGCCGGCCTGGGCGTCGTCGGCCACACCACCAAGCCGCACTGGACCGTGGCCGCGGCCGTCGCGACGGTCGTGCTCATCCTCGCGGGCCTGCTCGTGCCCTGGCGCCGCCTGCCGGCGTGGACCGAGGCGCTCGTCCCGCTCGGCTTCCTCGGCGTCGTCTTCCTCCTGCGCGAGGCCGGCGGCGGCGCGGCCTCCGGCTTCTCGCAGACCGCGGTGCTCCCGGTCG
>Ga0196960_10000707_pt1 | contig 10485 bp, 13 predicted proteins | sample S3v_5metaG_FD_183187 | JGI IMG/M metagenome (GOLD analysis project Ga0196960, IMG submission 183187) | Soil microbial communities from Anza Borrego desert, Southern California, United States - S3+v_5 | ecosystem: Environmental > Terrestrial > Soil > Desert | place: USA: California | collected... | reverse complement strand
GCCCCGGCGCAGCGTGGTGGCGAGGTCGAGGCCGGGCGTCTGCGGCGCCGCGAGCACGAGCGGGTGGCCGAGCAGCGGCGTGACGTCCTCCTCGACGTCGAGCCCGAGGCCCGCGGCGAGCTGGCGCAGGACGACCGGGCCGACGATGAGCTTGTCGAGCAGCGCGCCGAGCGCCTTGGCCTGCTCGCCGCCGGTCTGGATCACCGCGACCGCGCGGGCGTCGGCGGGGAGGTAGGCGAGTGCCTCACCGAGCGGGTCCTTCACCACGCGCTCGGGCTGCTCCTCCTCGTCGCTCCCGCCGCCGGTGGTGAGCACGGCGATGCCGCCGCCGGCGATCAGGACGGCGGCGCAGAGCACCGCGATGAGGGGGCCGCGCGACACGGCCGCGCAGGGTAGTGCCCCGCGCCGCCGCCTCTACCGCGCGCCGGGGTCGCCGAGCGCGCGGACGACGGCCTGGAGCGCCGCGGCGTACTGCGCCGCGCGCGCCTCCACCGTCGCGTCGCGCTGGAGCACGCTTCGCACCTCGCCGAACCCGGCGACCTCCTCGCGCGCCGCCTCGACGCGCTGGCCGATCTCGGTGAAGAGCGTGCGGACCTGGTCGGTGTCGTTCGCGCGGGCGGCTTCGATCCGGCCGTTGACCTCCAGCGCGCGCACGACCTGGAGCCCGCGGTCCAGCTCGGCGGAGTGCTGCACGAGCGTCTTGACCCGCGCGTCCAGCGCGGTGAGGCCGGCGGAGAGCCGCTCGACCGCCTCGCACAGGGCGTGCGTCAGCAGCTCGAGCTGCTCGGCGAGCACGCCCGACACGTCCGCGTCGGCGATGTGCTCGAACGCGAACGCGGCCATCATCTCGGTCTGGATCCGGCTCGCGGCGATGAGGAAGCCCATGTCGCCGAGCAGGTCGACCGAGCCGTTGATGTCCTCCGCCAGCGCCACGAGCAGCGGCTCGAGCGCGTCGAACCGCGCGCGCTGCAGCCCGGCGACGGCGCTCAGCGCGGCGCCGTCCGCCAGCCGCGACGACGCGAGCATGGCGTTGAGGGAGAAGAGCCGCATGTCCTCCGACAGCTCGCGCACGAACGCGGACTTGCCGGCCAGGCGCGCGCCGGTCTCGGCGTACGCGGCGACGTCGGCGACGATGCCGTCGAGGAACCGGCGCATCGCGACGCACCGGTCGAAGACCTCGGCCACGCGCGGGTGCGCCTCGGGCGGCACGGCGGACGTGCGGCCGGCGGCGTCGCCGAGCTGCTCCTCGCGGCTGGTGACCTCGGCCACCAGCGCTTCGCGCATGAACGCCTCGTAGTCGGCGAAGCCGGCGGCGGTCAGCAGCTCGCCGAGCCGCGCCTCGCCCGCGGCGATCGACGCCTTGCGGTTGCGCGGGTCGCCCGCCTCGGCCTCCCGCTCGACCGCGAGGACGTCGGCGTACAGCGCGCGGACTTTGTCGAAGAGCGCGTGGGACGGCTTGATCCGCACCGACGCGTAGCCGCCCGGCACCGGCGCGACGACGGCCATGACCCAGTAGTGGTCGCCGTCCTTCGCCTTGTTCTTGACGTACGCGGCGACCGGCTTGCCCTGCTCGAGCAGCTCCCAGAAGACCTTGAAGACGGCCCGCGGCATGTCGGCGTGCCGGATGACGTTGTGGGCGGCGCCGTGCAGCTCGGAGGCCTCGAACCCGCTCACGCGGACGAAGACCGAGTTGCTGAGGCGGATGTGCCCCTTGCGGTCGGTGGTGGAGATGAAGAGCTCGTCGAGCTCGAAGCGCCGTTCGGCCATGCTCCCCGGTCATCGGCACGCGGCCGTCCACCTTGCGCCGGCTCAGGCGACGATCCGCTCGCCCCACACCGCGGCGAGCCAGATCCCGGTGAGCGCCTCGACCGTCCGCTCCAGCTGCCCGGGCGAGGCGTCGCGGCGCGTCGCGTCGTACAGCGCCCGCTCGTTGAGGAGCATCAGCGCGCGCGCGAGGTCCGGCGCGGCGGGCGGCCCGGCGGGGGCGCGGCCGGCGTCGCGCTCCAGCGCGATCCGCTCGGCGATCGCCTCGACGAACCGGTCGATCCACGCGTCCCACACCGCGCGTGCGCCAGGATCGCTCGCGCCCGCCTCGACCATCGCCTCGAGCAGCGTCGCGTGCCGCGCCCACAGGTCCGCGACGTTCCCGAGCGCCTCGCCGGCCCACGTCCGCGGGGGCGTGTCGGCACCCACGAAGAACGCGTCGGCGGCCTCCATCATCTCCTCCCACAGGTCGCCGAGCGCGCCGCTCAGCGCCGCGTACTTGGACTCGAAGTAGAAGTAGAAGCCCGAGCGCGAGATGCCCGCGCGGGCGGCGATCTGGTCGACGGCGAGGGCGGAGATCGGGCGTTCGGCGAGCAGCTGCTCGACGGCCTCGAGGATCGCCACGCGGCGGCGGTCGCCCTTCGCCGGGCCGCCGGCCGGGCGGCGTCCCCCGCGCGCGGCGTGCGCGCGCTCGTCCTGGTCCCCTCCCATGAGCGGCGCACCGTAACCCGGTGCGGCCGGAGGTGCAACGCCCGACCGTTGAGGTCTGACCTTGCAGGGGCCGCTCGCCCGGTCTCACCCCCCCGATCGGGGGGTTGAAGCGCCTGCGAGGATCGTTGGGCATGCAGGTCGAGGTCCGTGCCGTCGAGACGTTCGCCGAGCTGCTCTTCGCGGTGGACTCCGAGGAAGGGCAGGGGGCGTTCTTCGACCGCCTGTGCGAGGCGGCGTGCCAGCTCGCCGCGCTGGAGCGCGCGATCGTCTTCCTCTACGACCCCGCGCTGCGCCGCGTGCGCGTCGCAGGCTCGCACGGCATCTCGGTCGACGACTTCCGCGACATGCACATCCAGGTCGACTCGGCGCCCCTCGCGCTGCGGGCTTTGAGCGAGGACAAGGTGCTGGAGATCACCGACGGCTTCGAGGAGCTGCTTCCCGAGTGGTCGGTGCGCTTCCTCGACCACACGCGGCTGATCTGCACGCCGATCGCGGCGGCGGGCCGGTGGCCGGGGGTCGTCCTCGGCACCCGCGCGGTCGACAAGCCGCTGACCGACTCCGAGCGCCACCTGCTGTGGTCGCTGGGGAAGATCGCGGCGCTGGCGGCGAGCGCGCGGCTGGCAACGCGGGAGGCCGAGCACGCGCGGATGCTCCAGGGGCGGATCGATCTCGCGCGCGACATCCACGAGGGCGTCGTGCAGCGGCTCTTCGGCGTGTCGCTCGCGCTGACGGCGGAGGACCTGCCGAAGGAGCAGCTCAAGCGCTGCGCGGACGAGATCCAGGAGGCGCTGGCCGAGCTGCGCACCGCCGTGCAGCGGCCGCTGGGGCGCTCGTCGCGCGAGGCGACGTCGACGCTCGTCGACGAGGTCGCGGTGCTCGCCGAGCTCCACCCCGACATCGCGGTGGAGTTCGACGCCGCGCAGGGCACGCTCGTCCCCGACCGGCTGCAGGACGTCGCGTGCTCGGTGCTGCGCGAGTCGCTGCGCAACGCGCTCAAGCACGCCGACCCGCACCGGATCTGCGTGGAGGTCACGCGCGACGACGCGTTCGTCCTGACGATCGTCAACGACGGCGTGCAGGACAGTGCCCGCGGCCGCGCCGGCATGGGCCTGCGGATCTCCGCGGTCGAGGCGCTGCAGTTCGGCGGCGTGGTGGAGTTCGGCCCGGCGGGCGACGGCGAGTGGCGCGTGCGCCTGATCGTCCCCGTCGAGGACGCACGGCCGTGACGGACGGCACGCCGCTGCGGATCCTCGTCGTCGACGACCACGACGTCGTGCACTGGGGCTTCCGGCTGATGCTCCAGGAGCAGTCGTGGGTCGAGGGGTGCTTCAGCGCGCGCAACGGCGCGGAGGCGGTCGCGATGGCCGTCCGCCACGAGCCGCACGTCGCGCTCGTCGACCTCTTCATCGGTGAGGAGTCGGGCGCGCAGGTGTGCGAGGCGGTGCGGACCAAGTCGCCGGGCACGCGCGTGCTGCTCATCTCCGGCGCGGGCCGGATCTCCCCGGCGGCCGCGCGCGCGGCGGGCGCGGCCGGGTTCGTCCCCAAGGAGTGGCCGGCGCGCGACATCGCCGAGGCGGTGCGGATGGTCGGGCGCGGCATGACCGTCTTCCGCGAGATGGAGGAGCCGCCCGCCAACCGGCTCTCCGAACGCGAGCGCGAGGTGCTCGACCTCATCGCCGGCGGCTCCACCAACCGCGAGATCGCCGAGGCGCTCCACATCTCCCCGTGGACGGTCAAGGAGTACACCGGCGGCGTCTACCGCAAGCTCGGCGTCCGCAACCGGGCGGAGGCGGTCCAGCGCGCCCAGCGGCTCGGCCTGCTGGTCTAGCCGCCCGGCCAGCCGGCGCGCGCGATCGCGGCGTCGGCGTCGGTGTCTCCCAGGAGGTGGCGGAGGAGCGGCCGGATCCAGGCGGCGTCGTACGGCGCCTCGCGCGTCTCGATCAGCGCGTCGTCGGAGGTGGCCTGGAGCCAGTTCACCGCCGTTGCGACCCGCTGCTCGCGGTCGCCCGCGACGGCGGTCACGAGCTCCTCGCTCCCCGCGACCATGCCCCATGCGTCGAAGCACACGAACGCGGCCCACGGCGCTCCGGCGGGGACGATCGCGTGGTCGGTCATCCCGCGCGGTCCGACGTCGGCGTCGAGCGCGAGGTACGCCGCGTGGTCGTCGAGCGACGCGACCGCAGGCTCGCCACCGACCGCGAGCCGGCCTTCGCCCGGCAGCTCGGTGAGCACGAACGTCTCGCTGGATCCGCCGACCTGCCGCAGCGCGGCGAACTGCGCCTCCGTCAGGGCGGCGGCGGTCTCCTCGCTCGTCGGATGCAGCAGCGCCCGGACGGGCAACGCCGCCGAGAACACCGGCGGCGTCCGCCAGTCCATCGTCACGAAGGCCGCTGCGGCGGCACGGGCGCAGCTCATCGTCTCTTCCGGCCGGACGGGTCTCATACGCCCTTGACCTTGACACCGAGAACCGGTCTCACGGGCGACGCGCCAATCGGGGACCCCGACGCGCCACGTCGGCCCGACGCGGTGTCAGGGCCGGGTAACGCCCGCTGCGAGACAGGGTCACAACCACTCGGGAGGAACGCAGCATGCAGACGCACACGATGGACGAGATCCAGACCTGGCGCGGGCAGGACGCGATGGGCCGGGACGGCGACAAGCTGGGTTCGATCGAGGACATCTACCTGGACGAGCAGACCGGCAAGCCGGAGTGGGTCGCGATCAAGACCGGCCTCTTCGGGACCAAGCTGAGCTTCGCGCCGCTCGCCGAGGCGCGTCACGAGGACGGCGGCATCCACCTGCCGTACGACAAGGCGACGCTCAAGGACGCGCCGAACGTCGACGCGGACGGCCAGCTGTCGCAGGAGGAGGAGCAGCGGCTCTACGCGCACTACGGCCTGGACTACGGCGAGCACCGCTCCGACACCGGCCTCCCCGAGGGTCAGCGCCACTCGCGCGACACCGGCCGCACCGATCGCGACATGGGCGCCGGCACGACGACGCGCGACCGCGACGAGTCGGTCACGACGGGCCGTGAGCCGGTCGGCCACGACACGTCCGGCCCCACCACCGACGAGGCGATGACGCGCTCGGAGGAGGAGCTGACGGTCGGCAAGACGTCGCGCGAGACGGGCCGGGCCCGCCTGCGCAAGTACGTCGTCACCGAGGAGGTCCAGCAGACCGTCCCGGTGCAGCGCGAGGAGGTCCGCATCGAGCGCGAGCCGATCACCGACGCCAACGTCGGCGCCGCCACCGACGGCCCCGCGATCTCCGAGGAGGAGCACGAGGTCACGCTCCACGCCGAGGAGCCGATGGTCGAGAAGCGCGTCGTCCCGAAGGAGCGCGTGCGCCTCGACAAGGAGACCGTCATGGACGAGCGGACCGTCACCGACGAGGTCCGCAAGGAGCGCATCGAGGCCGACGGCGAGGCCGGCGGCCGGCTCTAGCGGGGCTGATCCGGGGCGTGCGCGCGGTCGGTGTGGCAGCGCAGCGCGTACTCCGTCGGCGTCATCCCGTGATGCCGGCGGAACGCGCGCGCGAAGTGCGACTGGCGCGCGTACCCCAGCTCGGCGGCGACTTGGGCGACGGGCACGCCCGCGGCGATCTGCCGCGCGGCGTGCTCGCAGCGCTCGTGCAGCAGCCGCTCGCGGAACGTCACGCCGCCGACCTCGAGGAACGCGCGTTGCAGCTGGCGGCGCGACGTCGCGATCTCGCGCGCGACCTCGTCGAGCGTGATGTCCCTGCCTCTGTGTGTCTCGATCACCGCGCACGCCTCGCTGAAGAGCGCGCGCCGGTGCTCGACTGTGAGCTCTCTGACCATCGGTCCGCTTGACCGGTGCCGGGGGCGGGAAGTTACGTCGATCGATGAGCGCGGTGGCGGTGGGTCCGAGCGACGAGGAGCTGGTGCGGCGAACGCGCCACGGCGACGACCGGGCGTTCGCGGTGCTCGTCGAGCGACACGGGGCGCTGGTGCACCGGGTCGCGCGGCGGATCGTCGGGCCGCAGGAGGCCGAGGACGTCGCGCAGGACGCGTTCCTGCGCGCGTACCACCGGCTCGGCCAGTACACGGGCGAGGGCGTGTTCGCGGCGTGGCTGCTGCGGATCACGCGGAACACCGCGTTGCACGTGCTGGAGCGGCGGGCAGCGCGGCCGGTGGCGGCGGAGTCGGACGTCGACGTGGCGGAGACGCTGCCGGCGCCGGGGACGCCGGCCGACGCGCTGCAGTCGCGCGAGCGGATCGAGCGGCTGGAGGCGAAGCTGCGGCTGCTGCGCGACGAGCACCGGGTCGTGCTCGTCCTCCGCGACGTGGAGGGGCTGAGCTACGCCGACGTGGCGGCGATCACCGACGCGCCGATCGGCTCCGTGAAGGGGCGGCTGCACCGGGCGCGCGGGGAGCTCATCGAGCTGCTGCGGCGCAACACGTACGACTGGGAGCTGCCGGCGTGAGCGCGGTGCCGCCGGACCCGCCTGACCCGCCTGACGCGTCGGAGCCGCCGGAGCGCCCCGCCGACGCGCGCGTGCGGGCCCTGCTCGGCGAGGTCGGCTCCGCGCCCGCGCCGGCGCCCTCGACCGAGCTCGCCGTCCGCGTCGTCCGCGCCGCCCGCTGGCAGCGCCCGGTCCGTGCGGCGCTCGACGTCGTCGCGAGCGTCGGCGGCGCCGTCGCGGCGGCCGCGTCCCTGCTCTTCGGCCGACGGAAGGACCCCACCCGATGACCTCTGCCGCGATCCTCGACCAGGCGGGCGACCAGCTCGGCGGCTTCCTCCCGCGGCTCGGCGGCGCGCTGGCGATCCTCCTCGTCGGCCTCGCGGTCGCGTGGGTCGCCGGCCGGCTGCTGCGCAAGGCGCTCTCCGCCGCCGGCCTGGACGACGTCGCCGCCCGCGCGGGGGTCAGCGCGACGCTCGAGCGCGCCGGTCTCGGCGGCCCGGTGAGCGCGCTCATCGGGCGCATCGTCCGGATCCTGCTGACGGTCGTCACGGTCTTCGCCGCGCTTTCGCTGCTCGGCCTCCAGTTCCTCAGCGAGTCGCTCAACTCCGCGCTCCTCTTCCTGCCGAACCTCCTCGTCGCGGCGCTGCTCGTCCTCGCCGGCGTCGTGCTCGCGGAGGTCGCGAGGACGCGGCTGGAGCGGCTCTCCGAGCAGCTCGACTCGCCGGTCCCGCTCGGCCAGCTCGCCGGCCTCGTCGTGCTCGCGGTCTTCCTGCTCACCGCGCTCGCGCAGCTCCGCGTCTCCACCGAGATCGTCACGCTGCTCCTGACCATCGTCGTCGGCGCCGCGGCCGCCGCGATGGCCCTCGCCTTCGGCCTCGGCGGCCGCGACGCCGCCCGCGCCCTCTCAGCCGGCCGCTACGTCCGCCACGCCGTCACGGTCGGCCAGACCATCTCCGTCGCCGACGTCCGCGGCGAGGTCGTCGACCTCGACCCCACCGCCGTCGTCCTCCGCACGATGGACGGCACCACCATCCGCGTCCCCAACCACCTCCTCCTCGACACCGTCGTCACGGTGCACGAGCCCACGCCGTCCTAGGTGCGCCGGCGCGGCGCGGACACCGCGCAGCCGAGGAGCACGGCCGTGCCCCACAGCGCGAGCCAGAACGGTGTGGTCAGCACCGCCAGGTCGTCGCGCCACACCTGACTCGCGGGCGCCGCGAGCGTCGCGACGGCGAGCGCGGCGGACCCCACCGCGACCCGTCGCGCGCGGAGCGCCAAGGCCACGAGCGTCACGGCGGCGAGCGCGGCGGCGGTCCACCGCGCCCAGACCTCGGCCGCGTCGTCCCAGGTCAGCTCGTCCGGCATCGCCGGGACACGGAGCTCGACCGTGTCGACCGGGGTGCCGCGCGGCTCGTCGAAGGCCGGGCTGGCCTCGACCCAGGTCGCGCAGGCCGCCACGACCACGACCGTCGCGGCGACGAGCGGGAGCAGCAGGCGGTGCAGGCGCGCGGGCACCGGCGGAGTGCTACCAGCCGGCGCCGGCCACGCTCACCCTGGTGGACGGACAGGCGTCGCACCGGCAACCGGTGCGCTCCCCCCACCCGAGCCTCGTTCTCCCCCCGGGTGGGGGATGTGGGTTGGGGGTGAGGATGCGGGGCCGGGAGGGTGACTGCCATGCCGACCGCGGTCCTCTTCCCCGGCCAGGGCAGCCAGGTGCCCGGCATGCGCGAGCTCGTCGCTGCGCACGCCCCGGAGCTGCTCGAGCGATGCGTCGAGCTCGTCGGGACCGACCCGTTCCCCCGGGTCGGGGAGTCGACGCGCTTCGCCCAGCCGGCCATCTTCTGCGCGAGCGTCGCGGGGTGGCGGCGTCTCGCGCGGGAGCTCGAAGCCCCGCCCGCCGCCGTCGCCGGCCACTCCCTGGGAGAGCCGGCCGCGTTGGTGGCGGCGGGCGTGCTCGACGAGCTCGCGGCGCTGGAGCTCGTCGTGCTGCGCGGGTGGGCGATGGCGGAGGCGGGCGGCGGGACGATGCTCGCGCTGCTCGGCGCCGACGACGAGACCGCGGAGGCGATCGCGCACGCGCACGGCGTGACGGTGGCGAACTACAACGCGCCAGGGCAGGTCGTCCTCAGCGGCGGCGCCGAGGCGCTCGACGCGGCGGCCCGCGAGGCCCGCGCGCACGGCCACCGGGCGATGGAGCTGGGCGTCGCGGGCGCGTTCCACTCGCCGGCGATGGCCGCCGCCGTGGAGCCCTTCGCCGCCGCGCTCGCCCGTATCGACTTCCGCCCGCCGCGCGACGGGACCACCGTCCTGAGCTGCCACACCGCGCGGCCGATGACCGACCCGCGCCGCGAGCTGGCCGAGGCGCTGACCGGGCCGGTCCGCTGGGCGCACACGATGCGCGCGCTCGAGGCGCTCGGCATCGACGCGTACGTCGACGCGGGGCCCGGAAGGGTGCTCGCGAAGCTCGTCAAGCGCAACCTCGGCGCGGCGGTGCGGGAGCCGGCGCGTGCTTGAGGCCGTCGGCGAGCTGCGCGCCGCCCCCGCGCTCCCCCGCACCCGCACGGCCGGCATCTCCGGCCTGGGCGCCGCGCTGCCGGACGGCGTGGTGCCGAACGCGGTGGTCGGGGCGCGCCTGGGCGTCGACGCGCGGTGGATCGAGCGGCGCACCGGCATCCGCAACCGCCGCCGGCTCGCGGAGGGGGAGCGGCTGAGCGACCTGGCGACCACCGCCGCGCGCACCGCGCTCGCCGACGCGCAGGTCCGGGCGGACCAGCTCGACCTCATCCTCGTCGCCACCTTCACCGCCGACGAGATCACGCCCGGCACCGCCCCGCTCGTCGCCCACGCGCTCGGCACGAAGGTCGCGGCCGTCGACCTCAACGCCGCCTGCACCGGCTTCCTCGCCGCCGTCGAGGACGCGTGCGCGCGGATCGAGTCCGGCCGCGCCGAGCACGTCCTCGTCATCGGCGCCGAGGCCATGTCGCGGTTCGTCGACGAGGACGACCGCCGCGTCGCGCCGCTCTTCGGCGACGGCGCGGGCGCCGCGGTGATCAGCGCGGGCGCGGGCGCGCTCAGCCCGGTCGTGCTGCGCAGCGACGGCGGCCTCGCCGACCTCATCGTCGCCACCCGCGCCGACCCGTTCGTCCGGATGCAGGGCCACGAGACGTACGTCAACGCGGTGACCGCGCTGAGCGAGGCGACGGTCGACGCGTGCGCGGCGGCGAACCTGAGCGCCGGCGACATCGACCTCTTCGTCTTCCACCAGGCCAACCGGCGGATCCTCGACGCGGTGGCGGAGCGGCTCGGGCTCGACCGCACGCGCGTCGTCGACGTGATCGCCGACCTGGCCAACGTCTCCGCGGCCACGCTCCCGCTCGCGCTCTGCGCGGCGCGCGACGAGGGCCGCATCCGTCCCGGCGCGCGCGTCCTGCTGGGCGCGATGGGCGCCGGCTTCGTCTACGGCGCGGGAGTTCTGACATGGGCATGACCACGGAGTTCCAGGCCGCGGCGGCGACCGCCGCGCGGCCCGTCCGCGAGGGCTGCGCGCTCGTCACCGGCGGCTCGCGCGGCATCGGCGCGGCGATC
>Ga0196960_10000706_pt1 | contig 10485 bp, 8 predicted proteins | sample S3v_5metaG_FD_183187 | JGI IMG/M metagenome (GOLD analysis project Ga0196960, IMG submission 183187) | Soil microbial communities from Anza Borrego desert, Southern California, United States - S3+v_5 | ecosystem: Environmental > Terrestrial > Soil > Desert | place: USA: California | collected... | reverse complement strand
GACCGCCTGCGCGCCGCTCCCCTCGCCGGCCACCGCGCTCGCCCGCGTGCCCAAGCCGGTCGGCGTCAAGCTCCGCACCCGCGACCGGGCGAGCGCGCCCGCCCGGACCCTCGCGCGGATCGCCGTCTCCTGCCTGCGCACGTGCCGCCTGGAGGCACGCGGGGTCGGCACCGCGTTCGCGGGCCGCGGCAGCACGCCGCTCGCCATCCGCGCCCGGCTCTCCGGTCGCACGGTCACCCTCACCGCCAGCGACGCCGTGCTGAGGACGATGCGCGGCGCGCTGCGCCGCGGCGGTCAGGCGAACGCGGCGGTGACGGTCGTCGCCACCGCGCCGGACGGCGTGCAGGACGCCGACACGCTCACGTTCACGTTCCGTCCACGTAGGTGAGCAGCTCGAGCAGCGCGCCGTCGGGGTCGCGGAAGTAGACCGAGACGCCCTCGCCCTGCGCGCCGTGGCGCGTGACGGGCCCGTCCTCGACATCGACGCCCTGGCGCATCAGGTGGCTGACCGCCTCCTCGGCGGTGCCGTTCCAAACGAAGCACAGGTCGGCCATCCCGGGCGCGGCGGGGATCCGCGCGACCGGCGACGGGTCCATCCCCGGGCCGTGGACGTTGAGCTGCTGCTCGCCGATGCGGTAGACCGCCCGCGGCTCACCCGGCACCGGGTGGACGACCTCCGCGCCCACGACGTCGCGGTAGAAGGCGTTCGACAGCTCCCAGTCGGACACGGCGATCACGACGTGATCCAGGCCGGTGACGGGCTTGTGCGGCGGCGGGACGGGCGGGGTCTCGGACACGCCGTCCGGACTACCCGCCGCGCCCGCGGCGGATCACGCCGCCTCGACCGCGGGGAGCGCCGCGAAGTCGTCGGTGAGCTGCTGGGTCTCGGCGATCGGCATGCCGGCGCCCGGGCGGAAGCCGGCCTGGAGCGCGGCGCGGCCCAAGGTGCGCGCCGCGTCGCGCAGCTCGGTCTTCGTGTGCGATGCCATCACGGCCAGCCGCAGCCGCGCCGTCCCGTCCGGCACCGACGGCGGCCGGATCGCCTGCGCGAAGACGCCCTCGCGCAGCGCCGCCTCGCACATGCGCAGCGCGGTCGGCGCGTCGCCGACGATCAGCGGCACGATCTGCGTCGTCGCGCCCGCGACGTCGAAGCCCTCACGCGCCAGCTCGTCGCGCAGCGCGCCCGCGTTGGCGTGGAGCTTGTCGATGCGCCGCGGCTGCTCGGCCAGCAGCTCGAGCGCCGCCAGCGCCGCCGCGACCACCGGCGGCGGGGGCGCGGTGGAGAACGCGAACGGCCGCGCCGCCTGCACGAGGTACCGGGCCATGCGCGAGTCGCACGCCGCGAACGCGCCGTAGGAGCCGAGCGCCTTCCCGAGCGTCCCGATGACGACGTCGACCTCGTCCTCCAGCCCGAGCTCTGCCACGAGCCCCCGGCCGTCCGGCCCGAGCGTCCCCAGCGCGTGCGCCTCGTCCACCACGAACCGCAGCCCGTGCCGGCGCGCGAGGTCCGCCAGCTCGCCGAGCGGCGCGACGTCCCCGTCCATCGCGAAGACGGTGTCGGTGGCGATCACGCCGCCCTGCGGCTCGACCCGGCCGATCTGCCACGCGAGGTGCTCGGCGTCGCCGTGCCGGTAGGGGACCGCCTCGGCCCGCGCGAGCCGGCAGCCGTCGACCATCGACGCGTGCGACAGCTCGTCCACGAAGACCGCGTCGCCCGGCCCGGCCAGCGCGCCGACCACGCCGAGGTTCGCCAGGTAGCCCGACCCGAAGAGCAGCGACGTCCGGGTGCCGACGAACTCCGCCAGCCGCTCCTCCAGCCGCCGGTGGACGGTCATCGTCCCGGAGGCCACGCGCGACGCACCGGCGCCGACACCCCACCGCATCGCGGCGTCCGCCGCCGCCTCCCGCACGCGCGGGTGGTCGGCCAGCCCGAGGTAGTTGTTCGAGCAGAGGACGAGCACGGGCTGCCCGTCCAGCACCACCCGCGGTCCCTGCGGTCCGGAGACGAGGCGCATGCGACGGCTGAGGCCGAGCTCCTCCAGCTCGTCCAGCCGTGCCTTGAGATCGGTCACCGGTCCTCCCCGGTCGTCACCATGGCCGGACCGTAAGTTGCGATCCGGACGGACTCGGAGTGGGCAGGCCCCACGCGTGAGCACCGCCGTCGTCGTCATCGACATGATCAACACCTACGACTTCCCCGACGCCGAGAAGGTCGTGCCCGGCGCCGAGAAGGCCGTCCCCCGCATCAAGGCGCTCGTCGAGCGCGCGCGGGAGGAGGGCGTCCCCGTCATCTACGTCAACGACAACTACGGGGACTGGAACTCGTCGGCCGAGGAGCTGATGCGCACGGCGCTCGACGGCAAGCACCCCGAGCTGGTGGAGGAGCTGCGGCCCACCGACGACGACGCGTTCGTCATCAAGGGGCGCCACTCGATCTTCTACGGGACGCCGCTCGAGCACCTGCTCAAGGAGAAGGGCGTCGACCGGCTCGTGATGGTCGGCCAGGTCACCGAGCAGTGCATCCTCTACAGCGCCCTGGACGCGCACCTGCGCGACATCGAGGTCGCGGTGCCGCGCGACGCGGTCGCCCACATCTTCGACGACCTCGGCGACGCGGCGCTGCGGATGATGGAGCGGAACATGAGCGCGGACGTCGAGCCGAGCGAGGGCTGCCTGCTTTCCTCGGACGGGTGAGCACCAGCACCGCCCCGGACGGGATCATCTTCGACTGCGACGGCGTCCTCGTCGACTCCGAGCCGATCGCCAACGCCACGCTCGTCGCCGTGCTCGGCGAGCACGGCATGACCCTCACCGTCGAGGACAGCATGAGGCTCTTCCTCGGCCGCTCGTGGGCGTCGATCCTGGGCATCATCGAGGAGCACTTCGGCCGGCCCGCGCCGGACGCGGTGACCGAGGAGTTCCGCACGCGGCTGCGCGACGAGCTCGACCGCGCGCTGACGCCGGTCGCGGGCGTCCCGGAGGCGCTCGCCGCGCTCGGCGGGCTCCCCCGCTGCGTCGCCTCCTCCGGTGAGCCGGAGAAGATCCGCCACTCGCTCGCCAAGACCGGCCTGATCGCCCACTTCGACGACGCGCACCTGTTCAGCGCGACGATGGTCGAGCACGGCAAGCCCGCGCCCGACCTCTTCCTCCACGCCGCGCGCGCGATGGGCTTCGACCCCGCCCGCACCGTCGTCGTGGAAGACTCGCTGCCCGGCGTCCAGGCAGGCGTCGCGGCCGGGATGCGCGTGCTCGGCTACGCCCCCGACGGCACCGCCGACGCGCTCCGCGCCGCCGGAGCCGAGGTCTTCGGCGACATGTGTGACCTCGTGCCGAATCTCCGCATGTAGGCACGCGCGGAGTCGGCGTCTAGGACGGACGTGCAAAGTGGCGCGCCTCTGCTCAGGTTCAGCGGCGGTGCGCCGAGAACGGTGACCATGAAGGCCTCCGCCGGCGACCCCGTCTCCCTCAACCTCCCCGACTCCCTCGTCCCGCGCCCGTCCGGCGCGACGGCCCCTCCACCGCACCGCCGGCCGTGGATCGACCACTGGCTCGAGACCTGCCGCGACCTCCAGGCGCTCAAGCAGTCGCACCCGATGATGGACGCGGTCATCGACGAGATCGACGGCCGGATGATCCGCGTCGGCGACCAGTGGCTCGCGGACTTCGCCTCCTGCAACTACCTCGGCTTCGACCTGGACCGCGACATCATCGACGCGATCCCGGGCTACATCGACGACTGGGGCACGCACCCCAGCTGGTCGCGCCTGCTGGGCAGCCCGATCCTCTACGAGCAGATCGAGGAGCGGCTGACGGGCCTGCTCGGCAGCCAGGACTCGCTCGTCCTGCCGACGATCACCCACATCCACATGTCGGTGATCCCGCTGCTCGCCGCGAGCGGGACGATCTTCCTCGACGCCCGCGCGCACAAGACGATCTACGACGGCTGCCAGGTCGCCCGCGCCCGCGGCGCCGCCGTGCGCCGGTTCCGCTTCGAGGATCCCGACCACCTCGACGAGCTGCTCTCCGCCGAGCGCGACCCGACCCGCCTGGTCTGCATGGACGGCGTGAACTCGATGACCGGCAACGCTCCCGACCTGCAGGCGTTCGCCGCCGTCGCGCGCAAGCACGGCGCGCTGCTCTACGTCGACGACGCGCACGGCTTCGGCGTCATCGGCGAGCGCTCCGAGGACGAGCTGTGCGACTACGGCACGAAGGGCAACAGCGTCGTCCGGTACACCGACGAGACGTACGACGACCTGATCCTCGTCGGCGGCTTCTCGAAGTCCTACTCCAGCCTCCTCGCCTTCATCGCGTGCCCGACCGAGGTCAAGAACCTCCTCAAGGTCGCCGCGCCGCCGTACCTCTACTCGGGCCCGTCGCCGGTCGCCTCGCTGGCCACCGTCCTCGCCGGCTTCGACGTCAACGAGGCCCGCGGCGACGAGCTGCGCGCGACCGTCCACCGGCTCACGCACCGCGTCACGTCCAAGCTCGAGGAGCTCGACGCGTACACGCCGAACCGCTCCGGCTTCCCGATCGTCGAGATCCCGGTCGCCCACCACGACCAGACCGACGAGGTCGGCCGCTTCCTCTTCGACCGCGGCGTCTACGTGACGCTGGCCGCGTACCCGCTCGTCCCCAAGGACGAGGTCGGCTTCCGCGTCCAGCTCACCGCCGCCAACACCGACGCGGAGATCGACACGCTGATCACCGCGCTGGAGGACCTCGCGGCCGACGGCAAGCTGCGCTCCGCGTCGGCCGAGCACGAGCGGATCCACGACGCCGGGAAGCTGGCCGCCTGATGTCCCGCACGCGCGCCTGGCAGGCGTACCTCGCGGCCGGCGCCGTGCTCGCCGCCGTCTTCGCGATCGGCGGTCCGCTGAAGAGCAACGGCATCCTGATGAACCTCATCGGGCTGTCGCCGGTCCTGGCGATCCTCGCCGGGATCAAGCTCCACAAGCCGGCCTCGCGCGGGCCCTGGCTCTTCTTCGCCGGCGGCCTGACGCTCTTCTGGCTCGGCGACCTCTACACGATCGGCTACCCGCGCCTGTTCGACCGCGAGGTGCCGTTCCCGTCGATCGGCGACGGCGCGTACGTCGGCGTCTACCCGGTGCTGATGGCCGGCCTGCTGCTGCTCGTCCGGCGCCGCAACCCCGAGCGCGACCGCGCGGGCCTCATCGACAGCGTGATCATCACGCTCGGCCTCTCGCTCATCTCGTGGGCCGTCCTGATCGCGCCGTACCTGCACGACGACTCGCTCGACACGCTGCAGAAGCTCGTCTCGATCGCGTACCCGACGGGCGACGTGCTCCTGCTCGCCGCCGCCGTCCGCCTCGCGGTCGACGCGGGCCGCCGCGAGCCGGCGTTCCACCTGATGGTGTCGTCGATCGTCGCGCTGCTGGTCACCGACTTCGTCTACACGCTGACGCTGCTGCACGGCACGTACGACAACCAGGTGTGGCTCGACCTGGGCTGGATCTCGTTCTACCTGCTGTGGGGCGCCGCGGCGCTCCACCCGTCGATGGCGCGGCTCGAGCAGCCCGCGGGCGGCGCCGCGCCGCGCCTGTCGCGCGTCCGCCTCGCGCTGCTGACCGCCGCGTCGCTCGTCGCGCCCGCGGTGCTCTTCTTCCGCGACGCGATCCGCGAGGACGTCGACATGCTCGTCGTCGTGCTCGCCGCGATGGCGCTCTTCTGCCTCGTCGTCTCCCGCATGGCCGGGCTCGTGCGCCAGCAGGAGCGCGCGACGCGCCGCGAGCGCGTCCTCTCCGCCGCGGGCGCCGACCTCGTCGTGGCGACCGGCCGCGCCGAGACGTACGAGGCGCTGCTCAAGGGCGCCCGCGCGCTCGCCGGCACCCGCGCCGCGGTCGCGCTCCAGGTCGTCGAGGAGGGCGAGCTGGTGACCGTCAGCGGCACGCCGGACGCGCCCGCCGCGCACCGGCTCGAGCTCCCGCTCACCGTCCGCGGCGAGCAGCTCGGCGCGCTGACGGTGACGAGCGAGCGGCGCGTGCCGCCGGTGCTGGAGAGCGCCCTGCGCGCGCTCGCGACGCAGATGTCGCTGGCGCTGGAGAGCGCCGCGCTGACCGAGGAGGTCGCGCAGCGGCGCGGCGCCGCCCGGTTCCGCGCGCTCGTCCAGCACTCGTCGGACCTCATCACGGTGCTCGACGAGGGCGGCACGGTCGTCTACCAGTCGCCGTCGATCAGCAAGTCGCTCGGCTGGGACCCCGACGAGATCGTCGGCACCCGCTTCGACCGGCTCGTCCACGAGGCCGAGGGCGCCGGCGCGCGGCTCGTCCAGCTCCTCGCCGACGGCTCGCGGTACGCCGAGGGCGAGACCGAGGTGCTCGAGTGCGCGCTGCTGCACCGCGACGGCACCGCTCGCCAGATGGAGATCCTCCACACGAACCTGCTCGACGACGAGCACGTGCACGGGATCGTCCTCAACGCCCGCGACATCTCCGAGCGCCGCGCGTTCGAGGAGCAGCTCGCCCACCAGGCGTTCCACGACCCGGTCACCGGGCTGGCCAACCGCGCGCTCTTCGCCGAGCGCGTCCGCCACGCCGTCGCCCGCAACCGGCGCGACCACGAGGGGATCGCGGTCATCTTCCTCGACCTCGACGACTTCAAGACGATCAACGACTCGCTCGGCCACGCCGCCGGCGACCGGGTGCTGCTGGAGGTCGCGCAGCGGCTCGCCGGCTCCATCCGCGCGTCCGACACCGCGGCGCGGTTCGGCGGCGACGAGTTCGCGATCCTCCTCGAGGGGATCCGCGACGCGCAGGAGGCGGCCGACACCGCGGACCGCATCCTCGCCTCGCTGACCGTCCCGCTCGCGCTGGCCGAGAAGGAGCTGTCGCTGCGCGGCTCGCTGGGCATCGCGCTCGTCGAGGCGGGCTCGGAGTCCGCCGGCGCCGACGCCGACGACCTCATCCGCAACGCCGACGCGGCGATGTACATCGCCAAGCGCGACGGCAAGGGCGGCTACCGCCTGTTCGAGCCGGAGATGCACGAGGGCGTCCTCGCGCGGCTCGAGCTGCGGGCCGACCTCCAGCGCGCGCTGACGGCGAACGAGCTCGAGCTCCACTACCAGCCGCTCGTGCGGCTGGAGGACGGCGGGCTCGTCGGCTTCGAGGCGCTGCTGCGCTGGAACCACCCGCAGCGCGGGCTGGTGCCGCCCGGCGACTTCGTGCCGTTCGCGGAGGAGACCGGCCTGATCGTCCCGATCGGCCGCTGGGTGCTGCGCGAGGGCTGCCGCCAGGCCGTCCAGTTCAACCGCCAGCACACCGGCGCGGCGCCGCTGAAGATGTCGATCAACCTCTCGGTCAAGCAGCTGCAGCACTCCGACGTCGTCGCCGACGTGCGCGACGCGCTGGAGGAGTCGCGGCTGGCGCCCGAGCTGCTGACGCTGGAGATCACCGAGACGGTCGTCATGGCCGACACGGAGCTGGCGGTGCAGCGGCTGGGCGAGCTGAAGGACCTCGGCATCGGCCTCGCGATGGACGACTTCGGCACGGGCTACTCGTCGCTGAGCTACCTCAACCGCTTCCCGGTCGACGTGCTCAAGATGGACCGCTCGTTCCTGTCGCTCGACGCGACCTCGGAGACCTCCGACCTCGCGAGCGCGGTCGTCGCGATCGGCCAGACGCTCCACCTCGACGTCGTCGCCGAGGGCATCGAGCACGCCGAGCAGTGGGAGACGCTGCGCGAGCTGGGCTGCGACCTGGGCCAGGGCTTCCACTTCGCGCGGCCGATGAACGTCGACGCCGCGCTGGACTTCGTGCGCGACGCCAGCGAAGCGCCGACCGGCCCGTAGCCGCCGATGCAGCACAGCCACGAGGCGCTCGACCGGGTCGGGGGGTTCAGCCGCGTGCGGCTGCTCGCCCCGCTGCGGCACCGCGACTTCCGCCTCCTGTGGGGCGGGATGTGCGTGTCGCTGATCGGCGACGGCGTCTTCCTCGTGGCGATGGCGTGGCAGGTCTACGCGCTCTCCAACGCGCCGACGGCGATGTCGATCGTCGGCATCGCGATGACGGTGCCGACCATCGTCCTGCTGCTCGTCGGCGGGGCGGTGTCGGACCGGCTGGACCGGCGGCGGGTGATGATCTGCGCCGACCTGCTGCGGGCGTGCGCGGTGGCGTGCATGGCGGTGCTGTCGCTGACGGGCGCGCTCGAGCTGTGGCACATGGCGGCGCTCGTCGCGGTCTACGGGGCGGGCGCGGCGTTCTTCGGGCCGGCGTTCGACGCGTTGGTGCCCGACGTCATCCCGGCGTCCGACCTCCCGCAGGCCAACTCGCTCGACCAGGTCATCCGGCCCGTCGCGCTGCGGATGGCGGGGCCGGCGGTGGGCGGCCTGCTCGTGGAGACGGCAGGGCTGGGCGTGGCGTTCGGCGTCAACGCGCTCTCGTTCGTGGCGTGCGCGGTGGCGGCGCTGTTCCTCCGCCCGCGGCGGCGCGTGGGGGCGTCCGCGGTGGAGGCGACGACGATGGCGGGCGACATCCGCACCGGGCTGCGGTACGTCCGCTCGCACGTGTGGCTGTGGGGGACGTTCGTGAGCGCCGCGATCGCCTACCTGCTCTTCATGGGCCCGACCGAGGTGCTCGTGACGTACATCGTCAAGAACGAGCTGCACGCCGGTGCGGGCGACCTGGGGATGATCTTCGCCGCGGGCGGCATCGGCTCCGTCGTGCTCGCGATCTTCATGGGCCAGACCGGCCTGCCGCGGCGCGACATCACCTTCATGTACGCGACGTGGACGCTCGCGACGCTGGCGGTCGCCGGGTACGGCGTGTCCTCCACGGTGTGGCAGCTGATGGCCGCGTCGTTCGTCTTCAACGCGCTGGAGACCGCGGGCACGATCGTGTGGGCGACGGCCAAGCAGCGCCACGTGCCGCCCGCGCTGCTCGGGCGCGTGTCGTCGCTGGACTGGCTGATCTCGATCGGGCTCCTGCCGCTCTCGTTCGCGCTGACCGGCCCGGTCTCGGGCTGGCTCGGCGCGCGCGAGACGCTCGTCGCCGCCGCGGTGCTCGGCGCGATCGTCACCATGGCCGCGCTCTACCTGCCGGGGATGCGCGCGGTGGAGGGGAAGCTGCAGCCGGTGTGGGCGGGCACCGGCGCGTACGACCCGGTCGCCGACACGGTCGTCGTGCGGGTGGGGGAGGGCGCGGTCGCGCGCACGCTCGAGCGGGCGTGGGGCTCGCTCGGTCTCGACGCGCACGGGCAGGTCGTCGTGGCGACCTACCGCGACGCGTCGCGGCGGATGGCGCCCGGCTACCTCGGCGCGCTGCCCGCGGACGGCGCGAGCTCCAGCAGCACGACGGGATCGGGGTACGGCGCGTACGCGACGTCGACCGCCGAGACGTTGACGAGCGCGGTGCCGTCGCGGTCGTAGGCGCCGCGGCCCTCGTGGATGTGGCCGTAGGCGCACAGCCGCGGCTTCACGCGATCGATCAGGTCGAGCGCCGCCTGGGCGCCCGCCTCGACGCCGTACGCGGTCAGGCCGCCGTGGCCGCGCGGCGGGCCGTGGAGGAGGAGCACGTCGGTGGTGTCCGGGACGGTGGCGTAGCGGTCGGCGAGGAAGGCCTCGCCTCGCGCGTGGTCACGCGGCGCGTTGAACGCCCAGTCGTGGAACCACGGCGTCCACGGCGAGCCCCAGACCCGCAGCCCCGCGACCGTCGCGGCGCTGTCCTGCAGGTACGTCCACGGGAGGTCGTCGGGGACGAGCTCGGGCGCCTGCTCGAAGACGAAGTCGTGGTTGCCCGCGATGCCGGCGATCGCGCCCGCCGGGACGGCCTCCAGCCACGCGCGGAACTCGGTGTCGAGCCACCGCGCCTGGAAGCGCACGCCGTGGTCGTGGGCGGGGCACAGGTCGCCCGCGAGGAGGAGCAGGTCGCAGGGCGGGACGTCGGGCAGGAGCCCGTGGAGGTCAGCGACGGCGGCGACACGCACGGCGCGCAAGCCTACGTACGGACGTCCAGGAACGCGCGCCGGCGCCTTCAGCCGGAGGCGGGCGCCGCCGACGACAGCGAGCGATGCCCACGCGCGCCCTCGTCCTCGCCGCCTTCGCGGCCCTCTGCCTCCCGCTCCTGCTCCCCGCCGGGGCCGGCGCGCGCGCCCGCGCGCTCACCGTCACCCCGTCGGCGGTCCACGTCGGCGAGAAGCTGACCGTCCGCGCGACGGGCGCCAAGCGCAAGGCGAAGACGACGCTCCTCCTCTCCCGCGACAAGCGCCGCGACGGCGGGGACGTCGTGCTCGCCGCGCCCGCCCGGCGCAAGGCGACGACGAAGATCGCGGTGCCGGACATCGTCGCGCCGGGCGCCTGGTACGTGCTCGCCTGCACGAAGGGCCGCAGCTGCCGCGTCGCGCCGAAGCCGATCACCGTGGTCGCCCGCGCGACCGCCGGCAAGCGCGCCGCCGTCGCGCCCCGCGCGGCCGCCGACGGCGACGACCTCGAGGGCGTCCCCGGCGAGGACGACGAGGCCGACGTCCCGGCCG
>Ga0196960_10000705_pt1 | contig 10495 bp, 12 predicted proteins | sample S3v_5metaG_FD_183187 | JGI IMG/M metagenome (GOLD analysis project Ga0196960, IMG submission 183187) | Soil microbial communities from Anza Borrego desert, Southern California, United States - S3+v_5 | ecosystem: Environmental > Terrestrial > Soil > Desert | place: USA: California | collected... | reverse complement strand
AGACGCCGGTGATCCGGTTCTCCGGGTCCAGGCCCTCCGCGGCCGCCTCCTCCGCGCCCTCGGCCGGCTGGTCCGGGTGCGGCGTGCGGCCGGACTCGTCCTGACCCGGGTCGTCCGCGCCCTCGGCGGGCTCGACGGGGTGCGGGGTGCGGGGTGCGCTCTCGGTCATGGCGTGCCCGTGCCCCCGCCCCGCACCGTGAAACACCTCAGGCCACGCGGCTGGCCTGCGGCGTCGAGGGCAACGACGCGCGGACGGCGTCGTCGTCGGGCAGCCCACCGCGGGCGCCGGCCCCGGTCGTGGACAGCGCCGCCGCGGTCACCGCGTACCGGACCGCCTCGGGCAGCGCCTCGCCGCGGTCCAGCGCGCTGCTGAGCGCTCCGCAGAAGCAGTCGCCGGCGCCCGTGGTGTCGACCGGCTGCACCGGCGGCGGCGCCTGCAGCAGCACCGGCCCCTCGGCAGGGACGACCAGCGCGCCCCGCTCGCCCAGGGTGACCACGACCGAGCGTGCGGCCAGCCCGCGCGCCAGGGAGGCCAGCTCCGCCGGGGTGGTGGCGCCGTCGGGCACGCCGGCCAGCCGGCGCAGCTCCGGCTCGTTGGGCACCAGGACGTCGACCGCGGCGAGCAGTTCGGCCGGCAGCGGCTGTGGCGGAGCCGGGTTGAGGACGACGGTGCCCCGGGTGGCGGCGGCCGCCGCCTGCACGGTGGCCAGCGGGGTCTCCAGCTGCAGCAGCAGCACCCCGGCGCGGTGCACCGACTCGACGTCCACGTCCTCGGGGGTGAGCTCGGCGTTCGCCCCGGGGACGACGACGATCAGGTTCTCGCCGCCGTCGGCCTCCACCGGGATGGTCGCCGTCCCGGTGGGCCGGCCCGCGGTGCGCTGCACCCGGCTGACGTTCACCCGCGCGTCGGCGAGCGCGGCGAGCTGGCGTCCGGCCGCCGGGTCGTCGCCCACCCGGCCGACCATGTGCACACCGGTGCCGAGCCGGCCGGCCGCGGCCGCCTGGTTGGCGCCCTTGCCGCCGGGCAGCGCGGCCACTGCCGAGCCGATGACGGTCTCCCCGCGGCCGGGCAGCCGGTCGACGGTCACGACGACGTCCTCGTTGAGACTGCCGACGACGGTCACGGACACGGAGCGCTCCCAACGGTGGTCACGGATGCCGAGCCTAGGAGAGCCGGTCAGTCGTCCGAGCGGACCCGTCGCCAGCCGGGGAGCGCGAACCAGACGACGACCGCCAGGGCGGTGACCGCCGCGCAGCCGGCGACGGCCGGCCCGCGGCCGAGCACGACGTCCAGCACCAGCAGCACGGCACTGGAGATGCCGACCAGCAGCAGCACCAGCCCGGTCAGCAGCGCGCGGTCGGCGAAGGTCACGACCGCCTGTTTCTCCCGCTGACGGAACAGCACCCGGTGGTAGGACACCGGCGCGATGAGCACGACCGCCGCGCACGCCGTGCTGAGCAGGGTGACCGTGTAGAGGTCCTCGTGGAAGTCGGTCAGCTCGCCGAACCGCTGGGTGAACGGCAGCGTGAGCAGGAAGGCGAACAGGAACTGCACCCCGGCGGTCGCCACCCGGGTCTCCTGCAGCAGTTCGTCGACGTTGCGGTCCAGCACCTGTTCCGGGGACTCCCCGCGCTCCCGCGCCGACCCCTCCACGTCCGTCCGTTTCCGCGCCACGGACCTGCGGTACCGCAGGAGGTGAACGCTGACACCCCGGGAGTGCGCACATGGCCGAGACCGACGCCGACACCGTCCGCCGCGAGTTCGGTGAGTCGGTGAACATGACCGCCGGCGAGCTGGAGAAGTGGCTGGCCACCGACGAGTCCCAGGCGGTCGGGCAGAAGAGCGAGGGCTCCGACGAGTCGACCGGCCACCAGTCCGGACGCCGGATCGTCGAGCTGCTGCACACCAGGAAAGCCGACCTGGCCGACGACGACCTCGCGCACATGCGCAAGGTGCACGGCTACGTGCAGCGGCACCTGGCCCAGCAGCCGGCCAAGGAGGACGTCGAGACGTCGAAGTGGCGGTACTCGTTGATGAACTGGGGCCACGACCCGCTCAAGAAGGGCTGACGGGGACCGCAGTGCGGCGCAACGACCCCGCGCAGTACGACCAGCTGGCCGACGACTGGTGGGAGCCCTCGGGCGGCTTCGCGATGCTGCACTGGCTGGCCGCCTACCGTGCCGGGCACGTGCCGCCGCCCGCCCGGCCCGACGCCGTCCTGGTCGACCTGGCCTGCGGCGGCGGGCTGATGGCGCCACACGTCGCCGAGCTGGGGTACCGGCACGTCGGGGTGGACATCGGCCTGGCCGGTCTGCGGGTGGCCTGCGACCACGGGGTGCTGCCGGTGCGGGGGTCGGTGCTCGCCGTCCCGCTGGCCGACCGCTGCGCCGACGTCGTCCTCGCCGGAGAGGTGCTGGAGCACGTCGCGGACACCGACCAGGTGATCGCCGAGTGCGCCCGGCTGCTCCGGCCCGGCGGCACGCTGGTCATCGACGCGATCGCGCGCACCCGGCTGGCCGACCTGGTGGCCGTGAAGATCATGGAGCGGGTCCCCGGCGGTCCGCCCCCCGGCATCCACGACCCTGACCTCTTCGTCGACCGGGCGCAGCTGCTGGCGGCCGCCGACCGCGTCGGCCTGGACCTGCGACTGGTCGGCATCCGCCCGTCGGTACGCGACGTCATCGCCTGGCGACGCGGTCGCCGGCACGTCGTCCGGATGCGGACGCTGCGGCTCACCACGGTGCTGTTCGCCGGCTACGGCACCCGCCGGGACGGCAGATGAGCAGGTCGGTGGTGCACGGTTGGGCGGCGCCGTCCCGATCGCGCACGTACGGTCGGGCCATGACCGTCTCCAGGGAGTCCGTGCTGGGAACTGCCTGGTGACCGCCGCGGTCGTGACCGGGTCCGGGCGCGCGCTGCCCGCGACCTACGAGCAGGGTGCCGTCTGGGACGGGTACTTCAACCGGCAGTACGCGGGGCTGCGGGCGGCCGAGCGGGTGTTCCGCGGCGCCGGGGTGCACCGTCGGCACGCAGTGGTCAACCCGATCGACGAGGACATCTCCCGGTGGGGCACCGGCGCCAGGATGGAGCGCTACGTCTCCGAGGCGCTGCCGCTGGGCAAGCAGGCGGTCGCCATGGCGCTGGACGCGGCCGGCCTCGCGCCGGGGGACGTCGGCCAGTTCGCCGTCGCCACCTGCACCGGGTACGCCACCCCGGGGCTGGACATCCGGCTGGCCAGCGACCTGGGCATGCCGCTCGGGCTGCAGCGGCTGCTCATCGGGCACATGGGCTGCTACGCCGCGCTCCCCGGACTGGCCGCGGTCACTGACTTCGTGACCGCCCGGTCCCGGCCGGCGGTGCTGCTCTGCGTCGAGCTGACCAGCCTGCACGTGCAGCCGGCCGTCGCCGAACTGGAGCAGGTGGTGACGCACGCGCTGTTCAGCGACGCCGCCGCCGCGATCGTGCTCGAGCCCGGCGCCGGGAGAGGACGGCGGGTGGCCGGGATGGTGGCGCGCACCGACTCCTCCACCTCCGACCACATGACCTGGGACGTCACCGACCTCGGGTTCCGGATGGGGCTGTCCCCCCGGGTGCCCGACGTGCTCGCCCGGCACGTCGGCGGCGTCGTCGACGAGCTGCTGACCGGGGCCGGGCTGCAGTTCGAGGACGTCGCCGGCTGGGCGGTGCACCCGGGCGGTCCGCGGATCCTCGACGTCGTCCGCGACACCCTGGGGCTGTCCGAGGAGCAGATGGGCGCCTCTCGGCGGGTGCTCGCCGAGCACGGCAACTGCTCGTCGGCGACCGTGCTGCTCGTGCTGGAGGAGCTCGGGGACGTCGACGGCCCGGTGGTCGCGATGGCGTTCGGCCCCGGCCTCACCCTCTACGCCGCGCTCCTGCTCCCCGCCTGAAGCGCGCTTTCGCGCGAGAAATCGCACGTACTTGCGCGCGCAAAACCGGGGGGCAGCCCCGTCAACCGAGGTGGGCCTGCTTCGGGGCCAGGCCGCGGAGGGCCTCGGCGGCCACGCGCTCACGGTCGGCGCCGCCGGAGGCCACGACCACCGCGCCGACCAGCCCCTCGACCAGCGGCCCGGGGCTGAGCACCACCCGGTCCCGGACCTCGTCGTCCAGGAACTCCAGCGCCGTCTCCGCGGACATCACGGCGCTGCCGAGGTCCATGAGCACGACGACCCCGTCGCCGGAGTCGGCCGCCGTGATCGCCGCGGAGATGGCGACCGCGTCGGTGCCCAGCCCGCCGTCGTCGGTGCCGGCGGCCACCTCGACCGCGACCTCGGTGCCCGGCAGCATCTGCCGGGCGAGCGCGACCGCCGCGTCGGCCAGGGGGCGGCTGTGCGAGACGACGACCACGCCGACCCTGGACACCCGCCTCAGCCGCCGGCCAACGTGGCGACCGCGGCGTCCAGCAGCAGGGCGGTCGAGGTGGCCCCCGGGTCCTGGTGGCCGGCGCTGCGCTCACCGAGGTAGCTCGCCCGGCCCTTGCGCGCGACGAGCGGCACGGTCGCGTCCCGCCCCCTCCGGGCCGCCTCGGCCGCCGCCGCCAGCGCCAGGTCCAGCGGCTGCCCGTCGGCCAGCGCCGCATCGAGGGCGTCGCAGGCCGGGGCGAGGGCGTCGAGCATCGTCTTGTCCCCGGGCTCGGCCTTGCCGCGGGCGACCACGCCGTCCAGCCCGGCCCGCAGTGCCCGCGCGAAGGCCTCGCCGTCGGCCGGGTCGTTGCCCAGCGCCCCGGCCATGCGGAGGAAGAACGTGCCGTACAGCGGTCCGCTCGCCCCGCCCACCTTGCTGACCAGCGTCATCCCCACCTGCTTGAGCAGCGCCGCCGGGTCGGCCGGGGGAGCCGCCTCCAGCGCCGCCACCGCGGCGGACATCCCCCGGTCGAGGTTGGTGCCGTGGTCGGCGTCGCCGATGGCCGAGTCCAGCGCGGTGAGCTCGTCCCGGTGCTCGCTGACGGTGCGGGCGAACTCGCGGATCCAGGCCTGCAGGTTGGCGACGTCCAGCCCGTCCGCCACGCTCAGACCCCCCACCGCAGCCCGGGCGTGCGCACCGGCGCATCCCACAGCCGGAGCATGTCGTCGTCGACCTTGAGCAGGGTCACCGAGCAGCCGGCCATCTCCAGGCTGGTCATGTACGACCCGACGAGCGACCGGGCGACGGTCACGCCCGCCTTCTCCAGCACGGTCGTCACCTCGGCGAACATGACGTAGAGCTCGATGAGCGGGGTGCCGCCCATGCCGTTGACGAAGGCAATGACCCCGTCGCCGCCGGTGAAGGTGAGGTCGGCGAGCACGGGCTCGACCAGCATCTCGGCGACCTCGCGCGCCGGGGCCAGGGGCACACGTCGTCGTCCGGGCTCACCGTGGATGCCGATCCCGATCTCCATCTCGCCGTCCGGCAGGTCGAAGGTCGGCTTGCCGGCCGCCGGCACCGTGCAGGAGGTGAGCGCCATGCCCATGCTGCGACCCTGCGCGTTGACCGTCCGGGCGACCTCGGCGACCTCGGCGAGCGACCGGCCCTGCTCCGCGGCGGCCCCGGCCAGCTTCTCCAGCAGCACGGTGACGCCGACACCGCGCCGCCCGGCCGTGTAGAGGCTGTCCTGCACGGCGACGTCGTCGTCGACCACGACCGAGACCACCTCGGTCCCGGACTCCACGGCCACCAGCTCCGCCGCCATCTCGAAGTTCATGACGTCGCCGGTGTAGTTCTTCACGATGTGCAGCACCCCCGCACCGCCGTCGACGCCCGTGGTGGCGGCGGTCATCTGGTCGGGGACGGGGGAGGTGAACACCTCACCGGCGCACGCGGCGTCCAGCATCCCCATGCCCACGAAGCCGCCGTGCATCGGCTCGTGCCCGGACCCGCCGCCGGACACGAGCCCGACCTTGCCCTGAACCGGGGCGTCGCCGCGGAAGACCACGCGGTTCTCGTGGTCGACCCTCAGCTCCGGATGGGCGGCTGCCATGCCGCGCAGCGCGTCGGCGACGACGTCGGCCGGGTCGTTGATGAGCTTCTTCATCGGATCTCCTGGCGTGTGCGGGACGGCCGGTCAGCCGCGGGTCTCGGTGCGCCGCTCGGTGGGGTCGGCCGACCGCGGGCTCGGGGTCTCGGCCCGGGCGGCGGTCTGGTCGAGCTCCGGGTCGCTGGGTGTGCGCCCGGGCTCCTGGTCCTCGTCGGAGACGGGCAGGTTCCGGCCGACGAGCAGGTCGTAGAGCAGGGCGCCGATGAGCCCACCGATGATCGGGCCGACGATGGGCACCCAGAAGTAGATGTCGCCGTTCTGATCTCGCCAGGCCTCGCCGTAGCCGGTGACGAAGGACAGCAGCCGGGGGCCGAAGTCGCGGGCCGGGTTGATCGCGTAGCCGGCGTCGGTGCCCCAGGCCATCCCGATGCCCACCACGATCAGGCCGATGACGAACGGTGCCAGGTTGGCGCCGGGGGAGCTGTTGCGCAGGTCGACGATCGCGAGGATCAGGAAGAGCAGGATCGCCGTGCCGATGACCTGGTCACGGAACGCCCCCCAGGTGCCGACCGGCAGGGTCCCGTTCCCGGGCAGCGTGGAGAAGATGCCCTGGGTGTCGATCGTGTGGTCGGGGTCGATCGCTGCGATGACCTCGCTGTAGTTCCACCGCACGAGCAGCGCGGCCACGAAGGCGCCGAGCGTCTGCGCGAGCGAGTAGGGGAGCACCTTGCGCCACGGGAAGCCGCGGAAGGCGGCGAGGGCGATGGTGACCGCGGGGTTGAGGTGCGCGCCGCTGATCCGGGCGGCGACGTACACCCCGAGCGTCACGCCCAGACCCCACGCCCAGGCGATGCTGTCGTGGTCGCCGATGCCGCCGGCGACGACCTGGGCGACGACGCCCACGCCGAACAGGATGAGGATGAACGTGCCGGCGAACTCGGCGGCCAGCTCGGCGGCCAGCGTGCGCGGCTTCGTCGTCTCGACCACGGGGTCCTCCAGCGGCGGACTGGTGGGGGCACGGGGTGTGCCCGGCGAGGGCAATGTAGGAGTGTCCACGGCTCACAGCAATGACCTACGGTCCCGCATCGTCGGACAGGCCTCCGGGGCCTGGGCAGCCCTTCCGCGGGGCGGCAGGTGGTTCCGCAGCGGCCCGACGCGGGGGCAGACTCGGCGGTCTCACGGGGGCCCGACACAGATCCGGTTCCGAGGACGAGGAGCTCACCAGATGGCCGGCAACAGAGGCGTTGCGTACATCGAGCCCGGCAAGGTCGAGGTACACGAGACGGACTACCCGAAGCTCGAACTGCTCGACGGTCCGGGGGTGAACCCGGCGAACGTCGGCCGCAAGCTCAACCACGGCGTGATCCTCAAGGTGGTGACCACCAACATCTGCGGCAGTGACCAGCACATGGTGCGGGGCCGCACCACTGCGCCCCCGAACCTGGTGCTCGGCCACGAGATCACCGGCGAGGTCGTCGAGAAGGGGTCGGACGTCGAGTTCATCGACGTCGGCGACGTGTGCTCGGTCCCGTTCAACATCGCGTGCGGCCGGTGTCGGAACTGCAAGGAGGGCAAGACCGGGATCTGCCTGAACGTGAATCCCGCGCGCCCCGGCGCCGCCTACGGGTACGTGGACATGGGCGGCTGGGTCGGCGGGCAGGCCGAGTACGTGACGGTGCCCTACGCCGACTGGAACCTGCTGAGGTTCCCCGACCGGGACCAGGCACTGGAGAAGGTGCTGGACCTGACGATGCTGTCGGACATCTTCCCGACCGGCTACCACGGCTGCTACACCGCCGGCGTCACCACCGGCTCGACCGTCTACATCGCCGGAGCTGGACCGGTCGGCCTGGCCGCTGCGGTCTCCGCCCAGTTGCTCGGCGCCGCCGTCGTCATCGTCGGTGACCTGAACCAGGAGCGGCTGGAGCAGGCGCGCAGCTTCGGCTGCGAGACCGTCGACGTCTCCGCGGGCTCACCGCAGGACCAGCTCGAGCAGATCCTCGGCGTCCCCGAGGTCGACTGCGCCGTCGACGCGGTGGGCTTCGAGGCCCGCGGCCACGGGCAGGACTCCGGCCACGAGGCGCCGGCGACGGTGCTCAACTCGCTGATGGAGATCACCGCCGCCGGTGGCCAGATCGGCATCCCCGGGTTGTACGTGACCGGTGACCCGGGCGGCATCGACGAGGCCGCCAAGGTGGGCGCGTTGTCGTTGAGCCTCGGCACGGGGTGGGCGAAGTCGATCTCGTTCACCACCGGTCAGTGCCCGGTCATGAAGTACAACCGGAAGTTGATGATGGCGATCCTGCACGACCGGGTGCAGATCGCGAAGGCGGTCAACGCGACACCCATCTCGCTGGACGATGCGCCGCAGGGCTACCGCGAGTTCGACTCCGGTGCGGCCCGCAAGTACGTCATCGACCCGCACGGGATGGTCAGCGGGCGCGCCGCCTGAGCCGTCACCGCGGGACCACGACGCGCCGTGCCTCCGGGCGCGGCGCGTCGTGCCCGTGTCGTGTCGGTCAGACGTTGACGCTGTCCCGGGTGGGCTGAGCGGCGGCCGGCGCGCGGCGGCCGTTGCGGGCACCCAGGGCCAGGGCCGTCCCGCCCAGCAGCAGACCGACGATCGACAGGATCAGGGCGGTCACCGCCAGGCCGGAGGGGCCGCTGTCGCTGTCGGCGGCGGTACCCGGGGTCGTGGTGGTGCCGTCGGTCGTCGCCTCACCGGACGCGGCGGTCAGGGCCAGGGTGGGCGCGGGGTTCTCCGGCTCGGCCTGGCCCTCGACGGTCGGCTCGATCCAGGAGGAGGTGGAGCCGTCGTCGTAGCCCTGCAGCGTCGGGAAGCTCAACTGGTCGACGCCCTCGGGCAGCGGGCCGGCGCTGATCGAGAAGGTCTGGTACTCGCCGGGGGCCAGGCCGCCGCCGGGGTCGGCGGTCCAGGAGACCTCGGTGACCGCCTCGGTGATCGTCCCGCCCTCGGCCTCGACCGGGGTGTCGAGCGGGGTGGTCGTGGTGGTCGCGGTCCACCCGGGAACGGGCTTGACGCTGACGAAGGCGAACGGGGTGTCCGTCGGCAGCTGGACGCGCAGCGACGTGGTCCTCGCGGTGTCGCTCTCGCTCGGCGTCCGGAAGTTGATCTCCCCGAAGCCGCCGGGCGTGGCGTCGGGCGAGCTGGCCCGCACGTGGGCCGACGCGGTGCCGGCCCCGAGGGCCAGGACGGCGACGACGACGGCGAGGACCGCCAGGGCGGCGCGACGCAGGGACACGGGTCTCTCCTTGGGTGCTGGGCGGTCCGGCGGATGCGCCGGTCCCGTCGCAGTCATGGTCGTCGCCGGAGGCCGTGGAGTTCCTCCCCCACGACGATCCCCAAACGAGGGGAGGGGTGCAGGACGCACGAAGGCCCGTCCGTGCCTGCCCGACGTGCGGTCACAGGCAGGCAGTCCCAGTGAGGGACGTCTCGATGTCCTCGAGGACGACCTCCGCGCCGAGCAGGCCGATGCCGAGCATCCACTCGTCGTCGTCGACCTCGAAGACGCATCCGGGCACGGCGTCCAGGAAGTTCCAGACGGCGGTCACGCTGCTCTTGGTGGTCTCGTCCGGGGCGCCGTAGGTGGTGGAGAAGACGACGTCGGCGTCGGCCTGGGCGATCTGCTCGGCGCTGATGTAGGCCATGGAGTACTCGTCGTAGGAGAGCTGCGGCAGGGTGAACCCGACGTCGGTCAGCACGCTGCCGGAGAACGTCTCGGGGCCGTACAACCGCGTCTCCTCGGGCAGGAAGCGCACGATCGAGGCGGACGCCCCCTCGGCGCCGACGGCCTTGCTGACCGTGTCCACGCGGGCGTCGTACCTGTCCAGCGCCTCCGTACCCTGCGCGGTCCGGTTCAGGGCGTCCGCGGTTGTCGTGAACATCGCCCGCCAGCCGTCCTCGTAGTCGGTGAAGACGGTGGGGGCGATCTGGCTGAGCTGGTCGTAGATCGCCTCGTGCCGGACGCTCGAGGACAGGATCAGGTCGGGCTCCAGGGCCGCGAGCGCCTCGAGGTCGGGCTCGTCGATCGTCCCGACGACCTCGATGCCCTTGGTCTGCTGCCCGAGGTACTCGGGGAAGCCCGTCGACACGTCGGACTGCACGGAGCCGACCGGTGTGACGTCGAGGGACAGGGCGGTGTCCAGGTGCGGGCTGTCGAGAGTGACGACCCGCTGCGGGTCCACCGGGACCTCGGTGGAACCCAGGACGTGGTCGACGAACCGGGTCTCCGTCGAGCCGGACCGAGCGGCGGCCTCGGTGTCGTCGGCGGAGGAGCCGCACGCAGTGAGGGCCATCGCCACGACGACGGTCGTGGTCAGCGATCGCAGGCGCACGAACGAACTTCCCTTCAACAGGCGGCACGGGCCAGCCGCATCGATGGAGTGGAACCCGCCCCGACGATGATGCGGGCAGAATTAGGTGAGGCTAGCCTAAGATATCGGGACGCAGTGATGTCCGCCGCGGCAGCACTGCCCTTGGGCGTGCCTCACCGCGGCGGCGA
>Ga0196960_10000704_pt1 | contig 10506 bp, 8 predicted proteins | sample S3v_5metaG_FD_183187 | JGI IMG/M metagenome (GOLD analysis project Ga0196960, IMG submission 183187) | Soil microbial communities from Anza Borrego desert, Southern California, United States - S3+v_5 | ecosystem: Environmental > Terrestrial > Soil > Desert | place: USA: California | collected... | reverse complement strand
ACGCACGTCCTGCTCGTGGCGCTGATCCCGGCCTCCCTGCTGGCCGTCGCGGGGCACTTCGTGGCGATCGTGTCCTCGGCGCGCCTGCGCGCGAGCTGAACCCGGTCAGGCGCGCACCCGGAGAGTCACCGTGCCGACGAGCGGCCGGTGGTCGGAGCAGGCCCCGTCGGGGCGCTCCGAGGACGGCGTCAGGCCGACGCGGGTGAGCGGGGTGTCCAGGGCGTCGGCGGAGTACGGGCCCACGATGCGGTCCTGCCGGACGACGAGATGGTCGATCTTGGCGCAGCCCCCCCGCTGTGCACGGCGCACCCCCGCTGCAGGGCGGCGGCGCGCCGGCGGGCCCCGTGGCGATCCACTCGCCGTAGCCTGGGCACGAGGGGTCGGCGTCGTCGAGCTCGCAGTAGCTCCCCCGCCCGCCGCCGGTACCCGCCGCGTGCCAGGGGTCGAGCCGGCGGTGCTGCGGCTGGGCGTCGAGGTCCCCGGCGAGGACCACCGTGTCCCCCGCGGCGTGCCGCGCCTCCAGGTGGCCGAGCACTGCGGCCAGCTGCGTCTCGTTGTGCGGCAGGCCACTCGCGGAAGACACGTCCCCCGGGTGGTCACGTGCGTGGTGCAGAAGCGCAGCCCCGCAACGTCCCGCACGGTGACGCACAGCAGAGCCCGCTGCTCGTGCGAGCCGTCGTGGGCAGCGCGACAACGTCGACCGCAACGACCGGGCGGGCGCTGAACACCGCGATGCCGGCCGGACGGCCGGAGCAGATGTCCGGGCCGCCCAGAGTGGCCTGGAAGGCCGAGGACGCTGCCGGGTCGGCGGGCTATCCCCCCTCCCGCAGCCGGGCGCCGACCGCCTCGACCTGCTGTTCGCAGACCTCGTTGAGGGAGACGAGGTCCGCGCCGGATGCGAGGACGGAAGAGACGGCGGCGTCGACCAGCCCGTCGGTCACCGAGCCGCCGTGCAGCGTGCCGCCAGCGAGGTTCCGGTGCCATGCCATCACCGTCTCGGTGGGCTCCGGCTCCAGCTCGGGCAGGAGCACGCGCTCCGGCAGGACCGTCAGCGAGGCGCCGGTGAGCCCCGCGAGCACTGTCCCCGACGTCGGCTCCGCCCCGGCCAGCACGATCGACGAGCCGGCCACCATCGCCGCCACCAGCCCGGCCGACAGCGACCACCTGCCAACTCCCCGGGCCAATTCACTGTTCAGGACGGGCCCGTCGCGACGACGACGGGGGCCTGGGTCGGGCGGGGTGGTCACCGGGGCCAGTATCGGCAGCCGGCCCGCCCGGCGCCACGGTCCCGGCGGCACGGTCCCGGCGCCCGAGGGCTCCGGCGGGACGGCATCGCTCAGGGTGTGGTCAGCAGCTTCCGGTACGTGCCCCACGGGCTGCTGCCGACATCACTGTGCGCGCGCACGGTCACCTGGTACGTGGTGTTCCGGCGCAATCCGTCCCAGCGGTACGTAAGACCGGCGGCGAGGGGGAGGTCGACGAAGCTCCACGCGCTCCACGCCGACCCGGTCCAGTGCCGGATCCCGACCGTGTAGGAGGTGACCGGAGCACCCCGCTGCACGGCGCCGTACCAGCCGAAACGCACGTAAGTGCTGCCCGCGACCAGGTTCCGGTCCGTACCCGGGGCGAGCGGAGGGGCGGCCGGCATTCCCTTGACGTAGCTCGTCCAGGCGCTGTTGCCGTGCTCGTTGTGGGCCAGCACGCGGAAGCGGTAGGTCACGCCGTTGTCGAGTCCGCGGAACGTCGTCGACGTCCGGGTGGCCGGCACGTCCCGGTAGTCCATGGAGTGCCACCGGCCGACGGAGGGCCCCCAGACTTCGCGGGAGACGGTGTAGCGGTCGATCGGCCGCGACGAGGAAGGGGTGGTCCAGGCCACCCGGACGGCGCCGTCCCCCCGTGCCGACCAGAGGGGGGCCGGCGACACAGGGGTCCCGGCGGACGCGGGCAGGCAGGTGTTCCCTAGAGCCGGCGTCCACTGAGTGGCCTTGGGGATGTCGTTCCAGGACGAGAAGCCCCAAGCAGTCGGGTACGTGCGCCGGGTCGTCCCCTCACAGGCCCAGAGCGGCCCGGGATCGACCCGCTGGCCTGCTATGCCGCCGGCACGCACCTCGAAGTGCAGGTAGTCGGCCGCGCAGGGCTCGACTTCCTCGTGACCCATGGTCCCGATCTGCGTCGCAGGGGTCACGAGCTGACCCTCGGTCGCGGTGACCGCGGCAAGATGGTTGTACTTGGTGACGATGCCGCCGCCGTGGTCGACCCAGACCCAGGTTCCCGGCGCGTCCGTCGTCCCCGAGGGGTGGCAGCCGTTGTCGCCGACCGCCCCCACGTGGAAGATGCCGGCGCCGGCGGCGTGGATTGGGTCGCCGTAGCTCCCCAGCAGGTCCATCGCCCAGTACCCGTGGTACCCGCCGCAACCGTCGGGGTAGGCGACCGTGCCGGGGTTGGAGTGGGTGCACGAGACCCGCGCGGGTTCTCGGAGGGGAAACCACAGCGGGTCGCTGAAGGGGTGGGCGACCGACGGCGGTGCCGCCGTCGCTGCCGCCGACGGTGCCGCGCCCACCGGGGACGCACCCGCGGCGGCCGGGAGCACAGCGAGGACGAGCAGGACGAGGCGTCGGCGGGTGCTTCGGCGGCGATTCACGGCAGGGCCCTCCCGGAGGCGTCACCCCGCTATCGGCATGTCGGCGGAAGTCTTGAGCCGGCAGGCCGATCACCCCAGGAGTGCCCAGTCAGGTCAGGGAAGAGGTCGTGTGCACCTCGGCCGTCCTGCGCACCGGTCCGGACTCCTGTCCGGGCAGCGTGAGGGGTTCCGTCCGCGGCCGGATCGACGGGGGCGGGACGGCGATCTCGGACCGTGGACCCGACGCGACCTGTTCCGTGAGGGAGGCGCGCACCGCCCGCCGCATCCGCTCGGCGAAGGGGCGCTCGATACCGAAGTAGACCAGGCACGCCATCGCCAGGGCGACGACCACCGCCAGCGCGAGGGTCGGGTAAGGCCCGAGGGCCGGGTGCAGGTGGGCGATGACCCACCAGCCCCAGTACTCGTGCAGGAGGTAAAGGGGATAGGTCAGCGCGCCCACGGTGGTCAGCCAGCGCGCGCCGATGCGGGAGACCGGCGTGAGGGTCACGATCGCCACCGCGACGAAGCAGCCGAAGAGGAGGATCGCGATGACGACCGGGCGGACCGCGACCCCGGTGTCCTCCGTCAGGGAGCTGACCTGGTTACCCATCAGGCTCTGCACGGCCAGAATGGCGTTGCTCCCCACGAGCAGCCAGGGCAGGAGCGAGTGTCCCTCACGGTGGATGAGGTACAGCAGCATCCCACCGGCGAACAGCGGCGCGTACTCGGTGATGAGCAACTGGTGCAGCATGTCCGCGTCGTACCGCATGGCGAGCTTGCCCACGATGGGCCAGAGTGCGGCGAAGGCGAGGATCCGCTGACGGGTGATGCCTACGACGGCGAGGACGCCGATGAGCAGGTAAAAGCGGAACTCGACCCAGAGCGTCCAGTAGACGCCGTCCAGATGGGGGACGCTGAAGATCTTCTGCACCATCGTGAGGTTCACGAGGGCGTCGAGGGGGGTCAGGTCCTTCTTGCCCGGCCAGAGCACGAACAGCAGCAGGGTCGTGAGCAGCACCGCCGCCCAGTACGCAGGGAACAACCGGGCGATCCGGGACGCCACGAAGCCGGGGAGGTCCCGGCCCCAGGCGGTCATAAGGATGACGAAGCCGCTGATCACGAAGAAGAGGTCTGGCCCGAGCGCGCCGTAGACGGTCACCTCGCTGAGGGTCGGAAACACCACCGAGGGCCGGGGACCCCAGTTGTCGTGCCCGTGAGCCGTGAAGTGGTAGCCCAGGACGGTGAAGGCAGCGAGGAAGCGCAGGCCGTCGAGCGCTCGGAGGCGCGATCCGCCACCGGAATTGTTCCGACGCGACGACAACGTACCGTCCGACCGGCGACTGAGAGTAGCAAGCACGATGCAGAAGGTTATGGGACGGACGGTTCCCACCCGGGATCCCGGTGAGGCCGAAGCCCACCCACACCCTGTCAAGGCCTCGGGCGCACCGCTGCGACCTGCGCCGATGCCCGTCCCGGCCGACCGCGACAGCTCCGGCCGGGATGTCGGCGCGTCGTCCGCCTTGGCCCACCGGTCCCGTCCGTCACACCGCACCCCGGCAGGGCGGGTGGGGCGACTGGCGACCCGCGCAGCCCACACCGGCGACGTGGCGCCGAGTTCGGGACCGGGCCGGTCAGGTGGTCGCCACGGACTTCGTCAGCGTCTCGGTGGACACCCCGTGGCGCTGCAGGAGATCCATCGCATGTTGGGCCTTCTTCTCGGCCAGCTTCTCCCCCAGCTGACGGCAGGCGTCGGGCCACCGCGCGGCTGCCGCGACCATCACGTCACGGCCGGCGGGGTCGCCGCGATGCAGGGCCAGTAGCCCCTCCAGCAGCGCGCCGTACCAGGGGTACTTGGCGAAGGCCGGCGCCGGAAGCCCGGCCAGCGCGGTCGTCCCCTCCTCCGTGCGCATCAGCTCCAGCGACAGGGTGAAGACCTTTTCCTCGGCCCCAGGCAGGAACTGCAGCACGTCGCGCAGGTTGGCCACCGGTCCCTTGCGGGTGTCGGCCCGGGCCTGCACCGCGTCGAGGTTGCCGACGACGCTGACGCGCACCTCCCGGGTGGGAACCTCGTGCCACTTGCCGACGACGTAGAAGGCGCGCCGGCCGTCGACGAGCCGGTCGAGGCCGACCACCCGCTCGACGACGTCGTTGATCACCACGCGCACTCGGCAGTCCTCGTCAGCACCCAGGCCGTCGACGACGCCGATGACTCCGTCCCGCGACACCGACCGGACCACCGGCCGGAGGTGCGGCGCCGCCACGGAGCACAGGACCTCCTCCAGCCGCGCGACCTCGGCCCGGACGTCGGCGGCCTGGCGGGCGGCCCGGTCCTCGTCGCGCGCGAGTCGCTCGTACCGCTCGAACATCGTCAGGTGGCGATGGGAGATGCCCGCGCGATCGGCCTTGGGAAGTTTGCGGCGCTCCACCCACTCCTCACGGGACTTGGTGAAGTAGTGGTGGACCAGCAGCTCGCCGTCCTCCGCGTCGACGAGGTCGATGGGCATCCGGTCGGACCAGGTCGGCGACCGGTGCTGGTTGTCGGCGTACCGGCCCCACATCAGGTCGGCGATGTGCGTACGCATGGCCAGCACCGCATCACTGCGGAAGATCGTCTTGACGCTGGGTCCCGGCCGCTCCGCGCAGTTAGTGAACCGCTCGATGACCAGCCCGTCGCGCTTGCGGTCCTGCCCGCCGGATCCGAAGACCAGCCAGGGGATCGCGTAGGCGCTGACGTCGGGCGCCACCTCGGCGCCCCGGCGGAGGAAGTCCTTGACCGTCCCGGTGCGAGGGACGACGAACTCGTCGAGGTCGCACACCAGCACCCAGTCGTACCGGCCGGCGGCCGTCTCCAGGAAGTGCTGGTAGGCGTGCCGCTGCGGCGGGATGCCCTCGCGACGCGGCCAGTGCGTGCGATGGACGACGCCCGCCGCATCCAGAGCGGTCAGCATCTCAGAGGTGCCGTCGTTGGAGACGTTGTCATAGACGTGGATGCCGTCGAACCCCGCCAGCCGGTGGTAAGCCACCCACTCAAGCAGGTAGTCCCGCTCGTTGCGGGCGATCGCGACGACGCCGATGCGCGGGCCATCCGAGGGTGGCGGGGGAACTGGCGCCGGTGCGGGGAGGCGGGTGGGGAACGGCGCGCGGGCTCGGGTCACCCGTGATAGGACGGAACGCATACGGCGACTCCATGGGCAGTGGGCGGTCAGCGGTCAGGCGTGTGCGGTGACGGCACGGACGCGGGTGCGGCCGCTCGGCGGTCACGGGGTGGGCGGGAGCCGCCAGGCGGGTGGCACGACGGCGCCGGCGTGCGTCGCGATGCTGGGCACCGCGGCCCACGCCGGCGCCGTGGCGTCACACGCAGCCCGCCCCCCGACTCAGGCGGCGTCCTTCTCGAAACTGCTCGTCAGCGGGAAGTAGGAACCGAGGAAGGCGTGCAGCATCCGCTGCTGCTCGACCGGGTCCACGCCGGAGTTGTCGTGGTCGTTGAGGCAGAAGGCGTCGTGGTCGCGGCTGCGGAGCAGCCGCTCCAGCCGGCGGGCCGTGGTCGGTGCGGCGATGTCGGCGTAGATGTAGCGTAGCCGACCCTCCACCGCGCGTCCCTGCAGGAAAGCGTAGTGGTGGTGCAGCGACGAGGGCACGGAGATGTCCGCGGGGCTGCGGAACTGGGCGGACGCCGTGGCCGCGAACGCCTCCGGGAAGCGCTCCTCCAACTCGGCGAGCACCTCCTTGAGCAGCGGCTGCGGGACGTGCTTGAACTTGTTGGTCGTCGTGCGGTCGAACGCCTTGAACAGCAGGTCCCGGTTGTTCTTGCCACCGCTCATGACCGGGCGGTCGAACGCGCCGGTGCTACCGAGCCCCAGCTTCGCCGTCGAGGTGTTGAAGCGGGCGATTCCATTGCCGTGGAAGAACTGCCGGGGCTCCACGGGCCGGCCGAAGAAGAAGTCGTCGTTGAGGTACAGGAAGTGGTCGCTGAGGCCCCGGATGTGATGCAGCTGCGACTCGATCGCGTGCGAGTTGAAGGTCGGGAGGCGGCCCCGGTCACCGAAGAGCTCACGATGGCTGACGACGGTGATCCGCGGGTTGCTGGTGTCGAGCCACGGCGGGACCTGGTCGTCGGTCACCAGGTACACGTGCCGGACCCAGCCGGCGTACATGTCGAGGGAGCGCAGCGAGTACCGCAGCTCGTCGCGGGACAGGAAACGTGACTCGTTGCTCGCGAACTCGTTGAGCTCGCCGAGCCCCACCGCGGCATGGGCGGCCGCCTTGCGCTCCCGCCACGCCGGGTCGCTGCCGTCGACCCAGGTGTAGACGGCGTCGATCGGGAAGTCGACGTCGAAGACGTGCCGGTGTCCCAGCACCGGCAGCGCCGGACGGCTGACGCCGTCGACCTGCCAGCGGCCAGGTTCCCCGATGCTCGCAGGGACGGCGTCGACCCACCGGTTGCGGCGCGGGGCGATCCAGGAGCCGGCCGGAAGGGGCTCACCGGTGGCGTGGTCGTCGGGCTGGTCCTCTTCGAGGGTGTGCCAGAACTCGAGGACGCACCCGAGCTCTCGGCCGGCGAGGGCGATCGCCACGACGGGCGCTGCGACCGGCGCGGCCGGGGTGACATCACCTGCGTCGAAGGAGGTGGCGGCAGGAGCCGGGCCCTCGGCGGCCGCGACCTCGAAGACCGCGAAGGCCGAGCCCTCGGTGGTGGCCTCGTCGAGGTCGGACAGGCGCACGCTCGGGCGGTTGCTGCGTGGGAACACCTCACGCACGTACACGGGACGGCGGTCACCGGCCCCCTGCAGCGCCGACCACGCGGCGGCGCGGTCGGCCTCCGCGACGGCCACCACGCGCCGTCGGGCGGTGGAGGCATCCACGAAGAGGTACTCGACACCGGCAGCCTCGAGCGCATCGGCCACGAACGCCGCATTGGCCGCCAGCGCGTCCGTCGCACGAAACCGGTCCACCGGACGGGCCAGCAAGCGCTCCCCCCGGTGGGTCACCGCGGTCACCGGACCGTCGACGTGTTCGGCCGCGGCGCGCACGACCCGTTCCAGCCTGGCCGCGCGCCGGCGGTCCTGCCACGCCGTGGTCCCGTTGCCGACATCGCGCAGCACGCGCCAGGCCGGCGCGGGCAGCACCCGGTACACCCGCTGCTGCACGTGCACCGGGACCATCTTGTTCAGGCTCAGACTCATCCGTCCCGCTCCTCACACGTCGTTCCCGTGGGCACGGGTCCGCACTCCTTCACGCGCTCTCCCGGATTTCGTCGGCGTAGGCCATGAGGACCTCGTCCATCGGCCCGTCGCCCACCAACCGTCCCTCACGCAGATACAGCCCACGCGCGCAGAAGCGGCGCAGGTCGCCGTCGCTGTGCGACACCAGGAACAGCGTGCGTCCCTCCGCGACCATCTCTTCGATGCGCGCGTGGCACTTGCGCTTGAAAGCCTTGTCGCCCACTGCGAGCACCTCGTCGACGAGGATCACCGGCTGCTCGAGCCGGGATACGACGGCGAAGGCGACCCGCACCTTCATCCCGCTCGACAGGTGCTTGTATGGCGTGTCGAGGAAGCTCTCGATCTCGGAGAAGTCGACGATCTCGTCGAAGCGCTCGGCGATGGCCGCCCTCGACATGCCGTGCAACCCCGCGGTCAGCCCGATGTTATCGCGGACGGTGAGGTCGGCGACGAAGCCGCCGGTGATCTCGATCAGCGGGGCGACGCCCGCCCGGACGTCGACGGTTCCCCGGTCGGGGAGCAGAACCCCGGCGATCAGCTTCAGCAGCGTCGACTTGCCCTGACCATTGCGGCCGACGACGCCGACCGTCTCCCCCTGCTGGATTTGGAAGCCGATGTCACGGAGCGCCCAGAACTCGTCGCGCCGCACGCCACCCTCCCCACGGATGAGGAGGTCGCGCAGGCTGCGGTGCCGGCGTCCGCGGTGAAAACGCACCGACACGCCGTCGACCGACACCACCGGCTCCGTCGCTGAACCCATCAGATCTCCTTGAGCACGGCGCGCTCGAGCCGGGCGAAGACGGCCCAGCCGACGACCAGCAGGACGACGGCGGCGATTGCGGAGACCCCGACGTGCGACCACTGGACCGGTTCCGCCGAGAAGCCCGCCCGGGTGAGCTCGATGACGCCGGCCAGCGGGTTGAGCGCGAAGACGGTGGACAGCCGCCCGGGGACGTCGGAGACGGCGAAGATCACCGGGGTCGCGTAGAAGCCCAGCCGAAGCGCGATGCGCACGACCCGCTCGAGGTCGCGCACCAGCACGACCATGGGCGCCAGGAGCAGGCCGATGCCGAGGACGAGGGCCGCCATCAGCACCGCGCCGGGAACCAGCAGCACCAGATGCCAGTCCAGCGGGGCGCGGTAGGCGAAGCCGAAGGCGAAGAGCACGGGAAGGCTGAGCAGGAACTCCACGCCCTTGGAGAGGACCACGCGCACGACCCACACCTCGCGGGGCACGTTGGTGGAGCGCACCAGCTTCGCCTCGCTGTACAGGGCTCGCGCGGCATCGATCACCGCGCCGTTGAACCACGTCCAGGGCAGCAGGCCGGCGAGCAGGAAGACGATGTAGGGCTCGGCCCCGACGGTCCGCGTGAAGACCTGGGTGAAGATGAACCAGTAGATGCCAGCCAGCAGGAGCGGCTCGAGCACCGACCAGAGGTAGCCGAGCGCCGAGGACGCGTACCTCACCTTAAGGTCGCGCGCGACCAGCAGACGGATCGCCCGCCGCCGTTGCCACAGTGCTGTGGGGCGCGCCTGGACACTGGCCCCGCGCCACGTCCGCGGCGCCGGCGGTGCGGCGATCGTCGTCAACGGCGCCTCCGCCTCGCGCAGACTCACGCGGCGGGTCCGCGGCGAGTGCGCCGCATGGGCCGGCGACCGAACACGAAGCCCGCACCCCAGCTGAGATGGACGGTAGCGAGGACGACGGGCAACCATGCCCGGGCTCGGAGAGGCATGCCTCGGCCCTCCCACGACGCCACGGCGAGCACACCCGCGACGTAGGCGACGGGAGCCAGCCACCCGAGCTGGAGCAGCGGCACGCCCACGAGGGCGCCGACGGCACCGGCCAGTGTGCCGGCGACGATCGCGCCGGTCACCACCGGCGGAGCGAGGTACCGGGCCGACACCGTGTGCGGGTACTGGTGGATGACCTCCCGGCGCCACCGGCCCGTGTGGAAGAACTGGCGGGTCAACTCCGGCCACGACGACCGGGGACGGTACGTGACCGCCAGGTCCGGCGAGAACCAGACAAGCTCCCCCGCCTGCCGGATGCGGAAGTTGAGCTCCCAGTCCTGTGCGCGGTGGTAGTGGTCGTTGAAGCCGCCCAGCCGCTCGAGCACCTCGCGCCGGAACACGCCGAGGTAGACCGATTCCGCCGGTCCCTCCTCGCCACCCACGTGGAAGGCACCGCCCCCCAGGCCGAACTTCGAGCAGTAGGCGCGTGCAACGGCGCGCTCGAAGCCGGTCTCGCCCACGGCCAGCATCAGGCCGCCGACGTTCGCCGCACCGGTCTTCTCCAGGAGCCGGACGGCCCTCTCCATGTACCCCGGCATAAGACCGCCGTGCCCGTCGACCCGCACGATGATGGCGTGGCTGGCGGCGAGCAGAGCTGCGTTGAGACCGGCGGGTGTCCGACCCGTCGGGTTCGTCACGAGCTTCACGCGCGAGTCGGAGAACGCGAGTTTGCGCGCGATCCGGTCGGTCCCGTCCTTGGAGGGCCCGAGTGCGATGACGAGCTCCAGCTCCCCGCCGTACTCTTGAGCGAGGATCCGCTCGACCGCACCGGCGAGGTGACGAGCCTCGTTCAGCACCGTCATGACGACCGACACCGCGGGCCAGGGGCGCTCCTGCGACTGAGGAGGCCACTCGTCGGCGTGCTCGGCG
>Ga0196960_10000703_pt1 | contig 10508 bp, 13 predicted proteins | sample S3v_5metaG_FD_183187 | JGI IMG/M metagenome (GOLD analysis project Ga0196960, IMG submission 183187) | Soil microbial communities from Anza Borrego desert, Southern California, United States - S3+v_5 | ecosystem: Environmental > Terrestrial > Soil > Desert | place: USA: California | collected... | reverse complement strand
CGCGGGAACGGTCACGCCGGGAGCGGCGGGCCTCGCCGGTCGACTGCGCGCCGCGCGCAAGGCGGTGCGGGTGCCGCTGCGGTGCGGCGGCGGCCCGTGCCGGGGACAGCTGACCCTGGTCCTCGGCAAGCGGGCCGCCCTGGCCCGGGGCTCCTACTCCGTGGCCCCCGGGAAGCACCGGGTGTGGCTGCGTCTGGGGAGGACGGCGCGCAGGATCGTCGCCTCCCAGCGCCGCCGCGGCGAGCGCTCCTTCCGGGTCCGGCTCCGGCTCGCGGACGCCGGTCGCCCGGCGGTCGTCAACCTAAGCCGTCGAGTGCATCTCCGCCGGGCGCGCTGAGTCGCGCCGGCGCTCCCACCAGCCCCAGGCCGCCATCACCGCGCCGGCGTAGATCCAGCCGAGGACGACGTCGAAGAAGTAGTGCTCGCCGGTCGCCATCAGCGTCAGCCCCATCGCCAGCGGATAGAGCAGCAGCAGCGGCCGCACCCAGGGGCGCACCCGGCCCCAGAGGAAGAAGGCGACGAGGGTGACGAAGGCGGTGTGCAGCGAGGGCACGGCGGCGACGAGGTTGCTGCTGGCCTGGCCCTTGGAGAAGAGCGTGGCGGTGCCGAGGCTGATCACTTCCCAGCCCTTGCCGGTGGTCCGGTGCACCTCCTCCAGCGCCCCGGTTTCCGCCGCCAGCCAGGGCGGCATCGCCGGGAAGAGGATGTAGGTGGCGAGGCCGGCGAGGGCAAGGGTCACCAGTCGGCGGGTGAAGCGCTGGAAGTCGCGCCGGTCGCGCGTCCACAGGTAGCCCGCCAGGGCGAAGGGGACGATGAAGTAGGAGGTGTAGACGAGGGTGAAGAAGACGTCCCACCAGTTGACGACGCCAGGCTCGTAGAGGCGGTCTTGCAGCCATTCGGTCGGCACCTCGCCGAAGAAGACGGCGCGGTCGAACTCGATCATCGGGTGGACGTTGACCGCGATCCCCATCGTGTCCGCCGCGCCGCGGGTGAGGTCGTAGAGCCAGAGCACGGCGACGATCGGCAGCCAGTCGAGCACGAGCTGGAGGATTTCCCGCGGCGGCCGCCCGATCGAGGCGCAGGCGACCGCGCCGCAGGTCCAGAGGATCACCAGCTCCCGCTGGACCGGGATCCCGTAGTTGGCGGTCCAAAGGCTGAGCGCGAGGAAGTAGACGACGAACGCGTAGGGGCGCAGCACCGCCCAGGAGGCGAAGCGGAATTCGGCCGTCTGCTCGACGGTCGCCTCGGCTGACTTTCCCGTGGACACGCGGTCAATCTAAGCGAAGTTCACGGCTCGTTAGCCTGAGTCGCGATGACCGTTGGTAGCGACCACCCGACCGAGCTGCTGATCGGCGGCGAGCTGATGCGGGGCGCCGGCTCCCCGCTGGCGGTCGAGAACCCGTTCACGACGGAGACGATCGTCGAGTTCGCGGCCGCCTCCCCCGAGCAGGTCGACGCCGCCGTCGCCGCCGCCCGCGAGGCGTGGAAGGAGTGGTCGCGGATGACCGCGGGCGAGCGCTGCGAGCTGCTGCACGAGGTGGCGCGGCGGCTGCGCGAGGGCGCCGAGGGACTGGCGCGGACGATGACCGCCGAGGGCGGCAAGCCGCTGATCGAGAACCGCGACGAGCTCGAGTGGACGGCGGCGGCCTTCGACTACTACGCCGAGATCGGCCGCGACCACGCCGGCCGGGTGATCCCGCCGATCGAGTCGAGCCAGCTGGCGATGGTGGTCAAGGACCCGCTCGGGGTCGTCGGCTGCATCGTCCCCTGGAACTACCCGCTGCTGCTGCTCGCCTGGAAGGTGGCGCCGGCGCTCGCCGCCGGCAACTGCGTCGTCGCCAAGCCCTCGGAGCTGACGCCGCTCTCGACCTTGATGCTGGCGCCGGTCTTCGAGCACCTGCCGCCGGGGGTGGTGAACCTCCTCGCCGGGGCCGGGGACGTCGGCGCCGCGATCGCCTCCCACTCCGACGTCGACTGCGTCGCCTTCACCGGCTCGGTCGCGACCGGCAAGAAGGTGGCCGAAGCGTGCGTGCCGCGGATGGCGCGGATGAACCTGGAGATGGGCGGCAAGGACGCGTTCATCGTCTGCGCCGACGTCGCCCCGCAGCTGGAGGTCGCCGCCCGCGGGGGCGCCTGGGCCGCCTTCCTCAACGCCGGCCAGGTCTGCACCTCGGCCGAGCGCTTCTACGTCGCCCGCGAGGTCTACGACGACTACGTCGCGGCCTTCGTCGAGCACACCCGCGGCCTCGTCCTCGGCGACCCGTTCGAGGTGGGGACCGACGTCGGCCCGATGGTCTCCGAACCGCAGCGAGCCAAGGTCGTCGCCCAGCTCGAAGCCGCCGCCTCGGCCGGGGCCGAGGTGCTGGTCGGCGGCGACCGCGGCGGCCAGGAGCGCGGCCACTTCCTCTCCCCCGCGGTCGTCGTCGGCGCCGCTCCCGACAGCGCCCTGCTGCGCGAGGAGACCTTCGGCCCGGTGGCGCCGATCGTCCCCGTCGACTCGCTCGACGAGGCGATCGAGCTCGCCAACGGCACCGAGTTCGGCCTCGGCGCCAACGTCTACACCGCCGACCTCGAGAACGCCGTCCGCTGCATGCGCGAGCTGCGCGCCGGCACCGTCTGGATCAACGACCCGCTGACCGACAACGACGCCGGCCCCTTCGGCGGCTTCAAGCAGTCGGGCCTGGGGCGGGAGCTCGGCCGCGAGGGCCTCGAGGCCTTCCAGGAGACCAAGCACGTCCACATGGAGTCGCGGATCGAGCGCAAGGAATGGTGGTACCCCTACCGCGAGTACGGCGCCCCGCCGGGCGACGGCGCCGGCCCATAGGCCGACGCCGAAGGGCCTTCCTAGGCGGCGCGGGTGGCGGTGGTCCGCCGGTCGTCCGCCCTCTCGGGGTCGCTGGCGGCGTAGGCGCCGAGGCCGAGGAGGGCGAGGATCACGTGGAGGATGTTGTCCTCGGTGTTGACCGGGATGATCCCGAGGATCTCGCCGCCGTCGCCGACGATGAAGCCCCAGATCGCGACGACGAGGTAGACGGCGCCGAAGACGAGGGCGTAGGTGCGGGAGGCGGCGGCCCCGGCCCTGTATGCGAGCAGGCCGGCGATGCCGCTGGCGACGTGCACGAGGTTGTGCCACCCGTTGACGTCGAGGATGCCGAACACGGCCTCCCTCTCGCCCGGGCTGCCGAACGACGAGCTGTAGAAGAAGCCGATGATCCCGGCGGCCAGCAGGGTGGCGCCGATCAAGCCGGCGTAAAGCTTGGCGGGGGTGGAATCGTGGTGGGTGTCGTCACGCATTTCTTCAGCTCCTCCTTGGGGCGGCCATGGACTGGTGATTCATACGATTGGTTACCCCCGCGCGGATCAGCCCAATCACTTGGGAATTCCGAACCGTTCATAGGCGGTCTCGCGGCCCTCCTGGCTGGCGGCATAGGCGGGGCCGCGCAGCTTGTTGAGCAGGCCGACGAGCTCCAGGCCGTCGCCGGTGTTGGTCGGGTCGAAGTGGAGCCGCTCGGTGTGCTCCGGCGGCAGACGTTCGCCGAGGCTGAGCCGCGCCACCGGCCTCCACGCTCCCGCCAGCCCGGCGATCGCCAGCTCGAACTCGAGGCCGCCGTCCTCGCGCTCGCGCAGGTCCCCCAGCTTCGGGCCGGGCCGGCGCGCGAGCCCGCGGGCGCCGAGTAGGACCGTCTCGCTCCGCACCCGGTAGGGGAGGATCGTCGAGTAGGGCAGGTCGCAGAAGCCGCGGGCGGGCAGCAGCGTGTGCCGGCCGCCGGGCGGCGCCGCCGAGGTGACCATCAGGAAGTCCTGGTGACGCTCCGGCCCGTAGGCGTCCGGGATCCGCAGCGCCAGCCCGTAGGGCTCGGGCAGCCACTCCGGCAAGCCGAGCGACCGCGAGAGCCGGACCTCCACCTCCGCCTCGCGTTCGAGCGCGGGCGCGCCGAGGTCCTCCCCGCCCCGCGGCGTCAGCCGCGCGGCGAACCCGACCCCGAACGGGTGGAACCCGCGCTTGCGGCGCAGCCGGGAGAGCGACCGGTAGGGGTTCACCCCGTCCGGCTACCCGGACGACCCGCGGCGGAAAAGCGCTAGGAGCGCGGGTGGCCGTGCTCGGACTGGTAGTGCTGCAACGTCGTGTCGGTGCTGTCGCCCTGCATCCGCAGGCGCGCGCGCAGCGTCTCGGCGAAGTCGTCGATCGTCTCCCGCAGGATCTCCGCCCGCACCCGCAGCGCGACCGGCCGCCCCTCCTCGCTCGCCTCCTCGGCCATCTCGTCGAGGAACGGCAGCAGCCCGGCCAGCGCCCGCTCCTCGTCCTCGGTGCGGAAGTAGTGGGTGATCGGGAAGTGGATGACGTCGCGGCGGACCCGGATCAGCTGCTCGGCGAACGAGGCCAGCAGCGACTCCAGCAGCGCGGGGTCGGCGTCGGCCAGCTTCTCCCCCAGCCGCTCCTCCGCCTCCTTGGCCAGGTGGACCTCGTGCGCCAGCGAGTCGCGGCGGGAGATCGCGCCGTAGATCGAGAGCAGCCAGGAGATGCCGGCGGTCAGCAGCCCGAGCCCGAACATCGTCTCCACCGGCCCCAGCACCCGCAGCAGCGGGGAGGCGGGCGAGATGTCGCCGTAGCCGAGGCTCGTGAGGTTGACCAGCGAGATGTAGAGCGCGTCGACGAAGCCGGAGTGCTCGGCCGGGTCGAGCCCGGGGCCGAAGGTGAAGCCCTCGGGCAGCTGCGGCATGAAGATCAGCGCCCAGCCGACCGCCAGCAGCGCCGCCCAGGTGGCGACGACGGCGATGTAGCCGATCGGCCCCGCCAGCAGCCCCGCCGTCCCTTTGCGTCCTGGCAACCGCCGCGCCGCCGCCGAGACCCCCAGCACGATCCGCCGCGCGACGATCCCGCGCCCGACCGGGTGGAAGAGCACGTCGAAGATGTCGCGCAGCGCGACCGCGATCAGCGCGACACCGAGCAGGGTCCAGACGACGTCCATAGGGGGACGCTAGTCGAGGGCAGCTAACTTACGCACCATGAACGGACCCACCCCATCCCTCACCTGTCCCAAGTGCGGCGGCCAGATGCGCAGCTACGAGCGCAACGGCGTCACCGTCGACCAGTGCGCCGACTGCCGCGGCATCTTCCTCGACCGCGGGGAGCTCGACCGCCTGATCGACGCCGAGAGCTCCCACTACGAGCGCGAGTACTCGGATCGCGGCTCTGATCGCGACCGCGACCGCGGCTACGAGGACCGCCCGCCCCGCGACTACGACGACAAGCGCGGCCACAAGCCCTACAAGAAGAAGAAAAAGAGCTTCCTCGAGAACATCATGGAGGGGCTGGGCGACTAAGCCCTTCGGCCTGCGAGCCGGGCGTCACGCTCGGCTCGCCGCAACGGAACTCCGCGGGAGGAACGGACAGCACCTATCAGCGGTGCTCATTCCAACCCAGGAGGCAAGATGCCGAACCTCGTGATTTCCGCCGATGGCGGCCGTTATACGGACCAGCAGCCGACCCTGATCGTCCCGCCGGGGAGAGAGATCGTCTTCTACGTGGGAGACGACGAGGAACTTTCCAATGAAGCCGGCTATGAAATCTTCGACCAGCTGATCGACGCGGGAGTCGAGCCCGGCGGGAACGTCTTGGAGAGGGTCAGGGCCGGCGAAGGGACCTACGACTACGCCTGCTGGCATGCGGGGGATTTCCCGGACCACTGCGGGATCTACGAGGTGGGCAACCAGGCTCGTCTCGACGATCTGAGCGGCTACAGCGAGAAAGACCCCTTGTGGCTCTCGGAGATCCTGGAGAGATACCCCAACCCCGTCATCTACTGGCTCTGCTGCCGCACCGCCTCCCCTCGCGAGGAGGGGCTGACGAATCCTGCCGATGCTTACCCCGGCCCGCGCCTCGAGGAGGCCGACGGCCAGTAGAAGAACGCCACCGGAGCGCTGCCTGCGGGCGGCGTTCCGGTGCAGTTGTTACTCGCTGACGGACCCGCCGACTTCGTCGGCGAAGCAGCGTGCGTGCGGTTCTCACTCCCTGCTTACGCGCCGACGGCGGAACTTCCTCGAGGGGAGCGGACAGTACCCAGCGAGCGGTACTGACCCAAAAAACCAACCTCAGGAGGTACAAGATGCCAGACCTCGTGGTCTCCGGCCATAGCGGCCGTTATTCCGATCAGCAGCCGGGCCTGCGCGTTCCCGCTGGAAGCAAAATCGTCTTCTTCGTGCCAGATGAAGAGGCGCTTACCCCCAACGACAGAAAGCGGATCTTCGACGAACTCGTCAACAAAGGCTCCACGCCCGGCGGGCAGGTCATGGAGGAAATCCTGCCCGACGAAAGCACCTACAACTACGCCTGCTGGCACGCGCGGGAGTTCCAGGGAGACAGCGGGATGTTCTTCGCGGGGAATGAAGACCAGCGCGACGATCTCGACGATCTAGGCCGTTACACCAACAAGCAGCCGCTGTGGCTTTCGGAGATCCTCCACAGGTATCCGAACCGAGTCATCTACTGGGTCGGCGATCGTCTCTCCCACTCTCGCAAAGAGGGGTTGAAGAATTCGACCGAGGCCGGGCCGGGGGGAGCCGACGGCCAGTAGGAGGACGCCGGACGGAGCGCCGCCCGCGGGCGGCGCTCCGTCGCGGCTGCGATCTTCGGGCGTGACCGTTAGATTCGCACCCGCGCGATGAGTTCGGGCGCCCATCGCGGTCTTAACCAGTCAAAGCCCGAAACACAGGAGTTGAGATGAATCGAGCAGTTGCGGCTGTCCGGGCCGAAGGCCTGGTGAAGCACTACGAGGGTGGCGACGGGACGGTGGAGGCCGTCCGCGGGGTCGACCTCGAAGTCCGGCGGGGGGAGATCTTCGGCTTCCTCGGCCCGAACGGAGCCGGCAAGTCGACGACCGTGAAGATGTTGACGACGCTGCTGACGATCACCGCCGGCAGGGCGGAGGTGATGGGGACCGACGTCGCGCAGGACCCGGACGCGGTGCGGCGCTGCATCGGCGTCGCCCTGCAGGAGGCGGGGCTCGACCCGCGCCAGACCGGGCGCGAGCTGCTGACCCTGCACGGGCGGCTGTTCGGCTTCGGCAAGGCAGAGGCGGCGGCGCGGGCGCAGGAGCTGCTGGAGCTGGTCGGGCTCGAGGAGGCCGCCGACCGGGTGACGAAAGGCTATTCCGGCGGCATGCAGCGCCGGCTCGACCTGGCGGCGGCGCTCGTCCACGAGCCCGAGGTCCTCTTCCTCGACGAGCCGACCACCGGCCTGGACCCGGCCAGCCGGCTGACGGTCTGGGACGAGGTGCGGCGGATCAACGGCCGCGGCACCACCGTCTTCCTCACCACGCAGTACCTCGAGGAGGCCGACCAGCTCTGCGACCGCCTGGCGATCATCGACGACGGCCGCATCGTCCGCGAAGGCACGCCGGAGAGCCTGAAGGCGGAGCTGAGCGAGCGGCGCGGCGAGGAGGTCAGCCTCGACGACGTCTTCCTCGACGCCACCGGGCGCACCCGCGACCGCGCCGCCGGCGAGGTCCAGGAGGTGGGCGCATGAGCGCGACGCTGACGCTCGGGCTCCGATCGCTGCGCGAGGCGCTGCGCCAGCCGGACGCCCTCTTCATGACGATGTTCATCCCGATCTTCTTCCTGGTCGTCAACACCGGCCAGGCGGCGGAGGTATTCCCCTCCAGCTCGACCGGCTTCCTCGAGGGCCAGGGCTACGGCGCCTTCCAGCTGCCGATCACGCTGCTGCTGGCGGCCTCGTTCGGGATGGCGGCGCTCTTCCTCGTCGAGGAAATCGAGGGCGGCTACTTCGACAAGCTGCGGGCGATGCCGATCCCCCGCTCCTCGATGGTGATGGGCCGGCTCGTCGCCGAGGCGGTCAAGGGCCTCGTCCTCTCCTCGGTGATCGTCCTCCTCTCGCTCCCCTTCGGGATCACGATCGCCAGCGGGCCGATCGGCTTCGTCCTGCTGATCCTCCTCAGCACCCTCTGGGGCGTCGTCTACGCGGGCTTCATGCAGTTGATCGCGCTGAAGACCCGCAGCGCCGCCGCAACCAACTCGGGCGGGCTGATCTTCTTCCCGCTGCTGTTCCTGACGCCGAACTTCGTCCCCCGCGACATGCTCGCGAAGCCGATGGAGGTCGCCGCCACCCTCAATCCGGTGACCTACCTGATGGAGGCCCTGCGCTCCCTGATCCTCACCGACCTCGACTGGGGCAAGATCCTCCCCGGCTTCGCCGTCGTCGCCGTCCTCGGCGCGATCATGCTGGCGCTGAACGTGCGGATGATCAAGACCTACGACTGAGCACTAGGCGAGGAGTCGGGCCAGCGTCAGCTCCATGACGTCGGCGCGGCTGCGCTCGCCGTGGTCAGCGGCGAGGAAGTGGTTGCCGACCCAGAGCGAGGCGACGACCATGCAGCGGGCCTCGACCTCGTCCTCGTCGGGGCAGAAGGCGCCGAACTGGGCGCGCAGGTAGTCCATGCGCCGGTTGTCAACCCGCCGCAGGCGGGCGGCGACCGCCTTGTCGCGGCGGGCCCAGTCGCGAACCGCGAGGTCGATCAGCAGCAGCTCGTTCTTGGAGGCGGCGAGGGCGAAGAGGCGCCGCAGCTTCGAGCGGGCGTCGCCGCCCCCGCCCTCGACGCGCTCGATCACCTCTTCGACGCTCTCCCGCTCCCAGCCGTCGAGCATCTCCTCCAGCAGCGCGCGGCGGTTCTGGAAGTGCCAGTAGAAGCCGCCCTTGGTGACGCCGAGCGCCTGCGCCAACGGCTCGATCCGGACCGCGTCGGGGCCGCCGCGGGCGAGCGCCCGCAGCCCCTCCTCGATCCACCGGTGGCGGGGGGTGCGGGTGGCGGCGGGCATTTCCATACGCTACCGTATGGATGCGATGAGACTTCCGGACGAGGCGCACTTCTCCCACCCCTGGCGGATTCACGAGCTGACGCCGGACTTCCGGCTCGAGGACGTGTGGGCGCTGCCGACGCCGGGCGGGCCGGATGAGTTCCCGCGGCTGATGGAGCTGGCGCGGTCGTTGGACCCGGCGGAAAGCTCCTCGGCGGCGGTGCGGGCGTTGTTCGCGATCCGCTGGAAGGTCGGCGGGCTGCTCGGTTGGGACGAGGAGGACAGCGGGGTCGGCTCGCGGGTGCCGACGCTGCGGGACCGGCTGCCCGCCGATCTGCGGGAAGGACCTAGCGGGCCGGAGCCGGACGCGCTTCCCTTCACCCCGCTCTACCTGACCGAGGACGAGTTCGCGGCCGAGATCGCCAATGCGACGATGCACGGCGTCCTCCACCTCGGCTGGGTCGCCGACGGCAACGGCGGCTACCGCGGCCAGATGGCCGTCCTGGTGAAGCCGAACGGCCGGCGCGGCAGGGCCTACATGGCGGCGATCGGCCCCTTCCGGCACCTGATCGTCTACCCGCGGATGATGCGCGAGTTCGAGCGTGCCTGGCAGGAGCAAGGCCGGCGCTCCCGCAACATCTAGCTGCGCATAAGCTTGAGTGGTGAGGGTTGTTCGCTGGATAGCGGCGATGGGGGCGGCGGCCGTGCTGCTCGCGGGGTGCGGCGACGGCGGGAGCGACACCGCCGCGACGACGGCGCAACCCCCTGAGACCACGACGACGGAGAAACCGGCCGAGCCGCCGAAGAACCTGAAGACCTTCGAAATAACCCTCGACGGCTACCCGAGCCCGGAGAACGTCGGCGTCGTTCTCGCCCAGAAGCGCGGCTACTTCGAAAACGCCGGCCTCGAAGTCTCGATCCACACCCCGGTGACCCCGCTGCTGCCGGTCAAATACGTCGCCGACCGCAGCGTCGACCTCTCGGTCACCCACCAGCCGCAGCTGGTGCTGGCGCAGGAGAAAGGCGTGCCGGTCGTCGCGATCCGCAGCCTCGTCCCGCAGCCGACCGCGGCGATGATCTGGCCGGGGAAGTCGAAGATCGAGGGCATCGCCGACCTGAAGGGGAAGACGATCGCGATCCCCGGCGTCCCCTTCCAGGAAGACCTGCTGCAGGTGGTCCTCGCGAAGGCCGGCCTCAGCCTGGCCGACGTGAAGGTCAAACAGGTCGAGCACCTGCTGGTCCCGGCGCTGGTCAGCGGCCGCGCCGACGCGATCTTCGGCGGCTCGGGGAACGTCGAGGGAACGGAGCTCGAGGCGCGCGGGCTGGAACCCGTCGTCACCCCCGTGCAGGAGCTGGGCGTCCCCGCCTACGAAGAACTGGTGGTGATCGCCCGGCGCGACCGGCTCGCCAAGGACCCGAAGTCGATCCGCGCCTTCCTGGGAGCGCTGACCCGCGGCACCGAAGAGGCGATCGCGGAACCCGAGGCCGCGGTCGAGGCGCTGGCCGAAGAAGCCCTCGAGCCGAACCGCGAGGCGATCGAGGCGGGGGTCGAGGCGACGATCCCCCTGCTCTCCCCCACCGGCCGCATGAGCCCCGGCCGGGCGCGCGCCCTCGTCGCCTGGATGGGCAAGCAGGGCCTGACCCAAGGCGGACCGCCGGCCTCGGCGCTGCTCACCAACCGCTACTGGAAGTAACGG
>Ga0196960_10000702_pt1 | contig 10529 bp, 11 predicted proteins | sample S3v_5metaG_FD_183187 | JGI IMG/M metagenome (GOLD analysis project Ga0196960, IMG submission 183187) | Soil microbial communities from Anza Borrego desert, Southern California, United States - S3+v_5 | ecosystem: Environmental > Terrestrial > Soil > Desert | place: USA: California | collected... | reverse complement strand
CCGCGGCCGCGGCCAGCAGGAGCAGGGCATGGGTGTCGGGCGACAGTCCGTCCAGCTGTCCGGCGTGGGCGTCGAGGACGCTCTCGGCCCCGGGGAGCGGGTAGGGCAGCGCGACGCGCCCGGTCAGCTGGCCGGGGGTGAGCCGGCCGGCCAGCCCGGCCAGCAGCCGCGGGTTGCCGGCCGCTTCGCGCAGCAGTTCGCTGCGTACGACGGGGTCGACATCGGCCGTGCCGTCGGTGAGCCGGTCCAGCAGCGCACTCGCCGCGTCGTCCTCGAGCGGGCCGAGGCGCAGTGCGGGCAGGCCGGCGAAGGCGGTCTCGTCGGCCGCGCCGAGCACCACCGCGACCCGGCTGCCCGCGCCGAGCCTGCGGGCGGCGAAGCCGAGTGCGGCGCGGGAGTCGGGGTCCCAGGCGTGTGCGTCGTCCACGCAGACCAGCAGAGGCTGTTCGGCCCCCAGGCTGCGCAGGAGACCGAGCAGTCCGCCCGGGGTGATCCCGGAGCGCAGGAGGGTGTCGGGAGCGACGGGCAGCGGGCCGGGAGCGGAGCAGAGCAGGGCGTGCAGCCCGCTGTAGGGCAGTCGCTGTTCGGTGGGGGCCGCGGCGGCGTACAGCACGGGGCCGCCGTGCCCTCCGAAGTAGTGGGCGGCGGCCTGCCGCAGCAGGGCGGTACGGCCGAGGCCGGGCGGCGAGGTCAGCACGAGCGCTCCGCCGTCCCCTGCCCGCAGCCGGACCAACAAGGTTTCCAGGATGGCCAGTTCACCGCTGCGGCCGTACAGCCGGAGCGGACTGTGCACGGTCGTCGATGGGGTCACACTTTCACGTTACTTCCGCGTAAACAGCGTCGGAAGGCTCGCGTCCGCTCCCTGTTCCCGGTGCGCCGGGAGCGGTGCCGCTTCCCAACGGAACGGCGTCGGTGCTGTGCGGGGGCACAGTCCCGGCCCGTTCCGCAGCGGCCGCCCCTAACGTCGGTGCATGACTGATGAATTGCGTACACACGACGGTTTGACCCTGCGTTACTGGTCATGGTCGCGGAACCCGGACGGCGCCCTGCCCCCGGTGGTGCTGCTGCACGGCTTCGCCGCGCACGCCCGGCTGAACTGGGAGGGCCCCGGTGTCGTCGAGGCGCTGGTGACGCGGGGCCGTCGGGTGTACGCCCTGGACGCGCGCGGTCACGGCGAGTCGGACCGGCCGCATGAGGACACGCTCTACGGCGAGTCGCTGATGGCGCGTGACGTACGGCTGCTCATCGACCGCATCGGCGCGGACCACGTGCATGTCGCGGGCTATTCCATGGGCGCCGTGGTGGCGGTCCTGGCCGCGGCGGCGGACACGCGGATCAGCCGCCTGGTGGTGGGCGGGATAGGCGCCGGCGCTGTGGAGGTGGGCGGCCTGGACACCCGGGCGATGCCACCGGAGCTGGTCTCGGCCGCGCTGACGGCCGAGGACACGGCGGACGTACCCGAGCGGGCCCGGGGCTTCAGGATGCTGGCCGACGCCTCGGGCGCGGACCGTCATGCGCTGGCGGCTCAGATCCGGTCGGTGCACCGGGGTGCGCTTCCGCTGGACCGGATCACGGTGCCCACGCTGGTGCTGGCCGGCGGGAGCGACCCCCTGGCCGTACGCCCCCGGGTCCTGGCCGACGCGATCGAGGGGGCGGAACTGACCGTGCTGCCGGGGGACCATCTGACGGCTGTGCGCGATCCCGCTTTCGCCGGGACCATCGCCGCGTTCCTCTCACGGGGCTGAACACCGGGACGAATACCGGGCCTGGACACCGGGGCCGGACAACTGGGCCGCTCGGGCGCCGGGGCGGAACACCGGGGCCGGGACGGGCACCGGGCAGCGCGAAGGGGCCGGACCGCCATGTGCGCGGTCCGGCCCCGGTGCCCCCCGGATCAGTGCGGGCAGTTGCCCCGGTACTCCGCGATCGTCAGGCTGGCCGACGGGATCGGGCAGAGGAACTGCTCGTAGCGGGTGTCGTTGTCGATGAAGCGCTTCAGCCACGAGATGCTGTACTTCGCGATCGTCGTGTTGGACGTGTTCGGGGTGAAGTGAGTGGCACCCCGGAGCTCCAGGTATGCCTTGTCCAGCGAACTCGGCAGCGAGTTGTAGAACGGCTTGGAATGCGTGGTGACGGACGCCACCGTGTCACCGTCCGCGCCGACGACCAGCGTCGGGGTCTGCACCTCCGGCCAGGTCTTGTCCGTGTTCCAGCCGGTCAGCGGGATCGCCGCCTTCAGCGAGGGACGGTCCTTCGCGGCCTCCAGCGTGCCGCCACCGCCCATGGAATGGCCCATCACCCCCAGCCGCGAGGAGTCGACCCGGCTGCGCACCGAACTGTCCTCGGTCAAGTAGTCCAGCGCCGCGAGCAACTGGTCACCACGGCTGGCCGGCTGGTCCAGCGTGGTGTTGGTGTCGATGGTGAACACCACGAAACCCTGCGAGGCCAGACGCGGCCCCAGCCAGGCGATGCTCGATTCGTAGGCGGTGAAACCGGGCGAGATGACGACCGCGCCGAACGTCCCGTCCGAGGTGGACGTCGGGTAGTAGATCGTCCCGCCGCCGAAGCCCCTGACGCTCAGCGAGGACACGGAGGTCTGTGAGGTGGAGTACGACCCTCGGCTCGCCTCGATGCTCGAATTGCTCGGCGCCGGGCCACGCTCGTACGGATTGTCGGCGGCCTGCGCACCACCGGGAACGAGCGCGGTGAGCAGACCGGCGGTCGCCGCCGCAGCCGCCAGGGCGCCCTTGAAGGTGCGGGAACGGCTCTTCGGCAGAGGGCGGGGGGAGATGTCGCCGGAGGGGAGGTGCTGCTGCACGGGGATTCCTCTCGGTTGTGGCGGACCGCGCCGCGGCAGCCGGCGGCCCCGTCGTCCGGGGGCCTTCGGGGATGCACCGCGTCGGTGGCGCCGTCATTCGTTGGCCTGCCGTCACTTTCGCGGTGAGCGCCCGGTCCGGGCATCGGCGAGATCGCCGGTCTTCGCGACCGGCGATCTCCCTGACCCGATTCAGCGAACGGGGTGTCCGGCCTCGCGCAGAGCACCCTTGACCTCGGAGATCCGCAGGTCACCGAAGTGGAAGACGGACGCGGCGAGAACGGCGTCCGCCCCCGCGCCGATGGCCGGCGAGAAGTCCGCGAGTCTGCCCGCGCCACCGGAGGCGATGACGGGGACGGTGACGTGGGCCCGTACCGCCTTGATCATCTCGGTGTCGTAGCCGTCCTTCGTGCCGTCGGCGTCCATCGAGTTGAGCAGGATCTCGCCCGCGCCGAGTTCGGCGGCCCGGTGCGCCCACTCGACGGCGTCGATGCCGGTGCCCTTCCGGCCGCCGTGGGTCGTGACCTCGAAGGTGCCCCCGGGGGTGCGCCGGGCGTCGACGGAGAGCACGAGCACCTGGCGGCCGAAGCGTTCGGCGATCTCGCGGATGAGGTCGGGCCGGGCGATGGCGGCGGTGTTGACCCCGACCTTGTCGGCCCCGGCGCGCAGCAGCTTGTCGACGTCGTCGGGGGTGCGGACCCCGCCGCCGACGGTGAGCGGGATGAAGACCTGCTCGGCCGTGCGGCGCACCACGTCGTACGTCGTCTCGCGGTCACCGCTGGAGGCGGTGATGTCGAGGAAGGTCAGCTCGTCGGCGCCTTCCGCGTCGTACAGCTTCGCCATCTCGACGGGGTCGCCCGCGTCGCGCAGGTTCTGGAAGTTGACGCCCTTGACGACACGGCCCTTGTCGACGTCCAGGCAGGGGATGACCCGTACGGCGAGCGTCATCGCCCACCTGCCCGGTAGGCCTCGACCTCGACCTCGACGACCAGGGAGGGGTCGACGAAGCCGGAGACGATGATCATGGAGGCGGCGGGGCGGACGGCGTCGAACAGCTCCTTGTGGGCGCGGCCCACCTCGTCGACGTCCCGGGCGTGTGTGAGGTACATCCGGGTGCGGACGACGTCCTCGCGGCCGAGTCCCACCTGCTTCAAGGCGTCGAAGGCGACCTGGAAGGAGGCGGCGGCCTGCTCGTACGGGCTGCCCGCGGAGATCTGGCCGTTGACCACGGAGGTGCAGCCGGAGACCAGGACGAGTCCGTTCGGCAGCTGGACCGCGCGGGAGTAGCCGAACTTCTCCTCCCACGGGCCGCCCGAGGCGACGCGGCGTACGGAGTCCGTCATGCGGCGACCGCCTTGAGTGCCTCTTCGAGGGTGAACGCCTTGGCGTACAGCGCCTTGCCGACGATCGCGCCCTCGACGCCCTCCGGGACGAGCAGGGAGATCGCGCGCAGGTCGGCGAGCGAGGAGACGCCCCCGGAGGCGACGACGGGCCTGTCGGTGACGGCGCAGACGTCGCGCAGGAGGGCGAGGTTGGGGCCCTCCAGCGTGCCGTCCTTGGCGATGTCGGTCACGACGTAGCGGGCGCAGCCCTCGGCGTCGAGCCGGGCGAGCGTCTCGTAGAGGTCGCCGCCGTCACGGGTCCAGCCGCGGCCGCGCAGCGTGGTGCCCCGGACGTCGAGGCCGACAGCGATCTTGTCACCGTGCTCGGCGATGACCTTGGCGACCCACTCGGGGCTCTCCAGGGCGGCGGTGCCGAGGTTGACCCGGCGGCAGCCGGTGGCGAGGGCGGCGGCGAGCGAGGCGTCGTCGCGGATGCCGCCGGAGAGCTCGACCTTGATGTCCATGGCGCCGGCCACCTCGGCGATCAGCGCGCGGTTGTCACCGGTGCCGAAGGCGGCGTCCAGGTCGACGAGGTGCAGCCACTCGGCGCCGGAGCTCTGCCAGGCGAGCGCCGCCTCGAGCGGGGAGCCGTAGGAGGTCTCGGAGCCGGATTCGCCGTGCACGAGGCGGACGGCCTGTCCGTCGCGGACGTCTACGGCGGGGAGCAGTTCAAGCTTCGGCATTACAGCGTCTCGATCCAGTTGGTCAGCAGCTGGGCGCCGGCATCGCCGGACTTCTCGGGGTGGAACTGGGTGGCCCACAGCGCGCCGTTCTCGACGGCGGCCACGAACCGCTCTCCGTGCGTGGAATAGGTGACCTTGGGGGCGCGGATCTTGGCGTTGGTCACTTCGAGGGACCAGTCGTGCGCCGCGTAGGAGTGCACGAAGTAGTAGCGGGCCCCGGCGTCCAGGCCCGCGAAGAGCTGGGAGCCCTCGGGGGATTCGACGGTGTTCCAGCCCATGTGCGGCACGACGTCGGCCTTGAGCGGTCCGACGGTGCCGGGCCACTCGTCGAGGCCCTCCGTCTCCACGCCGTGCTCGATGCCGCGCTCGAACAGGATCTGCATGCCGACGCAGATGCCCATGACGGGGCGGCCGCCGGCCAGCCTGCGGCCGATGATCCATTCGCCGCGGGCCTGCTTCAGGCCCGCCATGCAGGCGGAGAAGGCACCGACACCGGGGACGAGCAGCCCGTCGGCGTTCATCGCGGTGTCGAAGTCGCGGGTGATCTCCACGTCTCCGCCGACATGGGCGAGGGCCCGCTCGGCGGAACGGACGTTGCCGAAGCCGTAGTCGAAGACGACGATCTTCTTCTTGTCGCTCACAGTGCCACCTCAGTCCCAGAGTCCCTGGATCCGCATGACGCCCGCCACCAGGCACATCACGGAGCCGATCCCGAGAAGCACGACGACGCCCTTGGGCATGCCCTGCTTCCAGAAGGAGTAGACGCCGCCGGCCAGGAAGAGGCCGACGACGATCAGTACGGTGTTGAGGCCGGTCACAGGGCGCCCTTCGTGGACGGAAGGATTCCGGCAGCACGCGGGTCGTGCTCGCTGGCGTAACGCAGGGCGCGGGCCAGCGCCTTGAACTGGCACTCCACGATGTGGTGGGCGTTGCGGCCGTACGGGACGTGGACGTGCAGGGCGATCTGTGCCTGGGCGACGAAGGACTCCAGGATGTGCCGGGTCATCGTCGTGTCGTACTCGCCGATCATCGGCGCCATCTTCTCCGGCTCGGTGTGCACCAGGTAGGGGCGGCCGGAGAGGTCGACGGTGACCTGGGCGAGCGACTCGTCCAGCGGGACGGTGCAGTTGCCGAAGCGGTAGATGCCGACCTTGTCGCCGAGCGCCTGCTTGAAGGCGGCGCCGAGGGCGAGGGCGGTGTCCTCGATGGTGTGGTGCGAGTCGATGTGGAGGTCGCCCTCCGTCTTGACCGTGAGGTCGAAGAGCCCGTGCCGGCCGAGCTGGTCGAGCATGTGGTCGTAGAAGCCGACCCCGGTCGCGACATCGACCTTGCCGGTGCCGTCGAGGTTGATCTCGACGAGCACGGAGGTCTCCTTGGTGGTCCGTTCCACCCTGCCTACGCGGCTCATGCGTCGTGCTCCTTCTTCAGTTCGCGCACCGCATCGAGGAACGCGTCGTTCTCTTCCGGGGTTCCCGCGGAGACCCGCAGCCACCCCGGTACGCCGTTGTCCCGGACCAGGACGCCCCGGTCGAGGATCTGCTGCCAGGCGGCGCGGCTGTCGGCGAAGCGGCCGAACTGGACGAAGTTGGCGTCCGAGTCGGTGACGGCGAAGCCGAGCTCCCGCAGTCCGTCGACCAGCCGGTCGCGCTCGCTCTTGAGCTGCGCGACGTACCCGAGCAGCGTATCGGTGTGCTCCAGGGCGGCGAGCGCGGTGGCCTGCGTGATGGAGGACAGGTGGTAGGGCAGGCGCACCAGCTGGACCGCGGCGACGACGGCGGGGTCGGCGGCGAGGTAGCCCAGGCGCAGGCCCGCGGCACCGAAGGCCTTGGACATGGTGCGCGAGAGCACCAGGTGACGGCGGCCCTCGATCAGCGGCAGCAGCGAGGGGTGGTGGCTGAACTCGCCGTACGCCTCGTCGACGACGACCATCGAGGGCCCGGCGGCCTGGGCGGCGTCGTGGATCTCCACCACGGTCCGTGCGTCCACCGCGGTGCCGGTCGGGTTGTTGGGAGAGGTGATGAAGACCACGCCGGGGCGGTGCTCGGCGATGGCCTTCTTCGCGGCCTCGACGTCGATGGTGAAGTCGTCGTGGCGCGGTCCGGAGATCCAGCCGGTGCCGGTGCCCCGGGAGATGAGGGCGTGCATCGAGTACGAGGGCTCGAAGCCGAGCGCGGTGCGCCCGGGGCCGCCGAAGGTCTGCAGCAGCTGCTGGAGCACCTCGTTGGACCCGTTGGCCGCCCAGACGTTGGCCACGCCGACCTCGTGCCCAGCGGTCCGGGTGAGGTAGCGGGCGAGCTCGGTGCGGAGCTCCACGGCGTCGCGGTCGGGGTAGCGGTTGAGGTCGCGGGCGGCCTCGCGGACCCGCTCGGCGATGCGGTCGACGAGCGCGTCGGGCAGCGGGTACGGGTTCTCGTTGGTGTTCAGCCGGACCGGTACGTCGAGCTGCGGCGCCCCGTACGGGGACTGGCCGCGCAGCTCGTCGCGGAGGGGGAGCCCGTCCCAGGAGTTGTCGTGCGTCACCGCTGGGGCACCTTCCACCCGAACCTGGCCTTGAGCGCGGCGCCGTGGGCGGGGAGGTCCTCCGCCTCGGCGAGGGTCACCACGTGGTGGGTGACCTCGGCGAGCGCGTCGCGGGTGTAGTCGACGATGTGGATGCCGCGCAGGAAGGACTGCACGGACAGGCCCGAGGAGTGGCAGGCGCAGCCGCCGGTGGGCAGGACGTGGTTGGAGCCTGCGCAGTAGTCGCCGAGGGAGACCGGCGACCAGGGGCCGACGAAGACCGCACCGGCGTTGCGGACCCGGTCGGCGACGGCCGCGGCGTTCTCCGTCTGGATCTCCAGGTGCTCGGCGGCGTACGCGTCGACGACCTTGAGGCCGTCCTCCAGGTCGTCGACCAGCACGATCGCGGACTGGCGGCCGGTCAGCGCGGGCTCGATCCGGTCGGTGACGTGCCGGGCCGCGGCGACCTGGGGCTTCAGCTCCGCCTCGGTGGCGGCGGCGAGCTCCTCGGAGTCGGTGACGAGGACGGCGGCGGCCATCGGGTCGTGCTCGGCCTGGCTGATCAGGTCGGCGGCGACGTGCACCGGGTCGGCGCTCGCGTCGGCGAGGATCGCGATCTCGGTGGGGCCGGCCTCGGCGTCGATGCCGATACGGCCCTTGAGGAGGCGCTTGGCGGCGGCGACGTAGATGTTGCCGGGGCCGGTGACGAGGTTCACGGGCAGGCAGTCCTCGGTTCCGTACGCGAACATCGCGACGGCCTGGGCGCCGCCGGCGGCGTACACCTCGTCGACGCCGAGCAGGGCGCAGGCGGCGAGGATCGTGGGGTGCGGCAGGCCGCCGAACTCCTTCTGGGGCGGGGAGGAGACGGCGAGGCCCTCGACGCCCGCCTCCTGGGCGGGGACGACGTTCATCACGACGGAGGACGGGTACACCGCACGCCCGCCCGGCACGTAGAGCCCGACGCGCTCGACGGGCACCCACTTCTCGGTGACCGTGCCGCCGGGGACGACCTGGGTGGTGTGCGTGGTGCGGCGCTGCTCGCGGTGGACGAGCCGGGCGCGGCGGATCGACTCCTCCAGGGCGGCGCGCACGGCGGGGCCGAGCTGCTCCAGCGCCTCGGTGATCGCGCCGGCGGGGACCCGGATCGAGTCCAGGCGTACGCCGTCGAATTTCTCCCCCCACTCGATCACTGCCGCGGAGCCACGATGGCGTACGTCCTCGCAGATGGGCCGCACCGTCTCCAGGGCGGCTTCCACGTCGAACTCGGCACGGGGCAGCAGGTCGCGCAGGGCGCCGCCCTCGGGGAGGGCGGTACCGCGCAGATCGATTCGAGAGATCACACCGACAATTCTCTCAGACCGCTTCCGGCCTCCGGTCGCCCGTATCACTGGCTGATACATGTCCCGGCTGTCACTGCTGACCGTTAGCGTTCACGTCGTCACACAGAGGGAAGAACGACTGTACGAAGCGCGGGGCGAACCGCGCAGGCGGAGGTGAGGCAGTGACCGAACCGCACGACGGCGAGATCCCCGACGGGCTCAGCGCCGCGGAGCTGGGTATGTGGCAGTCCTTCCGGAACGGCACCACCTACGATCTGCGCTCCCACGATCCGGTCCGTGACGATCCGTTCGCCCCGCACAGCTGGGGGCCGGAGCGGAGCGTCGGCGCCCGGACGGTGGCGCGGCTGCTGCTCAGCGGGCCGGCGGCGAGGCCGGGGCGGGTGGCCGCGCTGAAGCTCCGGGGCGTCCGCATCACGGGGAAGCTGGACCTGGCGGGCGGGCGCGTCTCGCCCTACGTGGAGCTGACGGGCTGCCGCTTCGAACAGGAGGTGGTGCTGCCGGAGTGCCACTTCACGACGCTGCGGATGGTGGGCTGCGCGGTGCCGAGGCTGGACGCGGCCCGGCTGCACACGGAGGGTGACCTCCATCTGCCGCGCTGCCGGATGGAGCGCGGTATCCGGCTGACGGACGCCCAGATCGGCACGGACCTGCTGATCAACCAGCTCCGGGCCGGCCCCGACCGGCGCGGCCGCGCCTTCGTGGGCGACGGGATGTCGGTGGCGCAGGACCTGCAGGCCGAGATGATCGAGACGCTCGGCGAGCTGAGCATGCGCGGGGCGAAGGTCGGGGGCTCGCTGAGCCTGCGCGGGAGCCGGCTGCGCGCCACGGACGGGCGGCGGGCGCTGAACGCCCCGCAGCTGAGCGTGGAGCGCACGCTGTACATGACCGAGGCGTGGGTGAGCATCGACACGGGGAACCAGGGCACCACTCCCCCGTTCGGTGTGGCGCGCGGCGGCGGCCCGGCGCGCGGGACGCGTTCGCAGGTCTTCGAGTGCCGGGGCGCGGTGCGGCTCGACGACGGGAGGTTCGGGGACGCGGTGGACCTGCACAAGGCCCGGTTCGTGCTCGCCGACCGCGAGGAGCTGTCGCTGCGCCGGATCGTCACTCCCGAGCTGCGGTTCAATGCGGAGCGCCCGCGGGAGGGCCGGGTCGTGCTGAACGGCGCGAAGGTCGTCACGCTGATCGACGTCTCGGCCAGCTGGCCGGGCCCGGGTGGCCTGGCGATGGGCGGCTTCGTGTACGAGAACCTCGTCCCGTACGGCCACTTCCCGCTGTCCCGGCGTCTGGAGTGGGTGCAGGCGGCGACCCCGGAGTACGTTCCGGAGCCGTACGAGCGCCTCGCGGCGGTGCTCCGCAGCTGCGGGGAGGACGCGGACGCGCGCGAGGTACTGCTGGCCAAGCAGCGGCGGCGGCGCGAGACGCTGCCGCTCGCGGGGCGGATCTGGGGCTACCTGCAGGACTGGACGGTCGCGTACGGCTACCGGCCGGGGCGCGCCCTGGTCTGGATGGCGGTGCTCTGGGCGGCGGGGGCGGTGGCCTTCTCGCAGTACAGCCCGGAGTCGATCAAGGGGAACGAGCATCCGCAGTGGAATCCCGCGCTGTACGCGCTGGACCTGCTGGTGCCGGTGATCAATCTCGGACAGGACGGTTACTGGCTGCTGGAGGGCGGCTGGCAGTGGACGGCGGCGGCCCTCGTGCTGGTGGGGTGGATACTGGCCACGACGGTGGCGGCGGGCGCGTCGCGGCTGCTGCGGCGGGGCTGAGCGGAGGCGGCGCCCGCTGCGGCCGGATCCCTGCCGGCACGGCGGCC
>Ga0196960_10000701_pt1 | contig 10538 bp, 15 predicted proteins | sample S3v_5metaG_FD_183187 | JGI IMG/M metagenome (GOLD analysis project Ga0196960, IMG submission 183187) | Soil microbial communities from Anza Borrego desert, Southern California, United States - S3+v_5 | ecosystem: Environmental > Terrestrial > Soil > Desert | place: USA: California | collected... | reverse complement strand
CTGCAGCAGCGACAGAGTGGCGGCGGTCAGGCCGGTTCCCACGACGACGCGGCGGAGTCCTGCACGCACTCTGGTCGCTCTGGCGATTCCGACCGCCAGGACGGCCACGGCCAGGCCCGCGGTTCCGTGGACGAACAGCGCCGACAGCACGACGGCTGAGCCGTGGTCGGCGTAGAAGGCGGCGATCTGGGAGGCGGGAGCGTCCCTTCCCGGAGCAGCGGGGGCCAGCAGTAGGCCGACGATCCAGGAGAGGACATAGCCGGCGGCTGCGATGACGGGGGTGGCAGGGCGTCGGGTGGTGGTACGGGTGTCGGTATTCACGGTGGTGCTCCTTCCGGGTTACTGGTTCCAGACGACGAGCAGCACGGCATTGGCGACGGCCAGGCCGGCGATCGCGGAGATGGTGAGGGCGCGGACACCCAGGCGCTGGAGGGCGACAATCCCCAGTGCGAGGGCGGCGATCTGCGCGGTGGACCGCACCGGCTGGGGCATCGAGTCGCCGTGCACCAGCGCGACCCAGCCGACGGCGACCATCGCCGGGAGCAGTACGACCCCGGCCAGCCGGGCGGCCGACGGGCGGAGGCCCCGCCAGGCAGCGGCGGCGACGACGCCCAGCATGGCCAGCTCCAGCAGGAATCGGACCAGCAGGTTGAGGTTCTGCGCGGCAGCGAGCATGCCGAAACGGTCCCGCTGCAGCGTCGATGCATCGTCGGCGTGCGGGTTGGTTTCCCGCGTACACCCGTGGGTGGAGACTCTGCGCCGTGCACGGGCAGCGGCGGTGGCTCCTACCGGTCGGGTTGGCGGTCGTTGCGCTCGTGGTGATCGCCAACGCCGGTAGCAGCGTCGGGCTCGGCACGTCGGGCAATGCGCTGATCGTCACGCTGTCGGTTGCTGTGTACTCGGCGGCGGCGTTGGTCTTCCTGCTGTGGTTCGACGCGCCGGTTCGGATCACCGTCGCGCTGTTGCTGGTCATGGCCGTGGCTGCGGCGGCGGCCCGGCACGGTGACCCGACGGGGACCGGCGGGATCGGGCTCTATCTCGGGGTCGCCTACGCGCCGCTCCGCTTGCCCCGTCGCACCGCAGCGGCGGTCGCCGGCGCGAGCGTCCTGCTGTTCGACATAGCGCTGGCCATCGAGGCGCCGAATGCTGCGGTCTTCATCACGGTGGTGACCAGCGGTGCAGCGCTGTTCTTCCTGTTCGGCCTGCTCCTTCGAACGGAGCAAGAGCAGCGCGACCGGGCCGACCGGCTCGTCGTCGAGCTGGAGCGAAGCCGCGAGGCGGAGAAGGCCAGCGCCGCGCTCGCCGAACGCGCCCGGATCTCCCGGGAGATGCACGACGTCCTGGCGCACACCCTGTCGGCGCTGGTGATGCAGCTCGAAGCGCTCGCCATCCGAGCCGATCGTGGGTGCGATCGCAAGCGGTTGACCGAGGGCTTGTCCCGGGCCCACCAGTTGGCGCGGAACGGACTCATCGAGGCACGGCAAGCTGTGGCCACGCTCCGCGGCGACGCCGTGCCCGGCCCGGGTGCGCTGCCCGACCTGGTCGCGCAACACCAGGCGGCCACCGCGTCGCCGTGCACCCTCGAGGTCCGTGGAGAGCCACGGCCGCTGGCACCGGAGGCCTCACTGGCGGTCTACCGCACGGTCCAGGAGGCGCTGACCAACGCGCGCAAGCACGCTCCCGGGGCGCCGGTGCATGTGCAGCTGGACTGGCGGCCGGACTGTGCCGCGGTTGAGGTGCACGACGGCGGGGGCTGCCGTGCCGCTCCACTGCACGAGGCAGGCGGGGGACGGGGCCTGACCGGGCTGACCGAACGCGCCGCGCTGCTCGGCGGGCGGCTCCAGGCCGGACCCTCCGATGAAGGATTCCGGGTCCGACTCGAGGTCCCGGCATGATCCGGGTCCTGGTCGTCGATGATCAGCGCCTCGTTCGGGAGGGCCTCACCGCGCTGCTCGAACTCGTGGACGACCTGCAACTCGTCGCTCTGGCAGCGGATGGCAACCAAGCCATCGCACTGGTCGCCGAACACCGGCCCGACGTCGTCCTGATGGATCTGAGGATGCCCGGGCTGGACGGGATCGAGGCCACCCGACGGATCCGTCGCCAGCACCCCGACGTCGAGGTCGTCGTGCTCACCACGCACGCCGACGACGACTCCGTCCTGGCCGCCCTGCGCGCCGGCGCCCGCGGCTACCTGACCAAGGACGCAGGTGTCGCCGAGATCGCCCGCGCCGTCGCCGCAGCCCACGCCGGGCAGGCCCTGCTCGACCCACAGGTGCAGGCACAGCTGCTGACTTCCCTCTCCGACGGCCGTCCGCGAGGACCACTGACCGAGAGGGAGACCGACGTTCTCGCCTTGGTCGCCGAGGGCCTGTCCAACGTCGAGATCTCCCGGCGGCTCGTCGTCTCCGAGGCGACCGTCAAGACCCACATCAACCGCATCTTCGCCAAGATCGGAGCACGCGACCGTGCTCAGGCCGTTCGGTGGGCCTACCAACACAGGGTCGCCCGGCCCTAGGGACCGAAGCCAGGTGGCGCCTGCTGGCGCGCGGCCAGCGTTCCGCGATACCAGCGGCGCCACCATGCTCTTCGGTCAGGTACGAGTCGGTGCCCCGCCCAAGGGGGCAGAGGGGAGCAGCGATGGGGCCAGCCGGACATCGGGCCGGTGACCCTCACATCCGGTCGATCCCCGATCAGGGAATCGAACCCGCACAGTCAGCTAGGAAGGCGTGGGTTTCCGGAGTCCCTATGGCCTGGTCAGCGGGTTGCTTGCACACCACCGTGCCCTGGGCGTGCCTTACGGAGGCGTTCAGCCCTGTTGACGGTCGGCACGTCCGGCGTCACCGGGTCCGCAGAACTCGGACCGGCTATCAGCTCCAGCGAGGCCGGCTGGCAGTGATCCGATGGGTACCCGGGACGCATGAGCGGCCCTCTCAGTCAGTCACCGGCCAATGGAAGGGGCCGGAGTCAGGCCAGCCTGGGTCCCCCTCCACTCGGGACGGCGTGGCCGTAGCGGTGTTCATTCGGCAGGCGCAGCGGCATCATGGCTGCCCTTGCAGCAGCAGTTCCCGGAGGCCTCGATGTATCGCGCACCGACCACACCCCCAGCCTCGGCCGCCGTCGCCCGCAGTGTCCTGTTGTCCGCCGTGCTGGCGTTCGCCTCGGCGGCCAGCGCCTTCGGGGCGATGGCGATCGCCCGCTTGGCCATCGGCAAGATGGCGGTGAAGCAACTCAGGGTCGGCCGGCTCGAAATCGACGAGTTGACGGTGCGCCGGCTGAACGTCCTCGAGAAGGCCTGAGCCAGCAGGGCTGCTCGCGCAAGAGCGGTACGGGCGGCTCGGCGACGGGATCGCCTACCAGGTGCTGGGCGCGGGGCCACCGGAACTCATGCCGGCGGAGGCCTTTCGGCAGCATGGAATTCGACGATCCGGGGCGCGTGGTGCCGGCCGCGCTGGCCTGGACACATCCGTTCACGCGCTCGGTCTGGACATCTGAGCCGGCGTCTGCAGCGGTGAGGTCGGTGCACATGCCGTCTCCCTTCTGCTGACTTCACCGGTGCCCGGCGGTCGGTGGACCGGGGTCTGGCGGGCACAGGGTCGTCTTGTCAGGAGGGATGGGGCCCGGAGGTCCCGGAACCGTGTGACCCCCTGGCCATGGCCCGGGCAGCGCTGGCATCCTGCCGCTGTGACGATCACCCTCGGTGAGCGCTACTCACCCCGCCCGGTGCGGCCACTGCCGCTGTTCGAGGTCGAGGGATGGCGGCTGAAGGTGCACTCGATCGCCTACCAGGGCGAGCTGGCCCGACCGGAACTGGTCGAGGCGGCGCACCGGGTCGCCGCCGAGGTCCTGCCGCGGCCGGCGGTCGGCGCGGGGCGCTACGGCGTCGGGTTCCTGGGCGTGCACGATGGCCGCGGGGCGACGTTCGTGTTCGTCGACTGGTGGGCTGATGAGAACGAGCTGCACCACCACGCGTTCACCTCGCCGTTGGACCGCCCGGGTGAGCTGGTCGCCACCGGTATGGACGCGTTGATCGCCTGCGCCTGGGACCTCGCGGTGATCGGGCACGAGCGTGCCGCCTGGGTGGAGACGGTGATGGCCAACCCGGGCGGCCCGGATCTGGACGCCTACCTCGCCCGCACGCTGACCGCGGACGTGTGAGCGGGGCGTCGACGCGAGGCGCGGGACGCGCCCACATCGCCCGCTCAGCCGCCTGGCGCCAGCACGCCGGCGCGGCCCGGCGACATCAACTGTTCGACCGCCGCGAGGAGCAGTTCCAGACCGCGGCTGAACTCCTCGTCGTGGTTGCTGTTCTGCACATGCGGGCCCATCTCGGCCAGCGTCGGCAGGTGCTCGGCCAGCGTCGGAGCCGACACCGAGTCGGCGGCCTGCGTGGCGACCGGCGGCGCGTCGACCAGGGACGAGGTCATCCACCGCGTTCCCTGCTACGCCTCGACGCCACCAGCAGTAGCACCGCGGCAGCTGCCGTCAGCTGGCCGAGGACGGCCATGCGGGTCACGTCGACCGCCGGCTGCCAGCGAACGGTGCCGGATTCCTCGACGATCCATGCACCGGCCGGTCGCGCCACGAAGCCGAAGCCGCCGTTGGTCTCGTGAGGACCGCGGTGAGCAGCACCCCCGAGTCCGCCGCCGGCTCGGATGTGCGCCACAGGGACCACCGTGACCCCGTCGCGCTCTACCGGGGGACCGAAGACCTGGTTCTCCCTCAGGCGGGCGGCGAGTCGCAGGAGGACATCCCCGGTCGTGGACGTCGGCTCGGTCATGCGCGTGCCTTTGCTGTCAGGGGCGGGGGCGCCTTCGTCCTCGCGGCGTCGGATCGCTGTGTGGGCCGCTGGGGCGCTCGATGCCTCACAGGTTGCTCCAGGCGAGGGCGAGGAAGGAGAAGATGACCATGTCCTGCAGCCAGTGGATGGTCCAGGCCCACTTCGAGCCGCCCGTCTCGACCATGCTCTTGGCCAGGAGCACTCCCAGGAACGCCGACAGCGCCACGCCTGAGGCGCCGGGTGGGTTGCCGTAGTAGTGGGCGAGACCGAACAGCAGGCCGGTCGCCGCGAGGGCGGCCCGGCGCCCGAGGACGGGCGGCAGCACCGCCAGGGGCACGTTGCGGTAGCCGAACTCCTCGTTGACGGTGTTGGTGGCCGCCAGCACCGCGATGGCGGGCAGGGACCACAGCAGCACCGAGACGTCGTCAAGCTGTGACCCGAGGGCGAACCACATCGCCGTCGCCGTGCCGACGGTGATGCCGACCGCCCACAGGATCCCGAGGCGCCGCCACGTCGGGCGGCGGCCCAGCGTGTAGATCCCCGCACGGGCTCGGGCTCGGTCGTTCCCCACGCGCAGGCGCAGTGAGGCCGCGCCCAGCCGGCCGGGTCCGAGGACGACCAGGAGCAGGGTAGGGGCGAAGATCAGGACCTGGACGACGGCGCCGCGCGCGACCCACGGGACGCTGTGCTGCCATTCCGCCCACGCCTGGGTGCCCAGCAGCCCACCGATGATCAGATGCCAGCCGGCGGCCATCGCGACGAGCCAGCGCAGCGGGCCGTCCAACGTCCGGAACCGAACGGACCGCTGGATCCAGGCCCAGAGCGCGAGCAGAGCGGCGACCTGAGCTACCGCCAGGACCCACGGCGCGCTACCGGTCACCTCGCGCACGAGGATCTGCGGAAGAGCACTCGCCACGGCGGCGGCGACCCAGAACACGGTCACGACCGGGCTGTCGCCGCCGGCCCGGTCCAGGCGCGCGGGCGACGTCCCCGGCAGCACGGTGCTCACCGGACACGCTCCCGGGCCAGCTCCCGCTCCACCAGCCGCTGCTTCAGCCGACCGATCTCGATCAGCACATAGCCGGTGTGCAAGGCCAGGCCCAGTCCCCAGCCCGCCAACCGCCACCACGACCCGGCGAAGCCACCCGCGGCCAGAATGAGGCCGGCGTTGACCGCCAGGTACACGGCCCAGTGGACGGCCAATCCGACCTTCGCCTCGACCCGTCGGCGTGCTCGATCTTCCGCTGCCGGCTGATCCGCGTCCATCGCTCCTCCGGAAGGATGAGTCAACGGTGTTCACCAGATGGCCGCAGGCTAGGTGAACAGGGTTGACTCATACAAGAGCGATCGACCTCACTGGAGGAACGTCTATGCCGCGACCGCAGCGGATCACTCGTGAGCTGCTGCTCGACGCCGCGATGCAGATCCTGGACGCCGAGGGACTGGACGCCTTGACCATGCGGCGGCTGGGCCGGGAGGTCGGCGCGGTAGCGGCGATGGTGTACCGGTTCTTCGCGGACAAGGAGGAACTCGTCGAGGCGCTGGCCGACCGGGTGTTCGCGCAGGCCCGGCAGCGCGGCCCCATCACCGACGTGGCGCCGCCCGGTGCGGTCATCGCCGGATGGGCCGATCAACTCCACGCGGTGGCCCACGGCATCCGACGTGCTCTGCTGGCCCATCCCGCGCTGGTGCCAGCGGCCGTGCGGCGGCCGCCGCGACAGGACGCAACACTGCACGGGATCGACGCCGGTCTCGGGCTGCTGCTGAGCGCTGGGCTCGACCCCGAGTCGGCAGCCAAGGGCTATCAGGCGGTGCTGTTCTACACGCTCGGTTTCGCCGCGCTGGAGGCCCCGTTCGCCGCCGCCCCGGACGGCGGTGCCCAGGACCAGGCCGACACCCATGCCGTCCTCGCCGCACTACCCCGCGAGGACTACCCGCACATCGCCGCGACCATCGCTCACCTGTACGGCCCCGACCTCACCGCCCAGTTCGACCACGGCCTGCGGCTCCTGATCACCGGACTGGAGGCGCAGTCACGCACCGTCGGCGCGGTCCCCGGAAGTCGCTGAGGAACGGGTGCCGCTCCGGGCGGTCGTGCAGGCCCCGCGACGCCGGCGCCGCTGTGGGCGCGGCGTCTCGCGGCCACGAGACGGTCGGTGCGGCGGGCGCCCACCGACGGAAGGAGGAGGAGGTCTCCTCCGTCGGCAGTAGACCCGGCGCTCTCAGATGGCTCTTGGAGACGGTTCAGAAGCCTCGTCGAGGCCGAGGTGCCTTCAGCCCGGCAGCGACATCCTCAGTTCCGCCACGCGCCGTGGATCCACCCGCCGTCACTCGCCGAAGGACGTGTCATGTTCCCCTCGCTCTCGCCCCTCCGGAGTGCTGCAGCTTTCTACGCCCTGACCGTCTCCATGGTCACCGTCGTGGCCCTGACCGGCGGCAGTACCGCGGTGGCCATGACGACTCCGGTCATCGCCGCGCTGCTGATGCTGCTGCTCGTCACCCGTGACGGCTGGCGACGGTCGGGATGGGCCTCGCTGGGGCTGCACCGACTGGGCCTGCGGCTGTGGCCCGTGGCCGTCCTGCTGCCTCTCGGCGTCATCACGTTGGGCGGAGCGCTCGCTGCCGCCGTCGGCGTGGCCGAGTGGAGTCCTGTGGGCCAGGCCGCGGACGTCAGCCCGGCGTTGTGGCCGGCAATCTTCCTGATCAACGTGCTCTACGCCGCGGTCACCGGGAGCTTGACCGAGGAGATCGGCTGGCGCGGGTACCTGCTCCCGCGGTTGACCACACTGGGCGAGCGGCGGGCCCTGCTGCTCAGCGGCCTGATGCACGGGCTCTTCCACCTGCCGGTCGTCCTGCTGACCAGCCTGTACCTCCCCGCGGGCAACCGCGCGATCGTCATCCCGATGTTCCTCGCCACCGTGGCGGCCGCCGGGGTCCTGATGGGCTGGCTGCGCCTTCGCACTGACAGCGTCTGGCCCGCTGTCCTCGCGCACTCCACGCACAACGTCGCGATCGCGTGGCTCGCCGGGCTCCTTGCCGGCGACGAGACGACCATGGAGTACATCGCCGGTGAGGCCGGGGTCGTTCCGGTCACCGCCTACGCCCTGATCGCCGCCGTCCTCCTGGTACGCGCACGACCGGCGGCGGGCTTCGGCGGACCCTCGCCGGCGGTGCCCGCGGCGGCGTGCACCTTCTCGCTGCAGTGGCCGCAGTAGAAGTCGCCGGACTTCTGCGCCTTTTCGCCGGCGTGAGCGGCCATGGACACCTCCGGGTGTGGTGCTGCAAACCGGGCTGCTGTCAGCTGGAGGGATCAGCGCACGGCCAGGCCGCCGCCCTGCGCCCGGCTGTCGGGGTCGATGCCGAGCTCGCGGAGGAGGTCGGCATCACGAACGGTGTCGACCTCCACGTCGAGTTCCTCCTCAGCTCGTCGTGTTTGGTCGGTACGACTGCCGGCGCGCAGTGCCTGGACGACGTGCGACCTGTCGACGTTCACTACGGTGCCTCCTCGTTCCCGGCGTATCGCCGGAGCGTTCCGGTCGGACGGTGCGCCGGTCCTCGCCCATGACGCGGTCCTGCCGGGGGTCGCGTGAGGTCTCGGCAGTGCCGGGCTTGCTGTCGTAGCGGGCCTGCTCTGCCGCGGCGCCGGCGTCGCGCCCAGGGGTCGGGTCCAATCGCAGGGAGCGGACGACCTCGTCGTCGTTGCGGTAGTCGACCGACGGCGGAATGGCCCGTAGAGCGCGGACCACCGCCTCCGGGGCGCCGTGCGCCTCGGCCGAGGCCACCAGCGCGTCCTTGTCGGCGGGGTAGTCGACGTCGACGAGGTGGCCGAGCGCCTCCTGGGCGGTCACGGAGCCGGACACGGGGTCTCCTCTTGTCGGGGGAAGGTCGTCAGGACGACGGGTCCAGCGCGACCTTCGTCCAGCCGGTCTGCCGCTGGTCGAAGGTCTCGTAGGCGTCGAGTACCGAGGGCATGTCGTCGACCTGGGTCAGGACCGTGGAGGGGTCGATGGCGCCGGTGCGCACCAGGTCGAGCAGGTGCGGGATGTAGCGGCGGTGATTGCAGTTGCCCATCTTCACGGTGAGGTTCTTGTTCATCGCCGCACCGGTGGGAAAGCTCGTCATCTGCGGCGGGTAGACGCCGATGATCCCGATGGTGCCGGCCTTGGCCACGGCCTCGACGGCCCACTGCAGCGACTGGCTGGGCGCGTCGCCCGGCACCCAGGTGTCGCCCTGCGGGGCCTGCTCCGGGGCGACCTGTGAGCGCTCCTGGTCGAACTGCTCCGCCTGCTGCTCGGCGGCCTCGGCAGCCGGCCCGCTCTTCGGCCGCTGCGCGTCGACGCCGACGGCGTCGATCACCCGGTCGACGCCGATGCCCCCGGTGAGGTCCTTCACGACGGCCACCGGGTCCTCGCTGTTGAAGTCGATCGCCTCCGCTCCGCGCGCCCTGGCCTGGTCCAGCCGGCTGGCGATGCCGTCGACGACGAGCACGCGGCCGGCGCCCTGCTGGAAGGCGCTGGTGACGGCGAACTGGCCGACCGGTCCCGCGCCGAGCACAAGCACGGTGTCGCCGTCACCGACCTCGGCCAGGCGAGCGCCGAACCAAGCGGTCGGGTAGATGTCGGACAGCATGATCGCCGCATCGTCGCCGACCTCCTCGGGCACCCAGACGGGGCCGACGTTCGCGAACGGGATGCGGGCGTACTGCGCCTGCAGGCCGTCGACCGGGCCGGTGGTCTGCGGGCCGCCGAAGAAGCACGTCCCGGCTTCGGGGCCGTTGGGGTTGGCCTTGTCGCACTGGGCGTAGTACCCGGCGCGGCAGTACGAGCAGGTGCCGCAGGCGACGGTGGAGGGGATGACGACGCGGTCGCCCGGGCGTAGATTCCGCACGCCGGGCCCGATCTCCCGGACGACGCCCACCGCTTCGTGGCCGAGGATCGTGCCCTCGACCATGCCGGTCATCGTGCCGCGCACGAAGTGCAGGTCGGTGCCGCAGATGGCGCTCGCGGTGATCTCCACGATCGCGTCGGTCGGGTCCTGGATGGTCGGGTCGGGGACGTCGTCGAGCCGGATGTCGCCGACGCCGTGCCACACCACTGCCTTCATGCGGGGTCCTCCCGAGACCGCTCGCGATGTCCGCCGTTGCTCAGCAGCGCAGGCCGACGTACCCGCCGGTGGGAGGCCGAACCGCCCGGTACCGGAGGCGCGTCGCGTTTGGCACCCCGCGAGCCGCGGGCACCGCGGGCCCGTGGACGCGGAGATCACCCTGACCGTGGACGGCGCGCAGCAGCGCCTCACGGTGGATACCCGGACGACGCTGCTCGACGCCCTGCGCGAGCGACTGGGCAACACCAGCCCGAAGAAGGGGTGCGACCACGGCCAATGCGGCGCGTGCACCGTCCTGCTGGACGGCGAGCGGGCACTGAGCTGCCTGGCGCTGGCGGTCGCCCACGACGGCGCGGAGATCACCACCGCGGACGGTCTCGCGACCGACGGCGAGCTCCATCCCGTGCAGCAGGCCTTCCTGGACCGCGACGCCTTCCAGTGCGGCTACTGCACCCCCGGCCAGGTCTGCTCGGCGGTCGGCGTGCTGGAGGAGGTCCGGCGGGGCTGGCCCAGCCACGTCAGCGACGACCTGACGGCCGAGCCCGAGCTCACCCACGACGAGGTCGCCGAGCGGATGAGCGGCAACCTCTGCCGCTGCGGCGCCTACGCCCACATCGTCCCGGCCGTGCAGCAGGCGGGTGGCGTGCAGGCGTGA
>Ga0196960_10000700_pt1 | contig 10539 bp, 8 predicted proteins | sample S3v_5metaG_FD_183187 | JGI IMG/M metagenome (GOLD analysis project Ga0196960, IMG submission 183187) | Soil microbial communities from Anza Borrego desert, Southern California, United States - S3+v_5 | ecosystem: Environmental > Terrestrial > Soil > Desert | place: USA: California | collected... | reverse complement strand
CTTCACGCTCTCCTCGTCGAGCAGGGTCTCGGAGGCGGGGAGCAGGGTGAAGCCCGGTACGGAGCCGGTGGTCCGCTGCGTATCCGGATCGAAGCGCCGCACGCTCTCGATCTCGTCGCCGAAGAAGTCGAGGCGAAGGCCTTCGCTCTCGCCCGACGGATACAGGTCAACGAGGCCGCCCCGCACCGCAAACTCGCCCGCGTCGCGCACCGTGTCGGTGCGGACATAGCCGTTGGCGGTGAGGAGGTGGGTCAGCCGGTCGAGATCGATCCGCTCGCCGGGCGCGAGGCGGGCGGCGAATTGGCGGATTCGAAAGGGGGTGAGGGTGCGCTGCAAAGCCGCGTTGATCGTGGTGACGAGGAGCTGCGGCTTGTTCGCTTTGCGCTGAAGCGCCTGCAGCGTTGCGAGACGTTCGGACGTGGATCGAAGCGAGGGCGAGCTGCGGTCGTAAGGCAGGCAATCCCAGGCCGGGAAGCTCAGCACCTCGAGCTCAGGCGCAAAGAAGATCGCGGCGTCGGCGATATGCCGCATCGCCACCTCGTCCGGCGCGATGAACACGGCGCGCCCCTTGGCGGCGCGGGCGAGGTCGGCGGCAAGCCACGGCACGAACCCGACCGGCGCCCCGGCAAGGGTGACGGGGCGGGTGGCTTTCAGGATGGTCTGGATGTCAGGCACTTATTCGAGGTGCTTTATGTAGTTCACGGTCTTGAGCTCGGTCATCATCGCCCCGGCATACGCTTCCGGCACGTCCTGCGTTCCAAGCGCCCAGGCCATGATGTCGACATCCTGCTCTTCCAGCAGCCGCTCGAACCAGTCCATCTCCGCCTCGCTCCAGGTGAGGTGATGCGCATCGAAGAAGCCGCCGATCATGATGTCGGCCTCCTTGGTCCCCCGGTGCCAGGCACGGAAGCGGAGGCGTTTGAGGCGGTGTTCGGGGGTCATGCAAGGTCCAGCCGCAAAAAGCCGCTCCGGGCAATCCGGGCGGCTGACTGGCGCGATGTAGGGAAAGGCGGCGCGCTTTTGAAGCGAAGAACGTCAGTCCCGCCGCCACCGCTCGCGAAAGACATGGGCGCTGGTGGGAACGCCGATGCTCCTGATCGGACCGGCCCCGCATTGCTCCCGCAGCAGCCGCACGCCCGGCTCGTCCTCCACCGGCCCGGGATAGCCGCCCCAGGCTATCTCCTCGCCGATCCGTGCGCTGCCATCTTCGCCGATGCCGCTGACGGTGAGGTAGCCGGCGGAGTCGCGGTGAAGCCGGGTGTTGCGGCCGAACAGGATCAGCGGCCCGTCCGGCGTGTTCAAGCGGAAGCAGCCGTCGTGGAGGATGACGCGTCCCATGGCGAGGCTGGTGAGGATGATGGCCGGCGCCACGTCCTGCCGGGCGAAGGCCCGAACAAAGGGTGCGACATCGGTCGCGACGACGGTGGCGGGGTCGATCTCCGGCGCAAATGCAAGCTTCACGTTGGGCGGGAGCTGCCAGCCCTCACGCGCGGCCACTGCTTCATACTCCGATCGGCCGACGCCGATGTGGATCTCGATCGTCCCGTCGAAAGGGTTCGCACTGCCGGAGGTGGTGAGGCGGTGGCGGCCGAAGCGGTCAAGCCATTCGTGCAGGATCGGCGCCAGCTCGTCGTGCGGCACGCCTCCTTCCGTCGCAGCGAAGCGCGGGTCGGAGGTGAAGCGGGCGAGCGTCGCCGTACCGTCTCGGCGGAACTGGAAGACGTAGCGCGGCTCCGGATCGCGCACGATACGCAGATCGATGAAGTTGCCGCGTGCCTCGGTGGCGAGGCGCTGGCGAAGCTCCATGGCGGCAGTAGTGGTCGCCTCGTCCGGGTTCATCCGCGCTTCGGCTTCGGCGACCGAGATGCCGCGCTCGCGGGCGATGCGGACCGTCTCGGGCTCCGGATCCGGAGCAGGAGGCGGCACCGGCGCAGGCGGCGCGCTGAGGATGGTGGCATAGCCGGACGGCTCGATCCGTGCGCCGCGAAGCGGGGCCGGGCGCGGTGCTTCCGGTTCGGCAGCCGCCATCGGCACAGCGGCGGGTGGCGGCGCTGGCTCGGCCGCGCAGCCGACGAGGGGGAGGAGAGGGAGGAGGAGCTTGATCCGCATCCCGGTACAACGCATCGGGACCCAGTCCGTCTCCGGCCGCTTGTCGCGCCGCCGCCGCGCCCTTACCAGCCGGCTCATGCGGCCCGACATCCTCAATCCCCTGTTCGCCGAAGTGGAGGCGCTGAAAGGCGTCGGGCCGGGGCTCGCCAAGCCGTTGAAGCGGCTCGGGCTGGAGCGCATCGTGGATGTGCTCTTCCACCTCCCCGTCAGCTGGATCGAGCGCAAGCGGGTGGACGTGCTCGACATGGCCGATGCCGGGCGGGTGGTGACGGTGGAGGTCACGCCGGTTAATTACCGCCAGGCGGCGGGGCGGGGGCCGTTCCGCGTTCATGCCACGGACAAGGCAGGCAATTACCTGACCCTCACATACTTCCACAATCCGGCCTGGGCGAAGAAGCAGCTCCCGCTCGGCGAGCCTAAAATCGTGTCCGGCCGCATGGAGATGTACGGGCAGGAACTGCAGATGGTCCATCCGGACCACGTGCTGGCGCCGGGCGAGGGCCTCGACCTCCCCGAGCGCGAGCCGGTCTATCCCCTCTCAGAAGGCATGACGAACCGGCGGCTGGCCGATTTCGCCGCGCAGGCGCTGGCGCGGGTGCCGAGGCTTGGCGAGTGGGTGGAGCCGAGCCTGCTGTCGAGCCGCGGCTGGCCGTCCTGGGAGGCCGCCCTCCATCTCGCCCACCGCGATCCTCTGGAGGAGGGGGCGCGGGAGCGGCTTGCCTATGACGAGGTGTTCGCCAACCAGCTTGCCCTCCGGCTGGTGCGGGCGGCGGGGCGCAAGCGGCGGGGGACACCATTGAAGGGCGACGGGCGGCTCCGGAACGCGCTCAAGCTGCCCTACACACCCACCGGCGCCCAGAGCCGATCGGTGGCGGAGATCGAGGGTGACCTCCAGCAGGACGTGCCGATGCTCCGCCTCCTCCAGGGCGATGTCGGCGCGGGCAAGACGCTCGTCGCGGTGATGGCGATGCTCACCGCCGTCGAGGCGGGGGCGCAGGCGGCGATGCTCGCCCCGACCGAAATCCTCGCGCGCCAGCATTATGCGACCATCTCGAAGATGCTCGCCGGCGTGCCGGTCAACGTCGCGATCCTCACCGGCCGCGACAAGGGGCGGGTGCGCGAGTCGACCCTGATGGGCCTTGCCGACGGCTCGATCGACATCCTCGTCGGCACCCACGCCATCTTCCAGGAGGCGGTCCAGTATCGCCGCCTTGGTCTCGCCGTGGTGGACGAGCAGCATCGCTTCGGTGTCGCCCAGCGGATGATGCTCGCCGCCAAGGCCGAGCGCCCGCCGCACCTCCTCGTCATGACGGCGACGCCGATCCCGCGCACGCTGACCCTCACCCATTATGGCGAGATGGACGTCAGCCGGCTGGACGAGATGCCGCCCGGCCGCCAGCCGATCGAGACGCGGGTGATGAGCATCGACCGGGTGCCGGACGTGATCGATGCTCTGGCGCGGCACATGGCGGGCGGCGGCCAGGCCTATTGGGTTTGTCCTCTCGTCGAGGAAAGCGAGGCAACCGACCAGGCCGCGGCCGAGGAACGCGCCCAGCTCCTCCGCCTCCGGTTCGGCGAGAAGGTCGGTCTCGTCCACGGGCGGATGAAGGGGCCGGAGAAGGACGAGGTCATGGCCGCCTTCCAGCGCGGCGACCTCTCCGTCCTCGTCGCCACCACCGTGATCGAAGTCGGAATCGACGTCCCCAATGCCACCCTGATGATCGTCGAAGGCGCCGACCGTTTCGGGTTGGCGCAGCTCCACCAGCTACGCGGAAGAGTCGGGCGAGGGGAGGGCAAGTCGGTGTGCCTCCTCCTGCGCGGCAATGCGCTCAGCGAGACCGGCCGGGCGCGGCTGGCGCTGATGCGCGAGACGAATGACGGGTTCCGCATTGCCGAGGAGGATCTGCGGCTGCGGGGGGCGGGTGAAATCCTCGGCACGCGACAGTCGGGGGAGGCGCAGTTCCGGCTGGCGAGTGCAGAGCAGCTTGCGGCGCTGGTGCCGGTGGCCAGCGACGATGCGCGGTTGCTGGTGGATCGCGACGGCGGGCTGGAAGGCGAGCGTGGCAGGGCGGCGCGGGTCTTGCTCTACCTCTTCGAAAGAGACTCAGCCGTCGCGTTATTGCACTCCGGCTAGATCCTCCCCGTCGAGGGGAGGGGGACCAGCCGCAGGCTGGTGGAGGGGTGCAGCGTCGGAGGACGATTCTCAGACGGTGATACCCCACCACCGTGCTTCGCACGGTCCCCCTCCCCTTGCAGGGGAGGAATTTACGCCGTCAAAACCCCGTGCTTCTTCTTGCCTGCGGAAATGCGCACTTCACCGGCCACCGTCACCGGCTCATCCACATCCACCTTCTCGCCATTCACCTTGGCGCCGCCCTGCTCGATCAACCGCCGCGCCTCCTTCTTCGACGCGACGAGCCCGAGCCCGACCAGAGCATCCGCAAGCCCGATCTCCCCGTCGACCTTCAAGGTCGGCAGCGACTCGCCGGAAGCACCCTCCTCGAAGGTCCGCCGCGCCGTCTCCGCAGCGTCCCGCGCCGCATCCGCCCCGTGGCACAAGGACGTCGCCGCATCGGCGAGCACCTTCTTCGCCTCATTGATCTCCGCCCCGCCGAGCGCCTCCAGCCGGGCGATCTCGTCCAGCGGCAGATCGGTGAACAGGCGCAGGAACCTGCCAACGTCGCCGTCCTGCGTGTTCCGCCAGAATTGCCAATAATCGTAGGGCGGCAGCTGCTCGGCGTTGAGCCAGACGGCGCCGCTCATCGTCTTGCCCATCTTGCCGCCGTCGGCGGTGGTGATCAGCGGAGTGGTGAGGCCGAACACCTGGGTCCCGTCCACCCGCCGCGCCAGCTCGACGCCGTTGACGATATTCCCCCACTGGTCCGATCCGCCAAGCTGCAACCGGCACGCCGCGCGGCGCGACAGCTCCAGGAAGTCATAGCCCTGGAGGATCATGTAGTTGAACTCCAGGAACGACAGCGACTGCTCCCGGTCCATGCGCAGCTTGACGCTGTCGAAGCTCAGCATCCGGTTGATCGAGAAATGCTGCCCGATCTCGCGCAGGAACGGGATGTACTCGAGCTTGTCGAGCCACTCGGCATTGTCGAGCATCACCGCGTCCGTCGGACCGTCGCCGAAGGTCAGGAAGTTCTCAAACACCCGCTTGATCGAGGCGACATTGGCCGCGATCGTCTCGTCGGTCATCAGCTTGCGCGCTTCGTCCTTGAAGCTCGGATCGCCGATCTTGCCCGTGCCGCCGCCCATCAGCACGATCGGCTTGTGCCCCGCCTGCTGGAGCCGGCGCAGCATCATGATCTGCACCAGGCTGCCGACATGGAGCGAGGGCGCCGTCGGATCGAAGCCGATATAGCCCGGCACGATCTCACGCGCGGCGAGGCCGTCCAGCCCTTGCGCATCGGTGAGCTGGTGAATGTAGCCGCGCTCGTCGAGCAGGCGGAGGAGGGAGGAGGTGTAGGTCATGGCGCGCGCCTCATAGCATGGGCAGAGGGTTCGTCATCCCTCGATGCCGCCTGAACCGCTTTAGCCGGAACGCGTGATGGCATTTTTCTCCTCATGAAGTTCATGAAGTTCACGATGTTCTGCAGTTTGCGCGCGGCCAGACCTGTGGAGCGGCGGCTTTCGGGGAGTGGGTGCAGAAAAGAGGCACGCTGTCGCATGGCGCCAAGGTGCCAAGCCGCATCCTATTTTGGAAGGCCGTACCTCCATCCCTGTTCGGGCTGAGCTTGTCGAAGCCCTGTTCTTTCTTCTAGCGGCTTGGAACCAAGAAGAAGGGCAGGGCTTCGACAGGCTCAGCCCGAACGGAGTTGGTGGCAGTGCGGCTTCACCTAAGCCTTCATCCGGACAGCCGTTGCGAGGCGGTGGAGTCCATCGCTGCCGACGTCTCGCGTCGCGGCTCCATGCTGGACCTGCACTACCGCCTCACTGGCCGCATCGCCGACCTGCGCATCCCCCCGCATGAAGCACCCGCGCGCACCGACAACCTCTGGCAGCATACCTGCTTCGAAGCCTTCGCCCGCGCGGGAGGGGAGGGGTATCGCGAGCTCAATCTTTCCCCCTCGTCCCGCTGGGCCGCCTACCGCTTCGACGGTTACCGCAGCGGCATGGCGCCGCTTGAAGTGCCGCAGATGAGGATCGACACCCACACCACCGACCAAGCGATCGAACTCACCGCCTCCATCCACCTCGACCTCCCGCCCGACCTACCCTGGCGCCTCAACCTCACCGCCGTCGTTGAAGATGCCCAAGGCCGCATCTCCTACTGGGCCTACGCCCATCCGCCGGGTAAGGCGGACTTCCACCATCCCGACGGCTTCCAGATCGAGCTTCCGCCCTCATGAAATTCGGTATCGACCGCCTCCTCGCCGACCCCGCCCTCCGCAAGCCGCTGGAAGGCCGCCGCGTGGCGCTTCTCGCCCACCCGGCCTCGGTGACGCAGGACCTCGCCCATTCCCTCGACGCCCTCGTCGCGGCAGGCCTCAACGTCACCGCCGCCTTCGGGCCGCAGCATGGGCTGCGCGGCGACAAGCAGGACAATATGGTCGAGTCGCCGGACTTCACCGATCCGGTCCACAACATCCCGATCTTCAGCCTCTACGGGGAAGTGCGGCGCCCGACCGGCCAGTCGATGGGCACGTTCGACGTCATCCTGGTCGATCTCCAGGACCTCGGCTGCCGCATCTACACCTTCATCACGACGCTCCTTTACGTGCTCGAAGCCGCTGCCGCGCACGGCAAGGAAGTGTGGGTGCTCGACCGCCCCAACCCCGCCGGCCGCCCCGTCGAGGGCCTGACTCTCCGCCCCGGCTGGGAAAGCTTCGTCGGCGCCGGCCCGATGCCGATGCGCCATGGGCTGACGCTCGGCGAACTCGGCCGTTGGTTCATCGACACGATGAAGATCGACGTCGCCTACCGCGTCGTCGAGATGGAAGGATACCAGCCCGACGCCGCGCCCGGATATGGCTGGCCGCTCGACGAGCGCGTCTGGATCAACCCCTCGCCCAATGCGCCGAACCTGTGGATGGCGCGCGCTTATGCCGGCACGGTGATGCTGGAGGGCACCACCCTCTCCGAAGGCCGCGGCACCACCCGCCCGCTCGAAATCTTCGGCGCGCCCGACATCGATGCCAAGGCCGTCATCGCCGAGATGCGCCGCCTCGCCCCCCACTGGCTCCAGGGCTGCGCGCTTCGCGAAATCTCGTTCGAGCCGACCTTCCACAAACATGTGGGAAAGCTCTGCAGCGGCGTCCAGATCCACCCCGAAGGCCGCTTCTACGACCATGCCGCCTTCAAGCCCTGGCGCCTGCAGAGCCTCGCCTTCAAGGCCATCCGCACCCTCCAGCCCGATTACGACCTCTGGCGCGACTTCCCCTACGAATATGAATTCGGCAAGCTCGCCATCGACGTCATCAACGGCGGCCCGGCGCTACGCGCATGGGTCGACCACGCGGCCGCACAGCCGGGCGATCTCGATGCGCTCACCGTCCCTGACGAGCAGTCATGGGAAGAGGAACGGCGGCCCTACCTCCTCTACTGAGAAGCCTCGGCAGCTTGACCGCGGCAGTGGCAGGCGGCTCATGTTCCGCCCGACGGGTGGCGCTTACCCGCGCGGCTCGGCGCCGGTTCGCAGCGTCTGGAAAAACCGGTAAAAGAAGACGAGCATCGCCGGGATGAGGAGGACGAGGACGATGTTGTCCAGCGTCTCGCACGCAGCGCGGCTGATCGGCACCCGGATCGGCACGAAAGCGGCGCCCGCGGCGACCAGCATGGCGAGGGCGTAGACGATCGTCGCCGTACCCGGCCGGAGCTTCAACAGACCGCCGCTTGCGAGCACGATCAGGGCCAGCCCCATGATTATATGGCTGATGTCCTCGACAGGCACCGGATCGATCCCTTGGCTGGAGTTCCAGTTCGCTCGTCCGGCGCCGGGGATGACCCCGGCGCAGGACCTGCGTTCAATCAGACATAGGGCGGTATGTCGATGATGATGTTGATGTCTTCGCGGCTCCAGATGACGTCGGTGAACTCCACCTTTTCGACCCCCATGCCGCTCAGGCGGCCGTTGACGAGCACGAGCTGCCCGCCGTCGTTGAACGTAAGCACCTGATTGTCGCCCGACGCACTGAATTGAACAACGTCGTAACCGGAGCGATCGAGGATCACCATGTCGTTCAGTCCGCCATAATCGTCGACAGTCTCCATCATGTCACCGACCTCGAAGAGATAGGTGTCGTTGCCGAGATGGCCGCGGAGGATGTCGTTTCCGGCACCGCCGCTCAGCACGTCGTCATATCCGGAGCCGAGCAGCTTGTCATTGCCGTCGCTGCCGAAAAGCAGCGTGGCCGTTGTCGATCCGGCACCGGACAAGGTGTTGGCCGCCGCGGTGCCGAGGATCGCCTCGACCTGGTAGTTCGAAGCGAACACGGTTCCGGAAATGGCGCCCTGCAGGATCAGGGTGTCGAAATCCGCACCGCCCGAGACCACCCCGTTTGCAAGGTCCGCCGCATCGGCGAACAGCACGTCATGACCGGCGCCGCCGATCAGCTGGTCGGTACCGGCACCGCCATAGAGCGCGTTGGCTTTGGCGTCTCCCTGGATGACATCGTTGCCGGCGCCGCCGAAGATATTGGCGAAGCCGGTATGGCCGCCGTAGCTGAACGTCGCCGTTGAGACGTTGAGCGCCGCCGTGCCGGTCCAGAAGAGCGACTTCACGCCCTCATTGGAGACGATGGTGGCATTGCTGTTCTGATAAAGCGTCTGCTGGTTCGCAAATTCCATGAAGCCGACGGACGCGTAGCGGAGGAGCGCGCCGGACGGTGCGTAGGCAATGCCTTCGGCATCGAGCGCTACCCCCGGCGCGAGTTCGACGCCGTCAAACTCTTCCACAGAATAGCCTTCGTTCAATTGCATGTGCGTGAGGCCGATCGAACTCAGGCTCTGCAATTCTCCGACGGAGAAGATTCCGTCCTGGTTTGCATCGACGCCGATCTTGAACTTGCTGAACTGTGCGTCGGCGCTGCTGAAGACGCCATCATTGTTCGAATCGAAGGCGCGCAAGGCTTCGAGATCGGTCGTGGCACCGGGAACGAACGACGTCAGTACCCATTCCGCCGTCTCGCCGATGCCGTTCTGGTTATAGTCGTAGACGAGGAGGCCGTCGGTCGGTCCGACCCAGGTCCGCGCCGTCATCACGCCGTCGAAATTGGCGTCGGCAACGATCGGATCCGCAAGCGTGCGCAGGTCGAATCCGTCATTGTCGAGGTCGAAGATGATCGGCCGCCACACCGGGGTCCACTTGCCCGCCGTGACAGTCCAGGTCTCCGTCGCGGGATCGAAGCTCGACGATCCCGGGCGCCATTCATAATCGAGCCTCGGCTGATACCCGCCGCTCACAGCACCGGTGCCGGAGCCGCCGCCGCCGCCGCCCGGACGCGGGGAGGTTGGGGCGTAAGGGTCGACCCCCTGTTCCTGCTGGCACTGCGCTTCGAGAGCGTCATAGCGATCACGAAAATGCTTTTCCGCGCGGCCCGCAAGCCAAGCGCCGGCACCCGCGACCATGCCCACGCCGGCCGCTGCCTGCGTCGCCGGATGCGGGATCAATCGGCCAAGCCCGAGAACAAGACCCACCCCGCCGAGTGCACCCTGGATCCCGTCCATGGCGCGATACTGGAACTGCGCCAGAGTGCGTTCACTACAAGCCGACATTCGATATTCCTCCTTGAATCGCCGTCTTCTGCGGCGCGCAGCAACTTTAAAGCGCGACAAGAAAGCCGATCAAGGTACAGAAAATAAATAACAAACTTGCTCCGCCTCCAAGCCAAATGCTAGAAGGCGACCATAACGGAACCGAAATCACAGTTGTTTTTAGAGTCGTCCAACCATCAAGTTTGATGAACTTGGCGGAACATGTCAGCGCTTTTCGCGCAATTCATAGGAGGAATTCTTGAGAAATCGAACAAAGCGGTCCGCGACTCAGCTTTTTCGGCTTAAACTCCGCATCGCTTCGTCGAGTCCGGCCAGCGTCAGCGGGTACATGCGGTCGTGCATAAGGTCGCGCAGCATGCGGGTGGATTGGTTGTAGCCCCAATATTGCTCGGCGCTCGGGTTGAGCCACACGGAGCTTGGATAGGTGTTGACGAGGCGCTGCATCCACACCGCGCCGGCTTCCTCGTTGAAATGCTCGACGGAGCCACCGGGGTGGCTGATCTCGTAGGGGCTCATCGCCGCGTCGCCGACGAAGACCAGCTTGTAGTCGTGGCCGAATTTGTGGAGAACGTCCCAGGTGGCGGTGCGCTCGGCGAAGCGGCGGCGGTTGTCCTTCCACAGGCTCTCATAGGGGCAATTGTGGAAGTAGAAGAACTCCAGGTTCTTGAACTCGCTGGTGGCGGCGGAGAACAGCTCCTCGCAGACCTG
>Ga0196960_10000699_pt1 | contig 10539 bp, 5 predicted proteins | sample S3v_5metaG_FD_183187 | JGI IMG/M metagenome (GOLD analysis project Ga0196960, IMG submission 183187) | Soil microbial communities from Anza Borrego desert, Southern California, United States - S3+v_5 | ecosystem: Environmental > Terrestrial > Soil > Desert | place: USA: California | collected... | reverse complement strand
CCGCCCTTCAAAAGCGGCCAGCCGCCGAGCGTGATCAGCCCCGCGACGATCGCCGTCGCGGCCAGCAGCATCACGACCACGACCTTGGTCGTGACCGACTCCGGTTTTTCCCGGTTGGGCCGCCACAGTTCGTAGCCGGGCCTCACCTCTCCTACCGCCACGCCCCGATCATAGAATCTGGCAGTGACGCGGCGTTGGCCGCGCGTTAAGGCCCTCGGGCCAGCCACGCGGGCGTGGCGGAATTTGGCAGACGCGCCAGGTTTAGGTCCTGGTGGGCTTCGGCCCGTGGGGGTTCAAGTCCCTCCGCCCGCATTGGCTGTAAAGATTGGCCCGCTTTCCAGACCAATTGATAGGAGCCCGATCTTGCTGATGCTGCGCCGCCGCACCAAATCTGCCCTCGTCTTCGTCGCCATCGCCGTCTTCGCGTTGGTGCTGAGCGCCTGTGCCGCCTACAAACCAGGATCGCTGCAGATGAGCCAACCGGGGGGGATCGACTCGGTGCGAGTCCACTTCGCTCTGTGCACCGAACCTGAGCCCGTGGGCGAAACTGAAGCTGTGACGTGCACCCCGAACGAGGGCAGTGGAGAAGCCCAGTACATCCTTGGGATCGCGGTTCCAAAAGGCTCGACCCCACCGGCGACGATCACGGCGGCGGCCACGGACGGCGGCCCGCCGATCATCTTCTCACGCAACGACCAAGCGGCGCAGTCGATCGCCGAAGCCAGCGCCGGTTCGGAAGAACCGTGGCCGCCCGCCGGGAGCGACGGGATCGGCTACCTCTCCGCTCCCTATAACGAAGAAAAAGGGGTGAGTCGGGAATGGCTGATCGACGCGGACTTCGGCCTGCCGCTCGCAGCGGACGGAGGCTCGTTCGGCGGTCCCTTCACGACCTCGATCGCTTACGGCCTCCGCGCAGCTGGCGGCGAAGGTTTTTCAGCCGACAGACCGGTGGACTGCTTCAACCCGTCAACGGGAGAAGATCCTGAAGAAAGCATGGCGTTCTGCGCGTCTGCCGACAAAGGCAGCGTCGGGGTCTCCGACCTGAAGATCGGCGCTCCGGCGACGACGAAGGTCTACGTCGGCGGCAAGGCCCAGCTCACGTACGGCCTCGACTTCGCCAGCACGGCGTCGCCGCTGCCGAGCTTCGCGCTGAAAGGCAGCACGACCCTCGCCAAAGCGGCGGTGAAACTGTCGAGCTCGACCTACGCGCCGACCTCGGTCGCCCCCGGCACCAACCGGGCGGCGGACTCGCGCACCGTGACCGTGACCGTGCCGAAAAAAGCCAAAGCCGGCACCTACGAAGTCACGCTGACTGCGACCACGCCGCAGGGCGGGTCGGTCTCGCAGGTGGCGAAACTGCAGGTGACCAAGCCGAAGATCAAACTCGGCAAAGTCAAACTGAACAAAGCCAAAGGCACCGCGATCCTGTTCGTCAAAGTGCCGAGCGCCGGCAAGGTGACCGTCTCCGGCAAGAAGGTCGTCCGCGCGAAACGGACCTCCAAAGCCAGCGGCGCGAAGACGCTGAAAGTGCCGATCAAGCCGAAGGGCAAGGCGAAGCTCCAGCTCGCCGAGATCGGTAGCGCCAAGGTGAAGGCGAAGGTGACCTACAAGCCCGCCAACGGTGCCGCCGTCACCAAGTCCAAAGCGATCACGCTGAAGCAGGCCGGCTAGCGCCTGACCGCTAACTCGCGCTGACGAGCGGAGGCGGCTTTCGTCGCCTCCGCTCGTCTACGATTCATCCTCTGGGGCACTGGCCAAACTGGCTAAGGCACCGGTCTCCAAAACCGGCGATTCTAGGTTCGAGTCCTAGGTGCCCCGTCATCGTCGCGTTTCCTCAGGGAACGCCGAAGGTTCCGCGCTGTCGGATGTCATATAGGTTTCCATCTATATGTACATCTTGACTAATCGATTGGTAAGGCTGCAGCAAGGAGCGCTTCCCTTGCCCTGGTATCACCGAGCTCCCCTGGGCCTGCTGTCGGGCACGAATATCCATGTTGGTCTTCAGGCTAGGCATTCCGCTCCCACGGAAGACATGCCCTCACGGCCCTTCGGGGACTTGATCATCTCTGCTGTCGATCCCGAAAACTGGTCGAACGTGCGGGAGATCAACGCCTCCAAGGTTGATCAGCCCGGGGTGCTCGCGGATATCTACGAGTTGGCGCAACCATTGAACATCGTTTTCGCAGAGGCGGTAACGGTTGATTCCGGGTCTCGGCATGATGCCCGGCTTCTCGTCGAGCCCTACTTCCGGGAGCTGGAGGACGATCCGGAAAAAGTCAAGGAGAGGGTGGAACGCGGGGTAAGGGATATCGAAGGGAAGTTGAAAGAGCGGAAATTCGACTACACGCCAGCTCACCGTCCCAATCCCGACCGCCACGAACTCGTTTGGGAGGACGAAGGGGTTATCGAGGAAGGATGGGTCAAGGTACAGGGACTCAAAGAGGCGATCGAAAAGCAGGTCGCCGAATCGGGGGAGGAGGCAAAGAAGTACGACCTCGGGACGGCGGTGATCTCGGCCGATACCGAGCGCCGGATCCTTCGCTACGTATTTCCTCGTAAGCATGCTGTCTCGGTGAACGTCAAGCATCGCGATAGGCCAGGTGTTATGGGCGAGATTGCGAAGGCTCTTCCGGGGAAGAACTTGAACATCCTCAGCTCGCTGCTGCGCCGCGGATCGACGTCTGCCTCAAAGGCGGAGGTCGTGTTCGTGGTCGAGCCGACGGATGACGTTGAGAGCGAGGATGCGGTGAAGAAGCGGGTTCACGATGCCTTCGAGAGCCTCCCTGATTCCGCTCGCCTTCGACTCAACGTCGACGTTTCGGGGCCACTGGAACCCGATGCGGTGCTCTATCCACGCCGACCGCACGAGATCGCCGTGAGGCCATCGAAAGCCTTGGAGAGCGAGATCCTTGCGGTGAAGGAGACCGTTCCCCGTGGACTGAGCCCCGTCTTCATCTCCCGCCGCTTCGTCGATTTGAACAACAAATACAGCGAGAACATCGTCAAGGAGTTGCGGCGCGTGCTCACAAACAACGGGTGCTTCGCCATGGAAGCCCTGCCCCAGCCTGGAGGCTTCGGCCCATTGGCCCCTGAAGCCGTGAAGGCGATGATGTGGGCAAGTGATGCCGCGATCCTTCTGGTCACTTCCACGCCTGAGGAGCCTGCCCCCGATAAACCAGAGTTCTCGGTGAACCTCGCGCATGAGCGTGAGTTCTCGGTGAACCTCGCGCACGAGTGCGGGTTCATGCAGGGGCAGGGCAAGCCGCTGCTGCCTCTTGTGCAGGAAGACAAACGTGAGAGCGTTCTCCGGCACGCAAACCTCCAAGGGTTGCCGCTGAGCACCTTCAGCAAAAGGAACGCGCTGAAGCGCAAAAAAGAGGATTCGCTAGCGGCGGCAGTCCGCCGATGGCTTGGCGGCCCCCGTGCCCGTGACCTGAACCGCGTGGATCTTGACGAGCCTGCTTGACATACCTGACGGTTCCCCTGGGTAGCTTCGACCTGTATCTAGACGGAAGGAGCAGCATGACGACGAGGAACGGCAGCGCTGAGTGGAAGGGCGACTTAAAAGGCGGCAGCGGCACCGTCGAGGTGGGGGAGGGGGTCTTTGAGGGCGCCTACTCGTTCACCTCGCGCTTTGAGGAGGGGGAGGGGACCAATCCGGAGGAGCTGGTGGCGGCGGCGCATGCTTCCTGTTTTGCGATGGCGCTGAGCAACATGCTGGCCGAGGACGGGCATGTGCCGGACTCGGTGCGGGCGCGGGCGGAGGTGCAGCTGCGCCCTGTTGATGGGCAGCCGACGGTGGCTCGGATCGACCTGAAGGCCGAGGGCTCGGTGCCCGGGATCGACGAGGAGACGTTCCGCTCTTATGCGCAGAAAGCGAAGGAGGGGTGCCCGATCTCGCGCGCCCTGGCCAGCGTGCCGGAGATCGAGCTGGAGGCGAAGCTCGTCTAGGGATTGAGACGGCGAGGGGTCCATCCCTCGCCGGACCGCTCGTAGAGCAGGCGCCGGTGCAGGCGGTCGGCGTCGCCGTGCCAGAACTCGATCTGCTCCGGCACCAGCTCGTAGCCGCTCCAGTGGGGCGGCCGCGATAGGGGCGCGTCGCCGGCGGCGAGCTCCGCCGCGCGTGTCTGCAGGCGCTCGGGGTCGTCCAGGGGCTCGCCCTGGTCGGAGGCGATCGAGGCCGCTTGGGCGGCTCGCGGCCTGGCGGCGAAAAGGGCGCCGGACTCCGCCTCGCTCAGCCGCCTTACCGGCCCCTCCAGCGTGACCTGCTGCAGCGTCTCCCGCCAGTAGAGCGTCCCCGCCGCCCAGGGGCGCGCGGCCAGCTCGCGGCCCTTGCGGCTGCGGCTGTCGGTGGTGAAGAGGAGGGACGATCCGACCTGCTTGAGGAGCACGACGCGGACCGAGGGCCTGCCTTCGGCGTCCGCGGTGGCGAGGGACAGCGCCTGCGGCTCCCTCGCACCCTGGGCGCGAGCGCTCTCCAGCCACCGCTCGAGCAGCTCCAACGGGTCGGGGGGCGGGGCGTCGAACTCGGGAAGGTCGAGCTCGGCGTCTCCGGAGAGAGTTTCCACGGGTTTTATTTCCATAGAGGCGAACTTAACAGTGAGAAACAGCGGCGGCAGGGCGAAATCAGCTTCCACACCAATAGCCAAGCGGTTTGAAGCAGTAACCCACATTTAGAAACTGATTGTCCGTTAAAGGGAACTTTTGTGTTGGACAAATCTGAACAATGGAATGCAGTCGAGTTATGTGATAGATACCGGCCATGCCACCCCGCCCGGATGGGCACCTTCGTTTTCCTATTCCCTCGCGTGAAGTGACGCCGGAGAACGGTCGCTCCCAGTGACCCGGGTCCTCTACTGGAACATCGAGAAGTTCTCGGCAACCAAGATCAACGTCGCCAGTCCGAACCCGCTGCTGGCGATGCAATCGACCGGCCGGCTCAACCTGATCGGAGACATCCTCTCCCCGTGGCTTGAAGGCGGGGAAGAAGAAATGGGAGAACAGGTGCCGCCGCCTGACATCTTCGTCGTGGTCGAGGTCAGCGCCCGCACGGACCCCGTGATTCCGGAAGGCCTCCCGCTCTTCGCGGGAAGCGGAGGAGGGAGGGGGATACGCCAGCTCCTCCAGGCCATGCGTGCCGAATTTGGACCCCAATGGTCCTTGGTGCCGCCCATCTTCCTCGGCAGGGAAGGGTTCCGCGAGGGGGTAGCCGTCTTCTACGACGCGGAAAGCCTGATCTTCGAGGGGCCGTACGTGTTGTCTCGGCCCGCAGGGCACGCGCTCCCCTCGGCACTGCCCGCCACCCTCCCCAACATCGAAACCATCCAGAACTACGGTGCCGTGTGGGCCGCCGGCTTCCCCGGCGGTGGGAGGACGTGGGAATTCGAAGAAGGCGTTCAGGTCCCCGAGTCTCAGTCTGCCGGCCAATGGGCGTTCTTCGCCGAAGGAAACCGGATCTACTTCCCCGGCGAAAACAACCGGAGCCCCTTCTACACCCGCTTCTGGGACATCGAAGGCGAACGGTGGCTGAAGCTCTTCTCCGTCCACACCTCTCCGGCGACCGCAAACCAGGCGGTCGAACGACTCGCCCTGATCGAAGAGCTCGAACCGGGCGCAAACGAGGTCTCTTTGATCGTCGGAGACTTCAACGTGGACACCTTCGGCCCGCACGCTTTCCGCTACGACGCCCTGCTGGAACAGGAATTCCAGCTCCTGCTCGATTCCCGCGTCGAAGGCGAAGGCCCGATCACCCAGGCCCGCAAGCCGTACTGCATGACGCACATCCTGCCGATCGCTCAGGCGAGGCCCTGGAACACCGCCGGCGTCGCCGGCCCTGACCCCACCCACAACGTCTACCCGCGCTACGGATACATGGGGAGCACCCTCCCGGGCGGAGGGCTCAGCGAAACGGGCGCGATCGACAACGCGCTCGTCCGCTACGGGTACGAAGGCGGCGAACCCGGCGCGAGCGTGATGAACCCGGTGGTAGGGACCCCCTACAACCAGTTGGCGGAACCGCCCGAAGGGGTTACCGAAGAGCTGACCACCGGCGCCCCTTACCCGAGCGCGATGGCAAACGGGATACCGCAGCCAGAAGGGGTGGAAGCACCGAACGACATCCCCGGCGAATTCCGCAGCTGGGAAAACTACGGCAGGATCCGCAGCACCAGCGACCACCTGCCGCTGATGGTCGAGGTATAGGGGATGCCCGGGGGAGCGTTGACCGACGAAGCGCCCCTCGAGGCCCTCCAGGCGGCTCTGCAACGGCAGGCCGACGCCGAGCAGTCACTGAGCATCTCCGCGGCGACGATCGAAGAAGCGGAGCTGAAGCCGGCGGCGGAATTCGACGCGGTCCTGCGCGGCCGCCTGGTGCTGGGGGAGGAGGACCTCGAGCTCGGGTTCACCGGCCAGGTGCCGGCCCCCACGGGGACGACGCTGACGGTCTCGGGGAGCGTCTCGGTTCTCGAAATCAAGGGGACCGCGGAGGTGACCTTCACGCTGGGGAACGACGAAGTGGTCGAGGCCCGCGTCGCGATCGCCCTGCCGGAGAAATGGACCTTCGGCGAAACCTTCGCCGCCCTCAAGGGGCAGCCGTTCAAGGAAATGAGGCTGAGCGCCGCCCACTACGTGGTCACCACCGCCGCGGAGGACAGCTTCGAATGGGAAGGGAAGTCCTACGAACTGAAGCAGGGCGCCTGGTTCTTCGCCGGCCTGAAGATGAACGGGCCGATCGGCCTCGTCGTCGACCTGCTGGAGGGCGCCAAGGAAGAAGAACACGTGCTCCTCTGGGGGTCGATCGACCCCTCGGAGCTGAAGTCGCTCGACGAAAAACTGCCGGAACTCGACCTCGTCGCAAAGCTCGACTACGAGATCGCGATCCCTCACTTCGAGCTCAGCGAACCGCGCCTGGAGATGACCACCGTCGTCGTCGAAAAGAAGGCTCTGGCGCGCGACGAGAAAGAAGGCGAGGAAAAAGAAGAAGGGGAAGAAGGGGAAGAAAAGGAGGAAGAAGTCGAAGGGAGCTCCTGCTGGCTCACCTTCGCCACCACGCTCAGCAGCGAAGGCAAGCCCTTCTCCACCTTCCAGGCGGCTCTAGCCGCCGAACACGTCAAAACCGTGACCTTCACCTACGCGCCGCTTCCCGCGCGAGTGCGAGCGCAGGCAGGCACGACGGCCGCGCCCGAACAGACGGAAATCAACTCCCTGCTTGGCGGCAAGGTCAACTTCATGGAAGCGGTGCCGGCTGAAATCCGGCACATCTTCGAAGCGGTGAGGCTGGAATCGATCGCCGCCACCGTCAGCCTCAAGCCGCTCGGGATCCAGAGCATCTCCGCCTCGATCGGCGCCTCAGAACCGTGGAAGACCTCCAGCTTCGAAATCAAAGCGGTGAAACTGTCCGTCGAAGTCCTCGAACCGCTGAAGGAATCGGCGACGATGCTCTTCTCCTTCACCGCCGTCTCGAGGATCTTCCCGGAAATCTTCGAAGGCGACTTCGACGTCTCCCTGCTCTACCAGCCGAGTCCCGAAGAACTGTCGGTGGCGGCGGAATTCATCGGCGTCGTCAGCCTCAACAAGCTGGTCGAAGAGCTCTCGAACAAGACGGTCACGGTCCCCTCGGCGCTGCAGATGTCCTTCTCCGACTTCGGGGTGACCTACCAAAAGACGGGACAGGTGTACGTGTACACCCTCTTCGGGACCGCCAACGCCTCGTTCCCGCTGCCGTTCCTGGCGACCAACGCCGAAAGCTCGCTCCAGTTCGTGACCAGCTCCGCGCTCGGGTACATGCTCAAAGGCGGCCTCACCCTCGGCGACTCGTTCTTCCAGGCCGAAGCCAAGGTCCAGGACGAGACGATCCTCCACGGCGCCTGGACGGCGCTGAACGAGGACTACCTCGAGCTCGCCGACCTGACCAAGTACGTCACCTCCTCGCCACCCCAAATCCCCAAAGACCTCGACCTCGCGCTGAAAGAGGCGAGCTTCACCTACAACGTCACCGAACCGCTGTTCGCGCTCGACGCCGAATCGGCGAACTGGGGGACGGCGGCCTTCGCCGGCCTCAAAGGCGAAAAAGACTGGGTCTACTTCGGTGGGGTGAAGATCGACAAGGCGCTCGACCTCACCAACCTGCCGTTGATTGGCAAGGCGCTGGGGGCGCTGGAGACGCTCTCAATCGACGAGATCGAGGCGATCATCACCTCGCGCCTGGATGAGAAAACGGCGAAGCGGATCGAAGAACAGCTGCGGCCGGAGGACCCGCAGCCGGTCGCCGACAAGTCCGGCGTCCTCCTCTCGATGGACTTCGACGTCGGCGGGCAGAAATTCCCGCTCGAACTCAACATCGGCGGCGAAGAAGAAAAGGAAAAAGAAGAAGAAAAGAAAGAAAAGAAAGAGCTGGAGCTGACGCAGGTAGCCGGCGCCGCCTCTGCCTCCGACGACGGTACCTACTGGGTCAACGTGCAGAAAACGCTCGGCCCGGTCAGCTTCCAGAAAGTCGGGGTTCGCTACGAGGAAGAACGCCTCTGGGTGCTGATGACCGCCTCGCTCTCCGGGGGCGGGCTGACGATCGAATTGGTCGGCCTCGGGGTCGGCTCGCCGCTTTCCACCTTCGAACCGAAGTTCACGATCGAAGGGCTCGGCATCACCTTCATCCAGGGGCCGGTGGAACTGAGCGGGGCGCTGGTCGGGACGCTCGACCCGGTCGACTTCGCGGGGGCGCTGCGGCTGAAAGTCGAGCCGCTCCAGATCGGCGCCCTCGGCGCCTACAAGGAGGTCGAAGGCCACCCCTCGCTCTTCCTCTACGCGGTCCTCAACTATCCAATCGGCGGGCCGGCGTTTTTCTTCGTGACCGGGCTCGCGGCGGGGTTCGGCTACAACCGCAAGCTGCTGATCCCGCCGGTCGATGGCGTCGCCACCTTCCCGTTCGTGCAGTGGGCAGCCGGCGAAGGCAACGCCCCGGCGACCGGCGCGGGCGCCAACGCCGGCAAGGAAGTGGCGAAAGTCGTCACCGAAATGGAAGCCAAGGGCGTCGTCGCCCCCTCGGTCGGCGACTATTGGGGGGCGATCGGGGTCCGTTTCACCTCCTTCGAGGTGGTCGACGGCTTCGCCCTGCTCACCCTCGTCTTCGGGACCCGCTTCGAAGTCGCCCTGCTCGGCCTGGCGACGGTGGCGGTCCCCGCCCCCGAGGAGCCGGTGGCCCAGGCCCAGTTGGCGTTGAAGGCGAGCTTCACCCCGGAAACGGGGCTGCTCGGGATCAGCGGCCAGCTGACGCCGCAGTCCTTCGTCCTCTCGCGCGACGCCCACCTCACCGGCGGCTTCGCCTTCTACTCCTGGGTCAGCGGCGACCACGCCGGCGACTTCGTGCTGACCCTGGGCGGCTACAGCCCCAAGTACGAAGTCCCCGACCACTACCCGAAGGTCCCGCGCCTCGGCCTCAACTGGAAGGTCACCAACGAGCTGACGATCAAGGGCGACCTCTACTTCGCCCTCACCTCCAGCGCGGTGATGGCGGGCGGCGGGATGAGCGCGGTCTGGCAGAGCGGCGGCATCCGCGCCTGGTTCGAAGTCGAAGCCGACTTCCTGCTCGTCTTCCAGCCGTTCCACTACTACCTCTCGGCCGGGATCCACCTCGGGGCGTCGTTCAAGATCGACCTCCTCTTCACCAGCATCACGGTCAGCATCCACCTCGGGGTGGGGCTGGAAATCTGGGGTCCGGAATTCGCCGGCAAGGCGACGGTCGACCTCTCGATCATTTCCTTCACGATCGGGTTCGGCGGCGGCTCGCCCGACACCCAGACGACGATCGAGTGGGACGAATTCGTCGAAAAGATGCTGCCGAGCGGGCCGCCCCCGGCCGCGGCGAAGAGCGGCCTGATGGCAGCCGCCGACCCGCCGCCGGCGGTCCTGCAGCTGCGCGTCGCCGACGGCATGGTCAAGGAACTGACCGAAGCGCCGGGGGAGCTGAACTGGATCGTCAACGGCACCCGCCTCCGGCTCGAAACGCAGTCCTCGATCCCGATCAAGACCTGGTCTTTCGGCGAACGGATCGAACTTGTCGAAGAAGGGCCCAAACCGACCGAAGAGATCGGGGTGGGACCGACCGGGGCCTCGGTGGAGGAGTTCGAATCGAAATGCGTGATCACCCTCACCTCGACCGAGGACAGCGTCCTCGGCGCCAAATGGGTGCTCGGCAACGTGCCGAAGGCGCTCTGGGAGCCGCGCCAGTTCGACCAGCACGGCGTCCCGATCGGCGTCGACCCGGTCAACGACACGACGATCGAAAACGCCCTGGTCGGCTTCGCGCTGGAAGGGATTGTGCCGCCGCCAGACCACACGCTGCCGATCCCGCTCGAATACCTCCAGTACACGATCGACCCGGAAATCCAGCACTTCAAATGGAGCGACGCGCCGGCGCCGACCTCCGACCCCTTCGGCGAGGAGACTGTCTGGGAAACGATCGACGACCCCGGCGCCACGGCCACCCGCAGCGCTCTGGTGGGCGCGATCAAGGCCGAAGGGCTGCCCGTCCCCGGGGAAATCGAC
>Ga0196960_10000698_pt1 | contig 10553 bp, 9 predicted proteins | sample S3v_5metaG_FD_183187 | JGI IMG/M metagenome (GOLD analysis project Ga0196960, IMG submission 183187) | Soil microbial communities from Anza Borrego desert, Southern California, United States - S3+v_5 | ecosystem: Environmental > Terrestrial > Soil > Desert | place: USA: California | collected... | reverse complement strand
GACGCTGAGCGCGCCGTTCCCGCAGATCACCGGCTGCGGAAAACTCAGCTTCAATCCGAAATTCACCGCGGTTCCGACGAATCCCGAAGCTTCGGCTCCGACGGGCTTGGACGCGACCCTCGTCGTCCCTCAGGACGAAACGCCGCAAGGTCGCGCCACCTCGACCCTGAAGTCGGCGGTGGTGACCCTTCCGCCGGGACTCACGATCAACCCCGCCGCCGGCGACGGCCTTGCCGCTTGTAGCCCTGCCCAGGTGGGGTTCGGGACTACGCAGGCCTCCGCCTGCCCCCCTGCCGCCAAGCTCGGGTCGGCCGAAGTCGAGGTTCCCGCGCTCGAGAAAACCCTCAACGGCGCGATCTACCAGCGCACCCCTGAGCCGGGCCACCTCTTCCGCTTCTGGCTGGTCACCGACGAACAGGGTGTGCATCTGAAGCTTCCGGCCGAGATCCAGGCGAACCCGGTTACCGGGCAGCTGACTACGGTCTTCACTGGGATCGACACGCTCGGTGGCCTGCCGCAGGTGCCCTTCTCGGAGATGAGGCTGCACGTCTTCGGTGGGCCGCGGGCGCCGCTGGCGACCCCAGACTGCGGCACCTACCACACCCATTACTCCTTCAGCCCTTGGTCGGGCAAGCCGCCGGTCGAAGGCGACACCGCGATGCAGATCGTCAGCGGTTGCGGGAAGGGCGGGTTCGCGCCGGGGCTGAGCGCCGGCACGACCAACCCCCAGGCGGGAGCCTTCACCCCCTTCGTCTTCAACCTCACCCGCCAGGACGGTGAAGCCAATCCGCAGTCTTTCTCGGTGACGCTGCCCCAGGGCCTGCTCGCCAAGCTCGGCGGCGTCCCGCTCTGCTCGGACGGCGCTGCAGCCACCGGCGCCTGCTCCGCCTCGAGCCAGGTCGGCACCCTTGCTGCGGCAACCGGCGTCGGAAGCCTGCCCCTCTGGATCCCCCAGGCCGACAAGGCGCCGACCGCTGCTTACCTCGCGGGTCCTTACAAAGGCGCGCCCTACTCAATCGTTTCAGTAGTTCCCGCGCAAGCCGGCCCCTTCGACCTCGGCACTGTCGTCAACCGCGCCGGCATCCACGTCGACCCGGAGACCGCCGTCGCGACGATCAAAACCGATCCGCTGCCCCAGATCCTCGAAGGCGTCCCGGTCCTCTACCGCACGATCCACGTCTCGATCGACCGGCCGCAGTTCACGCTCAACCCGACCGGCTGCGACCCGAAGGAGATCAAGGCCACGGTCCTCGCCTCCAACGGAGCGACGGCGACCCCGTCCGCCGGCTACCAGGCGACCAACTGCGGGAGCCTCGCCTATGCCCCGAAGCTGAAGCTTTCCTTCAAGGGCGCCACCAAGCGCACCGGCAACCCCGCGGTAAAAGCCATCCTCACCCAGAAGCCCGGCCAGGCCAACACCGCCGGCGCCACCGTGATCCTGCCCCCGAGCCAGTTCATCGACCAGGCCCACATCAACAACCCGTGCACCCGCGTGCAGTTCAACGCGAGCGCCTGCCCCAAGACCTCGATCCTCGGCACCGCAGAAGCGATCACCCCTCTCCTCGACCAGCCCCTCAAGGGCCCGGTCTACTTCCGAAGCAACGGCGGCGAAAGGGAACTCCCCGACCTCGTCGCCGACCTCCACGGCCCGATCCACATCACCCTCGTCGGCTGGATCGATTCGATTGGCAAGAAGGGCAGCGAAATCCGCCGGGTCAGGGCCCGCTTCGCCAACGTGCCTGACGCCCCCGTCACGAAGTTCACGATGAACCTCTTCGGCGGCAAACGGGGCCTGATCGAAAACAGCGCCAACCTCTGCAAAGCCAAGAGGGTGGCGAAGGCCAAGCTCACGGGCCAGAACGGCCGCCAGAAGACCCAGAACCTCGTCATCGCGACGGGGTGCGGGAAGAAGAAGGCGCGCTAGCGCCATCGCAGCGGGTCGGTTATCCCGGCTGCCCACGCTTCGGATAGCTATTCTCGCTGGCCCGAACGCGCCGCCGACCCGCGTCGCGTCGAGTCCGTCTTCCGGCGCTTTGGCCTGCCGGACCACGTCGACTGACAGACGGACCCGGGAATTTCCCCAGTCACGCGATGAGTTTTGCCCAGCCCAGGAGTCTCTACCTGCATGAACACCACTGAGAACGACCGCACCCGTTGGCTAGCCCTCTACGTCCTCTGCGCGGGGATGCTGATGATCGTCCTCGACGCGACGATCGTCAACGTCGCCCTGCCCTCGATCCAGGATGACCTCGGCTTCTCCCAGAACAACCTCGCCTGGGTGATCAACGCCTACATGATCCCCTTCGGCGGCCTGCTGCTCCTCGCCGGCCGGATGGGCGACCTGCTCGGCCAGCGCCGCGTCTTCCTCTTCGGCCTCGCGATCTTCACCGTCGCCTCGCTCCTCTGCGCCGCAGCCCAGAGCCAGGAGATGCTGGTCGGCGCCCGCTTCGTCCAGGGCATCGGCGGCGCCCTCTCTTCGGCGGTGATCCTGGGGATGATCGTGACGATGTTCCCCGAGCCCGGCGCGCAGGCGAAAGCGATCGGCGTCTACGGCTTCGTCGCCTCCGCCGGCGGCTCGATCGGCCTCCTGCTCGGCGGCGTCCTCACCGAGGCGATCAGCTGGCACTGGATCTTCTTCATCAACCTGCCGATCGGGATCGCCGTCGCCTACATGGCCAAGCGCCTGGTCGCGAGCCCGCAGGGGATCGGCCTCAGCGCCGGCGCCGACTACCCCGGCGCCGCCCTGATCACGGGCTCGCTGATGCTCGGCGTCTTCACGATTCTGCAAATCGTCGAGTGGGGCTGGTTCGACACCAAAACGATCGTTCTCAGCGCGATCTCCGCCGCCCTGCTGGCGCTCTTCCTCCGCCGCCAGGCGACGATCGCCAACCCGCTGATGCCGCTGCGCCTGTTCCGCTCCCGCAACGTCGCCGGCTCCAACGCCCTGCAGGCGCTGCTCGTCGCCGGCATGTTCGGGATGTTCTTCCTCGGCGCGCTCTACCTGCAGCGCGTGCTCGGCTACAGCGCCCTCGACGTCGGCCTCGCCTTCCTGCCGACGACGATCGTGATGGGCTCGCTCTCGCTCGGCTTCTCGGAGAAACTGATCATGCGCTTCGGCCCGCGCACGACCCTGATCCCGGGCATCTGCCTCGTCGTCCTCGCCTTGCTCCTCTTCGCCCGTACCCCGGTCGACGGCGACTACCTGACCGACCTGCTGCCGCCCTTCCTGCTGATCGGCGTCGGCGTCGGCACCTCGTTCCCGGCGGTGATGACGCTGGCGATGTCGGGCGCGACCCCGGAGGACTCCGGTCTTGCCTCCGGCTTCGTCAACACCAGCATGCAGGTGGGCGGCGCGATCGGCCTCGCGGTGCTGGCCACGCTCTCGACCGAGCGCACGCAGTCGCTGCTTGGCGACGGCGAGAGCCTTGCCCAGGCGCTCACCTCCGGCTACCACGTCGCCTACCTGATCGGCGCCGGCCTGGCGACGATCGCCGTCGCAATCGCGGTGCTCGTCCTGCGCTCACCGCGCCCGGAGGAGATGGCGCCGCCGCAGGAGGGCGAGCTCGAGCCCGCTTACTCCGAAGCCGGTTAGACAAAATGCTCAATAACCTTAAAGGTCGGCGGGCATTCGCCCGATGATGGAGCTATGCCGCATCGATCCCTGACCTCCTCGGCGATGCCGGCCTTCGCCGAAGCTCCCGACGAGCGGGCGCGAATGGGGAGGATCTCCGGGGTCCTCTGGATCCTGGCGGCGGTCATCGCCGTCGGCAACTGCTACCTCCCCGGCGCCGAGCACGTGCCGATGGGTTGGGTCTTCGCCCTCAGCGGCGGCATCCTCATCTACGGGATCGCGGCGCTGCTCGGCTGGCTTCGCTGGGACAAAGCTTCGATGGAAGTGCTGGCGATCGGGATGGTCTTCACGATCCCGGTGGTCGGTCTTGGCATCGCCTTCACCGGCGGCGCGATGAGCTTCGCCGAGCCCCTGTTGGTCACCACGCTCCTCTACGCGGCCTTCTTCTTCCCCGCCAAATGGGCCTGGCCGCTCTCGATCGAGCTGATCCTCGTCGCCGGCACGCCGCTCCTCTACGACCCGAACGCGATTAGCGAGGCCTTCCTCCCCCGCTACGTCGCCCTCGTCGCCGGCTTCCTCTCCGCCACCTGGGTCCTGGTCGGCCTGCGCAAGCGCCTCTTCGCGGCCGAGCTCCACCACCGCGACGTCGCCAACCGCGACCCGCTCACCGGGATCGGCAACCGTCGCCACTTCGACGCGATCCTCCAGCAGGAGCTGGAACAGCGGAGGGCGGACGGCAGCCCCCTCGCCCTGCTGATCATCGACATCGACGACTTCAAGGGGATCAACGACAATTACGGCCACCCGGTCGGCGACGCCGTCCTCTGCCAGGTAGCCGAACGCGCCCACTCGATCCTCCGCTCGACCGACACCCTCGCCCGCATCGGCGGCGACGAGTTCGCCGTCATCGCCCCCGGCGCCCACGGCGACGGTGCCCGCCTGATGGCCGAGGCCATCTGCGACGCCGTCAGCACCCAGTACTCCGACTCCGGCACCCCCGCCCCCAGCGCCTCAATCGGTTGGGCCGTGTTCCCCGAGGACGGCAAGGACTTCGAGTCCCTAATCCACGCCGCCGATGAGCGCATGCTCAACCGCAAGCGCGGCGGCGAGCTCGCCCTCTCGTTGGTCCGCTAGCCGCGCTCGATAGAAGCCGACTCGAGCACGCCGAGCAGCTGCGTCACCCGGCAGACCAGCAACCGCTCCTCGTCGACCTCGACCCAGACCCCCGCGGCCGACGGAAACACGACGTGGTCCCCTGGCTGCACCGGCATCTCCACGCCGGCGTTGGCCCACCAGTCGAGCCCCGGCCCCACCGCCAGCACGATCCCCTGCTCCGGCGGCGGCTCATGCGTCCCCGGCGGCACCACCAATCCCGAGCGTCGCACCCGGTCCTGGTCCAGCTCCTTGATCACGACCTGGTCGAACAGCGGCCGCAGCTGATGCCGGACGGACTCGGTCGGATCAGGTCTGTGCGCGGTTCCCATCGGCCAGAAGTCTGACAGGGGCGCCAGCCACCGGGGCTCTCGGAAGAGGGCCCCGATGGCGGCGCGCGGGATCTCTAGCTTCCCTTGACGTTCAGGAAGTCAGGGGTTGTAACGACGTATTCAGCGGTCCACAACGCAGGGCTGGCACAGAGAAAGCCGCCCATGAGCCGAGTCATCTGAGATTCGACTTTGATGGTCGCTGTAGCACCGCTTTCGCTGCTACCGGTGAGTTTCCCGATGTCGGAACCGCCCGCGGCGGGCCCGTATATGCAGTGCACACCATTTGTATACACTGTGATTTCACTGCCTTTGGCTGTGAGTGTTCCCGCTGACGTGCCTGAGATGTGGTGGATTTCGAGTTCCCCCATTTTCAGGACATTGAGAGTGGCATTGCACCCTTCTGTGGTCCAGGTCGCAGGCAGGCCTCGTACTGTTTCCGCCGCACCGCCCGCGTTGGCGGTGCTCCCTGACTGCGAGGAGGTGGTGCATGTGATGTATGCGAAACCGGCTTTCAAGCCGCTGCTCGTTCCCGGTTTCAAGGAACTGGAAAGCGTCGTCCCTTTGGGGTAGACCGACGTGCAGGGTTCGGTGTTGTTCTGGCAGAGAACGGTCGCCGATGCGGTGCCGACGAAAGCCATCATGGCCACAGCCGCCACCGCGGCGAGGCCGAGCATCTTCAGGTATTTCATGTCTCCCTTCCTGGGCGCACCCGTGTGCGCCAGGGTCGTTTAATCAAGAAGAAATGACTAAATCAGCTTCAATGGCGCGAGCGGCGGCTCGTCCACCTCTAGGATGGACGGATGACCCAGCAGAAGAAGCCGGTCAACTGGCGCGCTTGGCTGGTCGGCATCCTCAGCGCCCTGATCCTGATCGTCGCCCTGCAGAACTCGCAGGAGATCAGGTTCGACATCCTCACCGCCAGCCTGGAAGCGCCGCTGATCGTTGTCATCCTCCTGGCCGCGGCGATCGGGGCGCTGATCGGCTACATCGCTCCTCTCGTCCGCCGCCACCGGCGCGAGGACAGGCAGCACGGCTCTTGATCTTCTAACCTTTCTTGCGCAATGGGGGAAGCGCGGTAAAAGGGAGAGGGAGATGAGCGTTCTCAAGGAGGAAATTCCGCAGGACTGGTACGCGACGGCCTTCGACGGCATGTCGGCCGAAATGGCCTGGACCGAGCGGACCGAGTCGGAAATCAAGCGGGCGCTGACGATGCTGCGCCCGCAGGGCGGCGAGCGGGTCCTCGACCTCGGCTGTGGCACCGGCCGCCACTCGCTGGAGCTGGTGCGCCAGGGCTTCTCGGTGGTCGGAGTCGAGATCGGTCAGGAACTGGTGGAGATCGCCCGCAAGGACGCCGCCGAGCAGGGCCTCGAGGCGGAGTTCGTCCAGGCCGACCTGCGCGAGCTCGACTACGAGGACGAGTTCGACATCGTCTTGAACCTCAACGACGGCGCCGTCGGCTACTTCGAGACCGACGAGGAGAACCACCGCACCTTCGAGGTGATCTCGCGCGCCCTCAAGTCCGGCGGCCAGAACCTGATTCAGGTCCCCAACGTCCTCTACGCCCGCGCCCGCCTCCCGCAGCGCTCCTGGATCCCCAGCGAGAGCATGATCGAACTCGTCGAGCACCGCTGGAACAAGAAGGAGCGCTACATGGAAGGGGCGATGATCCCGATCCGCTTCGGCGAGGTGCTCGAGAACCTCGACAAACGGATCGAATTCCGCCAGCGCCTCTACACCGTCGACGAGCTGCGGGAGATCTACGAGTCGGTCGGGATGACCCTGGAGCGGGTCTTCCACGGCAACGGCCGGCCCAAGGAGCCGACCGAGAACCAGTTCGAGATCTTCGCCTCGGCTAAAAAGGCCTAGGCGCCCACAGCACGTCGTGGAGCTTGGTCAGGCAGTCGCCGACCAGTTTCTCGTCGCCGCCGAGCAGCACCCGCTGCGGGTCCCCGTCGAGGATCGTCGGGATCCAGGTCTCGATCTTGCCGCGCCCCCAGCCGTCGGTTTGAGGGGTCGGATCGGCGCAGGTGTGGATCCTCCCGCTCCCTTCGACCTCCGCCCAGACGACCTCCCCCTCGCCGCCGTGGGCTTCGTCGGCGCCGAGGACGTGCAGCTTCAGGCACTTCCCCGCGTGCTCCGGAAGGTCGACCAGCGGCAGCGCCGTCCGCAGCACGGTGGCCATCTCGGCAGCGGTCATCCCTTCTTCGTCTTCGGCGATCACGTGGTGGTGGCGCCAGCGCCCGATGCCGGCGATTAGGCCCATCGTGCGGCGGGTCTTCGCCGTCAGCGCGTAGCAGCGCCGCCGTCCGGGACCCGGCTCCTCGCAGAGCAGCCCCGCGGTCGTGAACAGGCCCGCGCGCCGGTTCACCTGGTGGTAGCTCAGTTCGTGATGGCCGCGCGCCAGCTCGGTCGGGGAGCGCGGGTCGCAGCTCAGCTCCTCGACCATTCCCGACTCCCAGATGTCCGCCAGCAGCCCCAGCGACGCCCACGCGTGAGCGTCGATCCGGCCGTCGGGCAGGCGGGTCAGCGAGGCGTCGGCGAAGCGGTTGACGAGGCTGTAGAGCTCGCTGCCGCAGGGGTCCGACAGCGTGTGGACCACCTTCGAGGGCACCCCCGGTTCCTCTTCGCGCTCGATCACGTCGAGTTCGGCCAGCTTCCCGGCGTAGCGGTAGATCGTCCTCGGCGCGTAGCCCGGGACACGGGCGGTCAACCCCTTCGTGCGTAACGGACCTTCCCCCAGCGCCATCAAGATCGCCCCCGTCGCCCCGGCGCTGAGCAGCCGCAGCACGTCCGCGACCGAGGCGCCTACCAGGCACGCCTCCTCCCGGGAGGAGGTCCCTTGCTCGGTGCCCGAAGTTCCAGTCGTCATAGCTCCACCTCCAGCGGCCCTGCATTGGTGGCCGCTCTCTCGGAGTCGCGGCGCCTACAAGCGCTATCTACTACTGATCGACTGGTCTTCTATGGGTACCCAGAAGATCCCGGCTCAATCTGGGCGGTGGGTCGAGGTGCCTAGGCAGTGGCGGGAGCCGGTCTCTGGAAGAGCTCCCGTGAGGGGATGCCGATTACCTCGCCCGCGAAGCGCTTCTGCGTTCCGTAAACGACCCAGGTGGTGTCGATTTCGCCGATGTCGAGGTCGAGGCGGAGCTCGTCTTCGTGCTCCTCGAAGTGCTCCATGTGGGTGAGGCCAGAGTCGTAGCGGCCTTCCAGGAGCTCCTCGCCGACGACGGGCTTGGAGACGACGTCGATGATCTCGTCCCACTGGGAGAGGTCGACATAGCCCTTGGTGGCAGGCACGATCCCGAGCGAGCGGGGCCGCTCGACCTCGCGCCGGGTCAGCACCACGAGGTGCTTGGTCGGGTAGATGAAGGTGTCGACGACGAAAACCTCGCGCCAGTAGCGCTCGGTCACCTCGTGGACCCTGGGGTGGGCGCTGCACTGGATCAGGAAGGCGTTCTCCTGGCCGCGGATCTGCTCGAGCCCGTCGAGGAAGTCCCGGATGAACTCGATCTCGTAGTCCTCGACCCCTTGGAAGGCCATGTAGTTCTGCACCGCCCGCTCGTGGCAGGTGCCCTCCGGCCCCAGCGTCACCAGCTTGACCCTCCCAGAAGCGGCTCCCGAACTCATTAGAGCAAGACTACTCGACCATTCGCGAAAGACAAGATCCGGCACCCGCACTTCCTTGACACGGATGTGCAGGTACTTTAGTTTTCCTTTCGGCGCGCCAGGGACGTGCCGGACTGATTTTGAAAGGGACCGGAGGGGAAAACGTGAGGGCTGAGACTCAAGCAGTTCCAGTTGCTCGCACCTGCTCTGCGGTCAGGCCAGTCAAAGCCATCACTATCAACCCAATAGGGGAGGAAAATGCTCTCTCGACTTCATAACAAGCTCGGCACGGCCGGCCTGGTCGTATCGATTGTGGCGCTTATCGCCGCACTCTCAGGGGCGGCTATCGCCGCGCCGAAGTTCATCACGAAGCCCGAAGCGAAGAAGATCGCCACCAAGGAGGCCAAGAAGTGGGCCAAAAAAATCCCGGGACCGACCGGCCCCGCTGGGCCTCAGGGCGCTCCTGGCGCTCCTGGCGCTCAGGGTCCCGTCGGCCCCGCCGGCGCCCCGGGTGCTAAAGGCGCTACCGGCGCTACCGGCAAAACCGGCGCTCCGGGTGCTCCAGGTGACGACGGCGCGACCGGCCCCACCGGCGCGACCGGCCCCGGCCTGGAACCGATGATCCTCCCGCCCGGCGAAACTGAGACCGGCGCCTGGTCCTACGGCCAGACCAAAGGTCAGCTCGTCCTGAGCTCGATCGAATTCAATATCCCGCTTGAAGAAGCGCCGACTCCGGTCTTCCTCAAAGCTGGGGTTACCAACGAAAACTGCCCCGGCAGCTTCGAATCACCGGATGCGGAACCCGGCTTCCTCTGCATCTACGAAGCGGAAGGTACGGGCATCGTCGGAGAAGTCATCCCGGGCACCTACGGGGCCACGATGATCTTCTTCAACCTCCCAGAAAATGGCATTCAGGCCTTCGGTTCCTGGGCTGTGACGGCTGAAGAAGAAGCCTAAGAATTAGCGCGTCACCGTTTTACGGGCCGCCCCCGCTGGACTTAAATCCAGCGGGGGCGGCCTTTTTCTTACCTACTATTCGCCTTGAATAGTCCGGCCCAATCGATTTAACTCCCTCCGGGAGCGCCTTATTCGAGAGGCACAGGGCAGGGCCCGCGTGCCTCGCAACCAGTCAAACTAGGAGGAACACATGAGTCTCAAGCGCTTTGGTGCGCTGCTATCCGTCGTGGGAGCGGCGATGGCAATGCTTGCGCTGACGGCTTCCATGGCCAGTGCCAGAACTCCGGCACCCGGCTATGAGGCCTTTGCCGGTTGTCCGAGCCCGGAAGAAAACCCGCTGGTGGGTGCTTGCTTCGTCAGCACGATCAAGAGCGGGCATTTCAAAATGGGCACCAAAAAAGTCCCGATCGAGAAACCGATCACCTGGTCAGGCGGTTGGGTTGAAGAAGGGCTGCAGGTCAAATACAGCCCCAAAGGCGGGCTGACCAAAGTCCGTCAGCGGGTTCCCGGCGGGGTCATCGGCCTGACCGGCCTGACCTGGCTGACCGAATTCCTCGGCAGCGACGCTTTGACGCTGTACGCGACGACGGAACTCGCCGGCACTGCAACCGCGCCGATTCAGCCGCCGGTCGTGCTGCCGATCAAAGTCCACCTGGAAAACCCGATCCTCGGGTCCAAATGCTACGTCGGGTCGAACGCTAACCCGATCGTGCTGAAACTCCAGACGGAACCGACCAACCCGCCGCCGCCGAACACGCCGATCAGCGGCAAAGATCCGGAACTGGCGGAAGATCCGACTCGTCCTGGCGTTGTCCTGGCGAAAAACGCCACGCTCGTCGACAACTCGTTTGCCGCTCCCGGCGCGAACGGGTGCGTGCTGACGCTGTTCGGCTTCATCCCGATCAGCATCAACGGGCTGGTCAACTCGCAGTCCGGCC
>Ga0196960_10000697_pt1 | contig 10566 bp, 11 predicted proteins | sample S3v_5metaG_FD_183187 | JGI IMG/M metagenome (GOLD analysis project Ga0196960, IMG submission 183187) | Soil microbial communities from Anza Borrego desert, Southern California, United States - S3+v_5 | ecosystem: Environmental > Terrestrial > Soil > Desert | place: USA: California | collected... | reverse complement strand
CGGATCGCGGAAGAGGAAGGCGGCGGAGAGGTAGAACAGCGTCATCACGCCGAAGACGAGCGCGCCGGCGAGGCGCCCGCTGTTCCGCAGCCGCAGCAGCTGCACGAACGCGAACGGCCCGGCGAGCAGCGTCACGCCCCAGTTCACGAGCGTCATGATCCCGAGGGGGCCGGCCTGGCTGAGGGAACGAAGACGCGCGACCCCGGAGCGCGCGAGCAACAGGATCACGATCACCACGCACGCCGCGATCAGCAGCGCGAGCATCCGCATCATCATTCGAACTACGGCTTCCACACCCGGTTCTCCTCCCCTTTTTCCCAAGGCCTGTACGACAGCGCGAAGGGTATCCGTTTCGCGATCGGCGGATGCGAGTACGTCCAGAGCTCGAACAGCGGATGCGGGCTCGGGTCGCGCTTCGAATCCTCCGCCATCTTACGAAACGACGTCGCGATCGGCTCGTTGAGGTGCGTCAGCTCGAGTGCGAAGACGTCCGCCTGGTGCTCGATGTACCGCGAGTAGCCGCTGATCACCGGCGACCCGAAGAACGTCAAGGCGCCTGCGATGAAGAGCAGCCACGGCACCGAAGCCGGATCGCCCGGCGCGCTCACTCCCCACCGCGGCCCCCACCTGCGCAGGCCGCGGTCGTAGAGGCGCTGCGCGACGAAGAAGCCGGCGAACGACAGCACCACCGAGAACGCCAGCCCCTTCCACATGTGGTTCAGGACGTAGTGCCCCATCTCATGTCCCATCACGCCGAGGACCTCGTCGTGAGTCATCTTCGCCAGCAGCGTGTCCCACATCACGATGCGATTCGTCGGACCGATGCCGTTGACGTACGCGTTCATGGTGTGGGTCTGCTTCGACTTGTCGACCTGGTAGACGCGGCTGCCCTCGATGCCCGCGCGCGAGGCGAGAGCGAGCAGCTTCTGCCGCAACACCTTGTCCTCGAGCGGCCGGAAGTCGTTGAAGATCGGGTCGAGCACGACCGGCTGGATCACGACCAGCAGCACGGTCAGCGGCACGCTGCACGCCCACAGCACCACCCACCAGTTCTTCACCCTCCGGATGCCGAGGAGCGCGAGCGCACCGACCACCGTGACGATGACCAGGTTCACCCCCACCCCTTTCGCGACGTCCCCGAGCCACGCCGGCAGGCTCTGACCGGTGAGGCCGAACTGGTGCGGGACATGGAACCGCGAGTAGTACGACAGAGGGAAAGAGATGATGGTCGTGGCGAGGATGAAAAGAACGAGATAGAGCATGGAGGCGAGGAACGGCTTCTTCGTCACCCGCGCGGCCACGTCCCGCATGCGTCGCGACGCTCCGGTGAACAGGAGCCCGAGCATCACCGCCGCCGACCAGCCGATCCCGGTGAAGTACAGCACCTCCCGCAGCCGGCTGTGCCGGATCATCTCCCCGGTGACCCGCACCTCGAACCGCTCGTCTTTCTCAGGAGCCTTCGGCCGCGCCACCACCGACACCGCCACGGCGGCGACGATGACCACGAGCCCGATGCCGAACAGCAGCCGCACCAGGAGAGCATAGCCGGGTTCGGTATGGAGTGCGGTGACCGCAGTCACCGCGCTGAGCGTCGAATCGACCCGCGCGCCGATGATGATTGCCAGGACACGGCTGTGTTTGCACGCCGGAGGCGTGTCGGAGGGTAGCCGGTGGCAAGCGCCGCAGGCGCGCCGCCACCGGACCTGGGGCCACCTCTCTTCCGACCCCGGCAGGGGTCGCGGACGGGCCTCCCTCCGGCACCCCTGCCGGGGTGCATGATGGGACACGACGGAACCGGTGGCGGCGCGCCATTCGGCGCTTGCCACCGGCTAATCTCCGGCACGCCTCCGGCGTATGGATTGAGCTCCGCTACCTGCTGATCCCGCGCGCGATCTCCACCAGCACCCGCATGCCCACCCGCGCCCACTTTGCGCGGGTAATGCACGCGCCTCGGCAGGAGGGCGGCAGCACCGGATCGGCTCTGGTGCCGGGAGGGTCGGGAGAGGTGATCCGCTCGAGGCTCGGCTCCTTCGCCGCACGGGGCATGACCGGCGGTGCGGCCGCCTCACGTACGCGCTCCAGTACCTGGACCTGCAGGTGGCCGGGAACCGAGCCGTCGAGGAACGGGTTGGTCTGCGTGGCGCCCGCGGGTGCGGTGAGCGCGAGGCAAAGGAGGACGACCGTCAGTTTCACGTCCACGATGATACGCCCGCAGTCGTGATATGGAGGCACCCGAATGGCTTCTTTGATCGAAGATTACGCCCTCATCGGCGACCTGCAGACCTGTGCGCTCGTCGGGCGCGACGGGTCGATCGACTGGATGTGCGTGCCGCGCTTCGATTCGCCTGCCTGCTTCGCGGCCCTCCTCGGCACCGCGGAGCATGGCCGCTGGCGCATCGCCCCGGTGGGCGAAGTCGTCGACGTGCAGCGGTGCTACCGCGACGACACGCTCATTCTCGAGACCACGTTCGCGACGGCCGAAGGGCGCGTGCGCATCGTCGACTTCATGCCCATGCGCTCCGAAGCCATCGACCTGATCCGCCTGGTCGAAGGGGTGGAAGGGCGCGTCGCGATGCGGATGGATTTCGCGATCCGCTTCGACTACGGCTCCATCGTGCCGTGGGTGCGCGCGACCGACGACGGCATCCGCGCCGTGGCCGGGCCGGACACGGTCTACCTCCGCGCCGACGTCCCGATGCGCGGCGAAGGGTTCACCACCGTCTCCGAGTTCGAAGTGAAGGCCGGCGACTGCTTCACGTTCGACCTCACCTGGACCGAGAGCCACGATCCGCATCCGCAGCGCGAGGATCCTGCCGTGATGCTGCGGGAGGCGGAACAGTTCTGGCGCGACTGGTCGGCGCGCTGCACGTACGAAGGCCCGTGGCGCGACGCGGTGATGCGCTCGCTGATCACGCTGAAGGCGCTCACCTATGCGCCCACCGGCGGCCTCGTGGCCGCGGCCACGACCTCTCTCCCCGAACAGATCGGCGGCGTGCGGAACTGGGATTACCGCCTCTGCTGGCTGCGCGATGCCACGTTCGCGATCTACGCGCTCCTCGGCGGCGGGTACACCGAGGAGGCGATCGCGTGGCGTGAATGGCTCCTGCGCGCCGCGGCCGGGCTGCCGGAAGAGCTGCAGATCATGTACAGCATCCGCGGAGAGCGCCACCTCACCGAGCTGGAGATCGAATGGCTGCCGGGATACGAGAACTCGCGCCCCGTGCGCGTCGGCAACGCCGCGTTCAAGCAGTACCAGCTCGACGTCTACGGCGAGGTCATGGACGTGCTGCACCTGACGCGCCGCCTCGGGCTGCCGCCCAGCGAAGACGCCTGGCGCGTGCAACTGGCGCTGATGCGTTTCCTCGAGAAAGGGTGGAAAGAGCCCGACGAAGGGATCTGGGAGGTGCGCGGCCCGCGCCGCCACTTCACGCACTCGAAGGTCATGGCCTGGGTCGCATTCGACCGCTCCATCGCTGCCGTCGAGCACTTCGGCCTCGAAGGTCCGGTGGAACGGTGGCGTGAGATCCGGGAGGAGATCCGCAACGAGGTCTTCGAGAAGGGTTTCAGCACGGAGCTGAACGCCTTCGTCCAGTTCTACGGCTCAACGGATGCCGACGCCAGCCTGCTGATGCTCCCCTCCCTCGGATTCATCGACGCCGGCGATCCCCGCATGACCGGCACGATCGCGCTCATCCGCAAACAGCTCGAGACGAACGGACTGCTGCGCCGCTATCCCGCCGCGCCGGAGGTGGATGGCCTGCCGCCGGGCGAAGGGGCGTTTCTCCTCTGCACGTTCTGGCTCGCCGACACGCTGGCCCTGGCCGGCAACTACGACGAAGCGCAGGCGATCTTCGAGCGGCTCCTCTCGCTCCGCAACGATGTCGGTATCCTCGGCGAGGAGTACGACGCGGTGGCCCGCCGCCAGCTCGGTAACTTTCCGCAGGCCTTCTCCCACGTCGGCCTGATCAACACCGCGCAGAACCTGCGCCGCGACGATGGACCGGCGAAAGATCGCCCGAGAAAATGACCCGACATCACGATCAGGAGCCCGAGAGCTGATGCGCCTCCTCGTCATCGCGCCGGCGACGTTCGCGCCGCTGGAGCTGCTCCGGCAGGAAGCGCCCGACGTCGAGCTGTCGATCGGAACGGACCTCGAGTCGCTGCGATCCGCGGCACGCGATGCGGACGCCGTGCTGATCGCGCCGCGCTACGCGTCGCTCCTCGCCGGGCTGTGGCCGCAGTTGGACAACACCCGCTGGATTCACACCCTCGCCGCGGGCGTGGAGTCCCTCCCCTTCGAGCTGCTGCGCGAGAGCGACGTCACGGTCACGAACTCGCGCGGCCTCTACGCCGACGCCCTCGGCGAGTTCGCCATCGCCGCGATGTGCTGGTTCGCCAAAGACCTGCGCCGCCTGCTCCGCAACCAGGATCAGCGCCGCTGGGAGCCGTACGACGTCGAGCGCCTGGAAGGCCGCACGGTCGGCATCATCGGCTACGGCGGCATCGGCCACGCCGTCGCCTCCCGCGCCACCGCCCTCGGCATGCACGTGCTGACCTACCGCCGCCGCAGCGAGCTCGCCGACCCGTCGCTCGAAGAGGTCATCGCCGGGTCGGACTACGTCGTCATGTGTACGCCCTTCACGCCCGCCACCCGCCGCCTCATGTCGCGCGAACGGATCGCGGCCATGAAACCGGGCGCCGTCTTCATCAACATCGGCCGCGGAGGCACGGTCGACGAAGAAGCGCTGGTCGAGGCGCTGCAGCACCAGCGCATCCGCGGCGCCGCACTCGACGTCTTCAACACCGAGCCCCTTCCACCCGACCACCCGCTCTGGCAGCTCGACAACGTCCTCATCTCCCCCCACACCGCCGACCACACCGCCGACGCCCACCTGCGCGCGATGAGCTTCTTCCTGGAGAACCTGCGCCGCTTCCGCGCCGGCGAGTCGCTGGAGAACGTGGTGGACAAGGTCGAGCAGTACTGAACAGGACACCTGTCGCTTCCCATTCGCATAGACTGTCGGCACAGGAGGCGTCCAAAAATGAAGGTTCGATTCATCTCCCTCGGGATCTGTCTGTTCATCACCGCCGCGGCGTTCGCGGCCGATGCACCCGCTGCCAGCGACCGCGAGGCGCTCATCGCGCAGCTCGAGCGCACGAAGTCGCGGTTCCTCGCCTCGGTGGAAGGGCTGTCGGAGGCGCAGTGGAACTACAAGCCGGCGCCGGAGCGCTGGTCCGTCGCCGAGTGCGCCGAGCACATCACCGCCGCCGAGTCGTTCATCCGCAACATGGCCGCGGAGTCCATGAAGGGCGAGCTCGCGGCCGATGCCGCCGGCACGAACCAGGATCAGAAGATCCTCACCTTCCTCGTCGACCGCTCATCGAAGTTCAAGGCGCCGGAACCGCTGATGCCGACGAACCGCTTCGGCACACCCGCCGCCGCGGTCGCCGCCTACACCAAAGAGCGCGCCGAAACGATCGCCCTCGCCTCCAGCGACGTCGACCTCCGCACCCACGGCACCAAACACTTCGCCCTCGGCGACCTGGACTCCTACGGCTGGTTCCTCTTCCTCTCCGCCCACAGCGAGCGCCACACGCTCCAGATCGAAGAAGTAAAAGCCGATCCCGGCTTCCCGAAGCAGTAAGGCGTCCGCCTGACCACATCCACACTCGCCAGCAGTCTGGAGTGCGGTGACCGCAGGGGGGTGTCAAAAGTATCGTTGTGGTTTGGTCACCCCGGAGGGGTGGCGTAGGGTAGCCGGTGGTAAGCGTCGCAGGCGCGCTACCACCGGATCTCGTCGCCCACATCTCCGACCCCGGAGGGGTCGCGTACGGCGCCCCTCCGGGGCTCAGCGCAACAATGTCGTCTCCAGCGAGAGGCGATGATTCAGCCGGTCGCCTCCCGACCTATACGCCCATCTCCTTCATCCTCCGCTCCATCTCCTCCGGCGAGACGTCCTCGATGTGCGTGGCGATCATCCAGTTGTGCCCGAACGGGTCGGTGATGGCCCCCATGCGGTCGCCGTAGAACTCGTTCGTGACCGGGCGTGTCTCGGTGGCGCCGCCGGCGATGGCAGCGGCGAAGCGCGCGTCGACGTCGGGGACGTAGATCATGATGCCGACCGGCGTGCCGCCGACGGTCTTCGGGCCCACGTGACCCTGGTCCGGATGTTCGTCGGCGAGCATGATGTGCGAGTCGCCGATCCTGATCTCCGCGTGGGCGACCTTGCCGTCCGGCCGCGGCATGCGCATCACCTCCGTCGCATTCAAGGCCTTCTTGTAGAACTCGATCGCCTCGGCGGCGCCGTCAACGACCAGGTACGGAATCACGCTGTGGTATCCCTCGGGGATGTGGTGAACGGCCATGGGCCAGTCCCTCCTTTTCGTGCGCGGGAGAGCCTAGCTCAAAAAGGCGCCGTCCCGCATCAGAGCGGCGCACGCACCATGAGAGTGCCAGGCGCCGCTGTGGCCTGAATCGCGCACACGCCCCTCACCGGAGCTCGAGTGTGAATCGCCGTCAGCCGTCGACTGCCGCCTTACTCGCGGCCACGATCGTGGTCGTTGCTTCGCTGATCGCGCTCGTCCTGCTTCCGTTCCTCGTGCGGCAGCAGACTGAGAGATACCGGGTCGAGAACGAACAACACGCCGATCCGGCCCGCGCTGCACTGAACGAGCTCAACTACCGCCTCAGCCAGCAGATTGCGGCGCTGACGCGGGCCGCGGCGACACGCGACGAGCGGCACCTCGAACGGTACAACCTGCTGATCCCCCCGCAGGATGCGGCAGTGAAGTCGCTTGGTGCACAGGTCGGCAAGATCAGTCCGGAGTTCGACTCGGCCTTCCGGGAACTGCAGCAGCGCCTCGTGACGTGGCACACCGCCGTAGAGCGCAGGGTCGACCTCCAGCGACTGCCGTTCGATACGAACTACCCCGCCGTCATCGAGACCGTCCATCGCCTCGACGAGGCCATCACGGCGTATCAGGGAACACGCCGCGAACGGGTCCGGGCCCTGGCGCGGATGCAGGTATGGGTGACGTTCGGGCTGGTCCTGCTCGCGTCGATCGCTGCCTCGCTCTTCCTCTGGATGGTGCGGCGCCTGCGAACGTTCGCTGGAATGCTCGCCGACGAGGCGGCCGCGCGGCAGGCGGCGCTCGAACGGCAACAGGAGCTCGTGCGCATCCGCGACGAGATCCTCGGCGTCGTGTCCCATGACCTGCGCAGCCCGCTCACGACGATCGCGTTGAGCGCGCAGCTGATTCCCGGCGGTTCGCCCGGCGAGCAGACCGAGCACGTGCAGACGATCGTGGCCGCGACCCGGCGCATGGAACGGCTCATTCACGACCTGCTCGATGTCACAAAAGCCGAGCAGGGGAAGCTTTCCATCAGGCGCGACCCGGTCGATCCGTCAGCGGTTGCCCGGGAAGTGGTCGCCAGTCAGGAGCCGATCGCCGCCTCGCAGCAGGTCCGCTTCGAGACGTCCATCGCCGAAGGCCTGCCGCAAATCTCCGGAGACGCAGATCGCCTCGCACAGGCACTGACGAACCTCATCGGCAACGCCTTCAAGTTCACCCCGGCGGGGCAGGTCGTGCGCCTGTCGGTGGCACGGCGGGACGGCAAGGTGAGCTTCGAGGTGACGGACAGCGGACCGGGAATCGCTCCCAGCGATTTGCCGCATCTGTTCGAGCCATTCTGGCAGGCGAAGAAGACCGCTCACCTGGGCGCAGGCCTCGGCCTGAAGATCACACGCGCAATCGTGGAGGCTCACGACGGCTCGATCGAGGTGACCAACCTCGCGGGAGGCGGAGCGTGCTTCCGTATCGAATTGCCGGCAATGGAGAGATGACTCATGAACGTCGGGTGGTTCATCGTTGCCGCAGCGTGCGAGATCGCCGGGTGCTATACGGCGTGGATGTGGCTACGGCTCGGCCGCAGTCCGTGGTGGCTTGCACCCGGCATCGTGAGCCTGGTCGTTTTCGCGGTGGCGCTGACGCGCGTCGAGGCGGCATTCGCCGGCCGCGCATTTGCCGCCTACGGCGGGATCTACATCGCCGGCTCGCTCGTGTGGATGGCAGTCGTCGAGCGCACCGCACCGCGCCTCACCGACTACGTCGGAGCCGCGGTCTGCCTCGCGGGCGCGGCGGTCATCCTGTACGGCGCCCGATGGACCGCCGCGTGACGCCCACGATGCTTGCGTCCAACTTTCGCACGCTCGCTGTTACGTCGGCGTGACAGGACTCCTGTTTCAGCCGCATTGCTCTCGGAGATCGGCGAACTCGCGCCAGTCCGGAATCCGGACACCGCACTGCGCCGAAGGTTCGACCCCTGGGTTCGGAACCCTGAAGCCTGGATCCATCGAGGTGCACCCATATCGCCGGAGGCATGGGACCTGGGTTCGGAGGACTGGCATTTGGGTTCGGAGGACTGGAGTTTGGTTCCGGAGGACTCGAGTTTAGGTTCGGACGACTGGAGTTTGGTTCGGAGGACTGGCTCCAGTCTCTGGCGGACTCAGAATTGTTTTTCGAGGACTGAACCATGATCTCGCAGGACTGACATCTGAGTTCGGAAGACTGGCCGGCGGGTTCCGAAGACTCGATCCGAGGTTCCCGTTCACTATTTCGTGTCCATCGAAGACTGCGAGCAGTGTATCGAAGGTTCGGAATTGGGTTCCGAGGCTCGCCTCCCGTTGACCGTGTCCAGAAATCAGACACCCGAGGCTCGGCCGCCGTTCACAATGGCTGGGATGCAGGACTCCGAACGCTGACACGCGAGGTCCAACCATATGGGCTGATATCGATCGACACACGGTCGATGGCCACGGAACCCAAAAGTCAGCCTCGCGAGGGCAAGCCGCAGCCTTCGGGAGACTGGTTCGAGGGTACCGACCCTTGGGTTCAGGGGTTCGAGGGCTCGCGAATGGCCATCGCAGGCTGGCCTGGGGGTACGAAACCCATTTCCGAGGGGTCGGAAGGCAATTGCCAGGGGTCGGAAGCCAACTGCGAGAGGTCGGAAGGCAATTGCCAAGGGTCGGAAGCCAACTGCGAGAGGTCGGAAAGCCCCGGCTTGGGTTGCGAAGGCAATTGCGAGAGGTCGGAAGGCTGGGTTCAGTCCAGCCGAGGCATTTCGCAGTCCTCGGAACCCACGGACGAGTCCTGCCTGGGCTCAGATTTTCCCCGCGATCCTTCCCGCGGTGCCGAGGATCAGCGTCAGCAGGAGAATCATGCCGCCGATAAGATGCCCTGCGTGGCGAGGGAGCGTCCCTTCAGAGACGTGTATCGCATGCTGAACAGGTAGGGCACGAGGAACGCCATCGCCGAAAAAGCATCGACGTACGTTCGGCCGCCGAGGCGGATGTGCAGTGCCATCCAGAGCGCGGTGAGGAGAAGCGTTCCGCCGAGGGTGACGGCGAGGCTCTTCCGGACATCCTGGCGGGTAGCTTGGGCGTTCGATCCGGCAGTTCCCGCACAGCCGAGTTTCATCATGGTTCCGATCATCGTCACTCCTTCTTCGCCGGCCGGAGCCGGCTGCATGGGAAACTTCTGCGGCTCGAGCCACGCGTCGATCGCGCCGGCAATGAGGTCGATTACTGCTTGCAGCGAGAACGGCTGCGAGTCGACGAGCGCGCGGAGCTCGTCGCCGTAGCGGCGGCGCCAGCGCGGCGGGTACAGCGCCAGCAGCCAGGTCATGCGCTGGCCAGGCGGCGCTGCCCGACGCGCGCAACGTTCTGAATGTTGGCCAGTCGTGCCCGCAGCGCCTTCTCTCCGAAGGCGGTGATGCGGTACGGATTGCGGCGGTCCTGCGCACCGGCAGCCTCGATCATCCCCCGGGCTTCGAGCCGCGCGATCGCGCCGTACAGGGTGCCGGGGCCCAGCCGCAGGTCAGCGATGCGGGCGATATCTTCGGTCATCGCGTATCCGTGCTTCGGACCGTCCGCGAGACTGATGAGAATCAGCAGCGCCGGCTCCGAGAAGCGTCCGAACTCGTCCAGCTCCCGATCGATGTCCGCTTTCTTCATCTGCGCAGTTTGCTCCGTCCCGCGTATTACGTCGTACGTATTAGTACGTCCGACGTAGCAGGAAGTCAAGCCGCTATCGGAATCGTTTGCCGGAACCGGGGCGCTGCAGCCATGAAGCGAAGTCCCCGGAACCACGGACGAGGCCTGCTCAGGCATGCCGGAGGGATCGCAGGCACGCCGCGTCTTTCCGTTTGGCCGCCCTTGATGGTATTCATGGTCCATCCTGATAATGGCGCACGATGCGGAGAAGATGATCGGGTAAACAGATGGCTACGAACGAGCGGCACGGAATCTTCATCAGCTACAGCCACAAGGACAAAAAGTTCCTTGCTGAGATGAAGACGATGCTCGCGCCCGCGATCCGAGAGGGCGTCGTCGACCTTTGGGATGACACGAAGATCGCCACCGGCGCGAAGTGGCGGGACGAGATCGCTGCCGCGCTCCGGTCCGCGAGAGTGGGCGTGCTCCTCGTGAGCGATAACTTCCTGGAGTCCGAGTTCATCGCAAAGCACGAGCTGCCGCCGCTGCTCGACGCCGCGCGAAATGCGGGTCT
>Ga0196960_10000696_pt1 | contig 10579 bp, 8 predicted proteins | sample S3v_5metaG_FD_183187 | JGI IMG/M metagenome (GOLD analysis project Ga0196960, IMG submission 183187) | Soil microbial communities from Anza Borrego desert, Southern California, United States - S3+v_5 | ecosystem: Environmental > Terrestrial > Soil > Desert | place: USA: California | collected... | reverse complement strand
CGGCCTCCAGGGCGGTGGCCTCGTCGATCGCGACGGCCGACCGCACCCGGGCGTCCCGCCGGCCGGGGGAACGGTCGGCCACGGCGACGGCGAGCCAGGGAGCGCCGGTCAGCGCCGACCCCGGGGAGAGCTCGGCACCGGTGCCGGCGGCCATGAGGTACGTGCCGGTGGTCCCCGGGCGCAGCCGCGCGAGCCGCTCGGGATGGGCCAGGCCGACGACGAGGCCGGCCGCGGTGTCGTCGGTCAGGCGCGGTGCGACGGCATCCTCGGCCGCCCGCTCGAGGCGGATCGCCTCCTCCCGCCAGCGCGCGGTGGCGCCGCGGTCGGTGCCCGAGCGCAGGTCCCGCCAGGTCGCGGTCAGGTCGTCCCGGCGGGAGGGGACGTCCGCGGAGAGGATCGCGACCACCTCGGCGGCCCGGCGACGGCCGACGACCGGGGCGCCGTCGAGCAGCGCGCGGGCGAGCCGTGGGTGCACCCCGACCGCGGTCAGCACGCGTCCCCGGTCGGTCACCCGGCCGTCCTCGGCCACCGCGCCCAGGGCCCGCAGCGTCTGCCCCGCGACGAGCAGTGCCGCCGGCGGAGGAGGGTCCGGCAGTCCGAGGCCGTGCCCGCCCGGCGCGCCCCAGCACGCCAGCTCCAGGACGAAGGCGGTGAGGTCGGCAGTGGCGATCTCCGGCTCCTCGTGCGCGGGGAGCCGGTCGTGCTGGAGGGGAGTCCAGCAGCGGTAGACCGCGCCCGGAGCCTCCCGCCCGGCCCGGCCGGCGCGCTGGGTGACCGACGCCCGTGCGGCACGCACGGTGACCAGCGATCCCAGGCCGCGGGACAGGTCGGCCCGCGGCGCCCGGGAGAGCCCGGCGTCGACGACGACGCGGACGCCGGGCACGGTCAGGCTGCTCTCCGCGAGCGCGGTGGCCAGGACGACCCGGCGGCGGGGCCCGGGCCGCAGCGCGGCGTCCTGCGCCGCGGCCGGCAGCCGGCCGTGCAGGGGCAGCACGTCGGCGTCGATGCCGCCCAGCTGCCCGGTCACCGTGCCGATCTCGCCGGCGCCCGGCAGGAAGACGAGGACGTCACCGGCCCGCTCCGTCAGTGCCCGGCGGACGGTGGCGGCGACGTGCCCGAGCAACCGGGGATCGACCCGGAGGCCGTGCGGTGGGTCGACCGGGGTGGCCGGCGGGGACCACACGACGTCGACGTCGTGCAGGGCGCCGGACGCCTCGACGACCGGGACGGGGACGCCGTCCCTCCCGAGCAGGCCGGCCAGCCGCTCCGCCTGGGCCGTGGCCGACATGGCCAGCAGCCGGAGGTCCGGGCGCAGGGCGTCGCGGACGTCGAGGCAGAAGGCGAGCGCCAGATCGGTGTCCAGGTGCCGTTCGTGGCACTCGTCCAGGACCACGGCGTCGACCCCGGGCAGCTCCGGATCGGCCTGCAGCCGGCGGACCAGCAGGCCGGTCGTGACCACCTCGATGCGCGTCGCGGCGCTGCGCCGGCTCTCCCCGCGGACGCTGTACCCGACCCGGCCCCCGATCGGCTCACCCAGCAGGGCCGCCATCCGGCGGGCGGCGGCGCGGGCGGCGATCCGCCGTGGCTCGGCGACCAGGACGCGACCGGGGACGGTGGCGGCCAGGGCGAGCGGCACGAGCGTCGTCTTCCCGGTCCCCGGCGGGGCCACGAGCACGGCCGCGCCGGCCGACGCGAGGGCGTCGGACAGCGAGGGGAGCGCGGAGCGCACCGGCAGGTCGGTTCCCGGCGTCCCCGGCGGTGGCAGCACGGGGCCAGTGTCGCGCGGAGCGGGATGCCGGTCGTCGCCGTCCGGTCCGCCGAGGGCCGTCGCCGCCCGCATGGCCCGAACGCCGGCGATTCGGTAGGCATGGCGGATGCCGGTTCTCGGGTTCCACGGTTCGCACGAGCAGATCCACCCCGCGCGGCTGCTGGAGGCGGTCCGGCACGCCGAGGAGGTGGGCTTCACCGCGGCGATGTGCTCGGACCACCTCGAGCCGTGGAACGAGCGTCAGGGGCACTCCGGCTTCGCCTGGTCATGGCTGGGGGCGGCGATGGCCACGACGTCCCTGCCCTTCGGTGCCGTCAACGCGCCCGGCCAGCGCTACCACCCGGTGATCGTCGCCCAGGCGATCGCCACCCTCGGAGCGATGTTCCCGGGGCGGTTCTGGGTCGCGCTCGGGTCGGGGGAGGCGATGAACGAGCACGTCACCGGCCACGTGTGGCCGCGCAAGGAGCTGCGCGACGCCCGGCTGCGCGAGTGCGTCGACGTCATCCGGGCGCTGCTGGCCGGTGAGGAGGTGAGCCACGACGGGCTGGTGACCGTCGACCGGGCCCGCATCTGGACGTTGCCCGAGCAGCAGCCGGCCCTGATCGGCCCCGCGGTGACCGCGGCCACCGCCCGCAGGCACGCCGAGTGGGCCGACGGGCTGGTGACCATCAACCAGCCGCACGAGACCCTGCGGGAGGTGATCGGCGCCTACCGCGATGCCGGTGGCCGGGGCACGGTGACCATCCAGGTGCACGTCAGCTGGGACCCCGATCCCGACCGCGCGCTGGCGATCGCCCACGACCAGTGGCGCAGCAACGTCTTCCCGCCCCCGCTGTGCTGGGACCTGGACACCACGAAGTCCTTCGACCAGGCCAGCGCGCACGTGCCACCCGAGGCGGTCCGCGAGGTGGTCCGCGTCTCGCACGACCTCGGTCAGCACGCCGCCTGGCTGGCCGAGTACGCCGAACTCGGCTTCGACCAGATCTACGTGCACCACGTGGGTCAGGAGCAGCGGGCGTTCCTCGACGCCTTCGGCGCCTCCGTGCTGCCCCGGTTGGACGTGACCGCGCCCGCTCCCGCCGTGGCCGTCGACCCCCCGGGGCCGGAGGGGCCGCGGCGTCCCGGGCAGCGCCCGCAGCCGGCAGTCCTGCCGTGAGGATCACCGACACGTCCGACCTGTGGTGGAAGAACGCCGTCGTCTACTGCCTGGACGTCGAGACGTTCATGGACTGGAACGGCGACGGCATCGGCGACTTCGAGGGTCTGGCGCAGCGCATCGACCACCTGGCCGACCTGGGTGTCACGTGCCTGTGGCTGATGCCCTTCTATCCCACGGCCGAGCGTGACGACGGCTACGACATCACCGACTTCTACGGCGTCGACCCCAGGCTGGGCACGCACGGCGACCTGGTCGAGGTGATCCGCACGGCCAACGACCGCGGCATGCGGGTGATCGCCGATCTCGTCGTCAACCACACCTCGCGCAAGCACCCGTGGTTCCGGTCGGCCGAGGCGTCGAAGGACTCGCCGTACCGCGACTTCTACGTCTGGCGCTCCGACGAGCCACCGGACACCGGCGACCAGGTGGTCTTCCCGGACCAGGAGGACAGCGTCTGGACGCTGTCGGAGCGGACGGGGGAGTGGTACCTCCACCGCTTCTACAAGGAGCAGCCCGACCTCGACGTGACCAATCCCCGGGTCCGTGACGAGATCGCCAAGATCATGGGGTTCTGGCTGCAGCTCGGGCTGTCGGGGTTCCGCGTCGACGCGGTCCCGTTCCTGCTGGAGACCGACGGGACCGACGACGGCGCGTTCCCCGAGCCGCACCAGTACCTGCGCGCGCTGCGCTCGCTGGTGGGCCGGCGCTCCGGGAGCGGGGTGCTGCTCGGCGAGGTGAACCTGCCGTTCGAGCAGCAGCTGGAGTTCTTCGGCGGTTCCGACGGTGACGAGCTGACCATGCAGTTCGACTTCATCGGGATGCAGGCGCTGTACCTCTCCCTGGCGCGGGCCGACGCCGGACCGCTCGCCGCCGCCCTGACCGGTCGCCCGGCGCTGAACCCGGACTCGCAGTGGGCCACCTTCGTGCGCAACCACGACGAGCTCACGCTCGACAAGCTCGACGACGACGAGCGTGCCGAGGTCTTCGCCGCCTTCGGCCCCGAGGAGCGCATGCAGGTCTACGGCCGGGGGCTGCGCCGACGGCTGCCGCCGATGCTGGACGGCGACCCGCGGCGGGTGCGGATGGTCTACAGCCTGCTGTTCTCGCTGCCGGGCACCCCGGTGCTCTTCTACGGCGAGGAGATCGGCATGGGGGAGGACCTCGACGCCGAGGGCCGGCTCGCCGTCCGGACGCCGATGCAGTGGACGTCCGGCCCGAACGGTGGCTTCTCGACGGCGCAGCCGCGCAAGCTGCCGGGGCCGGTGGTGAGCGGCGGGTTCGCGCCCGAGTTCGTCAACGTCGCGGACCAGCGGCACGACCCCGACTCGCTGCTGTCGTTCATGAAGCTGCTCATCCGCCGCTACCGGGAGTCGCCCGAGCTGGGCTGGGGCGACTTCACCGTGCTCGAGCAGCCGCACCCCCAGGTGCTGGCGCACCTGTGCGCGTGGGACGACGGCGCGCTCGTCGCGGTGCACAACCTGGCGCCCGAGCCGCGCACCGTGCCTCTCCACCTGGAGGGCTGCGGCAGCGGGCACCGGCTGGAGGACCTCCTCGTGGCCGGCAGCACCCCGGTGTCCGACGACGGCGCCGTCGAGCTGCAGCTGGACGGCTTCGGGCACCGGTGGCTGCGGGTGGTCGGCGAGGGAAGTCGCCGGCTGCTCTGAGACCGAGCGGTGCTGTCGAGGTGTCGAGATGTCGAGGTGTCGACCAGGCGCCGTGTCGACCGGTCGACCTCCGGCGCGTCCTCACGCAGGGTGTTCACCTCGCCGGAGCGGCCTCCGGGACGGCCGCGGCCGTTGCGCCTAGCGTGGCGGGCGAGGTGATCAGTCGTGAGTGAGACCAAGGGAAGTACGTCCGTCGGTACGGGCACCGCCGAGATCCCGGTCGTCCGCCCGGGCGCGACCGCTCCGGCGCCGGAGCCGGCCGTGCAGGCCCCTGCGCAACCCCCCGCGCAACCCCCGGCCCCCCCGGCTGCTGCGGACCTGCCACCCGGTGCGCAGGGGACGGCTCCGGTGACCGTTCGCCCCCGGCCGCGGACGCCGCGCCGCAGCCCGCTGACCGTCATGGGTCCGTGGGCTCCCGTGGCCGGTGGTCTGCTCGGGATCCTGCTGGGCGGGGTGGCGGCCGCGATCCTCGCCGGCGCCGTCGAGACCTTCGACGAGCGGTTGGCGGTCGTGTTCGCCGTCGTCGGGCTCGGGCTGCTCGGTGCCGCGGTCACCCTGCTGGCCGACGAGGTGCGGATCGTCCGCCAGCGGACCCGCGAGGCCCCGGTGCGCCCGCAGTGGGTGGAATCGACCGCCGATCTCGTCAACGGGCTGACACCGGCGCGCCTGCTGCTCCTGGTGAGCGCGTTCGTGCTGTTCCTGGCGGCCTACGTCGGACGGGGCTGACCTCAGGAGTACGCCTGCACCCCCAGGTACAGCGCGAGGCCGAGGCCGAGGACGGCGATGACCCGGCGCAGCGCCGTCTGTGGTGCCCGCCGCACGATCCGGGGACCGAGCAGGCTGCCACCCAGCAGCCCGATCGCCAGCGGCAGCGCCGCCGACCACGCGACCGAGGCGAAGACGATGAACGCGACGGCGGCGACGGTGTTGGCCAGCCCCAGGGTGACGTTGCGCAGGGCGTTCCCCCGGGGCAGGCCCTCCCCGAGGGTCAGCAGGTACATGGCGAGCATCAGCACACCGGCGGCCGCCCCGAAGTAGCCGCCGTAGATGGAGATCGCGAAGGTGCCCAGGGGCAGCCAGCGCGGGTCCCCGTGCCGCCCGTGCTGCTGGACCCCCTCCACCGCCAGCTCCCTGGGTGGGCGCTGGAGCAGGATGGCGGCGGACGCCGCGGCGATGAGCCACGGCACGATGCGCTCGAACGCGCCGGTCGGGGTCAGCAGCAGCAGGGCCGCCCCGGCCGCGCCGCCGAGGACCGAGCCCGTGGCCAGGCGCAGCACCCGTCGGCCCTGCCCGGTGAGCTCCGGGCCGGAGGCGCTGACCGATCCGACCCCCACCAGCACCAGCGACACCGTGTTGGTCACGTTGGCGGTCACCGGGGGCAGACCGACCGCGAGCAGCGCGGGATAGCTGATCAGCGACGCCAGCCCGGCGATGCTGCCGACCAGTCCCGAGCCGATCCCGGCCAGCACGAGGAAACCGAACTCCAGCGGGCTCATCGGCTCAGCAGCACCCCGATCGCGATCAGGCCGAGGACGACGATCGCCGTCCGCAGCACGGTTTCCGGCAGCCGGCGGCCGTACCGGGAGCCGACGTACCCGCCGACGAGCGATCCGACGGCCAGCAGCGCGGCCGCCGTCCAGTCGACGCGGTCGGTGGCGACCACGACGTACGCGCCGGCGGCCACCGCGTTGACGGTGAGGGTCAGGACGTTCTTGATGGCGTTGAGCCGCTGCAGCGATTCCCGCAGCAGCAGGCCGAAGATGCCGATCTGCAGGACGCCCTGGCTGGCGGCGAAGTAGCCGCCGTAGGTACCGGTGGCGTACGCGCCGGCGAACAGCGCGGCGAGCCTGCCGGGGCCGATGCGGGCCGGTTCCGGCTCGTCGGCCCGCCGGCCCGAGAGACGTCGGCGCAGCAGCGGCTGGACCGCCACGAGCACGACGGCGACGGCGATCAGCACGGGCACCACGGCCTCGAACGTGGACGCGGGCAGGTGCAGCAGCAGGAATGCCCCGGTCAGACCGCCCAGCACCGACGCGGGGACCAGGCTCAGCAGCAGCCGACGTCGACCCTGGAGCTCCCGGCGGTAGCCGATCGCCGAGGTGAGGCTGCCGGCCACCAGGCCGAGGGAGTTGCTGATCGTGGCCGGTACCGGGGGAATGCCGACGGACAGCAGCACGGGGAAGGAGACGAGCGTCCCGGAGCCGACGACGGCGTTGATCCCGCCGGCGGCGAACCCGGCGGCGGCGACCGCCACCATCTCCCACCCGGTCATGCGCTCATCGCCGGAGAGCCTGTCACGGCGCCACGCCCCGTCCTGCGCTCAGGGCTTCGACCGGCTCGCGTGGACAGCGCCTCCGGGTCTGGACGGGCCCCGCTCTCAGCGCTGCTGTCGGCGGGCGACGAGGACGAGGACGAGGAGGACGACGGCGATGGGCGCCCACGACGGCAGCCCGAACGGCCCGAGCAGGAGCGCGGCGACGAACAGCACGAGCTGGAAGCCGAGCCAGAACGCCAGCAGGACGACCAGCCAGAAGAGCACGGGTCGTTCGGCCTGCAGTCGTCGCAGGTAGTTCATCCCGCCTCCTCGGTGGACCCGACGGTGAGCACATCGGCGGCTGACGCCGGGAACCAGGGGCCGCCGTCCACCGACAACTCCCGCTGCCGGGCCGGCGTTCCCGCGGTGCCGGGCGATCGCCGTGGTGCGGCCGGCCGGCAGCGTCGGTGGTCCTCGCTCAGTCCTTGCGGCCGGCGTCCACCAGGCGGATCACCGCCGCGCCCTCCTCGTCGGACGCCTCCAGGTCGACCTCCACGTCGAAGCCCCAGTCGTGGTTGCCGTCCGGGTCGTCGATGATCTGCCGCACCCGCCAGAGCCGTGGCTGGTCCCTGTCCCAGATGAGCAGCGCCGGCCCGCGGGCGTCGGCACCGGTGCCCACCTCGGCGTGCTCGGCGAAGTAGGCCTGCACGACCTCACCCCAGCGGTCGGCATTCCAGCCGGACCCGGAGTCCAGCTCGCCGAGGTCGTACCAGCGCCGCCGCGCCCAGAGCTCCACCCGGCGGAACAGCGCGTTGCGCACCATCGCGGTGAAGGCCCGCTCGTTGCCGGTGAGCGGCCGCGGCCGGGCCGGCACCGCCACCTCGGCCACCGGGCCGGCAATGGCATCCCCGTCCCCCCCGGTGAGCGCCTCCCACTCGTCCAGCAGCGAGGAGTCGACCTGGCGCACCAGCTCGCCCAGCCACTCGACGATGTCGACGACCTCGTCGGTGCGTGCCGAGGCGGGGATCCCCGAGCGCAGCGCCTTGACCGCGTCGGAGAGGTAGCGGAGCACCGCGCCCTCGGACCGGGTGAGCCCGTAGGTGTTCACGAACTCCCGGAAGGTGAACGCCCGCTCCCACATCTCCCGCACGACCGACTTCGGCGACAGCTGCGCATCGGCCGCCCAGGGGTTGGTCTGCACGTACACCGAGAACGCGTGCCCGAGCAGCTCCGCCAACGGCTTCGGGTAGCTGACCTCCTCGAGCAGCTCCATCCGCTCGTCGTACTCGATGCCCTCGGCCTTCATCTGCGCCACGGCCTCGCCCTTGGCCTTGTTCAGCTGCGCGGCGAGGATCTGCCGGGGGTCGTCGAGCGTCGCCTCGATGACCGAGACGACGTCGAGGGGATAGGTCTCGGACTCCGCGTCGAGCAGGTCGATGGCGGCCAGCGCGAAGGTCGACAGCGGCTGGTTGAGCGCGAAGTCCGGCGGCAGGTCCACGGTGAGGTCGTAGCGCCGGCCGTCCGGCTCGGGCTCCGGCAGCCGTTCCAGCACGCCGGCCTGCAGCAGCGACCGCGCGATGCCGATCGCCTCCCGGATGTGCTGGAGCTGCTTCTTGCGCGGCTCGTGGTTGTCGGTGAGCAACCGGCGCATGGCGACGAAGGGGTCGCCCGGCCGGTCGACGACGTCGAGGATCATCGACGTCGAGACGCGCATGTTGCTGGTCAGCTTCTCGGGCTCGCCCTCGACGAGCCGCTTCATCGTCGACTCGCTCCACGGCACCATGCCGTCAGGGACCTTCTTGCGCACCAGCTTGCGCCGCTTCTTCGGGTCGTCGGCCACCTTGGCGAACTGCTTGAGGTTCTCCACCTCGTGCTCCGGCGCCTGCACGACGACCGTTCCGGCGGTGTCGTAGCCGGCGCGCCCGGCCCGGCCGGCGATCTGGTGGAACTCGCGCACCTGCAGCAGCCGCGTGCGGGTGCCGTCGTACTTCGACAGCGCGCTGAAGACGACGGTGCGGATCGGCACGTTGATGCCGACGCCCAGGGTGTCGGTGCCGCAGATGACCTTGAGCAGGCCGGCCTGGGCCAGCTGCTCCACCAGCCGCCGGTACTTGGGCAGCATGCCGGCGTGGTGCACGCCGATGCCGTGGCGGACCAGGCGCGACAGCGTCGTCCCGAAGGCGGAGGAGAACCGGAAGCCGCCGATCATCTCGGCGATCGCCGCCTTCTCCTCCTTGGTGGCCACGTTGACGCTCATCAGCGCCTGCGCCCGCTCCAGGGCCGACGCCTGGGTGAAGTGCACGACGTAGACCGGCGCCTGCTGGGTGTCCAGCAGCTCCTGGATCGTCTCGTGCATCGGTGTCGTCGCGTAGTAGTGGTGCAGCGGCACCGGGCGGACGGCGTTGGCGACCAGTGCCGTCGGGCGGCCGGTGCGCCGGGTCAGGTCCTCGCGCAGGAACGTGACGTCGCCCAGCGTGGCGCTCATCAGCAGGAATTGCGCCTTCGGCAGCTCCAGCAGCGGCACCTGCCACGCCCAGCCGCGGTCGGGGTCGCCGTAGAAGTGGAACTCGTCCATGACCACCAGGCCGATGTCGGCCTGCGGGCCCTCGCGCAGCGCGATGTTGGCCAGGACCTCGGCGGTGCAGGCGATGATCGGCGCGCCGGCGTTGACCGACGCGTCACCGGTGAGCATGCCGACGTTCGCGGCCCCGAACACTCCGCACAGCGCGAAGAACTTCTCGCTGACCAGCGCCTTGATCGGCGCCGTGTAGCAGCTGCGCCGCCCGGCGGCCAGCGCCGCGTACTGCGCGCCGGTGGCCACCAGGGACTTCCCCGACCCGGTCGGGGTGGCGAGGACGACGTTGGCGCCGCTGACCAGCTCGATCAGCGCCTCCTCCTGCGCGGGGTACAGGGTCGTGCCGTTCCCTTCGGCCCAGGCGGCGAAGGAGGCGAAGAGCTCGTCGGCGTCATCCCCCTTCGCGCGGAGGGCGGAGAGGTCGGCGGCGTCGTCGAGGAGGGGAGAGGCGGTCGCGGTCATCGTGGGCACCAGCCTGCCTGACGTCCACCGGCTCCCGCCCGGAGGCTCGGCAACGGACGCGGCCGTGGGGTCGATAACGATCCGATAACGAGGGTTCCGGAAAGGGTGATGTGGGCCGTGTCACGGGGGAAGGTGAACAAAAGATGAACGGGAGGTGGCCAGATCATGCGTGAACGTTTCTGCCCGGAGTGCCGGTGGACCGTCGTGACGGACACGGCGGGCCGGCGTCGGCTCGAGATGCGCTGGGTGCCGCTCGGCGCCGCCGCGACCCAGGGCCCGGCGGCACGCGCCGCCTAGCGGAAGGACCACGTCCTCCCCGACCTGCGCAGGAGCAGGCCGGAACTCTGGACACGGACGACCACCCGACCCGGGCGGGAGGAGAGGCGCACACCGGCGTGCGCCTCTCCTCCCGCCCGGGTCGGTCGTCGTCCGGAGCTGGTTCCGACGGCGCCGCCCGGTCAGGCCGTCCGGTGACGGCGTTCGGGGGCGGCGTTCGGGGGTGGGGACCGCGGGGTAGGCCGCCCGCGACGCAGCACCGCACGGTGCGTGCGGGCGTGAGACGAGTGCCCCGTGTGCTGCCCCCGCGATCGAAGGAGTGCCATCCGTGTCCGAACCCCGTCCCGAGACCCAGCCCGCCCAGCAGCAGAGCGTTCCCGGCACGCTGGGGGACATGGACCCCAAGCCCGACCACGGGGAG
>Ga0196960_10000695_pt1 | contig 10601 bp, 9 predicted proteins | sample S3v_5metaG_FD_183187 | JGI IMG/M metagenome (GOLD analysis project Ga0196960, IMG submission 183187) | Soil microbial communities from Anza Borrego desert, Southern California, United States - S3+v_5 | ecosystem: Environmental > Terrestrial > Soil > Desert | place: USA: California | collected... | reverse complement strand
GGCTCCGACCACCCCGGCTCCGACCACCCCGGCTCCGACCACTCCGGCTCCGACCACCCCGGCTCCGGCTGCCCCGGCTCCGACCACTCCGGCTCCGACCACCCCGGCTCCGGCTGCCCTGACTCCGACCGCCCCGACCCCGACCGCCCCGACCCCGACCGCCTCGGACTCGTCTGCCGTGGCCCCACGGCTCCCGCAGCCCCGGCCGGGGTGGTGGCAGCGGCTGACGGCCTTCCCGCGCAGGCTGCTGCGCGGGAAGGTCCGCCACCTGACGCGTACGACCGCGTTCGTCCTGGCGGGTGTCGTCGCTCTCGCCGGGGCCGGGGCGTGGTACTTCCTGAGCCCGGCCCCCGTCGGTGGCTGCGATTCGCCCCTGGAACTCCGGGTGCTCACCGACCCCGATCTGCTGTCCACCGTGCAGAAGGCCGCCGACGCCTATTCCAAGCGGGATGTCCGCGGCTGCCGGTCCGTCGGCATCAATGTGTACGACGCCAAGGCCACCGACGCCGTGGCGGCGTTCCGGTCCTCCTCGCTCTGGCAGGACCCGCCCGCCGCCTGCCCTGCCTCCGGTGACTGCCTGCGGCCCCAGCGGGACGTCGGCGCGCAGCCGGACATCTGGATCCCGGCCGCAGGCAGTGCGTGGCAGCGGGCGACGGCCGACGGGGAGGGCGGCGGCGGCACCGCCTCCGCCGCGGCCGGGACCCAGGAGCCCGCCGCGGACGCGGGAAAGAGCGTCGTGGACCTCGGCCGGCTGGGATCCATCGCCTACACGCCGATGGTCCTCGGCGTGCCGGACACCATGATCCTGGCGCGGGCCCTGCAGACCGACGATCCGCTCGGCGAGATCGTCTCCGCGCTGGAGGAAGCCCAGGACGTCGATGTCCTGCGCCCCGACCCCGAGGGGACCGAAGGCGCCCTGCTGGCCACCGACGCGCTCTACGCCGCCTCCCGCGCAGGCGGCGCGGCCGCGGTGGAGCAGGGCATGGCCACCGCACTGCGGCCCATGCCCTCCACCGCCCGGGAACTGATGTGCCTGCTGGCCGACGGTTCGCACAACGACCTGGAGGACCGGGCCGCCGTCCTCGTGCCGGAGCAGACCCTGGCGCAGTTCAACCTGTCGGCGGGCGAGGCCGGCCGCCCCGCCTGCGCGACGGAGGCTCTGAAGCACCGGGTGGCCCACTACCCCTCCGACGTGCCGATGCTGGACCTGCCCTTCGTCCGGGTCACCTGGGACGGGGCCGACCGGGACGCCGACGACCGCAGGGTGGCCGTCGAGGACTTCTACGACTGGCTGGCCACGGACCCGGTCGCGCAGAAGTGCTTCACCGACGACGGTTTCCGGGGCGTGGAGAAGAGCCGTCCGGCGCCGCCGGACGACGGCTCGGTGCTGCGGGAGAAGGACAACGCGACGGCCGTGCGCGAACAGCTCCCGAAGACCGGCCAGGGCGCCGACGTGTCCGCGTCGCTGAACGACACCCTGAGCCGGTACCGGGGGGCGCTCGGGCCCGGCCGGGTGCTGTACCTCCTCGACAATTCGACCTCGATGGCGGACAAGCGGGTCTGGGACGGCACCGGCGGCGCCAAGGAACTCGTGGCCCGCTCGATGCACTCCCTGGGCACCGGGGACTCGTACGGGGTGTGGGAGACGGCCGTGGAGGACGGCGAGCCCGCCACGGACCTCGTGCCGTTCGGACCGCAGACCACGGCCGGTGTGCAGAAGGCCGTCGCCGGTGCGAGGACGGCTGGTTTCGACGCCCGCATCGCGGAGGGCCTGGAAGCGGCGCTCGCCACGCTGCGCGACGACTCCGCCGATGCGGAGCAGCCCCGGCTCCTCGTCCTGGTCACCGACGGCGAGGACTTCGAAGCCGTCAGGAGGAAGGAACAGCAGGAACTCGTCGCGGACGCGGGCAGGACGCCGCTCGTCAGGATCGTGACGGTCTCGCTGCAGGACGGCGCCTGCGCACCCGGCCGGTTCGGCGAACGGCTCGCCGGGGCGAGCGGCGGACGGTGCCTGGACCCTGCCGACGACATCACGGCCGAACTGGCGGCGGAGGTCGCCAAGGCCGGTACGGGGGACGTGGAATGACCTGTGGTGACCGTCGCGCACTCCGGCGGCGGGCCAGGCCCGCCGCAGCCCTCGGCTGCCTGCTGGCGCTCCTCGCCGCCGCCTGCACGAGTGGGCCCGAAGGCACGGAGGGAGCCGGCCAGGAGCAGGCGGCCGAAGGGCCCATCGTCGTCGCCAGCGGGCTCGACGTCACCGGCTCCGGCAGCGTGCGGCAGCAGCTCATAGAGGAGTGGAACCGCTTGCACGCCGGATCGAGGACCCGGCAGGCGAAGCTCGTCGAGCTGCCCGGTGGCGCCGATCAACAGCGCAGCCAGCTCCTCGGCGCCCTCCAGTCCGGCAGCGCCCGCTACGACGTGGTCAACCTCGACATCACCTGGATCCCCGAATTCGCCGAGGCCGGGCTCATCAGCCCCATGCCCGTCGCCGGGACCGGTGCGGTCGCGGACGACGACCGCGACTTCATCAAGGAGGTCCACGCCACCACCGTCTGGAAGGGCCGCTCCTACGCCCGGCCGTTCAACACCGACGTGGGACTCCTCTACTACCGGCCCGACCTCCTGGCGAAAGCCGACGTCGAGGCCGACAAGCAGCCCACCGAGGACTGGACGTGGGACCAGCTCTACTCCTCCGTGAAGACCCTCGGGCTGAACCCGGTCCGCCGTGACGAACTCGCGGGGTGGACCACGCAGCTCAAGCAGTACGAAGGGCTGACCGTCAACACCGTCGAGGCGTTCGCCGACGCCGGCGTCGAACTGACCGACAGCGAGGGGCGGTACAGCTCCGATGCCGGGGAGCTGAAGAAGGGACTCGACCACCTCCTCGAACGGGTCGACCGGGGCCGGGTCCAGCCGGCCGCGCTCAGCTCCGACGAGACGGCGTCCCTCACCGACTTCGTGGAGGAGCGCGCCGTCTTCCTGCGCCACTGGCCCTATGCGTACGAGGCGTTGGGGGGCCGGATGGACCCGAAGACCTACGCCGTGAACCGGCTGCCGGGGAAAGCCGTGCTCGGAGGGCAGAACCTCGCCGTCACCGCCGACTCGCGACGGGCCGACGACGCCCGCGAGCTCATCACCTTCCTGACCTCACGGGAGAGCGAACGCTGCCTGCTCGACGCGGGCTTCGCGGCGACCCGGGACTCCGTGTACGACGACGCCGCGCAGCCCTGCTGGCCCCGGGTCGCCGCCGCGCTCCGGCCGGCCGGGGACAGCCCGAAGGCGGCGGCGACGGGCGAGGGCGTGCCCAGGAAGCAGGAAGCGGACGCGCGCGCCGCGTACATCCGGACGCTCGGCGAGGCACTGGCCGAGGCGGTGCAGCGTCCGCGCACCCCGTACTACGGCGCGTTCACCCAGGTCCTCCAGTCCCATGTGCACGCGCTGCTGGCCGCGGAGGGACCCGACACCGCCGAGGCCGCCGACATGCTCGACGACGCGCTGCGGGACGTGTTCGCGGGCAGGTGACGGGAGCCCTTCCCCTGCGCGGGCGGGTGGCCGGGGAGCCCTTCTCCTGCGCGGGCGGGTGGCCGGGACCCTTCTCAGCCCGCGCCGTGGCACTCGCGGTACGCGCGCCCCGAGCCGCACCAGCACGCCGCGCTGCGCGCCGGAGGCCAGGGGACGGCGCGGCCGCGGGCTGCGAGCGTCGTGGCGTACTGGGGGAGCAGGTCCGGATCGGACGGGGACGCGGCCTCCGACGCGGCGAACGCCTCGTAGGAGGGGACCGTGCCCGTCACGATGCCGAGATTCGGCGTGCCCGTCGTATGCAGGTCCCGCAACGCCGCCTCCAGGCGCGCCAGATGGTCCTCGTGCGAGACGTACTCCTGGGACAGCTCCGGGTAGGCGGCCAGGAGTTCGCGCAGCTCGCCCTCGGGCCAGTGCAGCACCGCGACGGGGAACGGGCGGGACAACGCGCTGCGGTAGGTGCCCAGTTCGGCACGGAGGCGGGTGATCTCCGCCTGTAGCTCGCCCGGGTCCGAGGAGCCGAGGGACCACAGGCGCTTCGGGTCGTGCAGCTCGTCGAGGGGGACGGCGGCGGTGTGCAGCGCGTCGGCCAGCTCGTCCCACGCGTCATGGGCGACGCCCATCAGCCTGCGCACCCGGTGCCGTCCGGTCAGCAACGACTGGGTGGCGTAGGGGACGTCCTCACCCGGCGCGATGAGCAGCGTCAGCGCGGTCGAGAAGAAGTCGTGGGCCGCCTCCAGCTCGTCGTGCGCTTCGAGCGTCTCCGCGGCGATCTCCCACGGCGCCGCTTCGAGCGGGCCGGCGGCGCGGATGCCGTCGATGATCGCGCGGGCCTCGGCCTCATGGCCGTACTCCCACAGGTTGGCCGCTTTGAGTGCTTTGACCAGATAGGGATGGTCGATGCTGCTGTCGGGGGAGCCGAGCAGTTCGTCGTAGAGGGCGCTCGCGCGGGCGCGCTCACCGGCGAGCTCCAGATGGGCCGCGGCCTGGAGGAACAGCGGTTCGTGGTCCTCGGGGTACTGCGCCGCGGTGCGCAGCAGGCGCTCGGCTTCGGCGATGTGGTCGGCAGGCGTGTCGGGGCGCATGGACCACACGGTACTGCGGGACGGGTGCGAGGTGAGAGGGAGTGGAGCTGAGCGCTGATGAAGGCCGGAGGACGGCAGGGAGAACACTCGGCGCTCCCGTGGGAACGGGACATCCGCCGCAGCCACGAGCGCCGCCGCAGTCACGAACGCCGCCGCAGTCACGAACGCCGCGGCAGCCACGAGCGCCGCGGCGGGCCGTGCGTGCTGGCGGGCCGTGCGTGCTGCCGGGCCGGGCCGTGACGCCCCTCCGGGGATCGGCCCGCCCGGGGTCCGGACCCGTGGCCGATGGTTCGGCGCAGGGGCCTGACGAGAGGTGCCGCCTCGGCGCGAGTAAGTTCATTCAATGAACCATCAAGTGGGTAAAATGATGTCCATGGCTCTCGGCAAGGACTACACGGCTCAGCAGTGCTCGATCGCCCGCGCACTCGAAGTGGTCGGCGAGCGCTGGACCCTGCTCGTCGTGCGCGACGCCTTCTACGGCGTGCGCCGTTACAACGACTTCCTCGTCCACCTCGGCATCCCGCGCGCCGTCCTGGCCTCCCGCCTCCAGGCGCTCACCGAGGCCGGTGTCCTGGCCCGACGGCGCTACCAGGAGTCGCCCCCGCGCGACGAATACGTCCTCACCGGCAGCGGCAAGGCGCTCTGGCCCACCCTGCGCACCCTCGGCCTCTGGGGTCACGAGCACATCCCGGGCACGGTCCCGACGCGCCACTTCGCCCACGCCGCGTGCGGCACCGAACTCGGGGCTCTCGGGCAGTGCCCGGCCTGCGGTGACGTCGGCGTACCGCCCGAGGACGTGGAGATGCGGCCCGGCACCGGGCTCGACCCCGATCCCGGCGACCCCGTCAGCCGTGCGCTGCTCGCCCCCCGGCGGCTCCTTCAGCCGCTGGAGACCGATCGTGTATAACGGCTGGAGGACACCGACGGACACGAAGTGAAGGGGGAGGGCCGGTGAACGACGCCGTCAACCGCGTACGCCGTGCGGTCGCCCGCCTCCTGCGGCCCGCCGCCTTTCTCGTCCTGTTCCTCACCGAGGTCCTCCTCGCCGAAGGCGGCAGCCTCTCCGCCGCCGTCGCGCTCGCCGCCACCGCGGCCGCCGGCTCGGCGCTCCTCGTCTGCTCCGTCATCAGCGCCCGCTGTGCGGCCCCCGTACCCCGTACGAGAGTGCGCACCGCCATCCGCGACCGTGAGAAGCGCACCGCGTTCCTCCCGCAACGCGACCCCGACGCCCGGGGACGCACCAGGCCCCGGGCTCCCGGTACCGCCCTCCTGACGGCCGCGTAGAGGCACGTGGAGGGGGCACCCTCCACGACCTCCCGCGCGGATCGTCCTGCCGATTCCTCAGGCCGACCGGCCTTACTCCCCGGCACGACGAGACCCTCCGGAGGGCTCACCCATGTCCGCTTTCATGTCCGCCTTCGCGAGCCTGGTCGGCGCATTCGCCGATCTGCTCCAGCCCCTCTTCCAGCACGCTTCCACCGCCGCCGCGATCGTCCTGTTCACCGCGCTCGTACGGCTCGCCGTCCACCCCCTCTCGCGGGCGGCGGCGCGCGGGCAGAAGGCCCGCACCAAGCTCCAGCCGCAGATCGCGGAGCTGCGCAAGAAGCACGCCAAGAACCCCGACCGGATGCAGAAGGCGCTCATGGAGCTCCACGCGAAGGAGAAGGTCTCGCCCTTCTCCGGCTGCCTGCCGAGCCTGCTCCAGATGCCGGCCTTCTTCCTGCTCTACCACCTCTTCTCCAGCCGGAGCATCGGCGGTGAACCCAACGCGCTGCTCGGCCACGAGCTCTTCGGCGCCCCGCTCGGCGAGCGCTGGCACGACGCGCTCGCCGACGGCGGCCCCTTCGGCGAGCAGGGGCTGGTCTACCTCGCGCTCTTCGCGCTCGTCGCCGCCGTCGCCACCTTCAACTACGGCCGCACCAAGCGGCAGATGGCGGCGAACCCGATGACCCCGGCCACCGGGCCGGACGGGCAGCCCGTCCCGGGCATGGGCGCGATGACGAAGGTCATGCCGCTGATGTCCTTCCTGACCCTCTTCTCCGTGGCCTTCGTGCCCCTCGCCGCGGCTCTGTACATCGTCACGAGCACCACCTGGACCGCGATCGAGCGGGCGTACCTCTACCGGGAGACCCCGGCGGCCGAGGCCGCCGTCGCACCGGCCGTCTGAGTGTCCGGGGTCCAGTGCGTGAACAGGGTCTTGCGGAGTGATCGGATGTCTTGGAGGATCGGCCAAGCCTTTCGCTGGCCGCAACCCATCGACGGGCTGGACCTCGACCAAGGGGAGATGGACCGTTGAAGCTTCTTCGAGTGGGTACGGCGGGCTCGGAACGCCCCGCACTGCTTGACCGTAACGGGACCTTGCGGGACCTCTCGGGCCTCGTCACCGACATCGACGGCGAGCTCCTCGCCGACGCCTCGGCGCTGGACCGGTTGCGGGAAGCGGCCCAGACGCCCGACGTCCTGCCCCCGCTCGCGGCGGACGGCCTGCGGATCGGGCCGCCCCTGGGCCGGATCGGCAAGATCGTGTGCATCGGGCTGAACTACCACGACCACGCCGCCGAGACCGGAGCGGCGATCCCGGACGAGCCGATCCTGTTCTTCAAGGCCCCCGACACCGTCGTCGGCCCCGAGGACACCGTCCTGGTGCCGCGCGGCAGCCGGAAGACCGACTGGGAGGTCGAACTCGCCGTCGTGATCGGCCGCACCGCCCGCTATCTGGACTCCGCCGAGGAGGCGCTCGGACACGTCGCCGGATACGCGACCTCGCACGACGTCTCCGAGCGGGAATTCCAGATCGAGCGCGGCGGCACCTGGGACAAGGGCAAGAACTGCGAGACCTTCAACCCGCTGGGCCCCTGGCTCGTCACCGCGGACGAGGTGCCCGACCCGCAGGCGCTGCCGCTGAAGCTGTGGGTCAACGGGGAGCTGAAGCAGGACGGCACGACGGCCCAGCAGATCTTCCCGGTCGGCGAGGTCGTGCGCTATCTGAGCCATTTCATGACGCTCTACCCCGGCGACGTCATCAACACCGGCACCCCGGCGGGTGTGGCCATGGGCCGCCCCGAGCCGAAGCCGTACCTCCGGGCCGGTGACGTGGTGGAGCTGGAGGTGGAGGGGCTGGGGCGGCAGCGCCAGCAGCTCAAGGACGCGTAGGACGAGGCGCTTCCCAGGCGCCCCGGACGTACCCAGGCACACCCGGGCGCGGCCGCCGGGACCTCCCGGCGGCCGCGCCGCGCCGCGTGTTCAGGTCTCAGGTCCGGGTGCGCATCATGAACTGCTCCAGGGCCTCCACCACCAGCGCGTGGTCCTCGGCCTGCGGCAGACCCGACACCGTGACCGAGCCGATCACCCCCGCACCCTCCACCGCGAGGGGGAACGAGCCGCCGTGAGCGGCATACGTGTCCAGGTCCAGCCGCGAGGACTCCTCGAACGTGGTGCCCTTCGCCCGGAACCGCGTACCGACCAGGTAGGAGCTCTCCCCGTACCGCTCCACCACCCGCCGCTTACGGTCGATCCAGGCGTCGTTGTCCGCGCTCGAACCCGGCAGCGCGGCGTGGAAGAGCTGCTGGGCGCCCCGCCGGATGTCGATCGCGACCGGGGCGTGCCGCTCACGGGCCAGGGCGACCAGCAGGCCGCCCAGGGCGTACGCGTCGTCGTAGCCGAAACGCGGCAGCGTCAGGCGCCGCTCCTGCGCGATCAGCTCGGAGATGGTCGGAGCGTCGGTGCTCATGCGTGCTGCTCCTCGTCGTGGTGGGGGAGAAGGGTCACGGACACGCCCTCGCGGGCCGAGCGGCGCGCCGCTTCCAGGACGTCCAGCGCGGCGGCGGCCTGGAGCGCCGTCACCGGGTTCCCGCCCGTGCCGCGCAGGGCGGAGGTCACGGCGGCGTAGTACGCGGGATAGTCGCCGGGCAGGGTGCGGACCGGGTCGCCGCCGCCGGTCAGCGGGGACTCCCCGGAACCGATCCGGCCCCACAGCTCCTGCGGCTCCTCGCCCCACGGCGTGCCCGGCACCGGGCGCGCGCCCTCACGCAGCGCGGTCTCCTGCGGGTCCAGGCCGTACTTCACATAACCGGCCTTCGAGCCGAGCACCCGGAAGCGGGGGCCGAGCTGCGCCGTGGTGGCGCTCACGTACAGATGCGAACGCACCCCGCCGGCGTGCGTGATCGCGAGGAAGGTGTCGTCGTCGGCCGCCGCACCGGGACGGCGCACGTCGGACTCCGCGTACACCTGCACCGCGGGTCCGAACAGGGTGAGCGCCTGGTCGACGACATGGCTGCCCAGGTCGTACAGCAGGCCGCCGATCTCCTCCGGGTCGCCCGACTCGCGCCAGCCGCCCTTCAGCTGCGGACGCCACCGCTCGAAACGGGACTCGAAGCGCTGCACCTCACCGAGCTCGCCGTCCTCGATCAGACCGGCCAGTGTGAGGAAGTCGTTGTCCCAGCGGCGGTTCTGGAAGACCGAGAGCAGCAGCCCCCGCTCCGCGGCCAGCGCCGCCAGCTCACGGGCCTCGGCGGCGGTGCCGGCGAGCGGCTTGTCCACGACCACCGGAAGCCCCGCCTCCAGTGCGGCCCTCGCGAGCGGGACATGGGTCCTGTTCGGCGAGGCGATCACGATCAGGTCCAGCTCGTCCGTACGCGGCCACAGCTCGTCGGACGACGCCGCCAGGCGCACGCCGGGGTACTCGGCCCGGGCCTGCGCCTGCCGCTCCTCGTTCGACGTGACGACGGTGTCGAGGACGAGGCCCTCGGTCGCGGAGATCAGCGGGGCGTGGAAGACGGAACCCGCCAGGCCGTAGCCGACGAGCCCGACGCGAAGAGGAGCGTTGACAGTCATGCGATCCACTTAAGCAACGCTGTTGCCAAAGTGCAAGCGATGGGGACAATGGTGCGGTGAACAGGAGCAACAGCAGGAGCGGCGGGGCGAATCTGCCGGCTCTGCGCCACCACAACGCGTCGCTCGTCCTCGACCTGCTGCGCGTGGCCGGTGAGCAGGGCATCAGCCGGCTGGAGCTCGCCGAGCGCACCGGGCTCACCCCGCAGGCCGTCAGCAAGATCACCGCCAGGCTCCGCGCGGAGGGTCTCGCCGCCGAAGCCGGCCGGCTCGCCTCCACGGGCGGCAAGCCCCGCACCGTCCTGCGGCTGGTCCCGGACGCCGGTTACGCCGTAGGGCTCCACCTGGACCGCGACGAGCTCACCGCGGTCCTGGCCGACCTCGCCGGCACCACGGTCGCGACCCGCACCTTCCCGCTCGACCTCGGAGCGCCGGCCGCCGAGGTCCTCGCCGCGGCCGCCCACGCGGTGCGGACGGTACGGGGGGAGGGGCCCGAGGCCCCCCGGGCCGCAGCCCGGCAGGTCTTCGGCGTGGGCGCGGCGCTGCCGGGCCCGCTGGACCACCGCAGCGGGGTGCTGCACCGGGTCACCGGCTTCCCCCGGTGGGACGGCTACCCGCTGCGTGACGCCCTCGCCCGGGAGACGGGGCTGCCCGTCGTCGTCGACAAGGACACCAACGCCGCCGCCCTCGGCCTCGCCCTGCGCGAACGCGCCGAAGCCGACTTCGCCTATCTCCACCTGGGCACCGGTCTGGGCGCCGGGCTCGTCCTCGGAGGGGCCCTGCACCGGGGGGCCCGCACCGGCGCCGGAGAATTCGGCCACCAGACCGTCCAGCTGGACGGGCCCCTCTGCGACTGCGGCGGACGGGGCTGCATCGAGGCGCTCTGCCTCGCCGCCGCCGCCCGCGGTGACGTCGCCGAGGCGGCCAGGATCCTCGGCGCGGGCGCCGCCAACCTCGTCGGGCTGCTCGACATCGACCGGGTCGTCCTCGGGGGCCGTACGGTCGCCGCCCACGAGGACGCCTACGTGACGGGGGTCCGCGCCGTCATCGAGGAGCGGGCCCGGCGGGAGGGCGTCCCCGACGCCGTACCCGTCACCGTCGCCGGCGGTGGCGACCGCCCCGTCGCGGAGGGGGCGGCCCAGCTGGTCCTCGCCCCGCTCTTCGGCC
>Ga0196960_10000694_pt1 | contig 10606 bp, 9 predicted proteins | sample S3v_5metaG_FD_183187 | JGI IMG/M metagenome (GOLD analysis project Ga0196960, IMG submission 183187) | Soil microbial communities from Anza Borrego desert, Southern California, United States - S3+v_5 | ecosystem: Environmental > Terrestrial > Soil > Desert | place: USA: California | collected... | reverse complement strand
GTTCGTGCCGTCAAGTGGTCGTTCGGGACCATCCCCGCGGGCGCGGGGAGCACACCACCGCCGACCTGGGCCCGCGCGTAGCCGCGGGACCATCCCCGCGGGCGCGGGGAGCACGACCCGGACGTCTTCAACGCCCGCGACGGGGAGGGACCATCCCCGCGGGCGCGGGGAGCACTCCGAACCGATGAGCACGGGCATGGTGATGCCGGGACCATCCCCGCGGGCGCGGGGAGCACCTGATACCAGCACGGACGGTGACACGGTCACCGGGACCATCCCCGCGGGCGCGGGGAGCACCATCCCCACAGGGCCGCTGCGGTTCGTTACTCGGGACCATCCCCGCGGGCGCGGGGAGCACGCCTCACCGTCGGGCCGGTGGTCCCACCGGTAGGGACCATCCCCGCGGGCGCGGGGAGCACAGCTCCTGGCGGCCGAGTGTGGTCCCCTCGTACGGACCATCCCCGCGGGCGCGGGGAGCACTCTTTGTGACCTGCACTGTTGCTAAGCCTGACTGCTGTTTTGAAGTAGTTTCATCGAAGCAGACATAACGCCTGAAGAGGCCATCTCTTCCCTTGCCTTCACCCGAAGCGACGACACTTCGCCGCGTCGCTCCAGCCCTTCTTCAGACCCTGCTCAATGGCAGGGCAAGCACCTCGATCAGTAGATCACCCGGGCCCAGGCCGACGGCCCACCCGCCCTGCACATCTTCGTCACGGGCCTGAAAAGGCCCTCGACACCGTCATCGCCTGGCTCAGCCTCCGCTACAACTCCGGTGCCGTCGAGGGCGAGAACAGCAAGATCAAGATGTTGAAGCGGCAGATGTTCGGCCTCGCCAATTTCGACCTGCTCCACAAACGGGCCCTACTCACCACGCGAGACCATTCATGATCGCGGCTTTGGTGCTCCTCCGTGGCTCCGGCACTGAAGCGATCCAGAACCAGAATTCAACCGCCTCCGACAGCTCGATCGGCCGACCCGTCTCGGTCACGGTCCGCACAGCTTTCTCACGGAACTCCGCATCGAACTTCCATCGCTTCTCCGCCATGACCCCCGACTTCCCCTACAGCTACGGCTCCACGCTACGAGAGGAAGGTCAGTCTCCCCGCACGAACCCCCGATTTTCGTTGCAACTCACGTTTCCAGAAATGCAGTTGTGCAGATGGCCGCTTCGCGTCAGGGCCTGGGCTGCACATCGAGGCTCCCGCGTGTCAGCCGCGCAATCGCCAGGTCGGGGCCCCGCCCCGCCCCGCTGATGGAGCATTCCCGAAGGGGTCACCAGCGCCCAAGTCCGATGCCCAACACCTTCGCGCAGTGGGGCAGTGGTCCTCTACGCCGCCTTGAGGGCGGCGACCTGGCGGGCGCGTTCTTCCAGCTCCTGGACTCCTGGGACGCGACGGTAGGCGGGAAGGGCCTTGAGCATGGTCTTCACGTGTTTGTCTCCGCGGGCGGATGAGATGGTCTTGTGCTCGTCGAGGAAGGTTCCCCAGGTCTGGCAGGCGGCTTCGATATGGCGCATACGGAACTGCCGTTCGGCGATCACTCCTGTGCAGTGCAGGCGTCCTTGCCGCTCCAGTGGGGACCGAGCAGCGTTTGACCGGTGCAGGGATGCGATTGAGGCTTCGTGGTCGCCCAGATGCCAGCGCACGTGAGCTTCGTGGAAGAAGTAGGCGGCCTGGTCGTATCCGCCGACGGCATCGCGCCGGTCGTCGGCGCGTGACAGTGCGTTCTCCGCTTCTTTGAGCCAGCCCAGGGCGGTGTGGCGGGCGTCGGTCATCGCCGCGGCGGCGGCCTGTTGGCCGCGCAGGAAAGCCACCAGGCGCGGGCCGGCGGAGGGGGCTGCCTCGGCGGCGGCCTCGGCCAGTTCCAGGCCCTTCCTGCCGTGGCCCAGGTGCGTTGCCTGCAGGCTCATTCCGCGCAGGGTGCGGCAGTAGGTGAGATGGTCCTCCGCGGCGCCGGCGAGGTCGAGAGCGCGGAGGTAGTACTTCTGCCCCAGGCCCTGCTGGTCCTCGTACATGGCCATCCACCCCGTGAGGTATACGAAGTCGGCGACCGCGGCCCGCATGGCACGGGTGACCTCGTCCGTACCGCTGGCGCGAAGGTAGGGCCCTGCTGTGTTGACGAGGAAGGCCGCCGCCATCGGGCGGGCGTGCCCGGCCCCCACCTGGTCCAAAATGTCGGCGACCTTGTCGGTCATGGTGCGGACGGTCTCCACGTCGGACCGGCCCACGTGCACCGTCCGCCCGGCCGACGCCGCCTCCAGACGCTCAGTCAGGTCCTCGTACCGCGGCACGGCCAGGACCGCGGCGTACATCCCGGTCTTCAGCACCCCCCTGCGCGTGGGGTCCATGTCTGCCCTGCTCAGGTCGATCACCCCTGCCACCATGTCGTGCTTCGCGACCGGTTCCTCCTCGCTCTGCCAGCCGATCTCCGCGCACGTTACGGGCCGCCCCAGCAGCCGCGAGAGCGCTTCGATCAGGGCAGGGCGCGCTTCGGGCTTCGGCACGGATCCGGCGAGCCAGTGCGACACGCTGGTCTTGTCGTAGTGCAGACGGACGCCGAGCTCACGGCCCGCGGCGTTCACCCGACGTGCAAGCTGCGCGTTTCCGATTCCTCCTGACCGCATCAGGGCGGCAAGAGCTGCATTCGGTGTTCGCGGGCGACGTGCCATCGATGACCCCCTGGTGCGTTCAACCAGTTCAACCGTGTCTCCACTGTGCTCCCTTACCCACTGGCGCGTCGGGGAGTTGAGTGATTACCGGCCGTTCGATGGAAGTTCTCGGATGGGCTTGACGGTTCGGTTCGTCCCGTCGGCCCCGTACGGGACAAACCGGGTGACCGGACGACGAAGCGCATGCGACGCCGCCTTATGACCTGCGGAAGGACTGGGTATGACCGCGACCAGCAGTGCGGCCACAGCGCAGCAGTGCCTCAACAACACATCTCCTGTCCGACGGCTCGGGAGCGGCAACCGAGGCATGGACCTCTGCATCCCCCGCTCCTCTCCCCCGGGCCCCGGCAGCACCGGCGAGATGTCCGAGAAGGACAGGCTCTGGCCGGCACGCGTCCGCCGAATGGGCCGGGAACAACTCCGTAGGTGGGGGCTGGACATCCTGCGCGAGCCTGTCGAGCTGTGCATGAGCGAATTGGTCACCAATGCCATGAGATACGGCCGAGGACCCCTCGTAGGCGTACGGCTGTACCAGGCCTCCTCGTACCTCGTCATCGAGGTGACAGACGGCTCGCCCGACAGGCCCGTCCTCGGCACCGCCGGCCCTGACGAGGAGAGTGGCCGCGGCCTGGCTCTGGTCGACGCCGTCGCGGAATCGTGGGGCGTCGCCGACGACGGCACATGCACCTGGTGCCGCCTGACCGTGTCGCAGGAGCAGCCATGAGGGCAGACGCTCAGGTAGACCCGAACCCCCGCTCCCTGCTGCCATCACGCCCTGTCCTGAACGGGGAGACAGACGAACTCCTCGAGCGACTGCCGACGACCAGGCAGGTCATGAATGCGGACGCGGCATGAGTCCGCACCGGGGACACCTCACCGAGATACAGACAAAAGTGATGAATCGCCCTGTGCGCCCCGCCCCTACGCCAGCAATCGTTTCCTACGTCACGCAACGAGCGGGAGGACGGACAACGTCGGACAGCCTGGTCCTGCTGCCGACGAGAGGCAGTCGCGGCCGCGGGCGCTACCGCCTGTTCCACGCGGGCAAGGAGGCTCATCTCGACCGCGACCTTCGGCAGGTTCTGTGGGCTCGGGTGTCGTTCAACTTGTATGTCCAGCGGCAGCAGCCCACGGGGGAACCGGAGTGGAAGCTCACGCTCCCCTTCCGGCAGTGGGCAACGATGGAGCGCATGCGCTGCCAGATCTGCGCTGCCTCGGCGGTGCCCCTCCGGGGAGCATCTTCTTCGCCGGTTCCGCGGACTACCGGAGCCACGAGGCGCCGCTTCTCACCAACCAGCCCTCTGTGTACACAAGGCATGTCGCAACCGCCGCGGCTCTCTTCCCGCACCTCCGGGAAGACTCCGTCGTGTTCCTGGTCACGAGCACACCCGTGTACGAAGTTCTGTGCGCGATATACGACCTGGTCGACGGCAGAGCCGAGGTTGTGGCACAGCCCAAGGAGCCTCTCCTCTACGGGCACCCGAACTTCCCCGTTCTCCTTGCCTCGCAGCTCGTTCGCCGTATGGCCAGATTCCGCGTCCTTACCGTGAGCCAGGCGATGCGGGACTTGGCAGAACTTCCCGGGCAGACCACAGCCCGCTGGCCAAAGCTGCCCAGCACTGCATTACCGAGCTCCCCCCTGACTCCGTGCTCACCGGCGGTTCCACCCCTGAGACGCCGACGCGCACGGAAACAACCCCTCGTTGCGGGTCACCTCAGCCCCACTGCGAGGCACACAAGAGCACGTCCATCGATCGACAAAGGAGCATTCATGACTGCCGTCATGCCCGAGCAGACCGTCCTGCCGAAGACCATGGCCGACGCCGCCGAAGACCCGTTCGCACTGGACCTGACCGTGACCACGGACCTCGGTGGCCTCGGCATGCCGGCTGCATGCGGCACCGGTGACGGCTGTGCCGCGTCCTGCGCTTCGTCCTGCGCAAGCGCGGTCTGACACACCGCTTCCCAGGAGGGCCGGGGCGTCCCGGCCCTCCGCCTCGGTCTGCACAGCGAAGGAGACATCGCGCATGAGCAGCAAGTCTCTGTACGAGCACACGGGCACGGCTCTGCTACGGGCCGCGGCCGCGCCGCGAAGTCGGTTACCTGACTGGTGGCCCGACCCGGCGGACAGCGACGAGTGCATGAAGTGGCTGGACCACGTCTGGTCCAGCCAGGATCTCGTCGGACCGATCCGGCAGGCGAACCGCGAACTCGGGCTCAGCATCGACACCATGTGTGACGGCCGGACGGCCACCAGCAAGAAGGTACGACGGGCAGCGCTGTCGACGGCACGCTACCTCCTGCGCGCTGCCGGTCGGCCCACCCCCTTCGGTCTTTTCGCCGGCGTCGCCCCGGCCGCACTCGGGCCAACGGCCGAGGTGCGCTGGGGAAGCAGCCACCGGGCCGTTGCCCGCATCGACACGCAGTGGCTCAGCAGCATCATCGAACGCCTGGAGAACTGCGCGGAGCTGCTCGATCGTCTCGACGTCGTACTGAACAACCTCGCCGCCCGGCGGGGCGGTCGCCTCCAGGTTCCGCACGGCGGCCCCCACGGCGCCAGCGTCAAGTACACGAGCGCGGTGCGAGTACTCGAGTCCTGCGCGTCTACGCCGATCCGGTTCAGCGCCGCACTCGAGGGCCTTTCGGAGGCCTTTCCCGGAGCCGACCCGGCGCAGATCCGCAGCATGCTGACTGATCTCGTCCGGCAGGGATTCCTAGTGACGAGTCTGCGAGCTCCGCTCACGGTGACCGACCCGCTCGGCCATCTCATCGAGTGCCTGCAAGGGGTCGAGGCCCACGCGATCGAAGCCGCAGCTCCGATCCTGCACGGCCTCGAGGACGTGGCGGCCGCTCTGCACCACCACAACCGTGCCCCCGGTACAGGGCAGACGCGGATGCGGGAGACGTTGGTCCGGGAGCTGCGCACCCTGTCGGATGCCGGCCGAGCACCACTCGCTGTTGATCTGCTGCTCGACGCGACCGTACAGGTCCCGCTCAGCGTGGTGCGTGAAATGGAGGCTGCGGCCGGTGCCTTGTTGCGTCTGACCCGTCGGCCCACCGGTCACGCGATCTGGCACGACTTCCAGACCGCGTTCTGGGAGCGGTACGGCACGGGCACACTCGTCCCGTTGAGCGAGGTCCTGGATCCGGCGGCCGGACTCGGATTCCCTGCCGAGTACCCAGGCAGCATGATGTCCGCTCCTGCGACGCCGGCCTCCGCACGAGACCGACGGCTGCTCGCGCTCGCCTGGCAGGCCGTGGCCGACGGCAGTCGCGAAATCGTCCTCACCGACGAGGTGATCGACGCGATCACCGGGGACGGGCCGATGGCCGGCCCGCCGCACGTGGAGATGTGCGCCCGGATCCACGCCGAGGACGTCGCGGCTCTGGGCCGGGGCGGCTTCACCCTCACCGTCACGCCTGCGCGCTCCGCGGGCACGCTTACTTCCCGCTTCACCCCGACCGCCGGCGGATCCGGGCTGCAGGAGACCTACCGGGCCATCCCTCCGGGCGTCGCGGGGGCCCTGCCCGCCCAACTGTCGTTCCCACCGCTGTACCCCCACACGGAGAACGTCTGCCGCATCCCCGCCTACCTGCCGCACGTCATCTCACTGGGCGAGCACCGCAGGCCGGAGGAGGAGGTGACCACGATCCCTCTGGACGATCTCGCCATCACTGCGACACACAACTGTCTGCACCTGGTGAGCATCTCCCGCCGCCGCATCATCGAGCCCCAGGTCTTCCACGCCATGGCACTCGAGAAGCAACCGCCGCCCCTGGCCCGCTTCCTCGCCCACCTGCCCCGCGCCTTCACAGCTGCATGGACCGGGTTCGACTGGGGCCCCGAAGCCTTCCAGCTCTCCTACCTGCCAAGGGTCCGCTACCGGCGCGCCATCCTGTCCCCCGCTCGGTGGCGCCTCACGAGCGCCGATCTGCCTACCGCCGAGACAGAGGCCCTTGCCCGGTGGCGGCAGCGCTGGCACTGCCCCGAGGCAGTGGAGCTGCGGGACGACGACCGCACGCTGCGCCTGACCCTGAGCGAGCCTCTGCACGCGGCGATCCTGCGCGCCCATCTCGACCGCAGCGACGAAGCGATCCTGACCGAAGCCGCCCCCGTCGGCGCCTTCGGCTGGATCGGCGGGCATGCCCACGAGGTCGCCGTACCTCTCGTCGCTACCGGCACACCAGCCCCTTCGCTCCTGCCCGGTCGGCTGCCCACGCTGCGCAACAGCTCGCTGGGCCACATGCCCGGCTCACCGGATGCTCCATGGCTGCACGCGAAGATCCACACCCACCCCGAGCAGATGAACGAAATCATCACAGAGCATCTCCCCCGACTTCTCGCTGCCCTGCCCGACAGGACGGAGTGGTGGTTCCTGCGCTACCGGGGCCCACACGAAGGTCATCACCTACGGCTGCGCCTCGGTGTCCCGAGCGCCGACCAGTACGCGACGTTCGCCGCAGCAGTAGGGCAATGGGCCACACAGCTCCGTAACCGGTCCCTCGCGGGCCGACTCGTCCTGGAGACGTACAGCCCCGAAATCGGCCGGTACGGGCAAGGCGAGACGCTGGCTGCGGCGGAGGCCGTGTTCGCGGCCGATTCCCGTGCCGTCGCCGTCACCCTGCGCCATGTCCACGCTCCCCTCCTGCACCCGACGGCGCTCGTCGCGGTAGGCATGGTGGACATCGCGCGCAGCTTCCTCGGCCATGAGGCGGGGACGGAGTGGCTCGCCGACCGGCCCGTCACCCCTGCGACCGCAGAGCGCGCCGTCTCCGAGCAGGCCGTACGCCTCGCCCGGTTTCGGACGCCTCTCGACCTGCCCGGCTGGAACGCCGAGGTGACCGACGCCTGGCAGGACAGAACCACAGCCCTGACCCGCTATCGCAGTCAGCTCTCCGACAATATGAGCCTCGACGCGATTCTGGAGTCGCTGTTCCACATGCATCACAACCGGATGCTCGGCCTCGACCGGCCAGGAGAACTGATCTGCCGCCGCGTGGCACGGCAGGCGGCCCGCGCTCGGCAGGCCCATCGATGACCGCGGCGTCGATGCAGCAGGAACAATCCCTCTACTCCGGTGTGCCCGGAGTCACCCTTCGTCACATCGTCGACGCACAGTCGGGCCGAAGGGAATGGGAGACCGTCCACGCATGGGTGACTGCCATGGTCCGGCATCCGGTGAACGCCGACCCCGACGCGTGCGGCCTCTTCGAGGGAGCACCCGCCGTTGCCTACGCCCTCCATCTCGCAGACCGACCGTCGTACGCCTCCGCTCTCCTGACGCTCGACCACCACATCACCACCATGACGCGTCTCCGGCTGCAGGCTGCCCACAGACGAATCGACCGCGGAGAACTGCCGCAGCTGCGCGAATACGACCTCATCAGCGGCCTGACCGGGCTGGGCGTCCACCTCCTCACCCGCGGCAACCACGAGACGCTACTGCTCGAGACCCTCTGCTACCTGGTACGGCTGACGGAACCGGTCGCGGCCGGTCATGACCTCCTGCCAGGCTGGTGGACCGGTGACGGTCCCGAGCTCCGGCCCAGCCCTCGGTGGCCGGGCGGCCACGGCAATCTCGGCATGGCGCACGGCATCTGCGGGCCGCTCGCCTTCATGTCGATCTGCATGCGTCGGGGAATTACGGTTACCGGGCAGTCCGAAGCGATCCGCTCCATCTGCACCACGTTCGATCAGTGGTGCCTCGGCAGCGGAGAACGCCCCTGGTGGCCCGAGACGCTCTCCCGAGGCGAGTGGGATACCCGTATGCCCCGTCGGGGGCACCGCCCCGGCCGCCCCTCCTGGTGCTACGGAACCCCAGGCATCGCCCGCGCCCGGCAGCTCGCCGCGCTGGCCCTCGGCGATGCCCCGCTGCAGCACCACGCCGAGGCGGCGCTCGCCGCCTGTGCCATCGATGAACAACAGCTCGCCCAACTCACCGATGCCTCGCTCTGCCACGGCTGGGCCGGCCTCGTACGCACCGTGCAACGAGCAGCCGCAGACGCAGGCCCCGACAGCACCCTGAGCTCGCGCCTGCCCAGACTGCACGACCAGATGTACGACTACCTCGAGCAGACGGGCTCACCTCCCCCAGGCCTGATGGAAGGCATGGACGGCGTCCATCTCACGCAACTCGACTCGGTCAACACCGCCTCGGTACAGCGCTGGGACGCCTGCCTGCTCCTGGACGGGTGACCCGCCCCCGACAACCCCCAGCACACCGACATCGCACCACTAGGCTCGTGCCCCTCGTCACCGCCGGGCACGTCGTGGAAGGAACGCCCCTTGAACACCACCGCCCACTCCTCGACCGAGGTTCTGCGCAACCGGCTGCTCGACGAGATCGTGGAGGAACGGGTCGCCGGGCTCTACGACCCGCGGGTCGAGGAGGCCATGCGGACGGTGCCACGACACGAGTTCCTCCCGGCTGTCAGCGTCAAGACCGCGTACGCGAATCAGTCCGTGTCCATCAAGGACAATCCAGCCGAGGACGCGCTGCCGTTCAGCTGCGCGTCGAAGCCCGACGTGGTCTTCTTCATGCTCGTCCAGCTCCAGCTCGAAGCCGGCCATCGCGTGTTCGAGATCGGCTCGGGCACGGGCGTGAATGCCGCGTATATGCGGCGCCTGGTCGGGTCCTCCGGGCTCGTCGTCACCGGGGACATCGACAGCGAAGTCACCGCGTACGCCCGCAAGACGCTCGACGCGACCGGGTTCCGCGACGTCGAGGTCATCACTCGGGACGGAGCGCTGGGCGCGGAGGAACTCGCCCCGTTCGACCGCATCATCGCAACGGTCGGGGTCTGGGACCCCTCCCCCGCCATGCAGAACCAGCTCACGCCTGGCGGCAGGCTTGTCCTGCCTCTGCGGTGGCGAGGACTGACCCGCAGCGTCGCATTCGCCCGACAGCCGGAACGGCTCATGTCCGACTCCGTGAAGATGTGCGGCTTCCTGCCCATGATCGGCCAGGACGGCGAACACACCGGCTACGTCGATGACGAGCACCTGATCCGCCTGTTCTGGGACGACGACCAAGCGATCGACCCGTCGGCGTTGAGGACGGCGGTCTCCCGGCCGGGAACGGCCGTCTGGACCGAAGCGAGCGTCGGGCCTGTCGAGTCGTTCGACGGGGTCTGGCTTCGTCTGTCGGCCACCGAGCCCACCACCTGCCGCCTCACGGTGAAGTCCGCCGCCATTACCGCAGGCCTCCGACGCCCTGCGGCACCCGCGCTCAGCCCCGCTCTCGTCGACGGGGACTCGATCGCCTACCTCACTCTGGAACGCATGCCGGTCCAGGAAGGCACCGAACCCCGCTTCCAGCTCGGCGCGGCCGGCTACGGCCCGCAGGGGCGCAGGCTCGCGGAGCGGCTGTGCGCCCAAATCACGGCCTGGGGCGGCGACCGGGCGGCGGAACCCGTGATCAGCCTGTACCCGGCAGGCACACCGGACTACGAACTCACCGACGGCTACGTCATCGAGAAACCGTCCGCTCGCATGGTGATCTCCTACTGACGGCGCCTTACCACCTGAAGCCCAAGAGACCTGAGTCTCCTGTTCCGGCGGAGCCCAAGCTCTGCCGAAGCGGGGCCGAGCAGCCGGAGAGGCCAACCGGAGACCAGTCTGCCGAGAGGGCGACACCTTTGGTCCGTCCCCCGCGGGCGCGGGGAGCACGCGGTGCCATCGGTGTGTCGGCATGAGGCCCGGGAACCATCCCCGCGGGCGCGGGGAGCACAGGGCCCTGCCGTCGCACATCGACGTGAAGGCGGGACCATCCCCGCGGGCGCGGGGAGCACCGGGACGAAGCCCTGCGGCGGCTCGGCCCGGAGGGACCATCCCCGCAGGCGCGGGGAGCACTTGTCGAGTCCGAGTTCCCGGGCAATGGCCGCGGGACCATCCCCGCAGGCGCGGGGAGCACGAGTTGTTGATCCGATCGGCCGCGA
>Ga0196960_10000693_pt1 | contig 10611 bp, 9 predicted proteins | sample S3v_5metaG_FD_183187 | JGI IMG/M metagenome (GOLD analysis project Ga0196960, IMG submission 183187) | Soil microbial communities from Anza Borrego desert, Southern California, United States - S3+v_5 | ecosystem: Environmental > Terrestrial > Soil > Desert | place: USA: California | collected... | reverse complement strand
CCGACGCCGAGGTGCTGCGCGGCAGCGCCCGCCAGCTGGCGCTCGTGCCGGCCGGGGTGACCGCCGAGCGGGTGCCCTGGCCCTCGCCGATGGGGCCGGCGATACGCGACCTGCCGGGCGCCCACCCCGGCCGCCGCGTGGTGGTGCTGGCCAGCGGCGATCCCATGCTCTCGGGCATCGGCTCCTCGCTGGTGCGGCTGCTGGGCCCCGGCGCCGTCCACGTCCTACCGCACCCCTCGTCGGTGACCCTCGCCTGCGCCCACCTGGGGTGGGCGGTGGAGGAGACGACGGTCGTGCCCGCGGTCGGCCGCCCCGTCGAGCTGGTCACTCCGCACGTGACGCCCGGGCGCCGGCTGCTGGTGCTGGGCTCCGACGGCCGGACACCGGCGCGGATCGCCGGCCTGCTGACCGGGCTGGGGTTCGGTGCCAGCCGGGTGCGGGCGCTGGCCCGGCTCGGCGCGCCCGACGAGCGGACCTTCGATGGCACGGCGGCCGGCTGGCCGCACGCGGACACCGACCCGCTGGTGGTCACCGCCGTCGAGGTCGTGCCCGATGCCGGGACCGTGCCGCTGCCCGCCCTCCCCGGCCTGCCCGACGACGCCTTCGAGCACGACGGCCAGCTGACCAAGCGGGACGTGCGCGCCGCGACCCTCGCGCGGCTGTCGCCGCTGCCCGGTCAGCTGCTCTGGGACGTCGGTGCGGGCGCCGGCTCCATCGCCATCGAGTGGATGCGCACCTCCCCCTCGTGCCGCGCGGTGGCCGTGGAGAGCTCGCCGGAGCGGGTGGAGCGGATCCGGCGCAACGCCACCCGGCTGGGGGTGCCCGATCTCGACGTGGTCGAGGGTCGGGCGCCGGAGGCGCTCGCCGGCCTGGCCGCGCCGGACGCGGTGTTCGTCGGCGGCGGCGCCACCGTGCCCGGCGTGCTGGACGCCTGCTGGGCGGCCCTGCGTCCGGGTGGGCGGCTGGTGGTCAACGCCGTGACGCTGGAGAGCGAGGCGGTGCTGGCCGACCGCTACGCGCGGCACGGCGGCGAGCTGGTGCGGCTGGCCGTCGCGCACGCTGCCCCGGTGGGGAGCTTCACCGGCTGGAAGGCCGCCATGCCCGTGACGATCTGGTCGGGAGTCAAGCCGTGACGGTGCACTTCATCGGAGCCGGGCCGGGTGCGGCAGACCTGATCACGGTGAGGGCCGCGCGGATCATCGCCACCGCGCCGGTGTGCCTGTACGCCGGTGCGCTGGTGCCCCGCGAGCTGCTGGAGACCGCGCCCGCCGGCGCCCGGCTGGTGGACACCGCGAACCTCGACCTCGACGAGATCACCGCCGAGCTGGTGGCCGCGCACGAGGCGGGGCTCGACGTCGCCAGGCTGCACTCGGGCGATCCGTCGGTCTACAGCGCGATGGCCGAGCAGATGCGCCGGCTGGACGCGGCGGGGGTGCCCTACGACGTCGTCCCCGGTGTGCCGGCGTTCGCGGCGGCGGCCGCCTCGCTCAAGCGGGAGCTGACCGTTCCCGGGGTGGGGCAGACGGTGATCCTCACCCGGACGTCGGCGCGGTCCACGCCGATGCCGCCGGGGGAGGACCTGGCCACCCTCGGGGCCTCGCGGGCCACGCTGGTGCTGCACCTCGCCGTGCAGCGGATCGAGGAGCTGGTGCCGGAGCTGGTCGGCTCCTACGGGGCCGAGTGCCCGGTGGCGGTGGTGGCGCGCGCCAGCCGCGACGACGAGCTGATCCTGCGGGGCACGCTGGCCGACATCGCCGGCCAGGTGACCGCGGCCGGGGTGAAGCGCACCGCGGTCGTGATCGTCGGCTCGGTGCTCACCGCCGGGGAGTTCCCCGACAGCCACCTGTACTCGACGACGCGATGCCGCTAAGCCAGGCCCACCACGGTGCCGGCGCGGTCGATGACGATCACGTCGACGTCGACCGGGGCGCCACGCAGCACGCCGAGCGCGGTGTCGCGGGCGCCGGCGGCCACCAGGTCGCCGAGCGGCAGCCCGGCCGCCAGGCACTGCTGCAGGGCGTCCAGCGCCGTGTTGGCGCCGCGTACGCCGTCCACCAGCTCCGGCGCGCCGCCCGCCTCCCGCACCCGTGCGGCCAGCGATCCGAAGTCGACCTGCGAGCGGCCCGAGTGCAGGTCCAGGTGCCCGTCGGCGAGCTTGGCCAGCTTGCCGATCCCGCCGGCGATCGTCAGACGGGGCACGGGATGGCGGCGCAGGTACTTGAGCACGGCGCCGGCGAAGTCGCCCATGTCCAGCAGCGCGTCCTCGGGCAGCCCGTAGGTCTCCATCGCCACCCGCTCGCTGGTGCTGCCGGTGCAGGCCGCGACGTGCGGGTACCCGGCGGCCCGGGCGACGTCGATGCCGCGGCGGATCGAGTCGATCCACGCCGAGCACGAGTAGGGCACGACGACGCCGGTGGTGCCGAGGATGGACAGCCCGCCCAGGATGCCCAGGCGCGGGTTCCAGGTGCGCCGGGCCAGCTCCTCGCCGTGCTCGACCGACACCTCGACGACGACGTCACCGCTGCCGCCGTGCCGGAGGGCCACCGCGGCCACGTGCTCGCGGATGAACTGCCGCGGCATCGGGTTGATCGCCGGCTCGCCGACGGCCAGGGGGAGGCCGGGTTTCGTCACGGTGCCCACGCCCTCGCCGGCCCGGAAGGTGACGCCGGTGCCGGGCGGTCCGGGGGTGACCCGGGCCGAGACCAGCGCGCCGTGGGTGACGTCGGGATCGTCGCCGGCGTCCTTCACCACGCCCGCGGACGCCGCGCCGTCCTCGAGCCGTTCGGTGGCCAGTGCGAACGACGGGTGCCGGTCGTGCGGCAGGTCGACGGTCACCGGGTCGGGGAACTCGCCGGTGAGCAGGGCGGTGTACGCGGCGGTGGTCGCAGCCGTCGCGCAGGTGCCGGTGGTCCAGCCGGAGCGCAGCCCGCTGCCCGCCCGATCCGCCGTGGTCACCCGGAAAGCATGCACGGCGGCACGCCATGACCGGACGGGTGCTGGTGCTCGGCGGCACCGGGGAGGCCCGCCGGCTGGCGGCGGCGCTCGTGGAACGCGGGATCGACGTCGTGAGCTCGCTGGCCGGGCGGGTGGCCGATCCGGTGCTGCCGCCGGGCGAGGTGCGCATCGGCGGATTCGGTGGCGTCGAGGGCCTGGTGGCGGAGTTGCAGGCCGTGCCGACCGCCGCCGTGGTCGACGCGACGCACCCGTTCGCGGCAGGAATGACCAGGTCAGCAGCGCAGGCGGCGGCGATCACCGGCATTCCGTTACTGCGACTGCAACGACCTGGCTGGACGGCCGTCCCCGGCGACGACTGGCATTGGGTCGGGTCACTGGAAGAAGCGGCCGCTGCGGTGGCCGGCTTCGCCTCGGTGTTCCTCACCACCGGGCGCCAGGGGCTTGCGGCCTTCGCCGGGCTGTCGGCGCACTGCCTGGTGCGGTCGGTCGATCCGCCGGGACCGCCGCTGCCCCGGGACGCGACGGTGCTGCTGGCGCGCGGGCCGTTCACGGTGGACGACGAGGTCGCGCTGATGCAGTCGCACGACGTGGACGTCGTCGTCACCAAGGACAGCGGCGGGAGCATGACCGCAGCCAAGCTCGTCGCGGCCCGCCGGTTGGGCATCCCGGTGGTCCTGGTCCGCCGTCCGCCGCTGCCGGCGGGGGTGCCGGTCGTGGCCACGGTGGACGACGCACTCCGGTGGCTGACCGACCGTCGGCTCGGTGTGCCCACTGCGCCCTGACCGCGGTGCGGCCGGGCCAGATCAGGCGGCGAGCGCTTCCGCCTCCTCCGGCGCGGCCTCGGCAGCCGGCCGGGCGTCCTGGCGGCGGCGCAGGCGCATCCCGGCGACGGCCGTCAGCGCCAGGACGATCAGCACCGCGGCGTAGACCTCGGTCACCGTCTCGAGGCCGACCGAGGAGGAGGCGGTGCCGGCGATGATCGCCGGAACGCTGAAGCTCAGGTAGCCGACCACGAAGACGCTGGAGAGCAGCCCGGCGCGCTCGTGGGGGGCCACGCCGGCGCTCGCCGTGGCCACCGCACCGAGGAAGGCGAGCCCGAAGCCGAGCCCGGAGACGACGGCGGAGACGAACAGGACGACGATCTCGCCGCTGAGCAGGGCCGCGATGGTGCCGGCCACGCCGAGGGCGAACACCGACGCCCCGGAGACCATCGCCCGTTCCGGCGCGAGATCACGGCCGAGCACCGAGCTCATGGCCCCCGTGCCCTGCATCGCCAGCACGAGCAGGCTGCCCACCAGGTGGTCCTCGATGCCGAAGACGGTGGCCACCAGCGACGGGCCGAGCGAGAGGTACAGGCCACCGAGCGCCCAGGCGGCCACGATCACCGGCAGCACGGCGACGAAGGCCGACCGCTGCGACGGGGGCACCCGGACCGTCGGCCGCAGGGAGGCCAGCGCTCCCGGGGTGCGGGTCGAGGTCTCGGGCAGCAGGGCCACCACCGCGGCCGCCAGCACGAGGACCCCGATGAGCACGGCGAAGACCCAGCGGGTGGGCGAGGCCACGAACTCGACCACCACCGCGGCGGCGACGGCGCCGAGGGACAGTCCGAGGCCCGGTGTCGCGCTGTTGAGCAGCGCGGCGCGCGGCCGGGCGGGGCACTGGGTGTCCAGGAGCAACGCCCCCAGCGTGCCGGTGAGCGCACCCATCGACAGCCCCTGCACCACGCGCGCGGCCAGCAGCCAGCCGACGCCGTCCGCGGCGAAGAAGATCACCATCGCGGACGCCTGGAGCAGCAGGCCGCCCACGAGCACCGGGCGCCGTCCCACGTGGTCGGACAGCCCGCCCGCCACGAGCAGCGCGGCCAGCAGCGCGATGGCGTAGATGCCGAAGACCACCGTCAGCGTTCCGGGTCCGAAGCCGAACTGCTCCTGGTAGACGCGGTACAGCGGCGTCGGCACACCCGACGCGGCGACCACGAGCAGGAGCAGTCCGGCCGCCGTCCAGAAGGCGGGTGTGCGTGAGAGTGTCGGCACGGGCATGGTTGTTGCCAAGGGCAACGAGCGGCCCGGCATTCCGGCTACCGGCGCGTCAGCCGGGATACGTGCGCGAGGTGTACACGGCTCCGGAGGGCGTGACGCGGGTCTGCGAGGAGCCGATCATCACCAGGCAGCGCATGTCGACGGTCTCGGGGTCGAGTTCGCCGAGGGTGGTGACGGTCAGCCGCTCAGCGGAGCCACCGACGTCCCGGCCGACGACGACCACGGTCTCCGGAGGACGTTGCTCGAGCAGCACCGCCAGCGCCTCGCCGAGCTGGTGCGGCCGGTGCTTGGACCGCGGGTTGTAGAGGGCGATCACCAGATCGGCTGCCGCGGCATGGCGCAGCCGGTCGACGATCACGTTCCACGGCTTGAGGACGTCGGACAGCGACAGCACGCAGAAGTCGTGCCCGAGCGGAGCCCCGACGCGGGAGGCCACCGCCTGGGCGGCGGTCAGGCCGGGGACGACGCGCACGGGGACGCCGGCGAACTCCGGCCGGGCCGCGACCTCGAGCACGGCCGCCGCCATCGCGAAGACGCCGGGGTCGCCGCTGGAGACGACCGCGACCCGCCGTCCCGACCGGGCCAGCTCCAGCGCATGCGCGGCACGGTCGGCCTCGACGCGGTTGTCGCTGGGGTACCGGACCTGCCGCGGGTTGGCTTCCACGCGGTCGAGGTAGGGGCCGTAGCCCACGAGGTCGTCGGCGGCCGCCAGCGCATCGGCCGCCTCCGGCGTGGTCCAGCTCCGCGAGCCGGGGCCCAGGCCCACGACGACGACCTCACCGTGCGCGGCCGGTGCGGCGGTGGGCACGGCCGGTTCGGGCCCCTGCGCGGTGAGCGGGCTGGGCAGCAGGGCCAGGGAGAAGTACGGCACGCTCGCCGGGTCGACGTCGGCCAGCGGCAGGCAGCGCTGGCGGTCGGTGGTGGCCCGCTCGACGTAGAGGGCGCGGTCGAGGACACCGGCGCGGTCGAACGCCTCGCGCACCTCCGGAAAGGTGCGGCCGAGCTTCATGACGGCGGCGGAGTCGGTGGTCGACAGCCGCTCGGCGAGCTCGTCGGCGCCCAGGGTGCCGGGCAGGACGGTGAGCACCTCGTCGCGCTCCACCAGCGGGCGGCCGACCGCGGCCGCGGCTCCGCTGACGCTCGTCACCCCGGGCACGACCTCGGTCCGGTAGCGGTGCGCCAGCCGCTTGTGCATGTGCATGTAGGAGCCGTAGAAGAGCGGGTCGCCCTCGGCCAGGACGACGACGTCGCGACCGGCGTCGAGGTGGGCGGCCAACCGCGCGGCGGCGGCCTCGTAGAACTCGTCGATGGCGCCCTGGTAGCCGCCGGGGTGGTCGGTCGTCTCGGTGGTGACCGGGTAGACGAGCAGTTCCTCGATCTGCCCCTCGCGCAGGTACGGCTCGGCCACCGCGCGGGCGACCGACCGGCCGTGGCGGGCGGCATGGAAGGCGACGACGTCGGCCGCGCCGATCAACCGGGCGGCCTTGACGGTGACCAGCTCCGGATCGCCCGGGCCCAGCCCCACGCCGTACAGCCGCCCGGTCGTCGTCACGCCCATCACACCCGCTTCGCTCATTGCACCTGGTTCGCTCCCGCGGGGCGCTCCGCTCCTCGCTCGTTCCTCGCTGCGATGCTCACGCCCCTGTCCGCTCACTCGACGTCGCTCGCGATCGCGTTGACGGCCGCCGCGGTGATGGCGCTGCCACCCCGGCGGCCACGGACCACGAGGAACTCGAGGTCCGACGCGGCGAGGGCGTCCTTGGACTCGGCGGCGCCGATGAAGCCCACGGGGATGCCGAGGACGGCGGCGGGCCGCGGCGCGCCGGCCGCGACCATCTCCAGCAGGTGGAACAGCGCGGTGGGGGCGTTGCCGATGGCGACGACGGCGCCGTCGAGCCGATCGCGCCACAGCTCCAGCGCCGCGGCGGTCCGCGTCGTGCCGAGGCCGGCGGCCAGCGCGGGGGTGCGGGGGTCGTTCAGGGTGCAGACGACGTCGTTGTCCTTGGGCAGCCGACGGCGGGTGATGCCGCTGGCCACCATCTGGGCGTCGCACAGCACAGGTGCGCCGGCGTCCAGCGCCTCGCGTGCCCGCTGCACGACGGCGGTGGACCAGGCCACGTCCTGGACCAGGTCCACCTGCCCGCAGGCGTGGATCATCCTCACGGCCACCCGTGCGACGTCGTCGGGCAGGCCGGACAGGTCGGCCTCGGCGCGGATCGTGGCGAACGACTGCCGGTAGATCTCGGCGCCGTCCTTCTCGTAGTCGTACATCGGCAGCGAGGCTACGTCCCGCCCGGGACCGGCCTCAGCCCGCCCGCGACAGCGCCGGATCCTCGATGCGGGGGAGGACGAGGATCTCGGTGCCGTCGGGCCGGTAGGTGTGCCACCGACCCTGTGCATCTCGTTCGATCCGGAAGCCGGAGTGGACCTTCGTATGGGAAAGGACCACCCTCCCCCCACGACTCGCAAGCTCGCCGCGGGCCCCTGAGGGTGGCCGGGTGGACGTCGCACCAGTACGACGGGGCGTCGCAGCCGGCGAACACGCAGTGCCGGTCGCGGAACTCCACCGCCCGCCGCAGGTGGGGCGGGGTGACCCGGTGGGTCCGGCCGAGGTCCAGCGGCTGACCTTCGGGGCCGACGACGACGCGGGTGACGTTGCCGTCGCAGGCCAGCCAGCGCGCGCGGGCAGCGGAGATGGTCGCGCCGAAGCCGGTGGAGGCGGCCGCCGGCCCGGTACCGGAGGCGACGAGATCGGCCAGCGGGATGGTGACGACCACGTGCGGCTTCACCGTGCGCAGGACCGGCAGTGAGCCGGCCGCCAGCGCATTGTCGGCCAGTTGCACGAGGGCGTCGGCGGACCGCTGGGCCCGCGTCCGGGTGTCACCGGCCGGGCGCACGGCCTGCACGACCGACTCCAGCGCGGTCAGGACCTTCTCCCCGCCGACGGCGTCGAGGTCGAACCGGCCGCTCACCGAGCCGTCGTCGTGCCGGGTGACCACGAGACTGCGTTCCTCGGTCGGGTCCGGTTCGGGGCCGTCGGGGTCCAGCCGGGCCAGGTAGTGACCGACCACCTGCCGCAGCTCGGCGTAGGAACAGGTCGCGGCCACCTCGGCCAGCGCCTCGTCCACACCGGACAGGTCGACGCCCTGGGCGGTGGCGGCGGTGAGGTGCTTCGGTGCGACCACCGGTGCGATCAGCGCCACGGCCTCGGCCGAGACGTCCCCGGCGGAGGCTGCCGCCGTGACGGCCGGCAGCTGCTCCAGCGCCCGGCCGCTGCGTACCAGCTGCCCGGCCGCCCGGGGCGAGAGCCGCCCGTGGCCGCGCAGCCAGGACTGCATCGACGCCGCGCCGTCGAACTCCGGGGCTCCGGCGACCTCGCACTGCCGGGTGGTGCGCGCGAGCTCGGCCGCCAGCCGGTTCGCGGCGGTCAGCAGCCGAGACTCGCGTTCCAGGAGCGCCGGGCCGAACAACCCGTCCAACCGTTCCACGGTGAGCGCGTCCAGTGCTGCTGACAACTGGTCCACGACACCTCCCAGGCGGCTCGATCAGGTGTTCGAAGTCTACCGCTGGTGGGGCGACAGCGCGAGAGAAATCGCTGGTCAGAACGCTGTCCACAGATTTGTGCGTGCCCTTGACAGGCGGTGGGTCACGCTTCGGGATGGGTCACGCGGTAGCCGTCTGCGGTGGCCACGACGTCGACGACGGCACCCACCGGCCGCCCGCAGCGGCGCTCGCAGCCGGCCCAGTGCTGCCGCGCTCCGCCGGCGGGCAGGGAGCCTGCCGCGACGGCACCCGAGACGTCGGCCCGCACGTCGGCCAGCGACTTGGCGCACCCCGGACGCCCCGCGCACGCGGTGACGTGCAGCCAGGCGCTGCCGCGGTCGAGCACCAGCCCGGCAGCCTCGAGCGCAGGAGCGGCCGCGGCGTCGGCCAGATCGGGGAGGACGGCACTGCGCCACGGCGTCAGCTGCAGGTCGGTGCCGGCGACACCGGCCAGCAGGTCGGCCTGTGCGGCGGTGAGCCGGCCGAGCGGAACCACCGCGACCAGCGCCGTCCGGCCGTCGTCCTGGCGGACCGGCCCCGCCGGGCCGGACGGCGGGGGACCGGGCACGGGCACCGGCTGCACCGGGGAGCCGCCCAGGGTGGCCGCGATCCGCGCCGGTCCGTCGGCCAGTTCGCCCAGCCGCCAGGCGGTGCCGCCCTGCGCGGCACGCTCGGTGAGGAACGCCCGGGTGGCGGCCAGCGCCAGAGCGACGGCGTCCGCCGGCGCGGAGCGCAGTCCGGTGTCGGTGCCGGCGAGCAGGAGTGCCACGGTGCCGGCGTCCAGCGCCAGCAGCGCCACGTCGGCCCCCGCGCCGGCGACGTCCCCGCGGCCGTCGTCGAAGGCGGCCAGGAAGCGTCCGGGCAGCTCCGCCAGCGCCGGATCCGCGCAGAGGGCCGCGTCGAACGCCGGCACCCAGGGCCGCACGTCGACCAGCCCGCCGGACCGGCCGCTGAGCACGCTGGCGAGCACGTTGCGCGCGGTCTCGTGGGTTGCGCTGGGCAGCAGCCCCGCCGCCGCCAGCCGGTCACCGAGCTCCGGCTCGACCCCGGGTCGAAGACCCCGCAGCTGCACGTTGCCCCGGCTGGTGAGCTCCAGTGCGCCGTCGCCCAGGTCGCGGGCCGAGGTGGCGAGGACCCGGAGCTGCTCCGAGGTCAGCGCGCCACCCGGCACCCGCACCCGGGCCAGCCCGCCGTCGGCCGCGCCGTGGGTCTGCAGCGCACCCGGGCAGGCGTCCGCCCGGGTGCGGGCCGGCGCCGGAACGGTCATGGCGGGCAAGCCTACGACGTGAGGGAGCGTCCGCCGGCGGCCTCGTCGAACGACATCCACACCCGGCGGCGGTCCTGCCGGCGGGTGTGCTCGGCCATGGCCGCCACCCGGCGGCGCTGGTCGGCGGTGGCCACGTGCTGCACGACCGCGACCTCGGCCTCGCGCATCGCCCGCTCCGCCGCGAACTCCTCCGGCGTCGACGGGAACTCGGCGGCGGGGTCGTCGTCCGCCTCCGCGGCCGTCCTCCGGGCGTAGGGGCTGTCGGGCGGCAGGTTGCCGCTGATCCGGCCGTAGGCGCCCAGGACGAGCAGCACCAGGCCCGCCACGACGGAGAACACCACGTTGGGGAAGCGGAACGCCAGGATGTTGTAGTCGGTCCGGAGCACGGCGAGGTTGGCCAGGGCGGAGACCAGGAACAGCACCCCGACGACGATCATGACCGTCGAGGCGATGCGCGGCCCGCGCAGCGCCGCGACGACGAGCACGGCGGCGGTGACGACCGAGATGGTCGACAGCAGCCCGTTCGAGGACAGGCCGAGGATGCGCTCGCCCTCGGTCGAGAAGAAGTCGAGCCCGTCGACGAAGCCGAGGATGCCGAAGACGGCGATCACGGCGGCGACGGCCAGGGCGCCGAGGCGGTGCACGGCTCCGACGCGGTTCCCCCCCGAGCCGCGGTCGGCGCCGTCCGGGTCGGGAGCCGGGGGCGCGACCTCCGGAGGCGTCGTCGTGGTGGATGGGCGGCGGCGGAGGTGCGGACGCAGAACCATGGGAACTCCCTGGGGCGAGCCGGTCGATACCACTGCTTCC
>Ga0196960_10000692_pt1 | contig 10623 bp, 5 predicted proteins | sample S3v_5metaG_FD_183187 | JGI IMG/M metagenome (GOLD analysis project Ga0196960, IMG submission 183187) | Soil microbial communities from Anza Borrego desert, Southern California, United States - S3+v_5 | ecosystem: Environmental > Terrestrial > Soil > Desert | place: USA: California | collected... | reverse complement strand
GTGACCTATTATTACTATCCCGGCGCCGGCGATGTGAATTCGGACTTCTTCGAGCCCTACGTTTCCGTCTCCCACGTCGTCGGCCCCGTGACCGCCAAGGCGACCGCGAACTACGCGCCGAGCCAGGCGGCGCTGACCGTCGGCGACGGCGACGAGGACAATCTCTACCTCGCCGGCGATCTCACCCTTGCGGTTCCCAATACGCCGGTCAGCCTCACCGCCCATGTCGGCCACAGCTGGGGCCCGAGCTACATCACGCTTGGCGAGGAATATACCGACTGGAGCCTCGCCGCCTCGGTGACTCACAACAATCTCACCGCCAGCATCGCTTATGTCGACACCGATTCCGAATTCATCACGCCGAGCGGCCGCGATGCAGCGGGCTCCGGTGTGGTCGCGTCGGTCGGCGTCTCGTTCTAACCAGGGGGGAACATTGTGAAACTGGTGATCGCAATCATCAAGCCGTTCAAGCTGGACGAGGTGCGCGATGCCCTCTCCAGCGTCGGCGTCCAGGGTCTGACCGTGTCCGAAGTGCAAGGCTACGGACGCCAGAAGGGCCATACCGAAATCTATCGCGGTGCCGAATATGTCACCAACATGGTTCCGAAGATCCGGCTGGAGATCGTCGTTGCGGATAATCTCGCGGCCAGCGTCGTCGAGACCATCCAGCACACCGCACAGACCGGCTCGATCGGCGACGGCAAGCTGTTCGTGATCGATGTCGAGCAGGCGGTGCGCATCCGCACCGGCGAAACCGGCGACGAAGCGCTTTGACGAGAGGGGATAAGATGAAACTCGTTCACAAGATGACGGGAGGCGTCGCGCTCGCCGCGACCAGCGCCTTCCTCGCACTGCCTGCCTGGGCGCAGGATGCGGCGCTGCAGGCGCCCGAAGCCGCCCCGACGGGCCCGTCGGTCGACAAGGGCGACACCGCCTGGATGATGACCTCCACCCTGCTCGTTTTGCTCATGATCCTGCCCGGCCTCGCCCTCTTCTACGGCGGCCTGACCCGGTCCAAGAACATGCTCTCGACCATGACCCAGATTGGCGCCGCGGCGGCGCTGGCGATGCTGATCTGGGTCGGTTGGGGCTATACGATGGCGTTCGGCGGCAGCAGCAACGCGATCATCTCCGACTTCGACAAGCTGTTCCTCGCCGGCGTCACCTCGGCCTCCACGGCGGCGACCTTCAGCGACGGCGTGGCGATCCCTGAATATGTCTTCGTCTGCTTCCAGATGACCTTCGCGGCGATCACCGTCGCCCTGGTGCTGGGCGCGGTCGTAGAGCGGATGAAGTTCGCCGCCGTCATGGTGTTCGCCGCGATCTGGCTCACCATCGTCTATTTCCCGATCGCTCACATGGTCTGGTATGACGGCGGCGACGCCGGGGTCAGCGGATACTTCTTCGCGATGGGCGCGCTCGATTTTGCCGGCGGCACCGTGGTCCACATCAATGCCGGCGTGTCGGCTTTGGTCGCGGCCCTGATCCTCGGCAAGCGGCTGGGCTATCCGAAGGAGCCGATGGCGCCGCACTCGATGACGCTCACCTTCGTCGGCACGGCCTTGCTCTGGGTGGGCTGGTTCGGCTTCAACGCCGGCTCGGCGCTCGAAGCCAATGGCTCGGCGGCGCTGGCGATGATCAACACCTTCGTCGCCACCGCGGCGGCGGGCCTCGCCTGGATGCTCGCGGAGAAGCTCGCCAAGCACAAGCCGTCGGCCTTGGGCTTCTGTTCGGGCATCGTCACCGGCCTGGTCGCCGTCACGCCGGCCGCCGGCAACAGCGGCCCGCTCGGCGCGATCGTCCTCGGCGCCGTCGCCTCCTTCATCTGCTTCTTCGCGGTCACCGTGCTGAAGCCGAAGATGGGCTATGACGACTCCCTCGACGCCTTCGGCATCCACGGCATCGGCGGCATCATCGGCGCGATCGGCACCGGCATCGTCTATTCGCCGGCGCTCGGCGGACCGGGTGGCGCCGACTGGTCGATGTCGAGCCAGCTCGTCACCCAGGTCTTCGCGGTGGTCACCACCATCGTCTGGGCGACGATCGGCACGGCGATCGCCATCTACGCGGCCAAGGCACTCACCGGTCTGCGGGTCAGCGCGGACGTGGAGCGCCAGGGCCTCGACCTCGGCGAACATGGCGAGCGGGCGTATAATCTGTAACCGCTCACCTGATCGACGACGCGGACGGGCCGGTGCGAAAGCGCCGGCCCGTTTGCTGTTGGGCATAGGCAGGGGCGCATTCACCCGCTAGGGACCCGTAACGAAATGGGATCCCAAACACGCGCCTGCACCACGCCACGCGTTTGCGGGGAACCTCCCAAACCCGTTCGGGCTGAGCCTGTCGAAGCCCTGTCCTTTCTTCTTCTTCCATCAAAGGAAAAAAGAAGGACAACTCTTCGACAAGCTAAGGGCGACCGGAGTGGGTGGTGATGCCGAGTGCAAGAGATGAAGCGGAGACAGAAGAAGTGAACCCACGCCCCGCCCCTGCTGTCGGGCAGAACCCCGACGTCCGCTTCCTCGGCCGCCTGCTCGGCGACGTCATCCGGGCCTATGGCGGCGAGGCCCTGTTCCGGCGGATCGAATATATCCGCTCCACCTCCGTCGACCGCCACCGCGGCGTGATCGCACCCGATGCGGAGGTGGACCAGGGGCTTGGCGCGCTGAGCCCGGACGAGACGCTCGCCTTCGTGCGCGGATTCATGCTGTTTTCGATGCTCGCCAACCTCGCCGAGGACCGGCAGGGCATTGCCGCCGAGCCGGGCGCGACCATGGCGGATGCGGTGAAGGCGCTTGGCGCGCAGGGCGTGTCCGACGAAGCGGTCGCCGCCGTGCTCGACCGCGCCCTGCTGATGCCGGTGCTGACCGCCCACCCCACCGAGGTGCGGCGCAAGTCGATGATCGATCACAAGAACCGCATCGCCGAGCTGATGCTGCTGCGCGACACGGGGCGCGAGGACACGCCCGACGGCGAGCTGATCGACGAGGCGATCATGCGCCAGATCGCCCTCCTCTGGCAGACCCGCCCGCTCCGCCGCGAGCGCCTCTACGTCGCCGACGAGGTGGAGATCGCCCTCGCCTATTTGCGCGAAGTGTTCCTGCCCGTCCTGCCGATGCTCTACGCGCGCTGGGAGCGGGCGCTCGGCACCCGCCCCGCCTCGTTTCTGAGGCCCGGAAGCTGGATCGGCGGCGACCGCGACGGCAATCCCAACGTCAATGCGGACTCGCTGCGTCTGGCCCTTTCGCGCTCCGCCGAGGCGGTGCTGACCTACTATATGGACCAGTGCCACGCGCTCGGCGCCGAACTGTCCATCTCCAGCGGCCTGTCCGGAGTCTCGCCGGAGGTTCAGGCGCTCGCCGAACGCTCCGGCGACGACAGTCCGGCCCGCTCCGACGAGCCGTACCGCCGGGCGCTGAGCGGCATCTACGCCCGGCTCGCCGCCACCTATCGGGCGCTGACCGGCCGCGAGCCGCCGCGCCCGTCGCGCCTCAAGGCCGAGCCTTACCCGACGCCGGAGAGCCTGCGCGAGGAGTTGCAGGCGGTCTCCGACTCGATCGGCGAGAGCGGCAGCGGGCTGCTCAAGGGCGACGGCCCCCTCTCCCGCCTGATCCGCGCGGTGGAGACGTTCGGCTTCCACCTCGCCACCCTCGACCTGCGCCAGAATGCCGACGTGCACGAGCGGGTCGTGGCCGAGCTGCTGCGGGTGGCAGGCGTCGAGGAGGATTATCTGGCGCTCAGCGAATCCGGCCGCATCGCCTTGCTGCGCGGCGAGCTGGCCGGAGGCCGCCTCCTCTCCATCCCCTATGCCGATTATTCGGAGGAGACGCAGTCGGAGCTCGCCATCGCCCGCGCGGCGGCCGAGGCGCACCGGCTTTACGGCCCCGCCTCGATCCAGACCTATATCATCTCCAAGGCGGAGAGCGTGTCGGACTTGCTGGAGGTCAACATCCTCTTGAAGGAAGCCGGCCTGTGGCGCGCCGGCGATCCGCCCTTGGCCGCGATCATGGCGGTGCCCCTGTTCGAGACGATCGGCGATCTCGAGAACGCGCCGGACGTGATGGGCGAATGGTTCGGCCTGCCAGAGATCGCCGCCACCACCGCGGCGCGCGGGCATCAGGAAGTGATGATCGGCTATTCCGATTCCAACAAGGATGGCGGCTACCTCACCTCCGTCTGGAGCCTGCAGAAAGCGAGCCGCGCCCTCTCGTCCGTGTTCGCGAAAGCGGGCACCGGCATGCAGCTCTTCCACGGCCGCGGTGGCGCAGTGGGGCGCGGCGGCGGGTCGAGCTTCGCCGCCATCCGCGCCCAGCCCGGCGAGACGGTGCAGGGCCGCATCCGCATCACCGAACAGGGCGAAGTGATCGCCGCCAAGTTCGGCACCACCGACATCGCGGCGGTGAACCTCGAAGCCATGGCGGCGGCGACATTGCTGGCGACGCTGGAGAAGTCGTCGCTCGCCGAGGCGGAGCGGGAGCGTTTCGTCGGCGCGATGGACCGCCTCTCCGGCACCGCTTTCGCGGCGTACCGCGACCTCGTGTACGGCGACGACCGCTTCCGCACCTTCTTCCGCCAGATGACTCCGGTGGCGGAAATCGCGACGCTGAAGATCGGCAGCCGTCCCGCCAGCCGCACCAAGTCCGACCGCATTGAGGACCTTCGCGCCATCCCCTGGGTCTTCTCCTGGGCCCAGGCGCGGGTGATGCTGCCGGGCTGGTTCGGGGTCGGGCATGCCTTGTCCGAGTTCGAGGATATCGGGCTGCTGCGGCAGATGCGCGATGAGTGGCCGTTCTTCCGCACCACGCTCGACAATATGGCGATGGTGCTGGCCAAGTCCGACATGGGCATCGCTGCGCATTATGCGGAGCTGGTCGAGGATGAAGGCGCGCGGCGGGAGCTGTTCGGGCGGATCAGAGATGGGTGGCAGAAGACGCATGATTGCCTGCTGGCGATCACCGGGGAGAGCCGGCTGCTGGAGGACAATCCGGCGCTCGAAAACTCGATCCGGCTGAGGTTGCCGTACATCGAGCCGCTCAACCTGCTGCAGGTGGAGCTCCTAAAGCGCTATCGCGCAGGCGAGGATGACGAGCGGATCCGCGAGGGGATTCAGCTCTCGATCAACGCCATCGCGACGGCGTTGAGGAATAGCGGATGACGTCGAGTGGGAGGGCGAAACATGGCCCCTCTCCCTTGATGGGAGAGGGTTGCGCAGCCTTAGCGCGCCTCTTCCGGCGCGCTTAGGCGGAGCTGGGAGAGGGTGAGCGCTGCGTCCTTACGCAGCGCGTCGAAGAAGGGGGCGTCGAGCCCCCTTCTTCGACACCCCTCTCCCCAACCCCTCTCCCACAAGGGGAGAGGGGCTAAGGCCCTCAAGCGGCCTGCGCTTCGAGATACCCCACGCGCATCACGAAATCGCCGAAATGCTCACCGGCCGTCCGCTCCATCGCGTACCGCCCGAGCATCTCGCCGAGGATCTCCAAGATCGCCGCCTCACCGATATTCTCGCGGTAGAGCGTGTTCAGCCGCTCCCCGTGAAACCCGCCGCCGACGTAGAGATTGTACTTGCCCGGCGCGCGCCCGGTAAACGCCACCTCCGCCACATACGGCCGCGCGCACCCATTAGGGCAGCCGGTCATCCGGATCGTGATCGGCTCGTCCGTCAGCCCGTTGGCCGCCAATATGTCCTCGATCTTGGTGATCAGCTCCGGCTGGTAACGCTCCGCCTCCGCCATCGCGAGTGGACAGGTCGGCATCGCTACGCAGGCCATCGAGTTCAGCCGCATGGCGCTGGTCGCATCCTCGGCGCCGATCCTGTGCTCCGCGAGCACCGCGTCGATCGCCGCCCGGTCCTCGGGCTCCACATCCGCGATGATGATGTTCTGGTTCGGCGTCAGGCGGATATTGCCCTTGTGGACCCTCGCCACCGCGCGCAGGCCCTCGAAGATCGGCTTGCTCGGCCGATCGATGATGCGCCCGTTCTCGATGAAGAGCGTGTAGTTCCAGCGGCCATTGTCCGTCTGCTGCCAGCCGTAAATGTCGCCGTTCGACGTCATCTCGAACGCCCGCACCGGCTCGAACGCGAAGCCCATGCGGCGCTCCACCTCGGCCTTCACCCAATCGACGCCCTTGTCATCGACCGTGTATTTGAACCGCGCGCGCATCCGCTCCTTGCGGTTGCCGAAGTCGCGCTGCACCGACAGGATCGCGTCGGACGCGACCAGGAGCTTGTCCTTCGGGATATAGCCGATCACGTCGCCCAGCCGCGCATAGGTGCGTGGCTCATTGTCCGTCCGGCCCATGCCGCCGCCGATGGTGACGTTGAAGCCTTCCAGCCCCTCCGGCCCGACGATGGCGATGAAGCCCATGTCCTGGGTGTAGACGTCGATGTCGTTCGACGGCGGAATAACGAAGCCGATCTTGAACTTACGCGGCAGATAGGTCTTGCCGTAGAAGGGCTCCTCATTTTCCGAGGTCGCGACCTTCTCCTGCCCGTACCAGATTTCGTGATAGGCGCGGGTCTTCGGGATGACGTGGTCGCTGAGCTGCTTGGAGAGCTGTGCCACCTCGGCATGCACCGCCGAGTCCTGCGGGTTCGCCGTCGCCATCACCGTGCGGGCATCGTCGCCGCAGGCCGCGATCGTGTCGAGCAGCACCTCGTGCAGGCCCTGGATCGTGGGTTTGAGATCCTCCTTCACCACCCAGTGGAACTGGAAGGTCTGGCGCGTGGTCAGGCGGATCTGGTCGCCGCCATGGGCGCGGGCGAGCTCGTCCATCTTGAGCCACTGCTCGGTGGTGCAGACGCCGCCGGGGAGGCGCACGCGAACCATGAAGGTGTAGGCCGGCTCCAGCTTCTGCCGGCGCCTTTCGTCGCGAATGTCGCGGTCATCCTGCTGATAAATCCCGTGGAATTTCATCAGCTTGTTCTCTTCGAATTTCACCCCGCCGCTGATCCGGTCGAGCAGGCCCTCGTCGATGGAGCCGCGGAGATAGTCGCTGTTATACTTCAGCGTCTCGTCCGGCCCGAGATTTTCGAGCGGCTGGGAAAGGTCGGTGCTGCGGTCGACGGTGTCGGTCATGCGAAATTCCAGAAGCAATTGCAGGCAACCGTTCGGGCTGAGCTTGTCGAAGCCCTGCCCTTCTTCCGGCGCCCAAAGAAGGACAGCGCTTCGACAGGCTCAGCGCGAACGGAGTGGGGAGGTGTGCGCACCTTAGTAAACGTCCCGCTGGTAGCGGTGGTCGGAGGCGAGGCCCTGGACGTAGGCTTGGGCGGTGTCGCGATCGACGCGGCCCTGCTCGGAGACGATCTGGATCAAAGTCTGGTGGACGTCCTTGGCCATGCTCTTCTCATCGCCGCACACGTAAATGTGGGCACCCTCCTCGATCCAGGCATAGAGCTCGGCGGCGCGCTCCAGCATGCGGTGCTGGACGTAGGTCTTGGGCTGGCCGCGGTCGCGGGAGAAGGCGACGTCCATGCGGGTCAGCACGCCGTCCTTCAGCCATTGCTGCCACTCGGCCTGGTACAGGAAGTCGGAGCGGAAATTGCGCTCGCCGAAGAACAGCCAGGACTTGCCGCCGCCGCCATTCACTTCCCGCTCCTGGCAGAAGCCGCGATAGGGCGCGACGCCGGTGCCGGCGCCGATCATGATCACCGGCGCGTCGTTCTTGGGCAATGCGAAATGCGGATTGTGCTGGATGTAGACGGGGATGGTGTCGCCCACCTCCATCCGGTCGGCAAGCTGGCTTGAGGCGACGCCGGCGCGCGGCTCGCCGTGCAGTTCGTAGCGGACGGGCGCGACGGTGAGGTGCGCTTCGTCCGGCACGGCGGCAAGGCTCGAGGCGATCGAATAGAGGCGCGGCTGCAGCGGGCGCAGGCCCGCCAGGAACGCGTCCGCATCGAAGCCGCCGAGCGGGAACTTGCGGACGATGTCCACCACATGATGGTTGTGGAGGAACAGCATCCTGTCGGCCCTATACTCTTCGGTGCGAAGCTGCTCGAGCTCGGACGCGCCGGTCAGCGCCGCCCACTGATCGATGAAGCGCGGGCTGGCGACGGTGATCTCGTAGCGGCTGCGCAGCGCCTCGGAGAGCGGCAGCGTCTCGTTCTTGATGGTCACCGGCACGTCGGCGGAGAGACCCGTGGCGGCCAGCAACTGCTCGACGACCGCCGGATCGTTCGAGGCCGCGATGCCGAGCGCGTCGCCGGGCTCATAGTGGAGGCCGGAGCCAGCCAGGTCGATCTCGACGTGGCGCGTCTCCTTGGAGGAATAGCGGCCGACAATAGCGATGTTCTCGATCACCGGGGCGTTGAACGGGTTCTTCTTGTCATAGGCGGACGCCGCCGGAGCCGCCGCCGCCGCGAAGGGCAGAGCCGGCGTGGTCGGCGCCGCCTTGGCGACGTCGGCGGCGAGGAGGTCGACCACGGCCTGGCTCCAGGCGGCGGCGGGATCCTCATAATCGATGTCGCAATCGACCCGGTCGCTCAGACGCTTGGCGCCGAGCTCTTCCAGCCGCGCATCGACGCGCTTTCCGGCCTCGCAATATTTCTCGTAGGTGGAGTCCCCGAGCGCCAGCACCGAGTAGCGGACGCCCTCAAGCTTCGGCGCGCGCTTGCCTTCGAGAAATTCGAAGAAGCCGACCGACGGCTGGGGCGGATCGCCCTCGCCATAGGTGCTGACGATGAACAGCAGGTCCTGCTCGTCCTTCAGGTTGCGGGTCTTGTAGTCCGCCATGTCGAAGACCTGCGGGCTGAGGCCCTTGGCCGACGCCGCGGCGGCGAGCGCCTTGCCGAGGTCGCGGGCATTGCCGGTCTCGGTGCCGTAGAGGATGGTGAGCGTGCGGCCCTGCGGCGCGGGTGCGGCGAGCGCCTCCCCTGCCCCGCCGCCGGCGCGCATCAGGCCGGCGTCGAGGCCTGCGAAATAGCCGCTGATCCAGCGCGCCTGCGCCGGGGTCAGCGAGCGGGCGAGGGCCTCGACATGCTGCCACTGGTCGACGCTGAGCGCCCCTTCGGCAAAGAATGGCTGTGCGGTCATCGTGTCGGGTTCCGGAAGAAGAGAGTGTGAGTGGCGGCTACTGCGGTGGAGCGGCGAATCAGATCACCCATTGATCCGACCCTTCCTCGTCGCTTCCGTCGATGGTGCGGCCGGGATGCGCATCCTCGGGCGCGGCATCCAGGTCGATCAGGACATGGACTCCCGCCTCGCTCATCAGCTTCGCCACTTCGCGGGCGATCCGCAACGTGTCGGCGGCGCCGGCCGGCGCGAAGGCGGCGATCTTCTTTTCATCGAGGATTGCGGTCGGGCGGCCAAGCGCGCGGAAGCGCTCCGCGGCCCGCTCGGCCGTGTCGGCGCGGGAGGCGGCCGAGGGGCCCGCGACCCAGACGATGTCGCCGTCCGCATCAAGGCCGATCGCCTGGACCGGACCGCCGGGGAAGCCGTTGACGAGGCCCGCGGCAACCGTGGCATGCGTCACCTTGTCGATCAGGATGAAGCCGCCGAGGTTGCGGTTCTCGGCATAGCGCACGGCCGGGATGCGGCGGTCGAGGTCGATCTCGACCTGGCCGATGTCGTTGAGGCTCAAGGTGATGCCGCGGCGCTGCTCCATCGTGTTGACGTCGACGATGGGGCCCATGCCGCTGACATTGGCGGACAGGGTCTGGGTGCCGAGCTTGAGCCAGTAGGAGCGGTGCGGGACCATCGACTCGTCCGACATCCAGACCAGGGTCGCGTCGATGCGGCTGACCGCCTCGGGCGGCGCTTCGGCGGTGGCGATGATGTCGCCGCGCGAGCAATCCACTTCGTCGGCGAAGGTGAGCGTCACCGACTGGCCGGCAATCGCCTCCTCAAGGTCGCCGTTGAAGGTGACGATGCGGGTGATGGTCGAGCGGCGGCCGGTGGGCAGCACCTCGATCGCATCGCCGACGCGGACGCGGCCGCTGGCGATCTGCCCGGCATAGCCGCGGAAGTTCTGGTTGGGCCGGTTCACCCACTGCACGGCCATGCGGAACGGCTCTTCCGCATAGGCACGCTGGGCGACTTCCACCGTTTCGAGATGCTCGACCAAAGTCGGGCCCTGATACCAGGGCATCGAGTCCGAGCGGGTGATGACATTCTCGCCGGTCAGGCCCGAGAGCGGAATGGCGGTGAAGTCCTCGATCCCGACCTCGCGGGCGAAGGCGGCGTAATCGGCGCTGATCCGGTCAAACACCTTCTGGTCGTTGCCGACCAGGTCCATCTTGTTGATGGCGAGGACGACGTTGCGGATGCCGAGCAGGTGGACGAGATAGGAATGGCGCCGCGTCTGGGTCAGCACGCCCTTGCGCGCATCGATCAGGATCACGGCGAGGTCGGCTGTCGACGCGCCGGTGACCATGTTGCGCGTGTACTGCTCGTGGCCGGGCGTGTCGGCGACGATGAACTTGCGCTTGTCGGTAGTGAAGAAGCGGTAGGCGACGTCGATCGTGATCCCCTGCTCGCGCTCGGCGGCGAGACCGTCGACGAGGAGGGCGAGATCGAGCGCTTCGCCCTGCGTGCCGGACTTCTTGCTGTCGCTGTGCAGCGCGGCGAGCTGATCCTCGAAGAGGAGCTTGGAGTCATAGAGGAGCCGTCCGATCAGGGTCGACTTGCCGTCGTC
>Ga0196960_10000691_pt1 | contig 10623 bp, 11 predicted proteins | sample S3v_5metaG_FD_183187 | JGI IMG/M metagenome (GOLD analysis project Ga0196960, IMG submission 183187) | Soil microbial communities from Anza Borrego desert, Southern California, United States - S3+v_5 | ecosystem: Environmental > Terrestrial > Soil > Desert | place: USA: California | collected... | reverse complement strand
AGCAGGGCACGTACGCGCTCGCGCAGCGGCCCGGCCGCGCCGTGGCGGGCGGCCAGCCAGCGCAGCTCCTCGACCTCGTGGCGGGGCGGCGCAGGGAGCCGCTCGCCGTCGTCGTGGCGTTGCGCGAGGTCGGCGACGAGGGCGTGGACGGTGCCGATGACGGCGCCCGCGTCCCGCACGTCGGGCTGCGCGTCGGGGACGCGGATCTCCAGCGTGCCGTGGCGCGGGTGGGGGCGGATCTCCCACCACCACTGCATCGGGTCGCCGAGCTTGGCGAGGGCGTCGGCGTGCGCCTCCCACGACGCGATCACGGGCGGCACGCCCTGGCGGGGGAGGAGGCCGCCGATCTGCGGGCGGACGGAGGCCAGGCCCGTGTCGCGGCCGGCGTGCAGCGGCGCGGCGGCGGCGAGCGCGGCGACGAGCGGCAGCTCGCCGCGGATCGCGTTGTGGACGGCGAGCGCGCGATCGGCGCCGCTCACCTTCACGTGGACCTGGAGGGCGAAGACGAGCTGCGCGCGGGCGACCTCGCCGTACTGGTGGGCGATCCGGTCGTACCGCTCGCCGGCGTTGAGGACGCCGAGCGGGTGGGTGAACGGGTGGACGCCGGCGGTCGCGAGCGCGAGGTCGCCGTTGAGGGTGGCGCGGAGGTGCGCGCGGGCCTCGCGGAGGAGCTGCGTGGCCTCGCCGGCGGTGCGCGTCGGCGGGAGGACGATCTCCAGCTGCGCGGCGGGGAGCTCCTTGGTGAAGCGCGCGTCGCCCCGCAGCGCGTCGAGCGCCTCGGCGGCGCGGGGCGCGAGGTCGAAGGTGCGCGGGTCGAGCAGCATGAGCTCCTCCTCGACCCCGATCGTCATCGGTGACGGGGCGTCGAAGAGGGCGCGGAGGTCGTCGGCGGTGAGATCGGGCACGGGTCTGGACACGGACGGTTTCAGATCCGCGTCGCGGGGACATACCCCGCCCGTGCGGCTCGTCACCCTCCCCGGCGTCTTCAAGCCGATCAGCGACTCCCGGTTCCTCGCCGACGTGCTCCGTGAGCAGACGCTCCCGCCGCGCGCGTCGGTTCTCGACCTCTGCACCGGCAGCGGCATCCTCGCCGTCACCGCCGCCATGCGCGGCGCGCGCGAGGTCCACGCCGTCGACGTCTCGCGGCGTGCCGTGATGACGGTGAAGATGAACGCGCGGCTCAACGGCGTGAAGGTCTGCGCCCACCGCGGCGATCTCTTCGCCGCCGTCGGCGAGCAGCGGTTCGACGCGATCGTCTCGAACCCGCCGTACGTGCCGGCCGAGACCGACGAGCTGCCGACGAGCGGGCCTTCACGGGCGTGGGACGCGGGCCGCGACGGACGGGTCGTGCTCGACCGCATCATCGCCGACGCGCCCGCGCACCTGCGCCCCGGCGGGTTCATCCTCCTGACCCACTCCTCCATCCTCGGCACCGAGCGCACGCTCGCCGACCTCGCCGAGGCGGGGATGTCGGCCGAGGTCGTCGCGCGCCGCCGCGGGCCGCTGGGTCCGCTGATGAGCGCGCGCGTGCAGACGCTCGAGGCGCAGGGGCTGCTGGCGCCCGGCCAGAGGCACGAGGACGTGGTGATCATCCGCGGCCGGATGCCGGCGCGCGTGACGCGCGGGTCTGACGCGCGCTCTTACGCCTCGGCTTAGCTCGCCGCCCGGACCGTCTTCGCGTCCGTCCGGGGCGTGGCCTGGGGACGGGTTCGTCGCTGCGGGCGGTGGCGGGGTGGTTGTTCGGACGGGTTCGTCCTGCCGCGGGCGGTTCGTGCGGAACTCATCGCACCCTCACCACGGCCGCCTCGGTCAGGGTGCGATTGGTTTCGCATAGCGGAACTCTCCGCCCCCTCGCCGAGCGCGACACGGTGAGGGGGCGCTGAGTTCCGCTCACCGGAACCGAATGACCCCTCGCATCAACCGGCACGGTGAGGGGTCACTGAGTTCCGGTCGGACCACCCTCCTCGCTGCCCGCCGTGCAGCCACGGCCTCGACCCCAGGCCGAGCGCCGGACGGACGCGCAACGGCCCGAGCGGCGCGGCTCACAGGCGAACCGCGCCGCAGCGAAGCGCAAGGGCTAGGAGCCCGCCTCCGACTTCTCACGCTCGGCGACCTTCGCCGCCAGCTGCTCCGTCACCGACGGGTCGCGCAGCGTCGTGACGTCGCCCAGCTCACGCCCCTCGGCGATGTCCCTCAACAACCGGCGCATGATCTTGCCCGAGCGCGTCTTCGGCAGGTCGTCGGCCCAGATGATCCGGCGCGGCCGGGCGAGCTTGCCGATCTTCTGCGCGACGTGCTCGCGGATGTCGCCGACGAGGTCGTCGTCGCCCGCCCGGTCGCCCTCCAGCGTCACGAAGGCCGCGATCGCCTGGCCGGTGTCCTCGTCGGCCTGGCCGATGACCGCGGCCTCGGCGACGAGCGGGTGCGAGACGATGGCCGACTCGATCTCCGCCGTCGACATGCGATGGCCGGACACGTTGATCACGTCGTCGATCCGGCCGACGATCGAGATGTACCCGTCCTCGTCCACGCGCGCCGCGTCACCGACCACGTACGTCGTCTTCCCGAGCCGCGAGAAGTACGTCTCGACGAACCGGTCCGGCTCCTTGTAGAGCCCGCGCAGCATCGACGGCCACGGCTGCTCGATCACGAGCAGCCCCTGCTCGCCGGGCTTGACGGCGTTGCCCTCCTCGTCGACCACCCGCGCCGCGATGCCCGGCAGCGGCCGCCCGGCCACGCCCGGCTTCGCCGCGTCCAGGCCCGGTAGCGTCGTGATCATCACGCTGCCCGTCTCGGTCTGCCACCACGTGTCGACGACCGGGCACGTCCCGCCGCCGATCACCTCGCGGTACCAGAGCCACGCCTTCGGGTTGATCGGCTCGCCGACCGTCCCGAGCAGCCGCAGCGACGACAGGTCGTGCTTGTTCGGGTGCTCCTCACCCCACTTGATGCACGAGCGGATCGCGGTCGGCGCCGTGTAGAAGAGCGTCACCTTGTACCGCTCGATCAGCTCCCACCAGATGTCCTTGGCGGGGTAGTCCGGCCCGCCCTCCCACATCACCGACGTGCAGCCGTTCGCCAGCGGCCCGTAGACGATGTACGAGTGCCCGGTGATCCAGCCGACGTCGGCCGAGCACCAGTAGACGTCCTCCTCCGGCCGCAGGTCGAAGACGTACTTGTGCGTCCACGACGCGCCGGTGAGGTAGCCGCCGGTGGTGTGGAGGATGCCCTTCGGCTTCGCGGTCGAGCCCGACGTGTAGAGGATGAACAGCGGATCCTCCGCGTCCATCGGCTCCGGCGGGCACTCCGCGTCCGCCGCCTCCAGCGCCTCGTCCCACCACACGTCGTTCTCACCCATCGGCGCGTCCACGCCGGTGTTGCGCACGACGAACGTCTTCTCGACCGGCATGCCGATCTTGTCGCACTCGGCCTTGATCGGCGCGGTCTTGCCCTTGCGCCGCGCCCCGTCGACGGTGATCAGCGCCTTCGCGGACGAGAACTCCATCCGCTCCTTGACCGAGCCCGGCGAGAAGCCGCCGAAGACGAGGTTGTGGATCGCCCCGATCCGTGCGCAGGCGAGCATCGCCACGGCGACCTCGGGGATCATCGGCAGGAAGATCCCGACGACGTCGCCCTTGCCGATCCCGTGCGACTTCAGCGCGTTGGCGAACCGCTGGACGTCGCGGTGCAGGTCGGCGTACGTGACGTCCCGCTCCTCGCCCTCCTCACCGCGCCAGTGGAACGCGACGCGGTCGCCGTTGCCGGCCACCACGTGGCGGTCGACGCAGTTGTACGACACGTTGAGCTTCCCGCCGGCGAACCACTTGTAGTGCGGCGGATCGGAGTCGTCGAGCACCGAGTCCCCGAAGTCCTCGGTCCAGTCCAGCAGCTCGCGCGCCTGCGCGGCCCACCAGGCGACCGGATCCGCCGCCGCGTCGTGCAGCGAGCGGTCCGTCACCAGCGCGCTCTTCGCGAAGCCCTCCGGCGGATCGAACTTCTCGATCTGCTGCAGCTCCTCCAGCGTGGCGCTCAACGTGTCAGCCATGCGCTCCCCTCTCCCCGATCAGTGGGCGACGGCGCGCTCGGCGCCGATGCCCGTCTCCGACCGAACATACAGCTCGTGGAACGAGCGCTCCTGGGCGGGCGAGCTCGAGAGCAACGTTCCCGCAACGCACGCGATGAAGCCCAGCGGGATCGAGATGATCCCCGGGTTCGCCAGCTCGTAGAACCCGAAGAGCCCGCCCTCGCTGTCGGGCCCCGGCCACACGCCCGGGCTGATGATCACGAGGAAGATCGAGCTGAACACGCCGACGAGCACGCCGGTCACCGCGCCGGTGGTGTTGAACCGCCGCCACGTCAGCGCCAGCAGCAGCGCCGGGAAGTTCGCGGACGCCGCTACGGCGAACGCCAACCCGACCATGAACGAGACGTTCAGCCCCTCGCCGCCGACGATGGCGACGACGATCGCGATGGCGCCGATGGAGACTGCCGCGATGCGCGCCGCCCACACCTCCTCGCGCTCGTTCTCCTGGCCGTTGCGGATGACGTTCGACCAGATGTCGTGCGCCACCGCGCCGGACGCGCTCAGCACCAGGCCGGCCACCACGGCGAGGATCGTCGCGAACGCGACCGCCGCGATGATCGCCAGGAACAGGTCGCCGCCGAACGTGCCTTCGCCGCCGCCGAGGAACTGCGCGAGGTTCGGTGCCGCGAGGTTGCCGCCGCTGCCCGCCGCCGTCACGCCGGCCTCGCCGAGCAGCGCGCGGGCGCCGAAGCCGATGAACGTCGTGAGGATGTAGAACGCGCCGATGATGAAGATCGCGTAGACGACCGAGCTGCGCGCCGCCTTCGCGTCCGGCACCGTGAAGAAGCGCATGAGGATGTGCGGGAGGCCGGCCGTGCCGAGCACGAGGGCGAGGCCCAGCGACATCGTGTCGATCGGCGAGTCCAGATACGTCCCCGGCCCGAGCGAGAACGTCGACTCGGCGGTCGTGTTCGCCTCCGCCCGGTTGAACAGCTCGATCGGGTTCCACCCGACGCGGTTCAGCACGAACGCCGACATCACGAGGATGCCGATCATCAGCAGCACGGCCTTGATGATCTGCACCCACGTCGTCGCGAGCATGCCGCCGAAGATGACGTACATGAGCATGAACGTGCCGGTGATCAGCACCGCGAGGCTGAAGTCGATGCCGACGAGCGCCTGGATGAGCACGCCCGCGCCGACCATCTGCGCGATCAGGTAGAACGCGACGACCGCGAGCGTCCCGAGCGCCGCCGCGGTGCGCGCCGGCCGCTGGTTGAGGCGGAACGACAGGACGTCGGCGATCGTGTACTTGCCGGCGTTCCGCATCCGCTCGGCGAGCAGGAACATCACGGTCAGGAACGCGACGAGGAACCCGACGGAGTACAGGAACCCGTCGAAGCCGTAGAGGTAGATGAGGCCGGCGATGCCGAGGAACGACGCGGCCGACAGGTAGTCGCCGGAGATCGCCAGGCCGTTCTGGAAGCCGGTGATCGAGCGGCCGGCGGCCCAGAAGCCGTCGGCGGTCTGGACGCGCTTGGAGGCCCAGTAGGTGATCACGAGCGTCATCGCGAGGACGATCGCGAAGATCCCGAGCGCCTCGACGTTGACGTCGGCGAGCGGCAGAGCGGTCATCGCCGCACCTCCGGGGTGGTGGTCGCCGGCGCGGTCGCCGGATCCTTGGTGAAGCGGCCGCCCGGGTCGGTCGACCCGAACGTGCGCTGGGCGTGCTCGGCGACCTTGTCGGCGAGCGGGTCGAAGACCGTTCGTGCGCGGTGCAGGTACGCGTAGCCGAGGACGCCGACCATCACGAACTGCGAGAGCGCCCAGACGTAGCCGACGGTGAGGCCCTCGTAGACCGAGCGGGCCATGAAGTCCGGCGCGTAGCCGCAGAGGGCCACGAAGATGAGGTACCAGGCGAGGAAGAACACCGTCGCCGGCACGATGAAGCGGCGCTTGGCCGCGACGAGCTCCTGGAACTCGGGCGATCGCTCGATCGCCTCCCAGTCGGGTGCGGGCTCGGGCGCCCCCGCCCGTCCGCCTTTCGGTGCAGCGGTTGCCATGACTGACTCTCCTCCCGGTCGTCACAACTGCAACTACATGGATGCCAGTACCCACGCTGACACCCTCGGATGCGGGGGGAAGAGCGCTTGCGACGAGCGGCGCAGGACGCGCGACGAACGGCAGCCGTCGCGCGGTGGGCGGTGCCGCTTACCGGCGCTTCTTGCGCTTGCGGCGCTGGCCGGCGGACTCGCCGCCGAAGGCGTCGGCGGCGTCGGAGGGCTCCGACGACGCGGACGCGGAGGTGGCGGCGGGGGCGGACGGCTCGCCGCCGCGGGCCCGCTCACGTGCCTCGCGCAGCTCCTGCTGCGACGGCCACGGCTCCGCCCGGCCGGTCACCCACGCGGGCGCCAGGCCGCCGCGCAGCTTGCCCGCGAGGAGGAGCGCGATGCCGAGCAGCCACCACATGCGGATGAGCTGCGGCTGATCCAGCGCCGCCAGGAGCGGGAAGGCAAGGACGCCGACGATGATCCCCAGCACGCCCAGGAACCGCGTGAGCAGCCCGGCGCGCATGGCGTTCAGCGCGATCAGGACGAGCGCGGTCGAGAGCGCGAACTGCCCCAGCAGCTCGAAGATCTGGCCGGCCGCGATGAAGCTGTTCTGGAAGACGTCGCGCGCCGCCTCGGCCGACCGGTCGGTCTGGTCGGAGAACCCGGATGCGCCGAACCACGAGGTCAGCCGCTGGACGAGGTGGCCGATCGGGAGCGCGACGAGCGCGACCACCGACGCGATCAGCGGCGTGCGGCTGATCGGCATCCGCGCGGCGACCGCCCGGTACAGGTAGATCAGCACCAGCGCCGTCGCGGCCGCGCCGAGCGCGGTCAGGAGGGCGGCCGCGCTGAGGCCGAGGACGTTGTCGCCGTAGTAGTCGACCTGGCGGACGAAGAGGCTCGGCTCGTTCGGCGTCTGGCCGTTGAGCCGCGACTCCATCGCCTCGGGGAGGCTGATGAAGCCGTCGCCCTCGTCGGGGCCGCCGCCGAAGATGACGGAGCTGAGGACCGCGCCGGCGAACCCGGCGACGCCGCCGACGACCGCGGCGCCGATCGCGCGCGGGCGCTGCTGCGCCTCGTAGGCCAGCGTCTCCTCGACGGGCGGGAGCGCGGGGGCGATCTTGTCCGCGCTCACGGGCGCGCCGGCTCGCTCGGGACGAGGGCGGTGCGCGGAGGCACCCAGTCGAGGTCCTCGCGCTCGACCGCCCGCGAGAGCCGGTCGCCGGCCGCGAGGTACAGGTCGAGGATGGGAGCGGCAAGCCGCAGTCCGGTCTCGATGCGCTGGCGCCAGACGCGCTGGCTGGGGGTGAGCGTGGCCACGACGGCCCGCAGTCTAGGAGACTCCGCCCTACGGCAGGCCGCAGGGCCCGGGCTGATAGGACTCACGCATGATCGCGGTCTACGGGGCGACGGGCTACACGGGCAAGCTGGTGGCGCGCGAGCTGCGCCGCAGGGGGCTCTCGGCGGTGCTGTCGGGACGCAACCGGTCCAAGCTCAAGGCCGTGGTGGCGGACGTCGGCGCCGCGTGGGAGATCCGGCCTGCCGCGGTCGACGACCCGCGCGCGCTGCGCGCCGCGTTCGCCGGCGCGGACGTGGTGATCAACTGCGCCGGGCCGTTCACCTTCTACGGCGCGCCGGTGATCGAGGCGGCGCTCGACGCGGGCGCCCATTACGTCGACACCACCGGCGAGCAGCCGTACATGCAGAAGGTCTTCCAGCACCTCGACGGGCGCGCGAAGAACGCCGGCAAGGCGGTCGTCCCGGCGGTCGGCTTCGACTACCTCCCCGGCGACCTGATCTGCGCGCTCACCGCCGCGGGGCACGAGCCGCTGCGCGAGCTCGTCGTGGGCTACGCCCTCACGGGCTTCGGCGCGACGCGCGGCACGATGCACTCCGCGCTGGAGATGATGAAGGGCGGCGACGAGGAGTACGCCGGCGGGCGCTGGCGGACCGCGGGCCGCGCGCCGCTGCGCGAGAGCTTCGACTTCGGCGGCGCGACCGGCCGCCAGCCCGTCGCCCGCTACCCCGGCGGCGAGGTCGTCACCGTGCCGCGCCACGTCCGCACCCAGGCGGTGCGTGAGCGGATCGTCGCGCGCGCCTTCGCGCCGCACCCCGCGCTCGCCCCGCTCGTCCCCGCGCTGGCGACCGCCCTCCAGCCGCTGCTGCGCACCCCGCTGCGCGGCGCGCTGTCGACGCTGATCGACAAGCTCCCCGAGGGGCCGACCGAGGAAACGCGCGAGCGCGCGCGCTGGACGGTCGTCGCCGAGGCGCACGGGGAGGACGGCCGCGTCGGCCGCGGCACCGTCGAGGGCAGCGACGTCTACGGGATCACGGCGGTGATGGCGGTCGAGATCGCGCGGCGGATGGCCGCCCCGGGCTACGACCGCGCCGGCGCGCTCGCGCCGGCGCAGGCCGTCGACCCCGCCGACTTCCTCGGCTTCCTGGGCGAGCACGGCGTGAGCTACCGCGTCGACGGGCCCACGCGCGCCGGCGAGCGCGCCCGCACCTGACGCGCGCGGCGTCCGGCTACAGGTCCACGTCGCCGCGCCGGATCGCGAGCGTGATGGCGTGCGCCCGCGTCCGCGCACCGAGCTTGCGCATCGCGTTGTTGACGTGCGTGCGCACCGTCGCGGGGGAGAGCACGAGCGCCTCGGCGATCTCCGGCCCGTCCGCGCCGTGGGCGACCATCCGCATCACCTCGCGTTCGCGCGCCGAGAGCGAGCCGGAGGCGACGACGAGCTCCCCCGCCGACGCGCTGCCGCGCACGGGCACGCAGATGCCCATGTGCCGGTGCGGCCCGACGTGCGCGACCGCGCTGACGTCCACCTGCAGCCGGCGCCCGCCGGGGAGGTGGAGCTCGCACACCGACGTGAGCGTCCCCGCGCTGAGGAACCGGCGCCACGTGTCGTCCAGCGTGTCGCGCTGGTCGGGCGCCGCGAGGTCGTCGACGCGCAGCGTCAGCAGCTCGCGCCGCCCCACGCGCAGCATCGCGACCGCCGCCTGGTTGGCGTCGACGCACCGGCGCTCGTCGTCGGCGACGACCATGGGGCGCGGTGAGCGCTGGAACAGCTCGGCGATGTCGACGTCGTCGATCCCTCGACCGGGTGTCATCCGTGCCACCCTCCTTGTCCGACCGACTCTACGCGGGCAGTCACCCGAAGGGATAGGCCAACGGCGCCGACTTCTCGAGCCGGCCCAGTCGGTCCTCGTCGGGGAGCGACAGCGCGAAGCGCTCGAGGTCGGTGACGAGCCGCGTCTCCGCGGCGACGGTCGGATCCTCGACCTCGACCCACCCGAACATGCGGCCGTCGGAGATGCGGCAGCGCACCCAGCCCCCGGTGCGGCGCTCGACGATCGCGGCGCCGATCCCCGATGGGCTGCGCGTGGCGCGCGCCGCGGCGCGGCGCTCCACGTTGCGGATGTCGTCGGTCAGGCCCCCGTCCATCAGGTCTACTTATCCGTTGCCGCGCCCGACCTCACGGAAGATCATCATTCGACGTAGGGTGCTTGGGCAGGATCTTTCAACCCAAATGCCGCCGGCGGGCGTCGTGCGGGGCGCGCTAGCTTCCCCGGCGCGATGGACTGGCAGATCCTCGGCGAGACCTTCCTCACCCTCGTGGTGATCATGGACCCGATCGGCATCGTGCCGATCTTCATCGCCACGACCGGCAAGCTGTCGCCCGAGCTGCGCCGCAAGGCCGCGTTCCGCGCGGTCGGCGCCGCGAGCATCCTCGTGCTCGGCTTCGCGCTGATCGGCCGGTTCATCCTCGAGTACCTGCACGTGAGCGTCGAGGCGCTGTCGATCTCCGGCGGCCTGCTGCTCCTGCTGGTCGCGCTCGAGATGCTCCGCGGGCTCGACTCGCCCGACGCGGAGTCCGAGGACGTCGCGCTCGTCCCGCTCGCCACGCCGCTCGTCGCCGGCCCGGGCGCGATCGCGACGGTCATCGTCCTCGTCCGCCAGAACACCGAGACGCCCGAGCGGCTCGGCGTGCTCGTCGGGATCATCGGCGCGCTCGGCACCGTGCTGCTCGCGCTGCTCCTCGCGGGCTGGCTCTCGCGCAAGCTCTCCGAGTCGTTCGTGTCGTTCCTGACGCGGGTCTTCGGCCTGCTGCTCTCGGCGATCGCCGTGCAGCTCGTCGTCGACGGCGTCAAGGGCCTCAGTTGAGACCGGTCTGACACTGACCGCGCGGCGGCCCGCGCGTAGCGTCGCGGCATGGCTTCACCCGACGACGCCGCCGCCGCACGCGACCGGGTGCGCGGCGAGCTCCAGCGCCAGGCCGAGACGGCGCAGCGCCTGCTCGCCACGGGCCGTCAGGGCACCGCGACCGTCACCGCGATCCGCGACACGGGCGTGACGGTCAACGACAACCCGCAGGTGGAGCTCGACCTCGACGTCGCCGTGGAGGGGATGCCGGTCTTCCCGGTCACCCACCGGCAGGTCATCTCCCGCCTCGCGCTCGGCAGCTTCCAGCCCGGCGCCAGCGTCCCCGTGCGCGTCGACCCGCAGCAGCCGCGCACGCTGATCATCGCCTGAGGCGGCGGGGGCGA
>Ga0196960_10000690_pt1 | contig 10627 bp, 11 predicted proteins | sample S3v_5metaG_FD_183187 | JGI IMG/M metagenome (GOLD analysis project Ga0196960, IMG submission 183187) | Soil microbial communities from Anza Borrego desert, Southern California, United States - S3+v_5 | ecosystem: Environmental > Terrestrial > Soil > Desert | place: USA: California | collected... | reverse complement strand
CGCCCGCCGCAGGAGCCGCTTCCGGCTCCCGCCGCCCGTACCAGTCCCTCTGATACCCCTCCGGGTCGTACCACTCGCCCGGGGGCTCCACGGGCTCCTGAGCCGCCGTCCGAGGCGTCTGCCGGGCCCCGTCGTCCGGCTGGACGGTCTCCGCCCGGAACCAGGGCGAGGTGTGCTGCCCCGGCAGCGGATCGTTCAACGGGTCCGCGAGCTGCTCCACCGCCGCCTCGAACGTGCCGTCGGGTTCGTACGCTCCCTGCGCGTACGGGCCTTCGTGCCCGGCGTGAGGGCGGAGTGAGGTCACGCGGCGGCCTTGCCCACCACCGGGGCGAGCCCCGTCGATCTCCCGACGGCGCCGTGATCGCCGCACCGCTCCAGCCAGTTGGCCAGCATCAGGTGGCCGTGCTCCGTGAGCACCGACTCGGGGTGGAACTGCACCCCCTCCACCGCCTGTTCCCGGTGGCGGAGCCCCATGATGATGCCGTCGGCCGTGCGTGCGGTGACTTCCAGCTCCGCCGGTACCGTCGTCGGCTCGGCGGCGAGCGAGTGGTAACGCGTCGCGGTGAACGGGGACGGCAGACCGGCGAACACGCCCTTGCCCTCGTGGAGCACGGGCGAGGTCTTGCCGTGCAGCAGTTCCGGCGCCCGGTCCACCACGCCGCCGTACGCGACGGCCATCGACTGCATGCCCAGGCAGACGCCGAAGACCGGGACCCCGCTCCGCGCGCAGTGGTGCACCATCTCGATGCAGACCCCCGCCTGCTCGGGCGTACCGGGTCCCGGCGACAGCAGGACCCCGTCGAAGCCGTCCTCGGCGTGTGCCGTGGTGACCTCGTCGTTGCGCACCACCTCGCACTCCGCACCGAGCTGGTAGAGGTACTGGACGAGGTTGAAGACGAAGCTGTCGTAGTTGTCGACGACGAGAATGCGTGCGTTCACCGGCCGGCCCCCGTCGCTCCGGCGCCTTCGCCGTCCACCGTCACATCGCCGAACGGGAGCAGGGGCTCCGCCCACGGGAAGACGTACTGGAAGAGCGTGTAGACAACGGCCAGGACGAGCACGAGCGAGATGAAGCCCCGTACCCATGCGCTGCCCGGCAGATGCCGCCAGATCCAGCCGTACATGCTGTTGCCTCCATTCGGTACGGCACCAGACTAAACGGCCGGGGCACAGACGTGGGTCAGCTGTGGAAAGCCGTCTGCCGGGCGTCCGTCGCCGTTCCGTCCGCGCCTCACGCGGGCCCGCCGCCCAGGGCCTCCCGCGAGCTACTCCACAGGCTGCGCGTAGTGGAGGTCGACGGTGCCCGAATAACCGGGAAGCGTCAGCTCGTCGTCGTCTTCGACCTTCCATCCGAGCCCGTACGCCTTGACGTACAGCTGGTAGTTCTGGATCGCCGCGGAGTCCGTGAGCGCCTGCCTGAGCTTGTCCCGGTCACCGACCGCGGTGACCTTGTACGGAGGTGAGTAGACCCGCCCCTGCAGGATCAGCGTGTTGCCGACGCAGCGCACCGCGCTGGTGGAGATCAGCCGTTGGTCCATCACCTGGATCCCCCGGGCCCCGCCTTCCCAGAGGGCGTTCACGACGGCCTGCAGGTCCTGCTGGTGGATGACCAGGTCGTTCGGCTGCGGCTCGGGGTACCCGGGGTTGGCGGTGGCGTCCGGCGGGGCGTCGTTCAGCGTGACGGCGAGCGCCTCGCCGGTGACCTCCGTGGTGCCCGCGGCCTTCTCCAGCGCGGCGAGCTCGGCGTCCTCGGCGCGGGTGCTCCCGTCGTCGCGCCGGGCGAGGGTGTCGATGTCCGCGCGCACGGAAGCGGTCGATTCGTCCAGCTCGGCGTTCTTCTCACTGCGCTGCTGAATCAGATCGGAAAGCTTCAGCAGCGAGGAATCGGTACGGATATCGGTCCCCTTGGCCGTATTGGCACTGGTCACGAAGATCAGCCCGGCCAGGGCGAAAACGGCAGCGGTGAGGCCTTGGACCGGCCGGCGGGACATGCGCCGGGCCGGGCCTCGGGGAGAGTCGGCAGAATTGCTCAACGTACCCTTATCTCCTTAGGCGCCACGGAAGCACTACGCTAACGGACGCCCCGGGGAGGCAGCATTCCCCCTCGCGCCCCGGCGCCAGCCACAGATCCCTGCGCGGTCACGCAGCGCATCGACAGGAGAGTTCCTCGTGCCGAAGTCACGTATCCGCAAGAAGGCAGATTTCACGCCTCCGCCGGCGAAGCAGTCGACGAGCATAAAGCTGACCAACCGCAGCTGGGTGGCGCCGGTGATGCTGGCGCTCTTCCTGATCGGCCTGGCCTGGATCGTGGTCTTCTACGTCACCGAGGGCGAGCTTCCGATCGACGCTCTCGGCAACTGGAACATCGTGGTGGGCTTCGGTTTCATCGCCGGTGGCTTCGGGGTCTCCACACAGTGGAAGTAGCTCTGCCCTGAGTTACCCACAGAGTTATCCACAGACGGGGGAAAAGGCCGGGCGGCCTGTGGATAACCTTCCTCGAATGTGACGCCGGTGCGACTGCGCACTTACGCACCGCGAGAGGGTACGCCCCTTGTCCTGCCTGTTGAAACCCGGTTCAGCGACAAGGGGCACACCTGTTCCCCACGTCATGCACAAGATCCGACACCCTCTGTGGACAACCGCATCCGAGGTGACAAACGCCGCTCAGATGAGCGCGGCCGTCCTGACGAGAACGGCCACCACGACCACCATGAGGACCAGCGCACACGTGCCGTACTGCACAGGATTCCGGTGCGCGCGTGGTGCGTGAACCATGGCGATCGCGATCACCGCGCCGGCCACCAGCCCGCCCACATGCGCCTGCCAGGCGATCGCACCCCATGGGTTGAAGGTGAAGATCAGGTTCACCACGAGCAGTGCGATCACCGGCCGCATGTCGTCATTCATCCGGCGCATCAGCACGGCCGTGGCACCCAGCAGGCCGAAGACGGCACCCGAAGCACCGAGCGAGCCCTGCGCGGGATCGGCGATCCCGTAGGTGAGCGCGCTTCCCGCGAGCCCCGAGAGCAGATAGAGCGTGAGGTAGCGGGCACGGCCCAGTGCTGCTTCCAGGGGCCCTCCGAGCCACCACAGCCCCAGCATGTTGAACGCGATGTGCCACACCTCCTGGTGCAGGAACACCGACGTCAGCAGCCGGTACCACTGGCCCTCCGCCACGCCTTCGAGACCTGCGGACGGATCACCCGAGTAGGCCCGGCCGAACAACAGCAGATCGTCGACCAGTGGATAGCCCGATCGCTCGGCGATCAGAACCGCGGCGAAAACGGCGAGATTGATGCCGAGCAGGACCTTGGTGACCAGCCTGGGGTCGTCGGCGACGCTTCCGCCCGCCAGGGTCCGGGGCCGGTTCGCCGCGCGGTGGTGACCCGTACCGGAACCTTCCCGGACACACTCGGGACAGTGGAAGCCCACCGAGGCTTCGATCATGCAGTCCGTACAGACCGGCCGCTCGCACCGCGTGCAGCGGATTCCCGTCTCCCTGCCCGGATGCCGGTAACACGTGGGCCGGCCGCCTTCGGCTGCGGGCCCGTCCTGGTCCTGCGGCGGCTGCTGGTCCATCGGTCACGGCCCTCCCGGTCCTCGTCCGCGGTGGCGGCACATATGCGTCCGCCCCACTCGCCCGTTGTGCAGCATTACGGACGAGCAGGGCGGTTCGTTCCCACACGGGCGGCGGCCGTCCGGTCAGCGGCCGGCAGACCACTGCCCGCCCCTCGGTTCAACGGGTCTCGACGGCCACCGACTCGATCACCACGTCCTGGAGCGGGCGATCGGTGCGCGGGTTCGTCGGAGCCGCTGCGATCGCGTCCACGACCTTCCTGCCGGCCTCGTCCGCGACCTCGCCGAAGATCGTGTGCTTGCCGGTCAGCCAGGCGGTGGGCGAGACCGTGACGAAGAACTGTGAACCGTTGGTGCCGGGCCCGGCGTTGGCCATCGCCAGCAGATAGGGCCTGGTGAACGCGAGGTCGGGGTGGAACTCGTCGCCGAACTCGTACCCGGGTCCGCCCGTGCCGTTACCCAGGGGGTCACCGCCCTGGATCATGAAGCCGCTGATGACACGGTGGAAGACAGTGCCGTCGTACAGCCTGTCGGTGGTCTTCCTCCCCGTCTCCGGGTTGGTCCACTCCCGCTCACCCTTGGCGAGTTCGACGAAGTTCCTGACCGTCTTCGGCGCGTGGTTCGGCAGAAGCCTGATCTCGATGTCGCCCTGGCTGGTCCTCAAAGTGGCGTAAAGCTGCTCGGCCACGGTCTGCCTTCCGTAAGTCTTCGCTGATGACCACCGATCCTTGCACGGGGCTTCCCCCGCACAGCGTGGTCGCGGGGCCGGGCGGAGCGGTACTCACCTTGTTGCCCGCTTTCCTGCACCTTTCCCACACTTCCCGCCGGACGGTTCGGCCAGCTGCCCGACGGCACGGAGCGCGCCGACACGAACTGCGGCATCGTCGGTGACACACCCCCCTTGCACCGCATTGCCCGAGAATGACCTCGTGACCCGAATGTCCGTCCCGCATGGCGCTCGAGGCCCCAGCGGGCATGATTTCGAATTGGGTGGATAGGCGGAGTACCTACCCGCCACCAAGGAGGAGGATCCCGTGACCCGCATCGACAGCGTGCGTGCCGCAACCTACTCGGCGAAGGACAGCGCGCAGCACGCCGCGGAAGTGGTGGCGCCTTACGCCGATACGGCCAAGGAACAGGCCGCGCACTACGCGCAGGAGGCCCGCGCACGGCTCGCGCCCAAGGTGTCGAAGGCAGCCGCGCAAGCCCGCGTCCAGTACGGCGTACACCTCGCGCCACGCATCGAACAGGCGCTGACCCATGTGCCTCCCAAGGTCGACGAAGCCGCGCACAAGGCCGCCGTCCGGACACGCAGTGCCGCCAGGAGCGCAGCCGACTACACCGTGCCACGCGTCGAGCACGCGGTGGCGGCGAGTCGGCCCGTGGCCGAGGAAGCCACTGCCCGCAGCGCGGCGGCGCTGGCCGCACTGCGCGGTCAGGTAACGGCCAAGGAGATCCAGAAGCTCGTCCGGAAGCACGAACGGCGGGCCAGGACAGGGCGTAGGGCCAAGAGGTTCCTCGTGCTGGGCCTCCTGGCCGGCGGGGCTTTCGCCGCCTGGAAGTGGTGGGACAAGCAGGCCAACCCCGACTGGCTGGTCGAGCCGCCCGCCCCCACCGAAGTGTCCGACGACCGCGCACCTCTGACCTCGGTCGACGGCAGCGGCGGCGCCGTGCTCGACCCGGAGGTCCGTGCCAAGCAGGACGAAGCCGAATCCACATCCGGCCCGGCGAACGGCACCGATCGCGACGACCAGCGCTGACCCGGCCTTCATCGGAACGGCACCTGATCGAAAGGACGCCGGAGAGGGGCGTCGGCAGACCTCATGGTCTGCCGACGCCCCTCTCCGTTTCACGTGAAACCGATGGAATCACCAGGCCCCCGCACAGCCGTCCCCATGCCTGTCGGCGCATGCTGTTCAGCCCGGCGGAAGTGAAGGCCTCGTGCGATGCGCAGGGTCTCACGGTGGTGTTCCGCAGTCTCACGGGGCGACCGAGTACGGGCATCGCGCGTCCCACCGCATTGCGGCACTCCTCCTGGGCCCAGAGGTCACCGAGCTCCTCCACCACCTTGATGCCGACCAGGCACAGGAAACGGGCTGCCTCGCCCGTGCCGGTCGGAGCGGCTGCGGCCGCACAGGCCGGATCCGGCCCGGGAAGGAGGCCGAGCAAGCGCAGGGCACGTCGGCCCCGGTCGTCGAGCCGCTGACAGGAGAGGTGCCGCAGAGCCGCTGTTACGGAGGGGAAGTGGCTGCCGGCCATCCACCCGCCTGTGTGATCAGGCAACGAAGCATGGGGAGAGAGTTTCGGAGTGAGCCGTGGAGCACGGGCGCACGGTGGTTGGCCGGATGCGTGGTCGACGGCGGTTGGCCGAATGCGTGGTCGACAGCGGTGGCATGATCACCCGACCACCGTCCGGGTGCCGCTCTGCGCCTTTCCCCGATCGCTCGGCCCGCCTCACACAGCGATGGGCCGAACCCGATCAGCGCAAGGTCTGGTCATGTCGTCGATGCCGGACGTCAGCATGACCATCGGCCCCTGCTGCCTCAGAGCGGCCTCAATCACGGCTGCGTCGATGGCGTACCCGGGCCCCTGCAAGCCTGCGCCCGTCAACACAGCGGAGGCTGTCTTCGCCTCCCCGTCCCCGACCGGGATCACGCGCAGTCCGAACAGCGGCCGGCTCAGCCGAGTCCTGTTCGTGCGGGCGTGTACGGCCTCGATGATGGTGAGCGCGCAGATGACCACCTCCATGCCACGCGAGCGCGTCTCCGCGACAAGGGGCCACCACCGTCTCGTCATCGGCTCGGAAACCGGCCCCTCGCGGCTCTGGTGGCCGGCCAGGTACTCGTCCAGCACCTGCCCCTCAACTCCCGTTCGGCAGCTGCGGCGATGCACGCGGAGAACTCCCGTTCACCCACCCTGACACGGATGGCTTCCGCAGTCCCCCCGGGCAGGGAGAGACTGACCCGCGGCGCCGGACCCTCGCCGATGCTGTACGTCGTCTCGGACATGGCCCCACTGCGTCAAACGAGCAGGAAACCGGAAAGTCCATCGCTCCCCAGGAGATCAGGCGGGGCGCGATGGCCGCCCCAAGGCCTGCAATCACAGACCACCGCAGGCGTGCGCCCGTATCGACGCGCTGACACATCAGCACGTCGAAGGGGGACAAAAAACACCCCCCTGACCGCATGTATGCAGGTCAGAGGGGTACAGGAGCGTGGAGCCTAGGAGATTCGAACTCCTGACATCTGCCTTGCAAAGGCAGCGCTCTACCAACTGAGCTAAGGCCCCGAAAAGCGGACACCACAGGACACATCCATGCCGCGACGTCCGTCGCAGAACAGAGTACCGGGTGACCCCCCGAATCCTGCAAAAGGATTGGGACTCCCGGCCCGCAACACCTCTCCGTAAGATGCACGACGAGGTTCGCAGCAGCGAAGCCGCAGCGAAGGGGAGACGCAATGGACGCAGCGCAGCAAGAGGCGACGGCTAGAGCCCGGGAGCTCCAACGCAGCTGGTACGGAGAGCCGTTGGGGGCGCTCTTCCGCAGGCTGATCGATGACCTCGGACTCAACCAGGCACGCCTCGCGGCGGTGCTCGGGCTGTCCGCCCCCATGCTGTCCCAGCTGATGAGCGGGCAGCGGGCCAAGATCGGCAACCCCGCGGTCGTCCAGCGGGTCCAGGCGCTTCAGGAACTCGCCGGACAGGTGGCGGACGGCAGCGTCAGTGCGGGAGAGGCCACCGACCGGATGGAGGAGATCAAGAAGTCGCAGGGGGGTTCGGTCCTGACCAGCACCGGCCAGACCTCCACCACCGGCGGAGCCCCCACCGTGCGGCGTGTGGTGCGTGAGATCCAGTCGCTGCTGCGGTCGGTCGCGGCGGCCGGCGACATCATAGATGCCGCGGACTCCCTCGCCCCGGCCCACCCCGAGCTGGCAGAGTTCCTCAGGGTGTACGGAGCGGGACGCACCGCGGACGCGGTCGCGCACTACGAAGGCCACCAGAGCTAGTGCCACGGCAGGCAGCGTCCGCCCGTCAAGGAGCGGCGTCCGTCGCGTGCTCCCGGCGCGCCGGCCGGAAGCCCTCGTACGGGACACGTTCCCGGGCTTCCGTCCGGTGCGGCGAGAGGGCGCGCCGGGTGCCGCGACGGGGCGAACGCTGTCTGCTCCGGTACCAGCAAGGGCCCGCCGGCGCCCAGGAGCCGGGGGCGGTGGAGCCGTGACAACAGCTCGACAGCCGGGGCACCAACCGAAACGGGAGCGGGCGCAGGGCAATGGGTGAGGTCTTCGCCGGTCGGTACGAGCTGATCGATCCGATCGGACGCGGTGGGGTGGGCGCCGTCTGGCGTGCGTGGGACCATCGACGACGCCGGTACGTGGCGGCCAAGGTTCTGCAGCAGAGCGATGCTCACACGCTGCTGCGCTTCGTCCGTGAGCAGGCGCTGCGGATCGATCATCCCCACGTCCTCGCCCCGGCCAGCTGGGCCGCCGACGACGACAAGGTCCTGTTCACGATGGATCTGGTCAGCGGCGGTTCGCTGGCCCACGTCATCGGTGACTACGGCCCGCTTCCCCCGCGTTTTGTCTGCCTCCTGCTGGATCAGCTGCTGTCCGGGCTGTCCACGGTGCACGCCGAGGGGGTCGTGCACCGTGACATCAAACCGGCCAACATCCTGATGGAGGCCACCGGCACGGGCCGGCCGCACCTGCGGCTCTCCGACTTCGGCATCTCGATGCGCAAGGGCGAGCCGCGGCTGACGGAGACCAACTACGTGGTGGGTACGCCCGGTTACTTCGCCCCCGAACAGATGACGGGAGCGGAGCCCGACTTCCCGGCGGACCTTTTCGCCGTCGGTCTCGTCGCGCTCTATCTGCTCCAGGGGCAGAAGCCCGACTCCAGGGCACTGATCGAGTACTTCGCCGCACACGGCACCCCTGGCGCACCCCAGGGGGTGCCGGAACCCTTGTGGCAGGTCCTTGCCGGCCTGCTGCAGCCGGATCCGCACGCCCGTTTCCGTACGGCCACAGGCGCGCGCAAGGCGCTGACGGCAGCGGTCGAGATGCTGCCGGAGAGCGGTCCGGACGAGGAGCCGGTGGAGGTGTTCGACCAGATCGGTCCTCTGCCCGCAGGATTCGGCCCCGACGGGCCCTCCGGCCCCCACAGCCCCGGCCCCCACGGCCCCGCCGCCTCCGGCTTCCCTCTCGTCCCCGGCCGCCCCCTCACTCCCGGGTCACCCGGTGACAGGCCGCAGACGCCCGCACAAGCCGTCGGCAGTACACCACCCGCGCCTCCGCCCTCGCCACAGCCGTACCCGCCGCAGGACCTGGGGCAGCCGTCGTACGCGCCGCCGCAGGGCCCGCCGGAAGGGCAGCCGTACGCGCCGCACCCGTCGATGTCGGAGACGGGCAGTTTCCACCTCGCGCCGCCCCCGCAACGCCCCGCACCCCAGCCCCAACCGCAGCCGCAGGCGCCGTCCGCCCCGCTCCAGGCCCGTGCGCCGTCCCCCTACGCCGACGACGCCGCTCCGGATCTCGCGCACGCCGCCACGGCCGCCGTGCCGTACGGGGCGCCGCCCACCCGTGTGTACACCGCCCAGCACTCGCAGGCGCCCGGCAACGTCACATCGCCGGCGCCGCAGCCGCCCTCCGTGAAGCGGCCGGGACCGTCTGCGAAAGTGGCGGTCCCGGTCCTGGTGGTGGCGCTGATCTGCTTCGCGGTGGGGATCTGGGCACTCACTCAGGTCCCCGGCGCCTGAGGTCCCCTACCAGGCCCGCGGCGGACCGCCGAGCGGTGGCTGTCCGCCCGCTCCCGGCAGTACGGCGGCGGACGCGGCCCGGCGCCTGGCCAGCAGGGTCCATGCCCCGAGCCCCAGCACCAGGACGGAACCCGTGCCGATGCCCGCCGCGGCCACCGTCTTCATCGTGGCGCTCTCATCGGCCTCGGACGCGTCCAGGCCGTTCCTGGCCATGTCCCTGTCGTCGTCCGTGATTCCGAAGATGCCGGCGTCCCCCCGGTAGGGCGACGGCTTGCTGTCGTTGACGACCTTCACCTTGAGTGTCAGCCCGATGGCCTCGTTCCCGTAATGCTCCGCGGCCTCGGGCGAGAGCGTGACCGACAGGTAGTACCAGCCGGCGAAGCGCATGGCACTGACGTCCGCCGCCGAGGCGTAGCGGTTCTCGTACGCCACCGGTGGCAGCGGGTCCAGTGACACCGAGTTGGGCGCTCCGGAGTACGAGAGTGTCGCGTCGTCCACATGCCCGCGTGCCGGGTTGTCCAGTGCCAGGGCCAGAGCGTTGCCGAGGTACTCCGTCGACGCGCTGCTGTTGCTCAGTGCCGCCGTGGCGAAGATCTGCTGGCCCCAGTCGACGGGTACCCGGTAGAAGCGGGTCTGTCCGGGCGCGATGGCGTCCACCCATTCGCCGGACTCCAGACCGGTGGCGTCGTGGAAACTGCTGCCGCCGGTCCGCTCCTGCTTGCCAGCGGGTGGTACCGGCGACGCGGAGGGCCAGTCCTTCGGCGCCTCGGTGGGCGACGACTCCTTGTCCTTCAGCGCCGGTTCGTTCTCGACCCGCAGCTCCAGGTCCCAGGCACCGGGGGGCGACGTCGCCTTGCTCTCCCGCTCGATCAGGACGTTGTACGTACCGCCCGCCCCACAGGTGGTGCTGTCCTTCCCGACGGTCCGGTGGGCGTACGCGGCGATCGGACGCGGGAACTCCGCCGACTCGAAGAACGCGTCGTAGGAACTGCACCGGTTGTCGTCGAGGTCCCTGATGCTGATCGTGATGCCGTCCCCGTAGGCGACCTTCCCGCCTGCCCCGGGCACGGCCACGGCGGAGACGTACGCATCGGTCGTGCCGTCGAGCTCCAGGCGGTAGTAGAGCTTCTGACCGTGCTTGATGGAGCTCTTGTAGACCGACCCGGGCTTCAGCTCCGTCGCGTCGGCGTTCGTCTCCGCGCCCTGGACCGCTGCGGCCGCGGGATCGAAGGTGTACGCCGCGGGGCCGTCGGCCGCGTGCGCCTGCCCGGGCAGCGCCGCCGCCGCGCACATCGCCGC
>Ga0196960_10000689_pt1 | contig 10667 bp, 4 predicted proteins | sample S3v_5metaG_FD_183187 | JGI IMG/M metagenome (GOLD analysis project Ga0196960, IMG submission 183187) | Soil microbial communities from Anza Borrego desert, Southern California, United States - S3+v_5 | ecosystem: Environmental > Terrestrial > Soil > Desert | place: USA: California | collected... | reverse complement strand
GGAACCGCTGCGGGCCAGTCCCTCGACGTCGACCTCGTCCTCGGCTCCGCCGGGCAGGTCGACCAGATCAGCCAGGCGGTAGGTCACCTGATCGCCGTATCCTCGCCCGTCCTCCTCTGCGACCAGCCGCTCGATCGTCGCTGTCTCGTCGCCGGCCACCCACAGGCAACGGCCGTCTAGACGGATGGCGGAGAGGTTGACGTGGGTCTGCGCCGCTCGCGAGTCCGGCTGGAAACGGAGCCGCACCGTCCCCGAGGGAGCGGCACCCACCGGGCCCGTCTCGTCCCCTCCAGCGCGCATGGCCGAACGCTACCGCTGGAGCCCTGCGCCGCTCCCCGAGCGGGTGGAACCGAGCCCACGGCCGCAGTCTCGTGCGGCAAGGCCGGTCGGCAGGGCTGGCGGGCCTCGGTGGCCGACGTGGTCGCCGGCCGCGGCAGTCCGAGGCGCTGGCCCCGCAGTGGTAGGACATCGACCTGCTCACCGGGACGCTGACAGTCCGGCCCAGCAGCCGCCGCGTCCGCGGCGGCGGGTTGATCTACGAGGAGCCCAGTACCCGCCGCAGCCAGCGGACGCTCGCCCTGCCGATGCCGCCAGTGGCCGAGCTGCATCGCACAAGGCCGTCCAGAACGGCGAGCGGATGCTGGCCGGCGCCGAGTGGCACGACGAAAATCAGGCCTTCGTCCAGCCCAACGGCCGCCGATCGACAAGAAGACCGACCACGACGAGTCGACACGGCTGCTCCAGAGGGCCGCCGTCCGGCACGTCCGGATGCACGACGGCCGGCACACCGCGGCCACCTTGCTGCTGAGCACGTGCACCCGCGGGTGGTGATGGAGCTCCTCGGCCACAGTCAATCGCGCACCACGAAGGACAGTTTCAGCCTCGAGATGCCGACTCGGGCGAGGAAGCCGCCGACCGGATGAGCGCTCCAATGCTCCCGGGTGGAGTCGGTGCAGGGCGACCACGACTGCAACCAGAGACGTCTCAGGCCGCTGCCAGAAGGGGAACGGCCTAATCAAAGGGGTGGAGCTGAGGGGACTCGAACAGTGGCGTCCACCGCAGTATGTCTCTGCAGGTCAGAGAACAGTGTGGTCCTCGACGGACCCTTGCGAACGACTCTGAACGCCTCACTGTGGCCACCGTCGTGGCACCACGCGGAGGCTGCTTGACCGACGCTCCACCTCGCTGACGCGCCAGGAGCGCGGCCCCATGGCGTGAGATCGAGCGAAGACTGGACCTCTTGGGAGATCGACTGTGAGTCGGTATTCCTGAGACGAGGTGTCGGTCGTCTGTAAGGATGTCAATAGCGCACCGCTTCAGCAGTCAACTGACAAGCGGCATCGGCGACCGCGGTGACGTGCGCACCGGCCAGCCGGTCCAGCTGCGCGGCGTAGGCCCAAATCCCCTCAGCTCCAGAGCGCCTTCGGGCCTCGTGAGGACGACCAGCCGCCGCGTCTGCCCGATCATCGACACGTAGCGGTCGACCGCACCGGCGGTGCCGCTGCGCACGAGCCGGCGGACGCCGACCGCCGCTAGCCCGACCGTCGACGGAGCACCCCGAGGACCCGGCGCTCCTCCTCGTTGCGGAGGCACCGGCCGGGCCGGTGACCGACGCCGCGGGTCCCGTGGCGGCCCGACCGCTGTCCCGGTCTGATCAAGACTGGTCGAAATGCACAGGGTGCCGAGGTCGCGACGGCGCGAGCATGTGCGCGGAGGGAGGGTGCCGGCCCCCTCCCTCGTCAGCCGGGGTGCCGGCGACGACGCCCGGGACGTCCCGGGCGACGCACCACTGCACGGACGGGACCCCGGCTCGACCGTCCTGGCCGTCCCGCGACGCACTGAGCACCGGCCTCACCTACCTCCCAAGGAGACGGACATGACGGACACCACCGAGGGCCCCGTGCTCGCGAGTCCCCCCTTCGGGGACCTGACCCCCGCAGCGCCCGCGGCCGTGGGGGACGCGTCACCGACGGGGTCGTGTCTGTCGTTCCCCGGCGGTGGTGGGGGCTGGGCCGACGTAGCAGCTGACGTGTCCCACCTGAGCAGCGACGCGGCCACCATCGAGGCCTGGATCAGCACCTCGGCCACCCCTACCGACGGCCAGGTCATCTACATCGGCAAGGACGGCGACGGCGCCTCCCCCCGGCTGTCGGTCGACGCCGACAGCCGCCTGAGCCTCTACTGGAGCAGCGCCGGTACCGGCGGCGGGCACACCTCCGCCGACACCACCCCGGTCGTCGACGGCACCTGGCACCACGTCGCCGTCGTCGTCGAGGCCGGCGCCATCACCTTCTACAAAGACGGCCAGCCCACCACCGAACCGGCACCGCTGACCATGCCCACCGGCCAGCCCGCCGGCAGCCCCAGCCAGGTCGGCGCCGGCTTCGGCAGCACCACCGGCTTCACCGGCCAGGTGTTCGACCTGCGCCTGTGGCAGACCGCCCGCACCGGCGGGCAGATCCAGCAACTCATGTACGCCGCCGTCGACGGCACCCTCCCCACCCAGCTGCCCCAACTGCAGCAACAGGGACTGCTCGCGGCCACCACCTTCGATCCCACCCGCAACGCACCGGTCAACCTCGTCGGCGGCGGCGTCGGCGACCTGCACGGCTGCACCATCGTCACCAGCCCCCTCCCCCAGGACCGACCGGCCATCACCTTCGGGTCCTTCGCGTCCGACGTGTACGGGAGCTGGAACGTGATGACCGACGCCACCTCCACACGCATGCAGGCCGTCGTCGGCGACCCGAACGCGTGGAAGGACCTGGTTCAGGACCAGATGCTGGTGCACGGCTTCTACTCGAGTCTGCAGACCAGCGGCGAGGACGCGTGGGGGGACGCGACCAGTTCCAGCGGGGGGCCGGTCAAGGTGGCGGAGTGGACGGACCCGAACGGCGTCCTTCACCAGATCCAGTGCCGGGCGGTGGTCACCCCGCAGGTGGGCAGCGGCCTCGCCGACCCGACACCGACCGGCGCCGGTGCCACGGCGCAGATCATCTCGAACTCGCGGGGGGAGTCGGCGCTCGTCACCCAGAAGATCGAGAAGGCGACGACCTGGACCGGAACCGCGACGACCCTCGCCTTCCTGGTGGAGAAGGCGGTGGTGAAGGGCTTGACCACCAAGCTGGACCGCCTGAAGTCGACCGCCTCGGACGCCAAGGACCTCCTCGACAAGGAGTGGTACTCCGACGAGGGTTACGAGGAGGCGGTGGCCGACGTCCTGCGGGTCGAGGGTGCCATCAAGGCCGTGGAGGTCTTCGGCAAGGTGACCGTGGTCCTCGCCGTGATCTCCGCCCTTGTCGACGGGATCTTCGCGCTCTTCCACCCGACCACCATGTCGGTGTCCATGTGGAACGAGACGGACCTCGACCTGGAGTGGTCCCTGGGCTACCTCAACAACGGCTCCTACTGGATCAACAGCGACGGCGGCCAGAACGGCGACTGGCGGCCCTTCCCGAAGAAGAGCACGGTCAACGGCGACGTGACCCCCATCTTCGGCCCCATCACGCAGGAGACGGTGGCCGCGGTGAACCTGCTGTTCGCGAACGGCAAGAGCAACGGTCCCCTGGCGGACCAACCCATCGAACAGTGCATCCTCGTCCGGCAGGCCGGGAGCAGCGGCGTCCCCTACGTCCTGCTGCTGTCCGCGCCGCTGGTCGGGGCCAACAGCCTCGGCGTGGGCACCGGGGCGGGGGACCAGGACTACTTCAATGCCACCCTCGCCGGCACCCCGTCCGACCAGCTCGACCAGCACTACACCTTCTCGATCGGCGGGACGCAGGTGGACTTCCACCTGGTGACCGACGCCCTGAAGGGCCAGACCACCTACGCGGGGTTCCAGGGCTACAACTACAACACGCTGCTCTACATCAAGACGGCGGCTCCGTCCGACACCGCCGTCTGAGGCGCAATCCCGCCGCCCGTGGTGGGCACGCCGACGTCCGGCGCGCCCACCGCGGGAGGACACCGTCCGTCGTGCGACCCAGGAGGTCACCGGTGGCCCTCATGGTCTCCCGCGACACCAGCACGTCCACGCCCCCGCCCGGACCCTGGGTCGTCCTGAACGACGCCTTCCAGCAGGTGGTCCAGTCAGCACTGCAGGGCGGGAGCGGCGTGGCGCACTACTACCAGGGGCAGTTCGCCCGGCAGGACGTGCTCAGTCGCATCACGGCGCAGGGCGCCGCGGCCTTCACGGACGGGGTCCAGGCGACCGGGTCGTGTCTGTCGTTCCCCGACGGCGGGGGCTGGGCCGACGTGCCGGCCGACGTGTCGCACCTGAGCAGCGACGCGGCCACCGTCGAGGCCTGGATCAACACCTCGGCCACTCCTGGTGCCTACAGCGGCCAGGTCATCGTCATCGGCAAGGCCGGCGACGGCGCCGCACCCCGCCTGTCCATCGACGCCGACAGCCGGATCCACCTCTACTGGAGCAGTTCGGGCACCGGCGGCAGCCACGTCTCCGCCGACACCCGCCCGGTCGTCGACGGCACCTGGCACCACGTCGCCGTCGTCGTCGACGCCGGGACGGTCACCTTCTACAAGGACGGCCTGCCCACCACCGAACCGGCACCGCTGACCATGCCCACCGGCCAGCCCACCGGCAGCCCTCTCCAGATCGGCGCCGGCTTCGGCGACGCCACCGGCTTCACCGGGCAGGTGTTCGACCTGCGCATGTGGCACACCGCCCGCACCGCCGCGCAGGTCCAAGGGCTGATGTACGCCGCCGTCGACGGCACCCTCCCTCCCCAGCTGTCCCAGCTGCAGCAACAGGGACTGCTCGCGGCCACCACCTTCGACCCCACCCGCAACGCACCGGTCGACCTCGTCAGCGGCGGCACCGGCGACCTGCACGGCTGCACCATCGTGCAGGCCCCCCTGCCCCGACCCGGCTACACGGTGCTCCGGTCGGCCATGGGGGACTGCAGCGTCGAGATCAGGACCCAGGTCGATCCCCCGCCCTCCGGGAACGGCGGCTCCGCCGTCACCGTGCCCGGCTCGATCGCCATCCTCCTCAACGGCCCGGCCGGACAGCAGGAGCTGTCCGCGCAGCGGATCACCGTGGCCGCGGACGAGGCCAGCGAGATCGCCGGTGCGGGCGCGGTGATCGCGGGCGCCATCTCCTCGGGACTGACCCGCTACTTCGGCTCGCTGGCCGGCGCCGGCGGTGACGAGACGGTGGCCGCCGCGGTGGACGCCGCGGCGGCCGCCGGGTCGGAGGACATCGCCGCCAGCATCGGCCTCGAGGTGGCCTTCGGCGCCCTGGCCGTCGTCGAGGTGATCGGGATCGCCGTGGCCGTGGCCGCCGCCGCCCTGCTGATCATCGAGCTGATCATCAAGCGGAGGACGCACCAGCTGACCATCTTCAACACGACCGACGCGACGCTCACCTGGCAGGCCACCTACCTCTACAACGCAGAGCCCGGCGGCGATCCGCAGGGGACCCTGCCCCCGAAGCGCAGGGTGCAGGACGACACCAGCCCGGTCTTCGGCCCGGTCGCCTACGACCTGGCGTCGTCAGCGGTCCTCTTCCTGCAGAACGTGGACCCCTCGAGGGGCATCGGGTACGTGCTCGACGTCCAGTCGGACAGCTCACCGCCCTTCGCCGTGCTCGGCGACATCCCGGTGTCCGGCGCGAACTCGTTCCTCGTCCAGGAGGGCACGCAGGGCGGAGAGAGCTGGTACCAGGCCATCACCGGCGGCGACGACCCGTTCACGCCCAACCACGCGCTCAAACAGGTGCGGCAGCAGGTCCAAGTCGGCCCCAGACGACTGACACTGGTCAACGACCAGCTCACCGGCAACACGGTGTACGGCAAGTACACCGGCGAGAACTACTGCTCGATCCTCTACATCGAGTGACGGTGCCGAGCCGGTGCCGGGCGGGCCCTCAACGCCGGGTCGGGGACCGGTCCCCGGTCCCGAGGGCCCCCCGGTGCACGAGCTCGGTCAGCTCGTGCCGCGAGGACACCCCGGTCTTGGCGTAGATGTTCGACAGGTGGAACCCGACGGTGCTGCGGGTGATGAACAGGTGCCTCGAGATCTGCGCGTAGCTCATCCCGGACGTCACCAGCTTGAGCACGTCCCGCTCGCGGTCGGTCAGTGCGGGACGGCCGGTGACCGGGACACGGGCAGCGGGCGGCCCGGCGAGCAGCGCGGCCACCCGCTCGACGTACGGCGCGGCCCCGAGTCCGCGGTAGACGGCGGCGGCGGCGTGCAGCGAGGCCTGCGCCTCTGCGGTGTTCCCGAGGCTCCGGGCCAGCCGCGCGTGGTCGACCAGCGCGTGCCCGCGGTAGAGCGGCAACTGGGTCACGGCCGGGTCGACGGCGGTCGCCAGGTGCGCCAACGCCTGTGCCTTCTCCCCGCGGGCCTCGGCCACCAGGCCGCACAGCCAGGCGACCGCTCCGGGCGCCCACGGTGGCAGCGGCGCCAGGGCGGCCACCCGCGCGAGGAGACGCTCGGCCTCGGGCAGCTCTCCGGCCCAGATCGCCGCGAGCGCCCCGTGCACGAGCCACGGCGCGCCGACCAGCCCCTCGGCCATCGGGACGCCCGGCCAGCGCGCACGCATCCCGGGGAGCAGCGCCGCCTGCTGCGCCGGCGAGCCGCCGGCGTGGGCACGCACGACGCCGGCGACCAGCAGCCATTGAACCGCTTCCTGCCACGACGTGTCCTGCAGGGCCGACGTCGCCCGATCGAGCAGGCGGTCGGCCTCGGCGAGGTCGCCGCCGGGCGCCGTGGCGAGCGAGACCCAGGCCAGCACCAGCGGCGAGGCGGCCGCCTCGGAGACGGCGGAGACGTCGAGGACGAGCCGGAAACACGTCCGCGCCAGGTTCCACTCGCCGCGCAGCCAATGGGCCACACCGAGGATGCCGTGGAACCCGCTGTCCGCGACGTCGGTCCGTCCGGCCCGGACCTGACGCTGGACCTCCCGGAGATCCTTGACCGCCTCGTCCAGGAGCCCGACGTGCGCGCGCAACGAACCGCGCCACGCCAGCAGGTGGGCATCGGCCACGGGCACCTCCACGGGGTGCTCCGGCATCGCGGCGAGTTCGCGCAGCAGGGCCTCCGGGCCGTGGACACGGGCAGCGACCTGCCCCTCGGCGAAGAGGCCGTACGCCGTGAGTGCCGGGTCGGCGACACCGAGCGAGCCGGCGCGCTCGACCCCCTCGAGGACCAGACGCGTCCCGCATCCCGCGCCGACGCGGCTCCACGCGAGCAGTACCTCGGTGCGGTGCCGGGTCAGCGGGTCGCCCTCGCCGACGGGCCTGCGGGTAGCCGGCTCGAGGACGGCGGCGGCGTCGGCCGCCCGTCCGGTCAGGACCGCCAGAACGCCCTGGACGAGGATCCGTCGCCCGGCGTCCGCGGCGCGGTCGACCTCGGGCAGCGAGGCGCGGACCTTGGCCAGGTCGCGGGCCAGCGCGCTGTCGAACAACGAGTCGAGCCACCGCCGCTCACGCTCCCGCGCGTCCGCGGTCAGCGCGCCGGACCGGCGCAGCGCCAGGGCGGCCAGGCCGTAGGAGCCCCGGAGGTGCAGGTCGTGCGCGTAGGCCTCGAGGTCGGCCGCGAGCACGTCGTCGTACCGATCCGCCGCCGCGAGCCGGTGGTCCAGGACCGCCCCGCGCGGGGACACGATTCCCGCGGCGCGTGCATGGAGCACCTGGCGCCGGAGCGGGGGGATGCGTTGGTAGGTGGCGGAGTGGACCAGTGGGTGCGCCACCCGGATCGTCACGTCCGCGAGGTGCCCCCGGACCTCGACCAGCTCCTCCTCCACCAGCCTCTCGGCTGCGTGCGCCGCGAGTCGCACCTGTGCGACGGCGGCTGCGTCGAACAGGGCCGTCCAGCCGGTCCCCAGCACCGCCGTCGCCTCCAGCAGGGCCACCGCGGGGTCGGGCAGACGATCCAGGCGCGCACTTAGCCGCCGGGTGAACTCCGCGGGCGCGGGGAGCACGGGGACGTCGGTGAAGCTTCCTGGTTCGTGCTCGTCGAGGAGCGCGGTCAGGTGCAGCGGGTTGCCACCGGTGTGCTCCCACAGTCGGTGGGCCATCGACTCCGACGCCCCCGACCAGCGTGCATGGACGAGGGTCCGCGCCTCCGCCTCACCGAGACCCCGGAGCGCGATCCGCGTGGCGTGACCGGGAGCCGTCAGCCAGCGCCGACACGCGGTGTGCAGTCCCGGCGGCAGCGGTCGCGTGGCGAGGGCGACCAGCAGCCGCTGGTCGCGGACGCGGCGCAACAGCCAGGTCAGCGTCTCAATCGACGCGGCGTCGGCCCACTGCAGGTCATCCAGGCGGAGGAGCACCGGGCCGGCCGCAGCAGCCCCGTCGACCAGATCCCGCAGGCGCCCTGCGGCCTCGAGCCGGGACGTCGGCCGGCCGCCGGACACGGAACGGAGATCGACGCCCCACTGCGCCAGCACCCCGAACGGGACGTCCTCGTCCTCCGGTCCGTCCGCCGCCAGCAGGGAGAACGCCCGGGCGTGCTGCCCCAGCTCGTCGAGCAGCGTCGTCTTGCCGACCCCGGGCCCGCCCTCGATGACCACCACGGTCGGCCGCCCGGCACCGGCCGACCGCACGGCAGCCCACAGGAGCTCGGGCTCACCTCGTCCCCACGACAGCACGGCACATCCCCCCGAGACCACGCTGGACAGGACAGCGAGGCGGGCCGGGACGCAGACACCGTGGCCCACCGCCGTATCCGAGCCGTGACAGTACCGCTACGAGAGCGGTGTGAGCAGGACCGCACGTGCGACGGATCGAGCGTGTGGACCCCCGGTCCCGCGTCCCGGGCCGACCTGCCGTGTGCCGGCGCGCCGGACAGAGAAGCGGACAGGCAAGGAAGGGTAGGGGGCGACGAGCTGCTGCTTCCCGTCAGGAGTGGAGCACGCCAGGCCTACCGCTACTCTGTGCCCACCGGGACGACCCCGTCCGTCGCGCTCCCAGGAGGCAGACGGTGGTGCAGATCGGCGACAGCTTCGAGAACCCGGTCACAAAGGAGCGCTTCGTCTGGCGGGCGACCGCCGGCTCCACCGGCGGTGAGTACTGCGAGTTCGACCTGCATCTCGGTCCGGGCGCCAAGCTGGCCGCTCCGCACCGCCACCCCGGGCAACTCGAGACGTTCTCGCTGCTGACCGGAACACTGGAGATAAAGGTGGCAGGACGGCGCAGGACGGTGCACGCCGGCGAAGAGGTCGCCGTCCCGAGGGATACCCCGCACGCCTGGGGCAATACCTCCGACGACCCGGCGCACGTGCTGGTCCGGTTGACGCCGTCGTTCATGGCCGACGCGTACTTTCAGGCGTTCTGCCGCATCGCCAGCGACGGGCGGGCGAACCGGTTGGGGCTGCCGCGCAACCCGTTGCAGTTCGCGGTCCTCGTCGACGGGCACCTGGACGAGTTCGCCCTGCCCTCGCGGCTGGCGCACGCGGTTGCCAGCCCTGCCATCCGGGCCCTCGCCGTGATCGGCCGGGCCGCCGGGTTCCGTCCTGACGGCACGCGCCGGCGCCGAGGCCGGGACTAACCGCTTCAAGCTGGCTCAGCAGGGACTGCTCAGTCGCGTAGAGGGAGACGTCGTCGCCGACAGTGTCGGCTGCTGCCGGCGCACCTATCGGCGGTCATACGGACGTCGGCCCACGGCGGGCGATCTCGGCTCCGATAGCGATCCCGGTCAGGAACCGCGCCGTATCCGTGAGGGTCAGCGTCTTGACCATGGAGAAGGCGCCGCAACTCCTGGGCCACCGGCCGCAGCGCACCGCCGGCGAGACAGTCCTCAAGTCCGCTCGCTGGCTCATAAACACGGTCAGGTCCAAGTCGTGCGTCCGCTGGCCGTGTAAGAGCTCTTCGAGCACGGACGAGGGGTGCGGAGCACTCACATGCTGGCCTGGGCGCCGACCCGCGGCCTCTCCGTCGGTCGTTGGCCTGCTGAACATGGCCGGGATCGCTGACTGCAAGCACATGGTGGAGAAGCCGCGCGACGAAGTGGGACACAGACCCGTGAACAGGTGAGTTGCAGGCGCGCGTCAGCGCCCCGGGCGCCAGCCCGGGGTTGTCTCCCCGCTGGTCAGGCGGCCGGTTGGTCGAGGGTGACGTTGTGTCCGAGCTTCTCCAGCTGGGCAACCAGCCGGCGGGTGTGGGCCTCGTCGTTGCGGCGGGCGAGCCAGTCGGGACCCAGGTTCCGGTAGGGCTCGTCGCGCAGCAGCATGTAGTAGGCCGAGACGAGGATGGAGTGGGCGACCGCGACCTGCGCTCGGCTCATCCCGCGCCGGGCGGAGAGCCGGGCGTGCTGGGCGGCGAGGTAGTTCTTGCCCTTCATCCGCCCGACCGAGCCGGCGGCCTCGACCAGCATCGCGGTCAGCCACTTGTTGCCCGGTCGGGTGCCCACCGCGGTGTGCTTGCCGGCTGATTCGTGCACGCCCGGTGCGACGTCGGCCCAGGCGGCCAGCTGTGCCGCCGTCGGGAAGCGGGACATGTCCGCGCCGGTCTCGGCGACGATGATCTGCGCGACCTTCACCCCCACTCCGGGAATGGTCTGCATCAGCTCCAGCTGGTGCGCCCACGGGGTGAAGGCGGTGGCGAGCACCGCGTCGAGTTCGGCCAGGGCGTCCTCGACCAGCTCCAGGCGGTGCAGCACGGAACGGGCCAACTGGGCATGATCTGCATCGAAGTGGCCGGTCA
>Ga0196960_10000688_pt1 | contig 10670 bp, 9 predicted proteins | sample S3v_5metaG_FD_183187 | JGI IMG/M metagenome (GOLD analysis project Ga0196960, IMG submission 183187) | Soil microbial communities from Anza Borrego desert, Southern California, United States - S3+v_5 | ecosystem: Environmental > Terrestrial > Soil > Desert | place: USA: California | collected... | reverse complement strand
CCCGCCCACCCTGATCCCCGTGTCCCCGTGCCCCCGGCCCCGGTCCGACGGTGAGGGTGCCGGGGCGGCCCCCGGGCCGCGTCCACCCGGGCGGACCCCGCCGCTCAGGGGCCGGCGCCGCACCTGCGCGGACCGGGACGGATCAGCCCCGGCCCACGTACGGCATGGCTGTGGCCAGCACCGTCGCGAACTGCACATTGGCCTCCAGCGGCAGCTCCGCCATGTGCAGGACCGTCCGGGCCACGTCGTCCGCAGCCATGACCGGCTCGGCCGCCACCTGGCCGTTGGCCTGGAGGATGCCCGTACTCATCCGCTCCGTCATGTCGGTCGCCGCGTTGCCGACGTCGATCTGCCCGCACGCGATCCGGTACGGACGTCCGTCCAGCGACAGCGACTTGGTCAGGCCCGTCACCGCGTGCTTCGTCGCCGTGTAGGCGATGGACCGCGGCCGCGGCGCATGGGCCGAGACGGAGCCGTTGTTGATGATCCGGCCGCCCTGCGGGTCCTGCTCCTTCATCACGCGGTACGCCGCCTGCGCACACAGGAAGGTCCCCGTCAGATTGACGTCCACCACCGTCCGCCAGTCCTCGTACGCGAGGTCCTCGACCGGCACCGAACCCGGCCCGAAGGTCCCCGCGTTGTTGAAGAGCAGGTCCAGCCGGCCGAAACGGTCCCGCACGGAGGCGAAGAGCGCGGCCACCTCCTCCGGGTCGCTCACGTCGGTGGGCAGGCACACCGCGGGGCCGGGGCCGGCGGCCGCGGCCGTCTCCTCCAGGGCCGCGGCCCGCCGCCCCGCCAGGGCCACCGTCCAGCCCGCGCCCGAGAGGGTGAGGGCGACCGCCCTGCCGATGCCCGATCCCGCACCTGTGACGACAGCGATTTTCTGCTCAGCGTTCATGGCCCGGCAGCGTACGGGACGTTTCACGGCGGCCGGCACCCGGTGCTCATCGCACCGCCATAAGGATGTTGTGCACCCGCCGACGGCAGGTCGTCCCTCCGCATTCCAATGCTTCTGACAACATCCGGCAGGGGAGGGGCACATGACACCCGCACAGAACAGCAGGCCGTCCGGCCGGCACGGTCATTCCGCCGAGCTGCGCAGCGCCGCGCAGAGGTTCGGCTCCGGGGTGGACCGCCGCCGTTTCCTCACCGTCACCGGTGCCGCCGCCGCGCTGGCCTTCGCCGTCAACCTGCCCGGCGCGGGTACGGCGGCCGCCGCCGAGCTGGACGCCCGCAGGATCACCGAGGACCCCTTCACCCTCGGCGTGGCCTCCGGGGACCCGCTGCCGGACTCCGTGCTCCTGTGGACGAGACTCGCGCCCCGCCCGTACGAGGCCGACGGCGGGCTGCCCGCCGAGCGCGTCCAGGTCCGCTGGGAGATCGCCCGCGACGAACGCTTCCGGCGGATCGTCCGGCGCGGGTCCGCCACCGCCCACCCGGAGTTCGGGCACACCGTCCACGTGGACGTGGACGGCCTCGCCTCCGACCGGAACTTCTACTACCGCTTCCGCGCCGGCACCTGGATCAGCCCCACCGGCCGTACCCGCACCGCGCCCGCCCCCTACGCCCGCAACAGCTCCCTGGCCCTGGCCGCCGTCTCCTGCCAGGCGTACCACGACGGCTACTTCACCGCCTACCAGCACCTCGCGGACGAGGACGTCGACGTGGTCTTCCACCTCGGCGACTACCTCTACGAGTACGCGGTCAACGCCGCCGGAGGCGCCCGCAGGTACACCGACCGCGTCCTGCCGGACCACTACAACCGGGAGACGCTCACGCTGGAGGACTACCGCATGCGGTACGGCCTCTACAAGTCCGACCCCGACCTGCGCGCCGCCCACGCCGCGCACCCCTTCGTCGTCACCTGGGACGACCACGAGACCGAGAACAACTACGCGGGCGACATCCCGGAGAACAGCGTCCCCCCGGAGGAGTTCCTGCTGCGCAGGGCCGCCGCCTACCGCGCGTACTGGGAGAACCAGCCGCTGCGCACCCCGCAGCGCCCCACCGGCCCCGACATGCGGCTCTACCGCCGGCTGCGCTTCGGCCGGCTCGCCCAGTTCGACATCCTCGACACCCGCCAGTACCGCAGCAACCAGGCGTACGGCGACGGCTGGAAGGTCCCCGGACCGGAGTCCGAGGACCCGTCGCGCACCATGACGGGCGCCGCCCAGGAACGCTGGCTGCTCGACGGCTGGAAGACCTCCGACGCCCGGTGGAACGTCGTGCCGCAGCAGGTCACCTTCTCCCGGCGGCGTGACGTGCCGACCGATGCCTACAAGCTGTCCATGGACTCGTGGGACGGCTACCCCGCCTCCCGGCAGCGGGTCATGGACGGCGCGGAGGCCGCCGGGATCGAGAACCTGATGGTCCTGACCGGCGACGTGCACGTCGGCTACGGCTTCGACCTCAAGAAGGACTTCGACGACCCGGCGTCCCGGACCGTCGGCACGGAGATCGTGGCCACCTCCATCGCCAGCGGCAAGGACGGCTCCGAGAAGCCGGCCAACTGGAACAACCTGACCCAGGCCAACCCGCACATGAAGTTCTACAACGGCCGCCGCGGCTACGCCCTCGTCACCCTCGGCACCGAGCAGGCGCGCGCCGACTTCCGCACGGTCCCGGCGGTCACCACACCCGGTGCGCCGGTCACCACGGCCGGCTCCTTCGTGACCGAGGCCGGGAACCCGGGGCTCACCCCCGCGTAACCCGGCACCCGGCCCTTCGCGCGGGGTCAGCCGCGGTCGTCCGCCGGATAGCGGACGCCGACCCGGTCACGTACCGCGTCGAGCGTCCGCATCACGGCGAGCGAACCCTCCAGCGGCACCAGCGGGGACTCCTTCTCGCCCGCCAGGAGCGCGCGCGTCACCTCGGCCGCCTCGTACTGCATGCCCGAAAGGCCCTGCGGCCCCGGGCCCGTGACGACCTTTTCGGGCTCCCGGCCCGGCCGGTGCAGGAGGAAGTACTCCGGGTGGAAGAAGCCCTGCGGGAAGTCGATCCGGCCCGCCGTGCCGGTGACCGACGCGACGGTCGGCAGGTCCCCGACGATCGAGCAGCTCAGCAGCGCGGTGGCGCCCGAGTCCCAGCCCAGCAGCATCCCGGTGTTCAGGTCGACGCCCTCCGGGGACAGCAGCGCGTCGGCCTGCACCCGGTCCGGCTCGCCCAGCAGGAGCTGTGCGAACGACACCGGATAGACCCCGAGGTCCAGCAGCGCGCCGCCGCCCAGTGCCCGGTCGCGCAGCCGGTGCTCGGCCCCGAACGTCCCCGCGAAGCCGAAGTCGGCCTGCACCGTGCGGATCTCACCGATCGCGCCGTCCCGCACCAGCTCGGTCATCCGGCGGATGAGCGGATTGCAGTACGTCCACATGGCTTCCATCAGGAACAGCCCGCGCTCCCGGGCCAGATCCACCAGCTCCCGCGCCTCACGCTCGTTGAGCGTGAACGCCTTCTCGCACAGCACGTGCTTGCCGGCCTCCAGCGCGAGCCCGGCCGCCTCCCGGTGCGCGGAGTGCGGGGTGGCGACGTAGACGACGTCGACGGAGTCGTCGGCGACGAGCTCCGCCCAGCTGCCGTACGCCCGCTCGATCCCGAACCGCTCGGCGAAGGCCTTCGCGGAGACCTCGGAGCGGGACGCGACCGCCACGACCTCGGCCCCGGAGTCCTTCATCGCCAGCAGGTCCCCCGTGAAGGTCGCGGCTATGCCGCCCGTCGCCAGTACACCCCAACGCACAGTCCCGCTCATGCCCGCCCGCCCTCACCCGAAAAAGGTATCGACCACTACGACTGACCTGAGAGCATAGATGCGGATTCAACGAAGCGGAGACGAGGATGCCGGACAGCGGCGCGAGCCGGGCCCAGCAAGGACAAGAGCACATACCGACGAGCAGCAAGGGCGCCGCACAGGGCGCCACGGCCACCGCCACCCCCACCGCAGCGGGTGCCCCGGCCGCCTCCACGACCACCACGCCGGGCAGCCCGGCGGCCTCCACGACCACCGCACGACGGGCCGGCCTCCTGGTCACCCTCGTGCTGGGCGGACTCACCGCACTGCCGCCCCTCTCGATGGACATGTACCTCCCGGCTCTCCCGGAGGTCACCGACGCGCTGCACGCCCCGGCCGCGACCGTCCAGCTCACCCTGACGGCCTGCCTCCTGGGCATGGCGCTCGGCCAGCTCGTCGTCGGACCCATGAGCGACCGCTGGGGCCGGCGCACACCGCTGCTCCTCGGCATGGTCGTCTACGTGATCGCCACCGCGATCTGCGCCGTCGCCCCCACCGCGGAACTCCTCATCGGCTTCCGCCTCCTCCAAGGGCTGGCCGGCGCCGCCGGCATCGTGATCTCCCGGGCCGTCGTACGTGACCTCTACGACGGCGACGAGATGGCCCGGTTCTTCTCCACCCTGATGCTGATCTCGGGAGTGGCACCCGTCATCGCCCCCGTGATCGGCGGCCAGGTGCTCCAGTTCACCGACTGGCGCGGCATCTTCGTCGTCCTCACCTTCGTCGGCGTGCTGCTCACCCTGGTCGTCTGGAAGTGGCTCCACGAGACGCTCCCCGCGACCCAGCGCCACACCGGCGGTGTCGGCGACGCGCTGCGCACCATGCGCGGGCTGCTGGCCGACCGGGTGTTCACCGGGTACATGCTCGCGGGCAGCCTCGCCTTCGCCGCGCTCTTCGCCTATGTGAGCGCGTCCCCGTTCGTCGTGCAGGAGATCTACGGCGCCTCGCCGCAGACCTTCAGCCTGCTGTTCGGAATCAATTCCATCGGGCTGATCGCCGTCGGCCAGATCAACGGCAAGCTGCTCGTCGGGAGGGTCAGCCTGGACAAGGCGCTCGGTTTCGGCCTCGCCGTCATCTCCGTCGCGGCGATCGCCCTGCTGCTGATGACCTCCGGGGTCCTCGGCGAGGCCGGCCTGCTGCCGGTGGCCGCCGGGCTGTTCGTGCTCATGTCGGCGATGGGCCTGGCGATGCCCAACACCAACACGCAGGCACTCATGCGCACCAGGCACGCGGCCGGCTCGGCCTCCGCGCTGCTGGGTACGAGCCAGTTCCTGATCGGTGCCATCGCCTCACCCCTGGTCGGGATCGCGGGTGAGAAGACCGCCGTGCCGATGGCCGTCGTGCAGGTGGTCTGCGCGCTGTCCGCGGTGGCGTGCTTCCTGCTGCTGTGCAGGCCGTGGCAGAACACGGGAGCCGCCCGGGGGCCGGCCCTCAAGGGCTGACCGGCGCCCCTGCGGGGGCGGACCTGCGAAGGCCCGGGCGGGACGACCCGCCCGGGCCTTCGCACGCCCGCGCCCGGCCGGCTCCGTCGTGGCCGCAGGAGAGAGAGGGGAAGGCCGGCCGGTTCAGCCCACGCGGGGGTAGCCCAGCAAGTGCAGCCGGTCCTCGCGGTCCGTCCAGCGGAAGATGCCGACGCCGGAGGTCTCCGCCTCGGGCAGCCGCGTGTTCGGGGGCAGCGTGTCGACGCCCCAGGTCGTGAAGCTCATCCTGACCGGACCGCCGCCCTCACCGTCCAGTGCCTCGTCCGCGTCGCGCGCGGTCGTCGCGCCGTAGGCGCTGCCGCCGTCCGTCACGGACGCGAGCGTCAGCCCCGCCGCCCCGCCCTCCTCCTCGAAGCAGAAGCCCTTCTTCGCCTCCAGGTCGAAGGCCAGATTCCCCGCGACCAGGTAACCCCCCGAGGGGGAGACGACGGCCTGCGGATAGCGCCCCGGCTCCATGGCCGGCGTGTGACACTCCACCGACACGAGCGGCTTCCCGCTCCCCGCGTCGTGGACCGTCCACATCTGGTGCGTGGCGGCCCGCTTCGCCCCCTGCGCGAGCTGCCACTTCGCCAGGATCAGCCCCGGCGCCACGGAGGTCGGCACCCCCGTCGCCGGGTCGGCGCCCTTCGGCGCGGTCCTCCTGCTGTACCAGCCGCCCCGCACCCAGAATTCGCGGGCCCCGCTCAGCAGCAGGCCCTTCGCCGTCTGCCCGCGCACCTCGGTGAGCTGCTTGCAGGCCGTGCAGCCCTTCGGATACGCCACCGCGGACGCGGCGATCCTGGACACCTCACCACTGACCGGGTCCACGACCGCGCTGTTCGCCCTGCCGTCGCTGATCAGGACCCCCGGGCCGGTCGCCGTGACGGTCGGCGCACCGGTCCACGGCACCTCGACGCGCCGGCGTTCCCCGTCCACCGCGTCGTACACGTCGAGGGACACGAAGGTCCCCGAGGGCGTGAGCCCGTCGCCGGCCTTCCCGAAGGACCAGGTGACGAAGAACTGCCGGTCGTCCTTGGCGACGGTGAGCAGCTTCGGGAAGCCCGGCGGCTCCGGCGGCCGCCAGGCCTCGCCGCTCCAGCCGGCCCGGCCGGTCTCCGTGTCGAGGGTCCGCAGCCGGTAACGGTGGCCGGAGACCTCCTCCAGGTAGGCCAGCCGGCCCGTCGTGTGGGAGAGGGCGTAATCGGGCCCCGCGCCGACGACCTCCCAGCCGCGCCGCGTCGTGTACTCCGGGGGCACGTCCAGCTGCGTCGCGGGGCCGGCGCTCCTCCTCGCGGGCTTCTCCGGCCCGTCCTCGCCCCCGGCGCCCTCGCTCCCGCCGCCCCCGCACGTCGTGAGCAGAAGGAGCAGGGCGAGGACGAGCACCCCGCCCACCAGAGCCAGGCGTACGATCCTCTGTCTCATGGTCCCCCCGATGAGCCAACCCCTGGACAGTCCCCGTCCACGGCGTCGGCCAGCGTAACAACGGGCCCGCGGCGAAGAGCAGTTCGGTTCCGTAGCCGTCGTGTCCCGGTTCCGTGCCGGACCACCGGACTGCGGGGGGAGGGGCCGCAGTGCCTACAATTCGGCGGTGAACGCCACCCTCCCCACCGCGGAAGCCCTGCGTGCGGCGCTGGCCGCCCTGCTCGACGGGCTGCCCCCGAGGCAGGCCGCGCAGGCCGTCGACCGGCTGATCGCCAGCTACCGCGGAACCACCCCCACCGACGCCCCGATCCTGCGGGACCGCTCGGACGTCGCCGCGTACGCCGCGTACCGGATGCCCGCGACGTTCGAAGCCGTACGGTCCTGCCTCGCCGCCCTCCGCGACGCCGCGCCGGACTGGGCGCCCGCCACCCACACCGACATCGGGGGCGGCACGGGCGCGGCGAGCTGGGCGGTCGCCGGGGCCTGGGACGGGCCGCGGACGACGGTCCTGGACTGGTCCGAGCCCGCCCTCGCGCTCGGGCGTGAGCTGGCCGGGGCCTCCGGCATCCCCGCGCTGCGGGCCGCCACCTGGGAGCGGGCCAGGATCGGCGCGTCACCGGCTCCGGCGCCCACGGACCTGGTGACCGTCTCGTACGTGCTCAAGGAGCTCACGGCCGGGGACCGGGCCGCGGTGGTGGACGCCGCCGCGACGGCCGCACAGGCCGTGGTGATCGTGGAGCCCGGCACCCCCGACGGATACGAGCGGATCATCGATGCCCGCGACCGGCTGATCGCCGCCGGACTGACCGTCGCCGCCCCCTGCCCGCACGACGACGCCTGCCCCGTCGAACGCGGCACGGACTGGTGCCACTTCTCGGCGCGGGTCAGCCGCTCGTCCCTGCACCGCCAGGTCAAGGGCGGCTCGCTCAGCCACGAGGACGAGAAGTTCAGCTACGTCGTGGCGACCCGCTTCCCCGTCCGGCCGGCCCGCGAACGGGTCATCCGCAGGCCGCAGATCCGCAAGGGCCAGGTGCTGCTGGAGCTCTGCACCCGGGACGAGGGACTGCGGCGGGCCACGGTCACCAAGCGGCACGGCACGCTCTACCGTGCCGCCCGGGACACCGCGTGGGGCGACCCCTGGCCGCCGGCGGACGCACCGGAGGGACCTGACGCCGCGTAGCCGGTGGACGTCCGTCCGGCCGTCACGCGCGCTCTGCGGCGTCACCCGCCGAGGACCTCGGCGACCTCCCGCGCCATCACCCGGTAACCGGCGTCGTCGGGGTGCAGCGCGTCCCCGTGGTCGTAGGCGGGATCGGGGCGGTCGGGGTCCGAGGGGGAGGCGAGGGCCTCGTCGAAGTCGACGTACGCGTCGAACTCGCCGGAGTGCCGGATCCAGTCGTTGACCTCGTTGCTGGCACGGGCCGCGTGCGGGCCCCAGCGGAGCGGGGCCCCGCGGACCCGTCAGGCCCGCAGCTCCTGGGTGCAGCACTTCACGCTGCCGCCGCCCTTGAGCAGTTCGCCCAGATCCATCGGGACCGGCTCGAAGCCCCGGTCCCGCAACGGGCCGAAGAGACCCGTGGCGGCCTGCGGGAGCAGCACGTGCCGTCCGTCACCGACCGCGTTGAGGCCCAGCGAGGCGGCGTCCGCCTCGCCGGCCTGCAACGCGTCGGGGAAGAGCCGGGCCAGCACGGACCGGCTGCCCGCCGAGAAGGCCCCGGGGTAGTACATGATCTCGTCGGCCGCGTCGTCGAGCACGCACAGTGCCGTGTCCAGGTGGTAGTAGCGCGGGTCCACCAGGTCGAGGCCGATCACCGGGCGCCCGAAGAACTCCTGGGCCTCGTCGTGGGAGAGCGGGCTGGACCGGAAGCCCCGGCCCGCCAGCACGTACGAGGCGGTCACGGCGAAATCGCCCTCGCCCTCGTTGACATGGGCCGGCTCGTGGATCTCGGTGAAGCCGTTGGCCCGGAACCACTCCCGGTGCGCCTCGGCCTCCGCGTACCGCTCCCGGTAGGCGAACAGGGCGCCGAGCACCCGGCCGTCGATCACGGTGGCGCCGTTGGCGGCGAACACCATGTCGGGCAGACCGGGCCGGGGGGTGAGGAGTTCCACGGTGTGGCCGAGCGACCGGTAGCGGTCGCGCAGGTCCTCCCACTGGGTGGTGGCCAGCGGCAGGTCCACGGGTTTGGACGGGTCCATCCACGGGTTGATGGAGTACGTCACCTGGAAGTGGGCCGGGGCGCACATCAGGTAGCGACGAGGGGTGGCGTCACGGGTCAATGCAGGCTCCTCACGAACGGCGGCCACGGCCGCGGAACGGTGGGATGCGCACGGGGTGGGTGCGTGAGTTCATGGTGCGCCGAGCCGGGCCGCCGCACAGTGATCCGTTCGGGTGGTTCACACGGGAGGGCCCGGCACCGGGCAAGACGATACGTATCGGGCCGCGGGTCGTAGGCTTGCCGGATGTCACCTCACAAGACGCCCGACTCCAGCCGCCGCAGCGACCGCTCCCGCCGCGCGATCCACGACGCCGCGCTCGCGCTGGTCGGCGAGGTGGGTTACGCCAGGACGACGATCGAGGGTATCGCCGCCCGGGCCGGGGTCGGCAAGCAGACGATCTACCGGTGGTGGCCGTCCAAGGCGGCCGTGCTCATGGACGCCTTCCTCGACATGAGCGCCCGGCAGGCGGCGGAGGCGGCGGAGGCGGCCGGGGCCGGGGACGGCGGTGAGTACGCCATCCCGGACACCGGGGACCTGGCGGCCGACCTCAGACTGGTCCTGCGGGCCACGGTCGACGAACTGAACGACCCCGCCACCGAGGCCCCCACCCGGGCCCTGGCCGCCGAGGGCATCATCGATCCGGCACTCGGGGCCCAGTTCGTCGAGAACCTGCTCGAACCCCAGCTCCAGCTGTACGTCGCACGCCTGCGCGCCGCCCAGGAGGCCGGAGAGGTCCGCGCGGACCTCGATCCGCGTATCGCGCTGGAGCTCCTGATCGCCCCGCTCGCCCACCGCTGGCTGCTGAGAACGCTCCCGCTCACCCACGCGTACGCGGACGCGGTCGTCGACCACGCTCTGCGCGGGTTCCTCGACCGGCCGTGAAGCAGGTGCGCATTCCATGACATTCCGTGCGAGTGCGGCGGCCCGCACCCCCCGGCCCGAGCACCCCGCTCGGGAACTCCGGCCACCCGAGGAGCAGGATGGTGCGACCATGGAGAGGTAACCGCTGAGGTGAGGGGATAGATGGGCGCCGATTCCGGCCGCTATCGCGGCACAGAGGGCAGGATTTCCCAGTGGCTGCGCCGGCGGCCGAAGCCACAGCCGGAAGCCGACGACGCGGCGCGGCTGGCGCTGCTCCTGGCCGTGGCCGAGGCCGGCATGCCGATCTCACCCGCCGCGCACCCGTCCGGTTACCGGTGTTCGTGCGAACGCATCGGCTGCCCCACCCCCGCGCGCCACCCCCTCTCGTTCGCCTGGCAGACACAGTCCACGACGGACCGCGCGCAGATCGAGCGCTGGGCGCAGAACCAGCCGCTGGCCAACTTCATCACCGCGACGGGCATCATCCACGACGTCCTCGACGTCCCCCTCGCGGCAGGGCACGCGGCTCTGGAACGGCTCACCGCGGCGGGCATCGACGTCGGTCCCGTCGCCCGGTCCGGCGCCGACCGGATGCTCTTCTTCACCGCCACCCGCGGGACCCCCGACGACGAGGACGAGTGGTGGCCGTGCGAGCTGGACTGCCACCCCGAGACCATGGACGAGCATCCGGGACTCCGCTGGCACTGCCGCGGCAGCTACGTCCTCCTGCCCCCCGCACGGCTCCCCGGCGAGCTGGACGTGCACTGGATCCGGGGCCCGGAGAACCCGCTGCCCGACCCGCTGACCCTGCTGGAGACGCTCACCGACGCCTGCGCGCAGTACGCGGACACGGCCGACGCGAGTGACCTCGACCACGATGCGGTGGCCTGGCCGCTCAGCCGCTGAGAGCGGTGGCGGACGGCCGTCCC
>Ga0196960_10000687_pt1 | contig 10672 bp, 7 predicted proteins | sample S3v_5metaG_FD_183187 | JGI IMG/M metagenome (GOLD analysis project Ga0196960, IMG submission 183187) | Soil microbial communities from Anza Borrego desert, Southern California, United States - S3+v_5 | ecosystem: Environmental > Terrestrial > Soil > Desert | place: USA: California | collected... | reverse complement strand
CAGCGCCAGCACGACGAACACGCCGAGCCCGGCGAACATCGCCACCGGCGCCCCGCCGCCGTCGCCCCGCCACCACAGCGTCCCGCGCACCGCGCCGGCCGACGCCGCGCCCTCGACCTTCACCGGCACCGACCAGTCGAAGACCTTCTGCCGCTCGCCCCTGTCCTGCTCGAGCGGCGGGTCGGTCTTGCTCATCCAGTGCATCCGGTGGTCGTGGAACTCGAACCGCCCGCCCTTGCCGACGGCCTTCCACTCCGGCTCGGCCTTCACGTCGGCGATCGCGGGGACCTTCACCTCCCCGAACCGGTCGTCGTTGAGGTAGGTCGCCTCCGAGCGCGTGTTGACCTCGACGGTGCCGTCCGCCTCGATGCGCACGTACGGCTCGCCCTTGTAGCCCTCGATGACGAGCGGCTCGGAGCCGGAGTAGACGACGAGCAGGCGGTCGTCGCCGTTGAGGATCTCGGCCTTCAGGCCGGGGATCCCGTCGATCTTCGTGACCTTGGATTCGAAGTCGGGGTTGCCCTCGTGGGCGAGGGCGGGTGCGGCGAGCGACGCGGTCAGCGCCAGCGTCGCCAGCGCCAGGCGGCGCAGGGACATGGGTCCTCCAACGGGTGTTCACGGGGTGCACGGACGCGCCCCGGGACCCGTCAGAGAGGCAGGCCGAGGCGCAGCTAGGCGATGGAGAGGTGCGCCTGCGCAGGCGGAGGCCGCGAGAAGTGCGCCGCGACGTGCACGCGGCCGGCGCCGAGCACGAAGGCGGGCGCGCGGCGGACCGCGACGACGACCTTGCGGCGCGGCCGGGCGACCGAGCCCCGGCCGACGGCGGCGCGGAGCCGCTCGATCGAGCGCTCGCCCAGGTACCGGCCGGCCAGCAGCGGCACGACCAGCACGAGCAGCGGCGCGACGAGGAGCGCGTCGCCGGAGACCGCGCCGAGCTCCACGCCGAAGGCCAGCGCGGCGAACGCCACGGTGATGAGGCCCAGGAGCGTGAGGTCGCGGCGGCGGAGCATCGTGCAGCAGGGAACCCTACCGGGCCGGCGGATGGCGCACCGCCGGTGTCCGTCCGCGGACACTATGGTCCCGCGCCACGATGGCCAGGGTCTTCATCACCGGCGCGCTCGGCTTCATCGGCCGCGCCCTCACCGCGCGGCTGCAGGCCGAGGGCCACGACGTCACCGGCGTCGACCTGCGCGCCGACACCGAGCGGGGCGTCGTCGCGGGCGACGTGGCGGTGCCGGGCGACTGGCAGCGCGCCGCGGCGGGCGCCGACGTGGTCGTCCACACCGCCGCCGTGGTGTCGCTGCGGCTCGACCGCCCCGACGGCGTCTGGCGGGCGAACGTGCTCGGCACGAGCCACGCGCTGCTCGCGGCCATCGACGGCGGCGCGCGCCGGTTCGTCCACGTCTCCTCCGTCACCGTCTTCGGCTTCGACTTCCCGGACGGCGTGACCGAGCGGTACCCGGTCCGCATCACGGGCGTCCCGTACCCGGACACGAAGATCGCGTCCGAGCAGCACGTCCTCCAGGCGCACGCGCACGGCGTGATCGAGGGCGTCGTCGTGCGGCCCGGCGACGTGTACGGGCCGGGCAGCCGGCCGTGGGCGATCCAGCCGACCGAGCTGATCCGCAAGCGCCGGTTCGTGCTCCCCGACCACGGCCGCGGGATCTTCTCGCCCGTCTACATCGATGATCTCGTGGAGGGTCTTGCGCGCGCGGTGACCGAGCCCCGCGCCGCCGGTCGCGTGCTGACGCTGAGCGGCGGCGTCGGCGTGCCGAACCACGAGTTCTTCGGCGCGTACGCGGACGCGCTCGGGCGACGGCTGCTCCTCCTCCCCACGCCGGTGGCGAAGGCGGGCGCGGCGGTCGCGCGGCAGGCACTGCGGTTCGGCAGCGGCGACAACGACCTCAACCCGCGCGCGGCGGAGTACATGCTGCGGCGCGGGACGTACGGGATCGGCCACGCCCGCGAGGTGCTCGGCTGGGAGCCGCAGGTGGCCGTGGGCGACGGGCTCGAGCGCACCGTCGCCTGGCTCCGCGCCGCCGGCCACATCCCGGGCTGAGCGAGGCTAGGCGCGCACCCCGCGCTCGGCCATCCAGTTCAGCACGCTCTGCGGCGGGTTTCCCTCGAACTCTGCGCGCACGGCGAGGCTGATGATGTCCTCGTCGTCGCCCTCCACCTCGTCGCGCCGGTGCGCGAGGTAGAGCACCACGGCCTGCGCGACGACGACGCTCGGGTCCTCGTCGGCCCCGAACTCGATGCGCTCCTCCAGGTTCTCGAAGCCGACGACCGGCTCGTCCGCGTCCTCGAAGCGCTGCTCGAACTCTCCGACGACCGTGTCCTCGTTGTTCGGATCGACGATCTCCGCCGCGCGCCGCACGAGCTGGGAGAGCGTGATCGGGTCGGGTTCTCTGGCCATGTCGCCGGGACTACCCGCGCCACCGCTGACGGAACGTCGCCCGGCGGTCAGCCGCTGCCCGCGCCGCTTCTCCACACGCACTCAGGTCTTCTTGCCGCCGCAGCCGAGTTCCCGCCAGAACGGTGAACGGACCGCGGCGACGCGACGCACTGGCACCCGCGCGCGTAGCACGCGACCGTCGGTGAGTGTGAGCGTCACTTCTACGATGCGACCAGCGCGCACCGAGCCGAAGTCATCGGGCGGCGCGATGGGTGGACTCGAGTAGCAATGTCGCCCCCGGCGCCCGACACGACCGGAGGCCTCGGGCGCGACCTCGCCCTGCACGGCGATGCTGCCGAGAAGCGAACGTCGCCCGCTCCGCTCGAGCGGCTTCGTCGTGCGCACCGCCGCGGTGAACATGACGAACTCCTCGCGCCCGTCGCTGTACGTCTCCACAACGACGATCGGTGGGCGCGCGAACCGTAGAGGTGCCGACTCACCAGCCGCAGACTTCCGCGGCTCCGAACCCCGGTCGCCCCCGCGGCGGGGGGGCGTCGACGTCGCGTCACCGCACGCTACGCCGCAGACGATCAGCACGAGCCCAATCACGGCCGGGCGAATCATCGGGGGACCTCCGTGATGCGGTTCGCGGGGCGGCGGGCTCACCCAGCAGGCCAACAGAAACAGACCGAAAGGGCGGCAGACGCGTTGCGGTTCATCCAGGCCGCTCGCCCGGGCAGCCAGCACGAGCAACGGTCCGAGGTCCCGGGTTGGCAACGTTGTCACGAGAGGTCAAGCGCATCGGAACGCGGGTCGAGAACCTTCGCTTGCTTCCGTCCTGGAGTGCGACTTCGACGGTTACGACCTTGCCATGACGAGGTCTGGCCAGCGGAGACCCGTCGGCCGGCTCGAGGCTTTGGACGTAACACGACCGCTTCTTCGAGAGACGTCCGAGCGGTAACGGCGAGCCGACCGTACCCACTCTCACGGACGCACGCACCGACGTCCCTCGGTGCGGAAGCGCATGCTTTGTCCTGAAGACCACCGCGAACTGATAATTGCCCGCTGGCCTTACCTCGGCATAGAGGACGACGGGCGGCGACGCGAAGCCGTTGTCACCGGAGACCGCCGACCGAGCCGACGGTGGTCCCACCCCGAGAGGTCCGAGCGCGGCGAGCAGAGCGGTCATGCTCGATCCGAGGATCACGTACCTCGTCATCAGTTGTCCGGATCCGGCGGAAGCAGCTTGCCATCGTTCGTGCACCTGCCGCGTCCCTTCGTCGTGATGTTCGGCCAGCGGCGGAAGTCCGCCTCAAGAGCGCTACGCCTGATGAACACCCAGCTGCCCTCCCAGAGATCGAACCGCCGATCCTTCACCATCACGAACTGGTTGTCTGTGGTCACGTATCGCCATTCCACGCATGTACCCGCAGCGATCGTCCGTAGCGACCAATTGCATCCGTCCGTCTTGCCAGCGGGGGCCGGGAAGACGTTCGCGCACGCAGGAGACGGGTGTTCGAGGAGAATCGCAGTCCCGTGATCGCAGCCAAGGGTGCGACAGTTGACGCGCCGGCTGAAATTCCGGATGTTCGGCTCGTAATCGATCTCGCATGCCGAGGAACTCCGCGAGAACGGATCGTCCTCGGCGAGGCTTCGCCTGATCCAGCCGCAGTTCCCACGATATGAACGTCTTGGGTCAATCGGATTAGAGATATCACCCAAATAGTAGTATGGGAATACTTTGCCTGGACGTTCCACGCGACGTTTCTGGATCGCACCTATCACTGATCGATCGACCGTGCTGCCGATCGCGTACGCTTGCCGCGCGTTTCGCACCGTGGTAAGGCACGGGTGGTCTGTCAGTCGTCGCTCTTCACAGTCTTCTGCGTCAATGCCGATCCTGTACCGGTTGGCGGGAGTGCGCGCGGTGGGATCTGCTTCAGGCTCGAACTCGACCTCCTCGACCTCCTCGGGATCGTCGTTGGCGACATAGTTGGCACTCGGGTCCAAGCAGCTGCTCGGATAGGCCCCTTTGTCGCTCTCTCGGCATTGGTCAGCCGCCGTTGCGGATGTTGCAGCGACCTCGACGGTTACTGGCTCCGTCGCGTTGCCCGCGTAATCCACGGCGCTCAACTCCACCACAAACGACTCGGGATGTGGGCGCTGTACGAGCCGGAGTTCGGGCTCGGGACCGCTGAACTCGGTCCACTGGTCCGACTGCGCGACGCGATAGCGACCGCGGTACGAAGCGACGCCGGATAGAGGCGTTCCGTTGGCGGCGTCCGGGTCCTCCGCGCCCAGCCAATCGACGACGGTCGCCTGAGCCGTCGCGTCATGAGTAGCTTGAACACCAAGCCCCTGAGGCCATTGCGGGGCGGTGCGATCTACCTTGATGTTCCATTGTGCGTGTGCAGCGACCGGCGAGAGACTCCCGGCGGCATCTCGAGCGCGGAGGGAAAGAGTGCTAATGCCCTCTGGCAACGCACCCGCGGAGTAGGTCGCGGCGGGGCCGTCGAAGTGCTGCCGGCATCGCCGCTTCACGTCAGGTGGGACCGCGCAGCCGGTCGGATGCGTTGTCCCAAGCCCTGGACCCTCGAGCAGGAACTCAGCGACCCCTGTGCCGGCGTCATCAGCAACTGCGCGGACCGACAGATTCTCAGCTCCGCTGAACCATGAGTCGATCGAGCGCTCGTGGTGCACCGACTGAATCGTCGGCGGCTCGAAATCTACGAAGAAGTAGAAGGTCACGGTCTTCGTATGGGCTTCGCGCCGGTCCGGCTCGCGCTCGCTCGGCTCACGATGGGCGAGACGGTCCTTCGCTCGGATGCGGATGGCGTGGAGGCCTTCCCCGAGCTCGTCTGCGTCGACTACAACGTCACGCTGCTGCGCACAATTCGCGAATCCGATGTGCTCTTCCTCGCGGCAGGTCGTCTGCTCGTCTTCCGGCGGTAAGGAGCGAACACCGGTTCGCTTTCACCATAAGCAATGTTCCTCGCGACCTCGACCTGGATCGACTGAACACCGCTCCGCCACAGGGACTCGTCGATGGCGCCGGAGTCATCTCGGAGGCGCCCGTCGCGGGCGTCGACGATCAAGTGGTCGGACTCGCGACCACGCTCGGTGATCGTGCGGCCTTCGAACTGCGCGAGCGAGCCCGAGGTCGTAACAGTCGGCGGCGAGTGGTCGACCGCCATCTCAACCCGAGGATCCCGAATGACGGCGCCGGGGTACTTGTTGGACTCGCCGCCCTGCTGATCAGCGACCCGCATCGACGGTTGGAGGATCCCTTCCCGCCAGCCGGCGGTGTCGTACGACACATCGTTCTCGGACGCGCCGCCGGGGTACGGCAGAAGCAGCGGACACGGCGAGCTGGCGGTGCCGTCGCACGGCTGGTGCGTCAGCGGGGATCGAACGCGCTGTTCGGGCCTCGGGTCATCCGCTGCAAGTGGCTCTGTGAGCTTGATCGTCTTCAGGCCGAGACCGAGAGCCGTCGCGCGGTAGGCCCCCTGGTACGAGTCCACCCATCGCTTGGGGTCGGCGTTGGCCCAGCCGTTCGCCAGGAGCGGTGTGGTCCAGCGCGTGACGTCGTGGACCTGGTCGAAGCGCACCAGCGACGTGAGGCTGGCCTTGAAGACGGTCGTCACGGCTTGGATGCTCTGCCGGTCGAAGGCGTCGTACGCGGTCACCTTGACCTCGTGAGCTCCGTCGGACAACCCTGGGGCGAGCTTGTGTGGGAACGACCAGTCGGCTTGCGGGCACTGGTACTGCGAGACGCATCCGTCACGCGTGTAGGTCTCCGGTGCGGCGTCGTCGACTTGAACGCTCACGCGCCGCACACCGCTTCCTTGGGCGCCGTCACCGGCGACGATGTTCACCTCGTTGCCGCCGGGCATGAAGGGCAGGGTCGCTGCACCGGAGAGGCGCACGGTCGGCGCGGTCTCGTCCGTCACCATGAACTTCTTCGTCGTGTCGGTTGAGGGCGGGCTGTTGTCGGCCCCGTCCTTGACCGTCATGTCGAGGGGGTGCAGGCCGTAGGCGAGGCCGGTGGAGTCGATCGTCGCCGTGAGCTCGCGTTGCGGTGCTCCAGGTGTGTCCACGGCGCAGGCGCTGGAGGCGTAGGTCGCGCTGTTCAGCGTGGTCGTCCCGTCGCGCTTGATCGCGAGGTTCGTGACGCCCGAGCGATTGGCTTCGCCGGCGGCGGTGAGCTTCAGCGATCGCGTCTCGCCGCGCGGGATCTTCCACTCGCCGGTTACCAGCGATCCGGACAGCGCCACCGTCGGCGGGATCGTGTCCTGGCAGACCACGACGCTGCGCGTCGCACGTGTCTGCGCGACTTCGGGGTATTCAGCGGGCCAGGGTGTGCCGAGCGCGTTGGTGGCGTGGATCCGGATCTCGCGCCGGCCCTCCTGGCTGACGAAGTTCGCGGTGCCTGCGTGCGACGTCGGACACGTCATCTGCGGCTGGTAGCCGTTGGCGATCGTGCCCGCATTGCATCCCGTCGATGTCGACCCCATCGTCACCTGCGATGAGCCGTGCGCCAGGGCGATGTGCGACATGCCCAAGCCGGAATCGGTGGCGCTGAGGGTCACGGACGTGACGTTGCGCTTCGTCCATTTCGAGAGGTCGACCCCAGAGATGCCTAGGCTCTGCGGCGGGGTGTCGTCAACCAGGTGCACCAACGCGCCCGGGAGGTACAGGTAGCTGTGGTCGCCGGAGCGATAGCGCGAGCTGCTCGCGTAGATCCGGGAGAGGAACGCGTTTCCGGCCGTCGGCGTCGCGACGCGGTAGGCCATGGTGTGGTCCCAGTAGTGGCCTGAGCAGTGCCCTTGCCAAGGGCTGGGGCCCGACTGGCCGCTTGCCGGATGAAGCCAGGTTCCGGTGTAGCCTTGCGTGTTGAACAGCCCTTGCTCGACGCAGAACGAGCCGCCGTAGTCGGCGAACAGCTGTTGCGGCAGTTCGACGTACGACAGCATCGACGTGCCCGGCGGGTCGAACCGGAACCCGCCCCAGGCGCCCTGGTCGTAGTTCGTGGTCTGGACGCTGCCGACGGTCAGCCCGCGGGACGCGCCCGGACGGTCGTTGTAGAAGTCCCACGGATACCCTGACGGGCCATACGTCGGGGCCCAGCCCCTGATGTACATCGCCGAGCTGTCGCGCCAGTAGCGCTGCTCGACGCCGACGGTCGGGTCGACGAGCAATGGGTACGTGACGTCCGCTGACCGATGCGGCACCGCAAGGCGGAAGCCCCGGTCGGTGCGCTGGACCTTCACGTTCACCGACTCGCCCGCTGCATCGACCGCCAACGGGGCCGACATCGTCGCGACCTGGCCATCAGGGCCGTCCACCGCAAGCCCACCGTCCGATGTGGACGCGAGATGCGCACCGTCGGGAAGATCGACGTCGAACTCCAAGCTCTCAGGACTGTCGACCGACCGCAGCTGGTGCAGCGTCCGCACGCCGGTCGGCGTCGGCGCGATCGAGAAGTCCGTGTCTGGCGCGATCTCCGTCCAAGTCATCGTGGCGCCGAGCGCGCTGCCCGCCGGCGTGCTGCCGCTCTGGATCTCGGGTCGGATCGAGACGCCCGCACCAGGGAACGTGAGCCCGTCGTTCAGCTTCTCGGCGATCTGCACATCGACGACCCCGTTCTTCTGCTCGAAGGCCGGTCCTCGATCGACGAGCGCGGTGTCGACCGGTTCGCTCCCCACCCGCAACGGCAGCGTCCCGAGACGCAACGCACGCTCGCCGTCGCCGCCGCGCACGATCGCGCCATGGTCGGACACGTACCGCTCCACCACGGCCCCCGACCGCTCGGCCCTGCCGTTCCACGCCTGCTGGCGAAATGCCGAGGGGAACGCCTGCTGGGCCAGCAGGCGCGCGTCACGTGCGCTCATGTCGCGGTAGGCGCGGCGTGTGCGTTGCCGCCTCGCGCGCGCCTCGGGCGTCCGGCTCTCGGCCACGCGCCAGTCGGGCCCGAGCTGCGCCGGCACGATCTCCGGTGTGATCGCCGCGTCGGGACTGGGCGTCAGAGCGACGTCGGAGAATGCCGCGAACGGGCCGGTCGGGATAGGCTCGACGGCCACGGCAGCAGACGACGCACCGAACAACGCGGCGGCTGCAGCAGCCGCGGACACCGTGATGGCGTGTCGCGCTCCGAGCGGCCGCAGTCGCCAGTGCGACATCCGGTTCGCGACACTGCGCTTGCGCATCCGTGCTCTCTTGATCGGGGTGGTGCCGAACAAGTCGGCTTCACCTCGTCAGGAACTTCGCGCGGTGACGGCGTCCGACTGTGGCGATCCCTGATCCGTCTGTCAAGCAACGGCGGCCACACACGTCCTCGCCGCGCACGGCGCTCGAGACGCGATGGGTCCAGCCTGTAGGCGAATTTCCGGTCCATCAGTAAGGTGCGGCGCGCACGGATGCGTCGAAAGGGCCTCATCAGACGGTCGTCCCTGCTCTTTCTCGCGATCTGCGAGAGCTGGGCGTTGGTGTGCGCGCCGGCGTTCGCCGCGTTCCCGGCCGAGCCGGACGGCGACCATGTCGTCGTGGGAACCGGGTCTCACGTGGAGCGTCAGATGCGGGCCGTCGACGTCGGCGACGTCAGCGGCGACGGGATCGAGGACTTCGCGACCGGCGGGCTGTTGCACTCCCGGGGCGACGCTCGGGACGACTGGCTGGTGACGCCCAGCCGGAGACGGAACGCGCCTCCCGCGCCTGCGCTCGACGCGCGGTGGCACATCGTCGCCCACAGGATCGACGAGGCCCCGCAGCCTGCAGGCGACGTCGACGGGGACGGCTACGGCGACCTCGTGTTCCACACCAACGAGGGAGCCCAGGTGGCGTTCAGCAGGACGTCCGGAACGGTCGATCTCGACCACGGAGGCCGCGACGTCCTGACGATCCACGCGCCGACGTGCCGCAAGTCCGGGGAGGCGTCGCTCGTGTCGGTGGGGGACGCGAACGGTGACGGCCGCGACGATCTCGCGTTCGGGAGCGCAGGCGCCGCGACCATCGTCTTCACGCCGTCCCAGCCGCGCGGCGCGACCGTGGCTGCGGATGCGTCGAACTCCGCGACGCTGCGGACACCGGGTGACGCCTGTCCGTGGCTCGAGCCCCACGACGATCCCGTGGGCGGCCGACGAAGCGGCGTGCTGATGCGCTTCAGCGTCGACGGTGCGGGCTTCGTCGCCGGCGTCGCGGCACCGGCCGCGCCGGAGGTGCTCGACGTCGCGTCGGCGCCGAAGGCCGGCCGAGCCTGGATCGTCGCCGCCGGCCCCTGGAGGAACCTGTTCGGCGTACGGGCGATCCGAGACGTCGACGGCGACGGCCGTCAGGACCTGAACGTCTTCGTGGATCGCCTTGACCGCACGGTCCTCGCGCCCCAGCTCGGGGCCGACCTGACGCTCGAGACGGCGCCTGGGCACGCCTCGGAGACCGGCTACTGGAAGCGCGTGATCGACGACCAGGACGGCGACGGCAAGCCCGAGGAGCTCGACGACCGCCAGATGATCTTGTCGCGAGGAGGGTCCCAGTCGCTCGGTGGCCGGGCCGTCGGGTCCACCGCGGACGTCGAGGGCGACGGCGCGCGGGAGGTCGTCGTCCTGGTCGAGGAGCCCGACCCCAACCCGCCGTCCCCCGATCGGCAGACGTACACGACGTCGCTGGTGACTTGGCGCAGCAGCGCGCTGACCCGCATCCGCAACGCGCCGCCCGAGTTCCCTCCCATGTCGAGCGAGGAGTGGGACATCTACACGCGCACCGGCGTGCGGCCCTTCGTCGACTGCGCCGCGATGTGGTGGCGCTGCCCCTGGCTGCCTCGCCCCACGCTCCCGGCGCCGCAGCAGTTCCTGCAGGCCAAGCCGGCCGAGCGGACGCGTCAGCCTCCCGGGTACAACGGCTCGGTCCCCCAGCTGGCCGCCACGCCGCAGATCAGCAGCGAGGGCGTGGTGGATCTCGTGGTCCGCACGCCCCGCGGCGCGGAGATCCACGCGGTGCCCGCCGTGTCGGCCTGGAGCGGACCGGCGGCACCCGTGGTGCTCGCGCCCATCACCGCGCGGGCCGCGGCCGACGACCCGTTCGCGCACCTGACCTTCCCGCTCACCCCCGACCAGCGCGCGCTGCTGTCGCGCGACGGCCGGCTGCGCCTCCGTCTCGCCATGACCGCCACCGCACCCGGCGCCGCCCCGCGCGACGACCGGTTCGACCTGCTGCTCGTCGCCCGGCGTGCCGCCCCGATCGCGCGCTCGCCCCGCCCGCTGAAGGGCTCCTTCGGGGTGCAGC
>Ga0196960_10000686_pt1 | contig 10685 bp, 8 predicted proteins | sample S3v_5metaG_FD_183187 | JGI IMG/M metagenome (GOLD analysis project Ga0196960, IMG submission 183187) | Soil microbial communities from Anza Borrego desert, Southern California, United States - S3+v_5 | ecosystem: Environmental > Terrestrial > Soil > Desert | place: USA: California | collected... | reverse complement strand
CGCGTACGCCCGCGCCGCCCGCCGCTCGGCGTCACTGCACGCGGGCCGCGCCTCGTCTGCGATCACGTCGTTCATCCCGGGCCACCAGCCTGCCGGATCGCGCGGACCGGCCGCCCGGTCACGAGCGCCGCCGCGCCGCAAGTAGCCTCTTCGCTCGTGCCCGACGGACCCGACCAGCTCGCCTTCGCCGGCGTCGCCCGCAGCCTCGAGCTGCTGCGCGCGGGCGACGTCACCCCGCGCGAGCTCACCGAGCTCGCCCTGAGCCGCATCGAGCGGCTCAACCCGCAGCTCAACGCCTTCCGCACCGTGCTCGCCGAGCGCGCGCTGGTCGAGGCCGACCAGGCCGGCGCCCGCCTCGAGGCCGGCGACGACCGCCCGCTCCTCGGTCTCCCGATCGCGGTCAAGGACGACATCCCGGTCCAGGGCACGCCGCTCACCTACGGCACCAACGCCACCGACGGCCGCCCGCAAACCGAGGACGCCGAGCTCGTCCGCCTCCTGCGCGGCGCCGGCGCGATCGTCGTCGGCATCACGAACGTCCCCGAGCTGACGCTCTGGCCGTTCACCGAGACGCCCACCAACGGCTTCACCCGCAACCCGTGGGACCGCCAGCGCACGCCCGGCGGCTCCAGCGGCGGCTCGGCGGCGGCGGTCGCGGCCGGCCTCGTCCCCGCGGCGACCGCGTCGGACGGCGGCGGCTCGATCCGCATCCCCGCCGCGACGGCCGGGCTCGTCGGCCTCAAGCCCGCGCACGACCGGATCTCCTACGCGCCGAAGGCGAACGCGTGGAACGGGCTCTCGACGCTCGGCTTCCTCACCCGCACGACCGTCGACAGCGCGACCCTCTACGAGGCGGTCACCGGTCTGCCGTGGCGCGCCGCCGCCGAGCGCGACCCGGAGACGAAGCTGCGGATCGCGCTCTCCTTCAAGGTCCCGCCCGGGATCGTCGCCAAGGTCGATCCGGAGGTCCGCCGCGCGACCGAGGGCGTCGCGGAGCTGCTCCGCTCGCTCGGCCACGAGGTCGTCGAGCGCGACCCGGACTACGGCCCCACGGTCGGCCTCGCGTTCAGCGCCCGCTTCCTCATGGGGTGCGCGCAGGACGCGGCGCTCCTCCCGCACCCCGAGCGCCTGGAGCCGCGCACGCGGCAGGTCGCGTTCCTCGGCCGCCGGGTGGGGGAGAAGGGCTTGGCCCGCGCGATGGCGCAGGTGCCGGCCGACACCGCGCGGATCAACGCGATCTTCGACGACGTCGACGTCGTCCTCCAGCCGGCGCTGGCGACGCTCCCGCCGCAGGTCGGCACGTGGACTGGGGCGAGCGCGGTCAAGACCCTCCTCGGCGTCACGCGGTACATGCCGTTCAGCCCGGTGTGGAACCACGTCGGCAACCCGGCCCTCGCGCTCCCCGCCGGCTTCAGCGCGGGTGGCGTGCCGCTCAGCGCCCAGCTCGCCGGCAGGCCGCACGCCGAGGAGACGCTCCTCTCCCTCGCCGGACAGCTCGAGCGCGCGCGGCCGTGGGCCGACGCCGTCCCGGCCGGGTTCGTCGCATGAGCGCTCGCGTGACGCCTGCCGAGCTCCTCCCGATCGCCGAGGAGATCGCCCGCACCTGCGGCACGCTGCTGCGCGAGCGGTTCCTCGCCGGCGCCGAGTCGGAGATCCACAGCAAGTCCACCGCGACCGACCTCGCCTCCGCCGCCGACCTTGCCGCCGAGGCCGCCGCGCGCGAGATCATCGCCGAGCGCCGCCCGGACGACGCGATCCTCGCCGAGGAGGGCGGCGGCGACCAGGCCGTCGAGCCCGGCCGTGTGCGGTGGATCGTCGACCCGCTCGACGGCACGATCAACTTCCTCTTCCGCATCCCGCAGTGGTGCGTGTCGGTCGCGTGCGAGGACGAGCGCGGGACGCTCGCGGGCGTCGTCTACGACCCGATGCGGGAGGAGCTGTTCGCCGCCACGCTCGACGGGCCGGCTCTGCTGAACGGCGAGGTGCTCCAGGCCTCCGCTGAGGCGCGCGAGCTTCCCCACGCCCTCGTCGCCACCGGCTTCGCCTACGACAGCGCGCTGCGCGAGCGGCAGGCCGAGGTCGTCGCGCAGGTGATCCCCCGCGTCCGCGACATCCGCCGGATGGGCAGCGCCGCGCAGGACCTCGCGTGGGTCGCGGCCGGCCGGTACGACGCGTACTACGAGCGCAACGTTCAGCTGTGGGACGTCGCCGCGGGCGTGCTGATCTGCGCGCGCGCCGGCCTCGACACCCGCGAGCTGGCGCCTTCGGACGGCCTTCCGTGGGGCGTGATGGTGGGGGCGCGCCCGCTTCTGGACGCCTTGGCGGAGTTCCGTCCTTGATCACTCAAGGGCGCCCACGGACATCCGACACTGTGGCCATGGAGCCGAAGAACACCACCCCGGATGCCAAGACCGTCTCCGAGGCGATCGAGGAGATCGTCGACTCGTCGCAGGACGAGCGCGACGAGCTGCTCACCGATCTCCTCTGCCACGTCTACGGCACGCTCGCCTCGCAGAACGGCTAGACGCCGGACCCCGTTCGCCGCGCCCCGCTCGACTCAGTGCGCGGGGCGGTGCCGGACGAGCTCGGGCTCGACGACGTACGTGATGCGGTCGTCGGTGCTCGCCGCGTAGTCCGCGCCCGTGTACTTGCGTGAGAGCGCGTCGATGAGGTCGCCCGCGCCCTCGTCCGTCGTGTGCACCACGCGCCCGCGGACCTCGACGTACTCGTACGGGTTCTCGCCGTTGATGATCGCCACGGTCGTCCGCGGATCCCGATCCAGGTTGCGCGGCCACTTGCGCCCCTTGGCGCTGTTGAGCAGCAGCTTGCCGTCCTCCACGCCGAACCAGATCACGGCGGTGAGGATCGTCCCGTCGTCGCTGAACGTCGAGACCGTCGCGTAGTTCGGCTGGTCGAGGAGCGCGCGGACCTCCGGCGCGTCGAGCGTCGTCTTGGGCATGAGCTCAAGTCTCCCCGTTCGCGAGCCCGCGCGAGCGCGAACCGGCAGCTCAACACCGCCACGCACTCAAGCGAACAGCTCATCGACGAGCGAGACGATCGTTGCCTGGTCCAGTACGACCTTCCGCTGTTCCAAGTCCGCGCGCAGTGCCTTGATGCTCATTGAAGAAGGATCCGAGAGAATGGTTCGAATCAGCTCACGCGCCGCGTACCGTTCGATGGCCTCGCCGTTCGCCATCGCTGCTTTCGTGAGCATCGCGGCTTCGGGCCAACGCCTCAAATCGAAGTCCTCGCGGTCCACCCAATCGGCGAGGTCGATCGTCAGCACGAGGCGGTCCTCCGGTGGGACCCCAGTAATCGGTGCGTCGTAGACCCTGAGATGTCGGCCGTCGGTGAGCAGGCCCCACCGCACGCCCAGAACCGAGCAGTACTTCACGAGCTGACTGGCCTCTTTGGGACCGAGCGCATGACCGAGTCGTTTCGCCTCGACCGCGATAACCGCTTGGCCGTTCGAGCGGAGGACGTAGTCGGGGAAGTCACCCGACTGCACCGCCGCACCGTGATCGATGTCGCCGAAATCGTCGTACCCGAGGGCGTCGAAGACGCGGTCGAGGAAGAAAGCCCGCGTACTTGTCTCGTTGATCGGTTTCGGATCAGCGAGGAACTTCCGTAGACGCTCAGCTGCTGCGAACAGGGCATCGCTGTCGCTTAGCGGGCCGCTGGAAGGCGTCGGGGCGCCGCCTGGGCTGACGAGCGTGGGATTCGCCGACGCGACGGGTGGCGCCTTGCCCTCGTGCCCGACAGCGCGAATGGCCGCGAAGTCGTTCGACGAGAGGCGTACCGCGGCGCCGTACCAGCGAGGCTTCGGGTTCGTCTTCGCGCCCTCGGTGTCGGGCCAGACCATGTCGAGTGCGATCGGTTTGTTCCACACGACGCAGCTCACGAGCCTGATCCCGGACTCGAACGTGCCTGGGTATTGCGCCGCCTCGTGCGCTTCCCACGGGTGCCATGACGAGTTCACCACCGCCTCGCCGATGAGCACCCGCTCGGGCGCTCCGACGTAGACCAGAACTCTGTCGCCTGGTGCAATACGATCGCGTGCCTGGGCCGTTGAGGGCAGGCCCCATAGCCCCGCGTCGAGCAGCTCGCGCGCCTGCGCCGAAAGCTGCTTCTTGACCTTCACACCGCTCTTGGTGAAGTTGAGGACCCAGTCAGCCACGGCGGGAACCTACCGCGTGCATCCGACTCTCTCGGCGTTGAGCTCATCATGGTGATGCGAGCCCGAGCGCGACCCGGACCTGCTCCTCCGTCGCACCCGCGATCCGCAGCACCTTGTCCCGCGACGTCTGCCCGCGCACCACGCTGACCGCCGTCTTCGGCACACCCGCGCGCTTGGCGACGTACGCGCAGAGGGCCGCGTTCGCCTTCCCGTGGACCGGCGGCGCGGTGAGGCGGATCACGACCGCGCCGGCGCGCTCGCCCACCACCTCGTTCCGCTTCGCGCGCGGCTGCACGCGCACGGGAAGATCGGCGTGGGGCGGGTCGGCCATCGACGCACGCGATGTTACACGTGTGTAAGTTGCGCGCTTCGAGCAGGAACGCGAGCGTACGTGGACGTCTTCGGAGGGGTCAGGTTGGCGGAGCAGCACGAGGTGGCCATCATCGGGAGCGGGTTCTCCGGCTTGGGGACCGCGATCCGGCTCAAGCAGGAGGGGCGCGACGACTTCGTCGTGCTCGAGCGCGGCGACGACGTGGGCGGGACGTGGCACTTCAACACGTATCCCGGCTGCGCGTGCGACGTGCCCTCGCACCTGTACTCGTTCTCCTTCGCGCCCAACCCGGAATGGACCCAGACCTACTCGCGCCAGCCCGAGATCGGCGCGTACCTCAAGCGGGTCGCGACCGAGTTCGGGGTGCGGCCGCACATCCGGCTGAACACGACCGTGACCGGCGCGCAGTGGGACGACGAGGCGTGCGAGTGGGTGATCTCGACGTCCGGCGAGGAGGTGCGGGCGAAGGTGCTCGTCGCCGCGGCGGGGCCGCTGGCGGACCCGAAGCTGCCGGACGTCCCGGGCCTGGACGAGTTCGAGGGTGAGGCGTGGCACTCGGCGCGGTGGAACCACGACTACGACCTGAAGGGCAAGCGCGTCGCGGTCGTCGGGACGGGCGCGTCGTCGATCCAGCTCGTCCCGTCGATCCAGCCGGACGTGTCCGAGCTCCACGTCTTCCAGCGCACGCCGCCGTGGATCTTCCCGCACACCACGCGGCCGACCACGCGGTTCGAGCGCCAGCTCTACAAGCGCGTGCCGGCGCTCCAGCGGGTCGTGCGCGGCGGGATCTACACGGGGCGCGAGACGGCGGTCCTGGGCTTCGTGAAGGAGCCGCGGATCATGAAGGCCGTCGAGGGGCTCGCCAAGCGGCACCGCGAGAAGGCGATCACGGACCCGGAGCTGCGCCAAAAGGTGACCCCGGACTACACCATCGGCTGCAAGCGGATCCTGCCGTCGAACAAGTGGTATCCGGCTTTGGCGCAGCCCAACGTGGAGTTGCACACCGGCGGCGTGTCGCGCTTCACGCGGCGGGGCGTGGTGGACCGCGACGGGGTCGAGCACGAGGTCGACGCGATCATCTTCGGAACCGGCTTCCAGGTGACGGAGATGCCGGCCGCGAACTTCATCCGCAACGCCGCGGGCGAGTCGCTCAACGAGGCGTGGAAGGGGTCGCCGCGCGCGTACCTCGGCACCGCGATCCCCGGGTTCCCCAACCTCTTCTTCCTCCTCGGCCCGAACACCGGCCTCGGCCACTCGTCGATGGTCTACATGATCGAGTCGCAGATCGCCTACGTCCTCGGTGCGATCCGCGCCCTGCGCTCCAACGGCGCCCGCCGCCTCGAGGTCCGCCGCGAGGTGGAAGAGCGGTACAACGCCGAGCTCTCCAAGCAGCTCGACGGCACCGTCTGGAACACCGGCTGCGCCTCCTGGTACCTCGACGACACCGGCCGCAACGCCACCCTCTGGCCCGACTGGACGTGGAAGTTCCGCCAGCGGACGGCGAAGTTCGACGAGTCCGCCTACACGGTCGCGTAGTTCGAGCGCCCGACAGCCGCTGAAAGGTCCCGGGATGTGCGCTTGCGTCGCTCGTCCCGGACCTTCGCCGGCCGATCACCTCGCGCGTGATCGGGCCCCGGACGACCATCGCGCACGCGCGCCTCGAGTACGTGCGTTGGCTGCGCGTCACGCGCGACCTGTCGCCGCACACGCTCCGCGCGTACGACGGTGACGTCCAAGCGCTCGAGCGACATCTCGGTCCGACGACGACCGTCGCGGAGCTCGATCGCGAGCGGCTCGTCGGGTTCATCGAGGCGCAGCATGCGACCGGGCTCGCCGCGACCTCGTTGCGCCGCCGGGCGTCCGGCGTGCGCGGCTTCTGCCGCTGGCTCGTGCGTCGCCGACTGCTCGACGCGGACCCGTTCGCCGACACGACCGTCGCGGCCGGCCGCGCGCGCAAGCTCCCGCGGGTCATCGCCACCCACGACCTGTCGCGGCTCCTGCGCGGCCTCCGCCGCCCCGCCGGTCTGGGGGCGACCCCGACCGTCGCGGCCGTCGCGCGCCGGCCCCACGAGACGACGACGCTCCTCGGGGTCGCGCTCATGGTCGCGACCGGCGTGCGCGTCCACGAGGCGGTCGGGATGCGGTGCGAAGACGTCGAGCTGGCCGACCGCCGCGTGCGCATCCTGGGCAAGGGGCGACGGGAGCGGCAGGTGTTCCTGCCCGATGACTGGCTCGTCGCGCTCGTGGCCGCGTACGTCGAGCACCGCGCGCGCCTCGAGCTGAGCCACGACCACCTCCTCCTCAACCGCGACCTCGCCCCGCTCACGCCGGCAGCCATGCGCGGCCGCGTCGCCAAGGCCGCCCGCGACAGCGGCCTGACCGCGCGCGTCACGCCCCACATGCTCCGCCACACGGCCGCCACCCAGCTCATCGAGGCGGGCGTCGACATCCGCTACATCCAGCGCCTCCTCGGCCACGCAAGCCTCTCCACCACCGAGATCTACACCCACGTCTCCGACCGCGCGCTCCAACACGTCGTCACCCGCGCAGACGTCCTCGGGAGGTCACTCCAGGCGCGATAACTAGGAACTATCGGTGGTCCAGACGGCCTCGGACCGGCTCCCTGCGCTTGAGCAGGCGTTGGTCGAGCGAGCTCGCGATCTGGCGCTCTTCTTGGTGTACGACCGCCCCGGTCGTGCGTCCGAGCGGCCGGGACTGGAGCGCACCTTCTTCGCGCAGCGGTGCGTCTCGGATGAGCAGCTGACGCAGACGATCGAGGCGTTCCGGGAAGTCGGTGCGTACGTCGAGCTGTTCGAGGGCGAGCGGCCGTTGCTCGAAGCGCTCGCCGACGGGCGATTGCAACGGCTGCCGAGAACCCTCAAGCTCATCTACAACGGCATCGAAGGCGGCATCGCCGTTGACGGGTTCGCCCCAGGCCGCAAAGCTCTCATCCCGTCCGTAGCCGACTCCTACGGCGTCGGGTGCGCGAACTCGAACGCATACGCATGCGCGCTCGGCCGGCACAAGTTCCACTACTTCACTGTCCTGCGCGCGCTCGGCCTCCGCACCCCGCGCGTGTGGCACTACCGCTCGTCCGGCGAGTGGGCCGGAGGCCTCATGCCACCGGCGGGCACCCGGGTCATCGCCAAGTCAACGTACGAGTCATGGTCCGTCGGGGTCACAGAGGACTCGATCTTCGTCGTCGACGAGACGCTCGAGGAGCGGGTCGGTCGGATCGCCGAAGCCATCGGGCAGGCGGTGACGGTGCAGGAGTTCGTCCCAGGAACGGAGGTCTGCGTTCCAGTGCTTGCGTGTCCAGATCCGATCGTGACGCCTCCGGTGGAAGCGGTTCTGGCCAAGGCGCCGGGTGACGCCGACGCCGTGATGACGATCGACGACAACCTCCTGCACCTCGGCGTCACGTACCGGCTGTTCGACACCGCCCCGTCAGTTCTCGAGGAGCTGACCGCGATGTCGGTCGCGGCGTTCTCCGTCTTGGAGCTCGAAGCGTTCGCGAGGATCGACTTTCGCGTTGATCGATCCGGACGCCCATGGATCATCGACATCGGCGTCTCCCCGGGTCTGAGTCGAGGCAGCTCGTCCTTCCATTCCTTGAGTCTCGTCGGATTCGATCACGCGTCGTTCCTGCGTGTGGTCATCGCGGCGACGCTCGCCACACACGGCGCGCTCCCTCAGTTCTCCCGCCAGAACTCGACCTCGGGCATCCGGAACCCGCGGCCGTAGTTGTCCCAGAGCGGCCCGAACTCGAGCCCCTCATCTCCCAGCAAGACCTCGTCGAACTCTCGTGCCGGGAGCGGACCGCCGGCGAGGACGTCGCGCAGAAGCGCGTGGCGGCGGACCAGTATCGGCCGGATCACATAGGCGATCCTCGCCACCGTGTCCGTCAGGTTGTCCCACTCCGCACGCGCCGTCCGTGTGTCGCCGGCGACGAACCGAACGGCTGCCCGGTTCGCACCGATCAGGTACTGCATGCTGGGCTCCGGCGCCGTCCGACCGCGGCGCAGCTCGGCGTCGAGCCGGTCCAGAATTTCCAGCGCATCCTCGGAGCGCCCGGAGAGCGTGAGGTAGACGGCCAAGGCGTTCTCCACGTAGAAGGGGTCGCTCGCCACCGTCGCTGCACCGATCTCGCGCTGGCGCTCGACCGCCTGCTGCGCCGTGAGGCCGCCACGGCGGTACTCGGCTAGCACACGGTTCATGCGTGGATACTCCGTGCGCGGAAAGACGCCGACAGGGTAGGCGTCGATCAGCCGGTCCGCCTGCTCGTATGTGTTGACCGCCTCGCCGTAACGCCCGACGCAGATCTGCGAGGCGCCGAGGTTCACGAGACACCGGTAGAGCTCGACGGGCCGGCGGACGACAGTGTCGTCGTCGTTGCCGCCGAAGTGCTCAACTGCCTCTCGGTTGCGAACGACCGCCACATCCGGCGGATGCAGGCTTCCGGACGACCGGTCGAGCGTGTACAGCGCGTCGCGTGCGGCTTCGTCGAAGCTGACACGCTCGACGAGCATCCTACGCAGGCGTCCCTCCAGGCGGCGGCCAGGTTCTTTGTCGAGGAAGTGCGTCATCCCGTAGAGGAGCAGCTGAGCGAGTCGGATGCCGAGCTCCGGCTCGTCGTCCCAGAGCCCGTCCCACGCCTCCAGAACCGCGCGACCTTGAGCTCGATCCTCTTCACTACGGGTAGACATGAGGCACATCGCGCGCAGGTAGTCGCTCTCAGCGAGCAGCGACGGCGTCAGGTCGCGCGGCAGCGTGTCCAGCGTTACCAGGCATTCGCGGAAGCGGTACTCCTTGAGCTGCTCGAGTGCGGTGATGAGCTTCTCAGCGGTCTGTGAGAAACCGGCCTCGTTCATCGCCTGAACCACGTCCCGCGGCTGCTCGCGCCAGGCCCTCCCTTCGCGCGCCCGCTGAAGCGCGCCCTGAACGGCCAGGCTGCCAGCTTGGCGCGGTTGCTCGGCGCCGATCGCGTTCAGGCACCGCAGTTCGTACTCACCGGGGCGGAGCCGCTGTAAGCAACGACCCAGGCGCTCATGAATTGCAGGCCGGTCGTCAGCCTCAGCGAGGAAGTGTCGGCGGTACACATCGTGCACGAACCGACCGATCCCCTCGGTGAGCTCGAGCACGTCCTCATCGCGGCAGTACCGCAGCAACCGAGAAGCGTGGGACTCGTCGCTCTCGACCGCACATGCGACTTCGTCGCGCCGGAACGTCAGACCGACGACCGCCGCCACCTGCAGCAGCGCGACCGCCTGCTCGCCCAACTCCCCGAGCGACTTGATGCGCTCGGTCAGCAACCGCGTGACGAAGTCGTCCTCCGCCGAGTTGGGGCCGAACAGGTCCGTGTCGCCGGCCTCGGCTCGCTGCGCGCACCGGCGCGCAAGCGCGAGGTTTCCCCCGGAGCATGTGTAGATCTCCTGCGCATGTCTCTGCGCGGCGGCCGGGGGTGCGCCGAGCGCGACGAGCACCTCCTCGAATTGGCCCCGCGCGATCCGGTCGAGCGGGAAGCGGCGCGTGGAGCCGGGATGGAGCATCGCACCGAAGGCGTCCGGCTGAACAACTCGTTGGTAGGGCTCTGGTGTCGCGACGCCGAGCACGCGCAGTCCGCTCAGAAACGGGAAGGCTTCGGCCATCGCTGGCTCGCGGAGCCTCCGCAGGAAGGCGAGCGAGGCGGCGTCCCACCAGTGAAGGTTGTCGGCAATGAGCAGGAGCGGGCGCTTCCGTCCCAGGCGCTGAAGGTGGAAGAGGATCGGCTGCTCGGCCTCGCCGAGGTACAGGCTGCGCGCCCGCCGGCGACTTCGACGCATCTTCGCAAGCGCAGTGACCGTGCTTGTCACGATGCCAGCGGTACCGACAAGGGATTCCGCGGCCTTGGCGCTGTCGGCGAAGCCCGTCGCACCAGCGCGCCAGCCGGCGGTGGATGCCATTGCGAACCCAAGCGGGTAGAAGTCGACCTCACCCCGTTGAACATCGCCCTGAGCGACGATGCTGCTTCCGCCGCCGCGTTGCCATAGAGAGCCGATTCCACGCGCAAGCCAGGACTTGCCGACGCCGGGAGGCCCCTCGAGCAGCACGATGTCGTCGCTTTCCCGCAGCGCCATCGCGATCGACGTGGCGACACGGTCGTAGCCGAGCAACGTCCAGAGGTCGGTCCGGTCGCTA
>Ga0196960_10000685_pt1 | contig 10694 bp, 12 predicted proteins | sample S3v_5metaG_FD_183187 | JGI IMG/M metagenome (GOLD analysis project Ga0196960, IMG submission 183187) | Soil microbial communities from Anza Borrego desert, Southern California, United States - S3+v_5 | ecosystem: Environmental > Terrestrial > Soil > Desert | place: USA: California | collected... | reverse complement strand
CGCCCCCGGGCCGCCGGCGACAAGCTGCTGCTGTGCGCGGGCCTCGTCCTGTGCGCGCTGCTGCTGCCCGCATGGCCCGGCTCGCTCCTGGTGGCCGGCACGGCGGTCGGGCTGGCGCTCGGCCCCGCGCGGGTGCCGGCGCGCACCTTCGCCCGCGCGGTCCGCTGGCCGCTGGCGTTCGTGCTCGTCGGGGCGCTGACCGCCGTGGTCACGGTGGACGGCGGCGGCCTCGGCTGGGCCCCGGACGCCGCAGAGCGGGCCGGTTCGCTGATCGGGCACGCGGTCGCGGGCAGCGCAGCGGTGCTCCTGCTGGCGACCACCACCCCGATGTCGGACCTCCTCCCGGCGCTGCGCCGCCTCGGCGTCCCGGCGGCCGTCGTGGAGGTCGCCTCGGTCACCTACCGGCTGCTCTTCCAGCTCCTCGCCGCCCTCGCCGCGGTGCGGGAGGCGCAGACCGCCCGCATGGGCTGGTCCACCGCGCGCCGGTCCTACCGGTCGGCGGGCCTGCTCGCCGCCGCCGTCCTGACCCGGTCGTGGGACCGTGCCCGCCGGATGCACGACGGGCTGGCCGGACGGGGCATGGAGGCCGGGTTGCGCGTGCTCCCGGACACCCGCTCCTCCTCGCCCGCCTTCCGGACGGCGGCTCTCGCGCTGCCCGCGGCGATCACCGCGCTCGCGCTGATGACGCGATGAGCCACCGCACCCTGGCCGCCGACCGGCTGGTCGCCGGCTATCCCGGTGCCGCGCCGGTGCTGCAGGGCGCCTGCCTGACCGTGCCGCCCGGGCGCCGGCTCGCCGTGCTGGGGGCCAACGGCTCGGGCAAGACGACGCTGCTGCGCTGCCTCTCCGGCGCTCTCCGCCCGGCCGCCGGCGCAGTCACCGTGGACGGCGCGCCGCTGGTGCACAGCCGCGGGGGCCTGCGCACGCACCGGCAGGTCGTCCAGCTCGTGCTCCAGGACCCCGACGACCAGCTGTTCAGCGCGTCCGTCGCGCAGGACGTCTCCTTCGGCCCGCTCAACCTCGGGCTGGACGACGACGCCGTGCGCGAGCGGGTCGCCGAGGCCCTGGACCTGCTCGAGGTCCGCCCCCTGGCCGCCCGGCCCACCCATCAGCTCTCCTACGGCGAACGCAAGCGGGTGGCCATCGCCGGCGCGGTGGCGATGCGCCCCTGCGTGCTGCTGCTCGACGAGCCGACGGCCGGGCTGGACCCGTCCGCGGTCACGGGCACCCTGGCCGCGCTGACCCGCCTGCAGGAGCACGACTCCACCGTGGTCATGAGCACCCACGACGTCGACCTCGCCCTGGCGTGGGCCGACGAGGTCGCCGTCGTCGCGGGCGGCACCGTGGTGCAGGGACCTCCCGAGCACCTGCTCGCCGACGACGCCCTGCTCCGCCGTGCCCGGCTGGTCCGGCCGTGGGCGCTCCGGATCGGTGCCCGGCTGCGCGACCTCGGCCTGATCGCCGAGGGCCCGCTCCCCCGCGACGTGACGGAGCTGCTGGCCGCGCTGCCCGACCGACCCGGGGTGCCGACGTGAGGACGGTCGGGATCGGCCTGGCGTCCGGGGTCAGCGCCGAGGAGGTCCTCGCCGCCGTCGACGCCGTCCTCCCGGATGCCGCCTCGCCGGTGCGCCTGGCCACCCTCGACACCCGGATGGAGGAGCCCGGCCTCGTCGCCGCCGCGCGACGCCGGGGCTGGCCGCTCACCGGCCACCCGGCCGCCACGCTCGCGCGGATCGCCGTTCCGGCACCGTCGGCGTCCGTCGCCGCGCGGGTGGGCACGCCCTCGGTGGCCGAGGCGGCGGCGCTGGCCGGCGGCGGGGAGCTGCTCGTCGGCAAGACCGTGCACGGCCGGGTGACCGTCGCCCTCGCCACCGGACCGGCGGGCGCGGGTGCCGCGTCCACCCGGCCCGCTCCCCGGGAGGACCCCTGACCGAGCGAGGTCTCGGGCGGGAGGTCACGGTCCTCACCGTCATCGCGTTCGTCGTGGCGCTCGGCTTCGGCGTCGTCGCCCCGGCCATCCCGCTGTTCGCGCGCTCGTTCGGGATCGGCACCACCGCCGTCGGGCTGGCGATCAGCGCGTTCGCCTTCTTCCGCTTCGTCTCCGCGTTCAGCGGCGGCACGCTGGTCGAGCGCTTCGGGGAGCGCCGCGTGCTCGCGGCCGGGCTCGTCATCGTGGCCGTCACCACCGGGCTGGCCGGGCTGGCCGGCAACTTCCCGCTCTTCCTCGGCCTGCGGGCGGCGGGCGGGGTCGGCAGCGCCATGTTCAGCGTGGCCGCGCTCTCGCTCCTGCTGCGCGTGGCTCCGCCGTCGCACCGCGGTCGGGCGGCCGCGTCCTGGCAGGGCGGCTTCATCCTCGGCGGCATCGCCGGCCCCGCCGCAGGCGGCCTGCTGGCCGAGCTCTCCCCCCGGCTCCCGTTCTTCCTCTACGCCGGCTTCCTGCTCGTGGCCGGCGCCGTGGCCATCCTGATGCTCCGCACCGCCGAGGCGGAACGGGCGGCGCCCGTGGCGTCCGACGGAGCCGGCCCCGACCTGGGTCCCGGACCGGTCGGCCTCGGCGCGGCGCTGCGCACGCGGGTCTACCTCGCCGCGCTCGTGGCCAACTTCGGCGTCGGATGGGTGCTGTTCGGCGTCCGCAACTCCCTCGTGCCGCTGTACGTCACCGAGGAGCTCGGCCGGACGGTGGCCTGGGCCGGCGCCGGTCTGCTCGCGGGCTCGCTCGCCCAGGCCGCCGGGCTGCTGCGGTCGGGACGGCTGGTCGACGGGTGGGGACGGCGCCCGTCGCTGGTCCTCGGCGGCGTGCTGGCCACCGGCTCCATGGCGCTGCTGGTGCTTCCGCCGGCGATCGGGGTGTTCCTGCTGTCGATGACCGTCTACGGCCTGGCCGCGTCCCTCCTGGCCAGCGCGCCGGCAGCACTGGTCGGGGACCTCACCGCCGGGCGCGGGGGCCGCGTCGTGGCGGTGTTCCAGATGTCGTCCGACCTGGGCACCATCGTCGGTCCGCTGGTCGCCGGCTGGCTGACCGACGTCGCCTCCTTCCAGGTGGCGTTCGCCGCGAGCACCGCCGTCGTGGCGGCCGGCCTCGCCGGAGGCCTGGCCATGGGCCGGGAGGCGCCCCGGCGGCGTGCCGGCGGAGCGCCTCCTCCCTGATCCCGCCGCCCTGACCACGCGCCGGTCAGCGGCTCCGGTAGAGCCGGGTCGTGATCGGCAGGAACACCGCGGCGAGGCCGGCGGCCACCGCCAGCGACACGGTGATCGCGACGCCGTCCGGCGTGCCGTCCATGAGCGAGCGGCACGCGGTGGCCAGCACCGAGATGGGGTTGACGTCGACGAACGCCTGCAGCGGTCCCGGCAGCGTGGCCGGGTCGACGAACACGTTGGACAGGAACGTGAGCGGGAAGATGCCCATGAAGCCGGCGTTCATCACCGCGTTCGGGCTGCGCAGCAGCAGGCCGAGCACGCAGAAGAACCACGACAGCCCGAACGAGAACACCACGACCAGCGCCAGGGACGCCACCGCGCCGGCCACCCCGGCGTCGGGGCGGTAGCCGAGGGCGACACCCACCCCGATGATCACCGTGCCGGCGATGACGTACCGGACGCTGTCCCCGAGCAGCGAGCCGAGGAGGGGCGCCGGCCGCCAGATGGGCAGCGAGCGGAACCGGTCGACGACGCCCTTGGTCAGGTCGGTGTTCAGCGAGACGCCGGAGTAGACGGTGGTGAACAGCACCGACATGACCAGCAGCCCGGGCAGCGTGTAGTCCAGGTAGGCGCTGGTCGAGCCGGCGATCGCACCGCCGAACAGGTACGTGAACATCAGCAGGAACATCACCGGCGTGACCGTGACGTCGAGCAGCTGCTCGGGCACGTGCTTGACCTTGAGCATGCCGCGCCAGCCGAAGGTCAGCGCCGCCGAGAGCGGCCCGGGCCGCGGGGGCCGGGCGGTCGAGGCGATGGCCCGGCGGACGGCGGCGGTGTCGGTGTCGTCGACGGCGGTGGTGGCGGCACTCATGACGTCTGCTCCTCGAGAGTGGCCGCGGCTTCGGCGGCATGGCCGGTCAGTGCCAGGAAGACCTCGTCCAGGCTGGGCTGGTCGAGGGAGAAGTGGGCGATGCCCATGCCGGTCCGCGACAGCTCGGCCACCCCGGTGGCGGCGCGGGCGGCGTCGGGGCACTGCGCCGAGAGGCCGGCCGGGTCGGGATCCAGGGTCACCGGGCCCACCGCCCGCTCCAGCACGGTCGCCGCCTCCGGGCGCCGCTGGGGGTCGAGCAGCCGCACGTGCAGCGCGCCGGTGCCGACCGACGCCTTGAGCTGCGCCGGCGTCCCCTCCGCGATCACCCGCCCGCGGTCGATGACGGCGATGCCGTCGGCCAGCTGGTCGGCCTCCTCCAGGTACTGGGTGCAGAGCAGGATCGTCGTCCCCTCGGCCACCAGCGCCCGGGCGATCTCCCAGACGTGGTTGCGCGACCGCGGGTCCAGGCCGGTGGTCGGCTCGTCGAGGAACATCAGCCGCGGGGTGACGACGATGCTGGCCGCGATGTCGAGGCGCCGGCGCATGCCGCCGGAGTAGTGCTTGACGAGCTTGCCGGCCGACGAGGCGATGCCGAAGGCGTCGAGCAGCTCGTCCGCCCGTTCCCGGGCCGCGGCCCGGCGCAGACCGAGCAGCCGGCCGAGCAGCACGAGGTTCTCCCGGCCGGTGAGCTCCTCGTCGACCGAGGCGAGCTGGCCGGTGAGGCTCACCTGCTCGCGGACGGCGTCGGCCTCGGCGACCACGTCGTGCCCCAGCACCCGGGCGGTGCCCGAGTCCGGCGCGATCAGCGTCGCGAGCATCCGGATGGTCGTCGTCTTCCCCGCACCGTTGGGCCCGAGGACGCCGTAGACGACGCCGGCCGGGACGGTGAGGTCGATCCCCGCCACCGCGGTCGTCTCCCCGTACCTCTTCACCAGCCCGGTCGCCTCGACGGCCAGGGGCGCATCCAGCGTCATGGGTCCTCCCCCGCTGTTCGGTGGTCCGCTGTCGCGTTCCTCTCCTGTCAGACGCACTGTCCTCGGCGAACTGATCGCCCGCGCGCGATTTATCTCCCCGCGTCTGTGACCCGGTCCACGCCGGGAGCCCCGGCGGTCGCAGCGCGGGGGCTCCGTGCCGCACGCCCCGCGCGATAGGTTCAGCGGGCCCGTCCACCGTCCGCTGGAGGCCGCTCGATGTCCGATCTGCTGCTCGGCCTGCTGGTCACGGTGCTGGTCGTCCTGGCCATCCTCGGCACCGTGATCCTCGTGCTGCGCCGCCGGAACCTGGCCCGCGCCGCCGCGCCGAGGCGCCGGGTCGATCCGCTCGCCGACGAGCCGGACCTGTACGACCCGCACGCCATCGGCGTCGGCGACGTGATCACCTACGCCGGCATCGACCACGTCGTCCGCGGCACCATCGTGCTGGAGGAGGGCGGCATGACCTGGCGCGAGCACCTGCTCGACGGGTCCACCGGCCGGCGCTGGCTCACCGTCGAGGACGACGAGGGCGACCTGGAGATGACGCTGTGGATGCGCCGGGAGGGCACCAACCTCACGCCGGACGGGGACGTGGTCCTCGACGACCGGGTGCACCGCCAGATCGAGCGCGGCCGGGCCACCTACACCGCCGAGGGCACGACCGGGACCCCGCCGAGCGGCACGGTCGAGTACGCCGACTACTCGACGGCGGACAAGACCGGCCTGATCGCCTTCGAGCGGTGGGCGGCCACCCAGTCGTGGGAGGTGTCCACGGGGCGCGCTGTCAGCCGCGGCGAGCTCACCGTCTACCACCGGACCCCCGAGGCGTGAGCGTGCACCTGCTCGACGTCGAACCCCGCGACGTCCGTGCCGGGGCGCTCGGCCTGCTGCTCGGCGGATCGGCGCCGGCTCCCCTGGCACAGCTGCGCCTGACCCACGACGGCGGCGGTTCCCTCGTCCTGGGGGTGCTCGGCGCCTCCCACGTCGTCACCGCGGTCGCCGGGGCGCACCGGGTCACCGAGGAGGTGTCCTGCGACGCCGTCGGCGCCGGCGGGGAGCCTCTCCCCCGGTCGGTCCGGCTGCCCGGTTACGAGCTGACCTCCACCGTCGTGCGCACCGGCCGCGCGGAGCTCGACGCCACCGCCGTCCGGTTGCGTGCGCTCGCGGCCGCCGGCCCCGGCTGGCTGGTCGGCGCCTTCCCCGGCTCGGCCGGCGCGCTGACCGGCCTCACGGCACAGCCCCTTCCCGGGGGCGGCTGGTCGTGGGAGACCTGGCACCTGTACCCCGACGGCGACACCGGAGAGGTCGTCACGACGCGCAGCAGGTGGATGCCGTGAGCAGGTACCGCCGGGGAGCCGCCGCCCTGGGAGCGGCCCTGGTCCTGGTGTCCGGGTGCGGGAGCGGCGGCGACGTCCGCGACTTCATCGAGGACACCTACCAGCTCACCGACGCCGACGGTGACGCGGCCACCTATGCCTCGCCCGACCCCGTGGGCACCACGACGGCGGCGATCACCGACGCCGTCCGGCCGGCCGAGCGGCAGGCCGACGGCACGAACGAGTACCTCCGCTACAACGACGACATCGTCATCGTCAGCGCCGCGCCCGACGGCAGCACGGTGCACGTCGAGGACCTCGACCGCCGGTACCGCGGCGGCTTCTTCGCCTTCCTGGGCCCGGGCTTCCGGCCGGGGTCCCCCGCCGGTGCCGGCGGGGACGGCGGCCCAGGAGACGGCAAGTGACCACCCCCGCGCGCCCGCACCCGACTTCCGGAGGAACCCAGACGTGAGCACGGAACTGGTAGCGCTCGAGTTCGGCACCGTGGACGGCGGCGCGCTCGCGGACGGGGTGCTGGCGACGCTGCTCTACTTCGCCATCGGCTTCGTCGTGCTCGCGTTGGGCTTCCTGGCGCTGGACCTGCTCACCCCCGGCAACCTGCGCACCCAGGTCTACACCGACCACAACCCCAACGCGGCCATCCTGCTCGGGGCCAACCACCTCGCGCTGGCGATCATCGTCGTCACCTCGATCATGACCAGTGCCGACGAGCTCGGCCAGGGCCTGGTCGACACCGCGGTGTACGGGCTGCTCGGCGTCGTGCTGCAGGCGCTGGCGCTGCGGCTGCTCGACGCAGCGGTGCCGGGGCACCTGCGGAACATCGTCAACGAGCCCCGCATGAGCGGATCGGCCTGGGCGATCGCCGCCAGCCTGGTCGCGATCGGCGCGGTGAACGCCGCCGCGCTGTCCTGAGCCGGTGACCCTGATCCAGTGACCCCGATCCGGTGACGACCACCACGCGGGAGGCCCCGGACGTCGCGGTGCGCTCCCGGCCGCTGCTGCTGGCCGCGGTCGCCGTGTGCGCCGCCTGCGGGCTGATCTACGAACTGGTCCTGCTGACCCTGTCGGCGAGCCTCGCCGGCGGCGGCATCACCCAGACCTCGCTCATCGTGGCGGGGTTCGTGGCGGCGCTCGGTGCGGGAGCGCTGCTGGTGAAGCCCTTCCTGCACCGCCCGGCCACCACGTTCGTCGCGGTGGAGATCCTGCTGGGCGTCGTCGGCGGGCTGAGCGCGGTCACGCTCTACGTCTCGTTCTCCTTCTACGGCACCAGCAGCGCCGTGCTGCTGGGCGCGACCGCCGTCATCGGCGTCCTCGTCGGCGCCGAGGTGCCGCTGCTCATGACGCTGCTGCAGGCCGGCCGCAGCGGCCTGGACGCCGAGGGCTCCGGACGGCTGCTCGCCGACCTGAACGCGGCCGACTACGCCGGGGCGCTGCTCGGCGGGCTGCTGTGGCCGCTCGTCCTGCTGCCACTGGCCGGCCAGGTGCGCGGTGCCGCCCTCACCGGCGTGGTCAACCTGGTCGCCGCCGCGGTGGTCGCCTCGCTGCTGCTCCGGAGGCAGATGAGCGTCCGCGCCCGCCACGCGGCCACCGGCGCGCTGCTGGTCGCCGCCGCCGTGCTCGGGATGCTGCTGGTGCGCGCCCAGGACATCGAGACGACGGCCCGCCAGCGGCTGTACGACGACCCGGTGGTGGCCGCGCAGCGGTCGGCCTACCAGGACATCGTGGTGACCGAGCGGGCCGGCGACGTGCGGCTCTACCTGGACGGGGACCTGCAGTTCTCCAGCCGCGACGAGCACCGGTACACCGAGTCGCTGGTGCACCCGGTGCTGGCCCGGGATCCGCGCCGGGTCCTCGTCCTCGGCGGCGGCGACGGGCTGGCGGCGCGCGAGGTGCTGCGGCACCCCTCGGTGCGCGAGGTGGTGCAGGTGGAGCTCGACCCGGCGGTCGTGCGCCTGGCGCGCACCCGGCTGGCGAGCCTCAACGACCGCGCCCTGGACGACCCCCGCGTCGAGGTCCGCACCGAGGACGCGTTCCGCTGGCTGCGCACCCCGGCGGCCACCGGCTTCGACGCGGTGGTGGTCGACATGCCCGATCCCGACACCCCGGTGCTCGGCCGCCTGTACTCGCAGGAGTTCTACGGGCTCGTGGCCGCCGCGCTGGCTCCGGGCGGGCTGGTCACGGTCCAGGCCGGTAGCGCCTACTCCACGCCGGCCGCCTTCTGGCGCACCGTCTCCACCCTGGACGCGGCCGGGCTGGCGGCCGCCCCGTACCACGTGCACGTGCCGAGCTTCGGCGACTGGGGCTTCGCCCTGGCCCAGGCGGGAACGGTGCCGCCGGAGCTGCGGATGTCCGCGTCGGCGCCGCCCACCCGGTTCCTCGACGACGCCGTGCTCGCCGCCTCCGCCGTCTTCCCGGCCGACCGGCCCCGCCAGCAGCTGCCCCCCTCGACCCTGGACCGGCCGCTGATCGTCGACGACATGCGGGCCGGCTACGCCGGCTGAGCGCGCCGGCTCATCCGCGGGCGCCGCCCACGGCCGCCGGCCGGCCGGTAGCCGCGGTGAGCGCGTCGAGCGACTCCTCCACCCGGTGCAGCGCCTCGCCCCAGGCGGTGGCGACCCAGCCCCCGGCCAGCGGCAGCCGGACGGCGGCCGGTCCGGTTCGCACCTCCGCAACCGGCACCGGCCCCGACGACGGCGCGTCGAGGAAGGCGGTCGAGGCGTACGCCCGCGGCGCGAAGAGCGGTCCCCACGCCGGCGCGCCGGGCCCCAGCCCCACCGTGGTGTGCAGGACCGCACGTCCGTCGCGGGTGATCCGCGTGGTGCCCGTCCAGCGGCCGGGCTGCTCGCCCCACCGGCCGAGCAGCACCAGCTCCGACGCGGTGAGGGCCGCGTCCGGGCCGAGCTCGGCGGTCAGCTCGCCGACGTGGAAGGCCCCCGCGGTCACCACCGTCGGTTCCGGCCGGAGGTCCAGGACGCCGTCGACCGTGGCGTGCACCCGCTGCACCGACGGCGCCGATCCGGCTCTGCTCGGCAGTGCCACGGCGGCGGCCACGGTGCGGACGGTGAGGGTGGCGCCGGCCTCGACCACCAGCCGGACGGTCGCGTCGTCGCCCCCGAGCGGGCCGAACGCCGTCGCGACCAGGTGCACCGTCGCCGGACCGGTCCTCCGGACCGCGAGCTGACCGGTGGCCCGCACCACCGGCAGCTCGGTGTGCCCGCCGCGACCGCGCCGGGCGACCACCTCCACCGAGGTCCTCACGCCTGCTGCAGCCCGGCCCGGACGCGCACCTGCTCCCGCACCCAGCCGGCCACCGCGGTGGCGGTCGGGTCCTCGCGCAGCGAGATCAGCAGGGTGGGCTTGTCCCCGCGGACCATCGCGGAGTCCCGTCGCATGACGTCGAGGTCGGCGCCGACCAGCGGAGCGAGATCTGTCTTGTTGACCACCAGCAGGTCGGAGGCCGTGACGCCCGGCCCGCCCTTGCGCGGCACCTTGTCACCCCCCGCCACGTCGATCACGAAGATCTGCACGTCGACCAGCCCGTAGCTGAACGAGGCGGTCAGGTTGTCCCCGCCGGACTCGACGAACACCAGCTCCAGCCCCGGGTGCCGGGACTCCAGCAGCTCGACGGCGTCGAGGTTGGCGGTGATGTCGTCGCGGATGGCGGTGTGCGGGCAGCAGCCGGTCTGCACCGCCTCGATCCGGTCGTCGGGGAGCACCGCGTTGCGGCGGAGGAAGTCGGCGTCCTCGGTCGTGTAGATGTCGTTGGTGACGACGGCGAGGTCGAACTCCGGCCCGAGGGTCCGGCACAGCGCCGCGGCCAGCGCCGTCTTGCCCGAGCCGACCGGGCCGCCGAGGCCCACCCGCAGGGGCCCGCCGTGCCGGTGCGGAGCGGGAGCGTCCACGTAGTCGTCGAGGTTGTGGTCAGGAGGCAAAGTAGCGGTCCTTCCGTGCGGTGTGGATCTCGGCCAGCAGGTCGAGCAGGGGGTCGGCGGTCGCCGGCAGGCCGGCAGCGACCGCCTCGGCGGCGACCCGGTCCACGTCCGGCGCCAGCCGGGCGGTGACGGCGGCGACGGTGAGCGGGTCCATGGCGAGCAGCCGCTGGGCCGCCGTCGCCGGGCCGCTGATGGAGAGGTAGGCGGCGGCCGAGGCGGCGTCGCGTGGCCCGAGGCCGGCCGCTCCGGCGGCCGTCCCCAGCGCCACCGCGTGGTGCGGCAGCGCGGGCAGCGCGTCCCAGCCCGGCGAGGGCCAGGCCCGGCGGCCGATCCGCACCAGCCCCCGGCCCTGCTGCCGGGACGCCGCCCGCAGTGCCGGTGACGGCGTCCGCGCGTCGGCCTCGGCGTCCAGGTCCGCGAGCCCGGCGAGGTCGCCGGCTGC
>Ga0196960_10000684_pt1 | contig 10700 bp, 9 predicted proteins | sample S3v_5metaG_FD_183187 | JGI IMG/M metagenome (GOLD analysis project Ga0196960, IMG submission 183187) | Soil microbial communities from Anza Borrego desert, Southern California, United States - S3+v_5 | ecosystem: Environmental > Terrestrial > Soil > Desert | place: USA: California | collected... | reverse complement strand
CGCCGTCAAGTCGGCTGGCTTCCTGACCCGCGATCCGCGCGTCGTCGAGCGCAAGAAGTACGGCCGCGCCAAGGCCCGCCGCAGCTTCCAGTTCTCGAAGCGCTAAAGCGGGTTTGCCGGGGCGGACGCTTCGGCAGGCTGGAGCAAAGAGAGGCGGTCCCTTCGGGGGCCGCCTTTTCTTTTGGACGCGTCGGTCTCCCATCCCTGCACGCAAGGAGGGGAGACCGGCATCACGTGGCGAGGGCGTGGGCGTTCGGCTCGAACGTCGCCGCGACTTTCGCCCCGACGATCTCGGCGAGCGCGGTGTCGATCGTCGGATAGTCGTAGCGGAAGCCGGCTGCGAGCGCCTTGGCCGGCACCACGCGCTGGCCGCCGAGGAGCAGTTCGCGAGCGAAGTCGCCGAGGACCCATTCCAGCGGCGCCGCAGGGACTGGAATGAACGCCGGCCGCCTCAGCGCTCTCCCCAAGGCCTGTGCGAAGGTGCGGTTGTCGACCGGCTCCGGCGCCGTGGCATTGACCGCCCCCTCCAGCCGCGCGTCCGCGATCGTGCGGACGATCAGGCGGACGAGGTCGTCGCGGTGGATCCAGCTCATCCAGTGGGCGCCGCGGCCGAAGGGGCCGCCGAGGCCGAATTCGAACGGCGCCAGCATGCGGCTGAGAACTCCGCCTTCCCGCCCCAGCACAAGGCCGATCCGCAGCAGGACGAGGCGCACCTGCCCCGCCGCCGCCTGCGCGGCAGCCGCCTCCCAGGCGAGGCAGACGTCGCGGCTGAAGCAGGGTATGCCCTCCGCCTCCTCGGTCAGCGGCTCGTTTCCGCGCAGGCCGTACCAGCCGATCGCGCTGGCACCGACCAAGACCTTCGGCTTGACCTCCAGCCGGCCGATCAGGCGCCCCACCGCGGCGGCGGCGTCGAGGCGCGAGGCGACGATCTTCGCCTTCTTGGCGCGGGTCCACAGGCCGTTGCCGATCGGCTCCCCGGCGAGGTTGATGATCGCATCGAGGCGGGCGCTCGCGGCGACCTGGTCCAGGTCGGTGACGATGCGGATTGGCGCGGGGAGATGGGCGGCGCTCTCGCGGCGGCGGGTCAGGACGGTGACGTCGTGCCCGCCGGCCACCAAGGCTTCGATCAGGCGCGTGCCGACGAAGCCGGTGCCGCCGGTCACCAGCACCGCGCTACCCGGCGCAAGCCCGCGGGCGAGCCGCGCCGGCTCGGCGCCTGTGAGGCGCTGCGTCCGTGCGGCGGCAGCAAGGTCGCGCACCCCGCACAAGGCAGTGCCGGCGGCGGCGATGGCGCACATCCAGCTCCACAGGCCGTAATAAGCGCCCGCCAAACCCGTCGGCATCTCCGCCCAGCCGGCAATCACCGGCGCGGCGAAGGCGAGGATGGCGCCATAGTTGAGGGTGAGGAGGGTGTGGGTCACCCGCTCTGTGGCAGGGAGATGACGAGTGCGGTCCTCCTCGACAAAGTCCCAGAGAGTGATGAAGAGCTCGCCCGCAAGCAGCACCGCCAGCGCCACCGCCCACCCCCCGCGCGGCTCCGCCCAGCCGAGCGTGCCGAACAGCATGGCGTATGCGAGGTTCCTCACCCCGTGCAGCCTGAGCTCCAGCCGCTGCGACGGCCGCCAGGCGAGCCGCTCCGTCCCTTCGTGGTGGAACAGGGTATCGAAGCCGCCCATCGCCATCTGGATCGCAATCAGGGCCCAAAGAAGGTCGGTCATGGCATCAGGCTCCCTCGCCGTCGGGTCGTTCGCAGAAGATCGCGGTCTGGTGGACGAGCGCGCCGAACCAGGGATGGTCGAGGGCGAGCACGAAGGCGAAACTGCCGTCGCCGCAGTCGACATGGCTGACCCGCATCCGCCCCGGCGCCAGCCAGCGCGGGAGGCGGAGACGCCGGCGCCCGACCTTCAGGAAATAATGGTCGCTGTCGAAATGGAGCGCCGGCCCCTCCGCCGTCACGGTGAGGGCGATGCCGACGCCGCAGCCGATATATTCCTCAAGCCCCGTCGGGCCGGCGAAGCGCTTGGCGCTGTGGATCACCTGCGGAAAGCCGCGGCGGCGGCCGTAGAGGCGCGTCCAATACTGGCCGCCGCTCTGAGGATCCTCGGTGACGCTGACCGCCGCGGGCACGAACAGGTCGCGGGTCAATGGCAGCGGCCCACCGACCAGCCGGGCGAGCTGCGCCAGCGCCCAGCCGGTGCGGCTCATCCGGCATTCGACGATCTCGCCGGCATAGAGGATCGTGCGCGCGCCGCCGAGTTGGTGGCTGAAGCGGGCGCGCACGGCGGGCGGAAGCTGCGCCCAGCCTTCCTCGCCGACCAATGTGCGGAAGCGCAGGTCCCCCACCGGCGCCGCGGCGGGTGCCCGGCGCGGGAAAAGGATGATCCTCGCACTCCCCTGCTCCGGCGCCACCGCGTCCTCCTGCGCCGACGTGAGTCGGCTGTTATTTCTGTCGCGACAGAAACTTCGGACATTCGGATGAGCATGTCAAGCGGCTGAGTTCACCCCCCTCCCGCTTCGGGAGAGGTGAGGTGCCCGCCGGGAAGCGGGGGAGGGTGCGGGTGAGGGTGAGGGTGAGGGTGAGGGAAAGGTTTCGTCTTTGCGCGGCGGGGGAGCCACAACTTCAAGTTCAAAAAGGGGCGCCGACCCCCTCACCCGTTCGGGCTGAGCTTGTCGAAGCCCTCCCCTTCTTTCTTGCGCTTTCGGACACATAAGAAGGGGAGGGCTTCGACAGGCTCAGCCCGAACGGTAGGGGAATATGCGCATCTCCCTTCAGTCCACCCGCACCACCTCGCCGCCGCCGTGGATCGCCGTCGCCACCTGGGCCGGCCCGGAATGACGGACGGTGCCGCCGCCGGTCACCGAAGCCGCCAGCGACGCCTCCGCCCGAGTCTCGATGGTGCCGCCGCCGCGGATCGCCGCAGCCACGTTCGCGGCGCTGAGCGAGCGCGCATCGATGTCGCCTCCGCCGGTCACCGCCAGTGCCAGGTTCGACCGCGCCGGCAAGCCATCGAGTCGAATCGTGCCGCCCCCCGTCACCGCCGCTGCTTCAAGGTCGGGAGTCTCGATCTCGATCCGCAGGTCGTAGCGGCCGCAGGTGGTCCGGCAGGCGTCGATAACGAGCGTAGCGCCCGCATTGCCGGAGCGCCTGCGAACCTCCACCCCCGTCACCTCCAGATCGCCGCGCACCAGCGTCACCCGGTGCACCCGCCCATGCCGCACCGTCACATCGCCGCCGCCGCGAAGCTCGATCGAGTCGAAGGCGCCGACGGAGGCGATATTCTGCGCGCTCGCCACCGGAGAGGGTGCGGTACAGCCAAGCGCGAGCAGCGCGCCGAATGCGGCCATGGTCTTCATCGTCTTCTCCTTCAATGCGATGCGTACGATCAGGCGATCGGCGCGACGGTGGCGATGGTGAGGATGCCGGTGAGGGTGGCCATGAAGGTGAAGGCGATCATTTCGAGGCGGGCCATGGGGGTTCTCCTGGTCTGGCGTGGGTCTTGAGTGACGAGGACTACTCAGCAGGGATCGTGCCAAGTGGGCTTGAGAGGGGGTGAGGAGGGCTCAGCCGCGACGCATCGCCGCGCGGGCGTCCGGAAGCGAACAGGGTGTCCGGCCGCGGACAGTCGCGGCCAACTCCGTGCCGCAACGTGCCAGGAGGCTCGCCTCCGGCTCGCACCCACCCCCAGCCCCTCCCTGCGAGCAGGGAGGGGAGTTCGATTGGAGCGCTGATACGGGCTGACCCCTCTCCCTGAAAGGGAGGGGGCTAGGGGTGGGTCCTGAGCGACTGAGGGGGCTCGATGCCCCCGAGGCGCTTTGCCCGTGCCCTACTCCGCCTTCACCACCGGCTGGTAGATATAGCCCGCGCCGCGCACCGTGCGGATCGCCTGCGGTTTCGCGGGGTCCTCCTCGATCTTGCGCCGGATCCGGGTGATGCGGATGTCGATCGAGCGGTCGAACGGCTCGATGTCCTTGTTGTGGGCGAGGTCGAGCAACTGGTCGCGGCTCAGCACCCGCCCCGGATGCGCGGCGAAGGTGCTGAGCAAATCATATTCCATCGCCGTCAGCGGCTGCTCGCTGCCGTCGGGATGGTAGAGCTTGCGGCTGTCGAGGTTGAGCCGGCATTTGCCCATCTGCACCTCGCGCCCCATCGTCGCCGGTGCGTCGCCGGTGCGGGTGGCGCGGCGCAGCACCGAGCGGATGCGGGCGAGGAGCTCGCGGGGGTTGAACGGCTTGGTGACATAATCGTCGGCGCCGATCTCCAGCCCGACGATGCGGTCGATGTCGTCGCTGCGCGCGGTCAGCATGACGATGCCGGCGTTTCCAAGCGCCCTGATCTCGCGCGCCAGTGTCAGTCCGTCGTCGCCCGGCATGTTGACGTCGAGCACGGCCAAATCGATCGGCCGCTGCGCCATCGCCGCGCGAAGCTCGTCGCCGCCATTGGCCTCGGTCACGGAAAAGCCGTTGCGCAGCAGATATTCGGCGACGGTGGCGCGTACGTCGTCATCGTCGTCGACGACCACGATGTGGGCGGGCGCGCTCACGGCTCGATCAGCGCCGCGACGAGGCAGCGGACCCCCATGCGCGTGAACGGCTTTTCAAGCACCGGCCGGCCGCTGTCGCGCAGGAAGGCGTCCATCTGCGTACCCAAAGTATCGCCGGTGACGAAAGCGATCCGCTCGAGGAGGTGCGGGCGCACTTCCTTTAGCCGCGCATACATCTCAGGGCCGCTGATCCCGGGCATGCGGAGGTCGGACAGGACCACATCGAACTCGGCATGGTCGAGCGCCATCAAGGCGGCGGCGCCGTCCGCGGCGACCTGCACGTCGAAGCCCTCGCGCTCGAGCAGCTCGCGCAACGTATCGGCGATGTCCGGCTCGTCGTCAACGACCAAGGCGGTGCGGCGCAGCTCCTGGATCACCGGCACGTCCGCCACGGGACCTTCGACGATCTCGATCGGCACCGGCACGGACGCCGGGAGCTCGATCCGGAAGGTCGCGCCTTTCTCGGTCGGCAGCACGCTCAAGGTCCCGCCATGCGCCTCGACAATGCCATGCGAGAAAGAGAGGCCGACGCCGGTGCCCGAACCCTGCGGCTTGGTGGTGAAGAAGGGCTCGAAGATGCGGCTGCGCAACGCCGCCGGAACGCCGGGGCCGTTGTCGCAAACGTCGATGGCAACATTGCCGGCCGCCGTCAGCGAGGTGCAGAGCACCAGCCTCTGATCGAGCGCATCGCCCGATTCGAGCGCCTGCTGCGCATTGATGATCAGGTTGACCAGAACTTGGTGGAGCTGGTCGCGGTCCCCCTCGATCGCCGGAATTTGCGGATCGCACTCGGTGACGACGTGGATGCCGGCCGTACGCAGCGGATATTCGGTGATCTGCAGCGCGGCCGAAACCAGCTGCGCCGGATCAATCGGCGCGCGTACCGGCTCACGGCGTCGGGCCATGGCGAGGAAGGTCTGAACGATCTTGGCGCAGCGATCGGCGGCGGCGCTGATCTTCTTGGCCCGCGCCTCGAAGACGGTGCCGGCGCTGTCCTCCTCCAGCATCTCGGCCTGGCCGACGATGGCCGAGAGCGGATTGTTGAGCTCGTGGCTGACACCCGCGAGCAGCGAGCCCAAGGCCGCCAGCTTCTCCGACTGGTGGAGCGCCTCGAGCGAGCGGGACAACTCTTCCTCACTGCGCTTGCGCTCGGTGATGTCGAGATGGATGCCGCTGACCGTGTGGACATGGCCATTATGGTCGCGAAGCGCCGTGCCGATCGAGTGGACCCAGCGCACATCGCCGTTCGGCCAGACGACGCGGTGCTCGAGGTCGAGCGAATCGCCCTCGAAGCCGCGCCGGTAGGGCTCCAGCACCATCTCCCAGTCGTCCGGATGGATGTGGGCGCGCATCGCCTTGGCATCCATGACCAGCTCGTTGTCGAGGCCCCAGAGGTTGCGCGAGCGGTCGGAATACCAGGTGATGCCGGTGCGGGGATCCATCCGCCAGATGCCGATCCCAGCCCCGTCCACAGCCATTTCGAGGTGCAGCCGTGTTTCCTGCAGCTCCGCCTCGGCGCGCTTCCTCTCCGTGATGTCGAGGTGGATGCCATGCACGGTGCGCGCCACGCCGCAGGCGTCGCGGATGCAGGCGCCAAGCGAGTAGATCCAGCGCTGCGACCCGTCGGGGCAGCGGACCCGATACTCGACCTCGACCTTGTCCTGCGTGAAGCCGTGCAGATAGGGGTCGGCGACCTCCTCCCAATCGTCCGGGTGAACGGAGGCCTTGATCACCGCGGAGGTCATCTCCGTCTCGACCGGCAGGCCGTACATCTGCTTCGACCGGTCCGAATACCAGGTGCGGCCGGTTTCGAGATCGAAAGTCCAGGTGCCAAGCTTGGCGCCGTCGACGGCAAGCTCCAGCCGCCGCTGCGACTCGCGCAATTCGTCGTCGCTATGCTGCTCGGCCGAACGGTCGCGAAGGGTGCACAGGAAGCGGCGGCCTTGCGCCAGCTGCACGCGGGTGACGGTGGCTTCGAGCGGCATCACGCTGCCGTCGGCAAGGCGCCCGCCGATATTGACGCGGATCGATCCCGGCGAGTCGCCGCGCGCCGCAAGGAAGCGGACCAGGGCGTGGACTTCGCTGCTGGAGCCGGGGTTGGACACGATGAAATCCTGCACCGGCCGGCCGATCATCGCGTCGCTCTGATAGCCGAAGGCGCGTTCGCAGGACGCGTTGAAATCGGTGACCGTGCCCCGGTCGTCGATCACGATGATGCAGTTCAGGGACGAGCGCACGACGCCGGTCAGCGCACACGGCAGCTCCGCCTCGTCCAAGGCCACGTCCATCGAACCAATCCCCAATTCCCCAATCGGACTCGGTTCATAAGCCGAAACAGAAACAATTGAAACAAATTAGCGCGCGCCGCGGCATCCCACTGAAACAGACGGAGCCGAAATGAGCGCCACGGCCCACGGGGCTTCGAACACACTGCCACACCGGCACACGAACAGGAGACGACACATGTACATGCAGAAGAAGGCGCGCTTGCACGTTTTCCTTCTCGTCGCTGCCGCTCTGGGCAGCACGGCCAGCGTCCTCAGCGGCACGCTCGCGGCGCTGGAATATAGCGCGGCGGCGGAAGCCAAGGCCGAGACCCGGCACGCCTGACCGAACACCCGGACTCACATCCGACCCAACCAACCAAACGAACCAGACATCGAAACAGGGAGTATCCACCATGAAGACCGTTCTCATCACCATGGCGTCCGTTGCGGCGCTCGCCCTCACCGCTTCGCCCGCCGCCGCGCAGGTCGAAGGCTTCCGCGCCGAAGTTCATGGCGGCTGGGACCGCGTGTCCAACACCGGCCTCGACGAAGACGCCATCACCTACGGCATCGGCGGCGGCTACGACTTCCGCATCGGCGAGAATGCCTTCATCGGCGTCGAAGCGAATGCCGACCTGTCGAGCGGCGAAGTCTGCGGCACCGACGTCCTGGAAGAGGATGACGAGGCTTGCGTGGAAGCCGGCCGCGACCTCTCCGTCGCCGTCCGCGCCGGCATCAACGTCACCCCGTCGACCGCCGTCTATGCGCTGGCCGGCTACACCAACGCCCGCTTCCGCCTCGACTACACCGAGGAAGGCGAGGACATGATCCGCACCGCGGCGAACCTCGACGGCATCCGTCTCGGCGCCGGCGTGCAGCAGAGCCTCGGCGGCGGCGCTTATGCCAAGCTCGAGTACCGCTACTCGAACTACGAAGCCGACACGAGCCGCCACAATGTGCTGGTCGGCCTGGGCTTCCAGTTCTGACCTGAGCCAGGTTGCGGGGCCTCCCTACTACCCCCTCATAGGGGGGCCCCAAGACTGGAGGGGCCGCTTCACGGCGGCCCCTCCTTTGTCATGTGCGCCATTCCAGTGTTGGGAGTGACGGAAGAGCGGCTGCCCTCAGTCGCGGCCGCCGCCGCCGCTATTCTGGTTGCCGGTGCGGCTGTCCTCGTTGCGGTCGGCATGCTGCTTCTTGTCGCCGCCGACATCGTCCTTGCCGTTCTTGTGGAAGTCGCCCTTTTTCTTGTGATCGGTCATCTGCTTCTCTCCTTGGATGAGGAGAACGCCGGGCGACCCGATGGTTTCCGCCAAGGCTTTACGGCGCGCCCGCCGCCGACCGCTCCGCTGCATCGAAGAAGCCGTCCACCTCGGCTGCCGTCGCCGGCACCCGCACCATGTCCATGAAGCCGGCGCGCACGCCGCAGCTCGCATAATCGTTGCGCGGCGCTTCTTCCGAATATTCTGGATGGCCGTTGCGATAGACCTGCAGCCCGTCGTCGACGAACATTAGCACCGGCACGAGCGGCGCCCCCGTCGGCGCCCGCCCATTCTCGCCGCCGGCCGGCCCCGAATGCCAGCCGGTGCGCCGGTCAAACGTGAAGCCGCGCCCCGACAACGAACACATATGCGCATTGCCGCCGATCGCATCGCCCTCGGCATCGATCCGCCCATCCGCCCCGACCCGCACATAGACTCGCGACGAGGCCGATCCGATCACCACCGGCAGCAGCCGGCGGTAAAGCGGCGTCTCCCGCACCGCCTCGTCGAACGTCACGCTTGGCGCGACGAACAAGGCCTGCACGCCCGGCCGCAGCCAGGCCGGCGGCCCGAGCCTGGCGACCAGCTCGCCCTTTCGTGCATCATAGCTGTCGTAGAGGCAGGAAAAATCGACCTGCCCTCGCGGCGCGCACTCCGCGTCGCGCCGCCGCAGCCAGGCCTGCTGCGAAGCGGCGACGCCTGGGTCGGCGGCGAGGGCGCGGCGGTAGAGGGCGGCGACGTCGCGGTCGATCGCGCGCAGGGTGCCGCCATCCTCGCTGCAGATCATCCGCTCGATCGGCGTCGAGGCCCGGGCGCAGTCGAAAGAGGGCGTCGCCGCCCCGCTCCCCGGCGACGAAATGTGCGGCTGCAGCGCGAGCACCTCGTCGCGCGACAGCTCCGCCCGGGCATCGCCGCCGCGCACGATCACCGGACCGAACAGTTCGCTGGACCCGATGTCGCGCAACTGGCGGAGCGACACGGTGGTCCGGTTGAAGCGGGCGCCGCGCCAGATCGAGCCGCCGCCGTTGAACGTGTCCACCGCCGCCCCCGCAAGGTCGGCGCCGCGCAGGCTGATCGCGTCGCTATAGGGACAGGAATCGCCGATGGTGATCCCGCAGTCGAAGGTGAAGCGGCTGAGATTGGCGCGGTCGAGGCGCAGGTTCTCGAGATTGCCGTCCGCCGAGCCGTCGAGCTTGCCGCCCGACCAGTCGACCTCCAGCGCGTCGACATTCGCAAGGGTCGGCTGGCGAAGCATGATCCCCGGCATCTTCGCGCCCGCGAGCGTCGCCCCCGTCAGGTTGGCGCGGATGAAACCGACGCCCGGCGCATCCGCCCCGCGCCAGTCGCTGCCCTCGAAGTTCGTATCAAGGAAGCAGATATTGTGAAGCGCCGCGCCACGGAAATCGGCGCCGCGGAAGCTGCCGCCGACGACGGTGATCAGCGCATCCCCGCGCCTCCGCCGCAATTCCTTCAGCGCCTCGCTGCCGACGATCGAATCCCCCTCGACGCGGCCGGGCAAAGCCTCCTCCGGCGTCCCGTCATAAAGCGGCCCAAGCGCCGACTGACAGCTCTGCCCGGCGGGCGACGCGGTGGCGAGCGCCAGCGCAAGTGCGAATGACATGTTTCAGATCCTCCCCAAGATGCGGCGGAGAATAACGCGCTCGCGGCGCGGCTCAAGGGTTGGGAGGGGACAGGCCGGACACGATTGATCGCACCCCCACCCGCTCATCCTGAGTAGGGACTGAGTAGGGTGCGCAGCAGCCGTAGCGAAGGCCCGTATCGAAGGACGCACTGAGGCTGTGCGTCCTTCGATACGGGCCTTCGCCAAGCTCAGTCGCTACTCAGGATGAGCGGGTTAGAACGCTTGCTGAGGCGTGTCGCCTTAAGCCGCCCGCCCGATCGCCTTCTGCCGGCGCCGCTGCACCGAGGACCCAAGCCCGATCGCCTCGCGATATTTCGCCACCGTGCGCCGCGCGATGTCGAAGCCCTTGGCCCGCAGCAGCTCCACAAGCTGGTCGTCGCTCAGGATCGCGTCCGCCCGCTCCGCCGCGATCAGCGCCTTGATGTGGCTCTTCACCGCCTCCGCCGACACCGCATCGCCGCCATCGTTGGACTGGATGCCGCTCTTGAAGAAATATTTCAGCTCGAACAGGCCGCGGTCGCAGGAGAGATATTTGTTCGAGGTGACGCGGCTCACCGTCGACTCGTGCATGCCGATTTCCTCGGCGACCTGGCGGAGGGTCAGCGGGCGCATATGCTCGACGCCGTGGCGGAAGAAGCCGTCCTGCTGCTTCACGATCTCGGCCGAGACCTTGACGATGGTCCGCGCACGCTGGTCGAGCGCCTTTACCAGCCAGTTCGCACTCTGCAGGCAGTCGGTCAGCCAGGCCTTCGACTTCTTGTCCTGCGCGCCGCCGCTAAGCTCGGTATAGTATGAGCGGTTGACCAGCAGGCGCGGCAAGGTGGCGCTGTTCAATTCAATTGCCCAGCCATGGCCGCGCCGCGCAACGAACACGTCCGGCACCACCGCTTCGGCGCCCTCCCCGCTCTGGAACTTGCAGCCGGGCTTCGGATCATAAGCGCGAAGCTCGCGGATCATGTCGGCGAGGTCTTCATCATCGACGCCGCAAATC
>Ga0196960_10000683_pt1 | contig 10710 bp, 7 predicted proteins | sample S3v_5metaG_FD_183187 | JGI IMG/M metagenome (GOLD analysis project Ga0196960, IMG submission 183187) | Soil microbial communities from Anza Borrego desert, Southern California, United States - S3+v_5 | ecosystem: Environmental > Terrestrial > Soil > Desert | place: USA: California | collected... | reverse complement strand
TGTGATCCCCTCCCGCGAGCTCTCCATCAAGCACGACGTCGACCCGACCGAGGTCGTCAACGTCGGCGACTCCGTCGAGGCCCTCGTCCTCCAGAAGGAGGACAAGGAAGGCCGCCTCATCCTGTCGAAGAAGCGCGCGCAGTACGAGCGCGCGTGGGGCGACGTCGAGAAGATCAAGGAGGCCGACGGTGTCGTCACCGGTTCGGTCATCGAGGTCGTCAAGGGTGGCCTCATCGTCGACATCGGCCTCCGCGGCTTCCTGCCGGCCTCGCTCATCGAGCTGCGCCGCGTGCGCGACCTGACCCCGTACCTGGGCCAGGAGATCGAGGCGAAGATCCTCGAGCTGGACAAGAACCGCAACAACGTCGTGCTGTCGCGCCGCGCCCTGCTCGAGCAGACGCAGAGCGAGTCGCGCACCACGTTCCTCAACAACCTCCGCAAGGGCCAGGTCCGCAAGGGCGTCGTCTCGTCGATCGTCAACTTCGGTGCGTTCGTCGACCTCGGCGGCGTCGACGGCCTCGTGCACGTCTCGGAGCTGTCGTGGAAGCACATCGAGCACGCCTCCGAGGTGGTCGAGGTGGGCCAGGAGGTCACCGTCGAGATCCTCGAGGTCGACCTGGAGCGCGAGCGCGTGTCGCTGTCGCTCAAGGCGACCCAGGAGGACCCGTGGCAGGTCTTCGCCCGCACCCACGCCATCGGCCAGGTCGCGCCCGGCAAGGTCACGAAGCTGGTCCCGTTCGGCGCGTTCGTGCGCGTCGCGGACGGCATCGAGGGCCTGGTGCACATCTCCGAGCTCTCGGGCAAGCACGTCGAGCTCGCGGAGCAGGTCGTGTCGGTCGGTGACGAGGTGTTCGTCAAGGTCATCGACATCGACCTCGAGCGCCGCCGCATCAGCCTCTCGCTGAAGCAGGCGAACGAGGGCGTCGACCCCGAGGGCACCGAGTTCGACCCGGCGCTCTACGGCATGCTCACCGAGTACGACGAGCAGGGCAACTACAAGTTCCCCGAGGGCTTCGACCCGGAGACGAACGACTGGAAGGAAGGCTTCGAGGAGCAGCGCGCCAAGTGGGAGGCGGACTACGCAGCCGCTCAGGCCCGCTGGGAGCAGCACAAGAAGCAGGTCGCCACGGCGGCCGCCGAGGAGCGCGAGGTCGGCACGTCCGGCGGCTCGACCTTCTCGAGCGACTCGAGCACCGGCGGCACCCTCGCCGACGACGCGGCCCTGGCCGCGCTGCGCGAGCGTCTCTCCAGCAACTGACCCCCGTCAGCAGACGAACGGCCGGCCCCCTCGGGGGCCGGCCGTTCGGCGTCTCAGCAGGTCTCGAGCTAGGTGGTCTCGAGCTCGCGCCGCCGCCGGGCGCGCCGGCGGAAGAGGACCACGAATCCGACCACGATGCCGGCCAACGCGACCAGCACGAGCACCGGCAGCAGGATCGCGAGCACGCTGAGCACCACGCTGCTGATGTCCTCGAGGGTGCTGACGACCGGCGCGGCGGCGCCGAAGGTGATCGCGTTGGCCGCGGGGCGCGCCGCCATCTTGGTGACGTGCGTGCCGAGCGCGAGCAGCACGCCGATGGCCACCGGCACCCAGGCGTTGCTGGTGAAGAACGACGCCGGGTCCTCGACCAGCGCGGTGGCGGATCCCGAGCCGGTGCCGAACGCGATGCCGCCGGATGCCGGGCGCACGATGGTCTGCAGCCAGTCGTTGATCGAGTCCACGACCGGGATCTTGTCAGCGACGACCTCGATCACCAGCAGCACGCCGATGATGACGAGCACCCATTCGTTCTCGAGCCAGGTCCAGGCCGCGGGCAGTTCCACGAAGTCGAGGAGTCGCCCGCCGAGGCCGAGGACCAGCAGGGGGATGTAGGCGTTGAGCCCGGCGGCGACAGCCAGCCCGGTTCCGGTGAGCACCTCGAGCATCGCGGGACCTCCCTCGTGCGACGCTAGCACTAGCCTTGACGCGTGGCCGATCCGATCACCGCCCCGACGCTGATCACCAGCGGCATCGCCCTGTTCACCATCGCGAACCCGATCGGGTCGCTGCCGGTCTTCCTCCAGATCACCTCCGGCATGGATGCCCGTGTCCAGCGCCGCACCGGGCTGCTGGTCGGCGTCGCGGTCGCCGTCATCCTCGCGATCGCCCTGGTCGCCGGCACCTGGGTGCTGCAGGCGTTCGGCATCGACATCACCGCCTTCAAGATCGCGGGCAACGCGCTCGTCGCGGCGATCGGCTGGGCGATGCTGCTGGCCCGTCCCACGCCGGTCAGCGAGCACGACGGCGGATCACCCGTCGTGGTGCCGCTCGCGATGCCGATCATCGCCGGGCCTGGCGCCATCGCGCTGGCGATCACCTTCGCGCACGGCTACACGTCGGTGCTCGACTACGCGTTCGGGCTCGTCGTCATCGTCGTCGTCGGGGCGCTGGTCTCGGCGGCGCTGTTCTTCGGGCCGACCGTGCAGCGGCTGCTCGGCCGTTCCGGCATGGACGTGCTCACCCGCGTGTTCGGCCTGCTGCTGCTGGCGATCGCCGTGCAGTCGATCATCACCTCGCTCGGCGAGGCGTTCCCGGGCTGGACGGCCGGCTCGTGATCACCGTCGCGCTCACCGGCGGCATCGCCTCCGGCAAGTCGCTCGTCGCCGGCCGGCTCCGTGAGCTCGGTGCGATCGTCATCGACTCGGATGCCCTGGCCCGCGAGGTGGTGGAGCCCGGCACCGAGGGTCTCGCGCGCGTCGCCGCCGAGTTCGGCTCCGGCGTGCTCACCCCCGAGGGCGCGCTCGACCGCAGGGCGCTCGGCGCGATCGTGTTCGGCGATCCGGAGCGGCGCCGCGCGCTCGAGGCGATCACGCACCCGCTCATCCGGGACCGGGCGAAGGCCCTCGCCGCGGAGGCGCCGGCCGACGCCGTGGTGGTGCGCGACATCCCGTTGCTGGTGGAGACCGCCGCGCCGCTCGACTCGTTCGCCGAGGTCATCGTGGTCGATGCGCCGCTCGAGACCCGGATCGCGCGGATGGTCGAGCAGCGGGGGATGAGCCGCCAGGAGGCGCTGGATCGGATCGCCGCGCAGGCGACCGACGAGGCCCGGCTGGCGATCGCCACGGTGGTGATCGACAACGGCGGCACGGTGGAGCGGACCGTCGAGCAGGTCGACGCGCTGTGGTCACGGCTGGCAGCGATTGCCAGGAGCGAACAGCCCGGCTGATGTCGGGCGTGCTGCGTACCCTTGAAGCATGCAGCCGACCCTTGCCGTGCGCCCGTTCGAGGTGGTGAGCGAGTACCTGCCCGGCGGCGACCAGCCGCAGGCGATCCGCGAGCTCGCACAGCGGATCAACGCCGGTGAGACCGACGTGGTGCTGCTCGGTGCGACCGGCACCGGCAAGTCCGCGACCACCGCGTGGCTCATCGAGCAGGTGCAGCGGCCGACGCTGGTGCTGTCGCACAACAAGACGCTGGCGGCGCAGCTGGCGAACGAGTTCCGCGGCTTGATGCCGAACAACGCGGTCGAGTACTTCGTCAGCTACTACGACTACTACCAGCCCGAGGCCTACGTGCCGCAGACCGACACCTTCATCGAGAAGGACTCCTCGATCAACGAGGAGGTCGAGCGCCTGCGGCACTCGACGACGAACTCGCTGCTGAGCCGGCGCGACGTGGTGGTCGTCTCGACCGTCTCGTGCATCTACGGGCTCGGCGCCGCCGAGGACTACCTCGAGGCGATGATCGCGCTGCAGGTCGGCATGCGCATCGATCGCGAGGCGCTCATCCGCCGCTTCGTCGAGATGCAGTACAAGCGCAACGACTACGACTTCAGCCGCGGCAACTTCCGCGTGCGCGGCGACACCCTGGAGATCATCCCGCAATACGAGGAGCTCGCGATCCGCATCGAGATGTTCGGTGACGAGATCGAGGCGCTGTACGCGCTGCACCCGTTGACCGGCGAGGTCGTCAAGCAGATGGATGCCGTGTCGGTCTTCCCGGGCACGCACTACGCCGCCAGCCCGGTCACCATCAAGCGCGCCATCGGGTCGATTCAGGAGGAGCTGGCCGAGCGGCTGCAGGAGTTCGAGCGCCAGGGCAAGCTGCTCGAGGCGCAGCGGCTGCGCATGCGCACCACATTCGACATCGAGATGATGGAGCAGATCGGGTTCTGCAACGGCATCGAGAACTACTCCCGTCACATCGACGGCCGGCGGCCGGGGCAGGCCCCGCACACGCTGCTCGACTTCTTCCCCGACGACTTCCTGCTCGTCATCGACGAGTCGCACGTGACGGTGCCGCAGATCGGCGCCATGTACGAGGGGGACGCGTCCCGCAAGCGCACCCTGGTCGAGCACGGGTTCCGGCTGCCGAGCGCGATGGACAACCGCCCGCTGAAGTGGGAGGAGTTCCTCGACCGCGTCGGCCAGAAGGTGTACCTCTCGGCCACGCCGGGCAAGTACGAGCTCGGCGTCACCGACTCGATCGTCGAGCAGGTCATCCGCCCGACCGGTCTGGTCGACCCGAAGATCGTGGTCAAGCCGTCCAAGGGCCAGATCGACGATCTGCTCGAGCAGATCCGGCAGCGGGTCGACCGCGACGAGCGCGTGCTCGTCACGACCCTGACCAAGAAGATGGCTGAGGAGCTCACCGGCTTCCTGGGCGAGCACGGCGTGCGCGTGCGCTACCTGCACTCCGACGTCGACACCCTGCGGCGCGTGGAGCTGCTCACCGAGCTGCGTCAGGGCGTGTACGACGTGCTCGTCGGCATCAACCTGCTGCGTGAGGGCCTCGACCTGCCCGAGGTGTCGCTGGTGGCGATCCTCGACGCCGACAAGGAGGGCTTCCTGCGCTCCGGCACCTCGCTCATCCAGACCATCGGCCGCGCCGCCCGCAACGTCTCCGGCGAGGTGCACATGTACGCCGACGTGATGACCGATTCGATGAGCGCCGCGATCGAGGAGACCGAGCGCCGCCGCGAGAAGCAGATCGCGTACAACAAGGAGAAGGGCGTCGACCCGCAGCCGCTGCGGAAGAAGATCGCCGACATCACCGACCAGCTCATGCGCGAGTCGGCCGACACCTACGAGATCCTCGCCGGCAAGAACGACAGCAGCCGCAAGCGCAGCCCGACCCCGAACCTCAAGCGCGAGGGTCTCGCCGCTGAGGGCGGGGCGAACCTCGCCGCGGTGATCGCCGACCTCAACGAGCAGATGCTGCAGGCCGCCTCCGAGCTGAAGTTCGAGCTCGCCGGCCGGCTGCGCGACGAGATCCAGGACCTGAAGAAGGAGCTGCGGCAGATGGAGCAGGCGGGGCACCTGCGCTGACCCGGTCTACCACCCGAATTAGGGTCACCAGAGGGTCGGGAGCGTCGCCCGGGAGCCGTTAGCATCCTGCTGTGCCCGACTCGCCAGCGCCCGACGACGGCTCTGCGACCCCGAGCTCGTTCCGTCGTGCAGCCCGCTGGCTTCGGTCCCATTGGGGGATGATGGTCGCGGTCGTCGTCCCGGTCGTGACCGTCCTCACCATCGTGATCCCGCTCGTCGCGGACGCGAACACCCGTATCACGAGCGTCGACACGCTCGCCATCGACGCCGGACCGGCCGGAGACGAAGCCCAGCCGGTCGACGAAGCCGAGCCCGAGGTGGTGCTCGCAGCATCCAGCACGGTCGGGCTCGGCAGCGAGGAGGTCGTCAACGCGGCCGGTCGTGACCTCACGTGGCGTGTTCGCTGGGATGCGCCATTCGAGACGATCCCGCTCTGTGCATACTCCGACGCGTGCGTGGCGGAGCAGACCGCGTGGTTGGATACCTGGGGCCGGCCGGTCGGGGACGACATCTGGAACGGCTACCTCACGCTGTCGAACACGGCGACCGACGGCTCCTCGATGTCGGTGCGGGACATCCACTCCGTCGGCACGTTCATACGCCCCGAGGTGCCCGAGGTCACGGTGACGCTCCGTGGAGGTGAGGGCGACGGCTCACAACTCGTCGTCATGCAGCAGACGCTCGGCTCGACCGACCCCGCGACGTTCTCCGGAACGTACTTCGGAGCCCCGGACGGGAGTCCCGCGGTGATCAACATCGCGCCCGGTGAGTTCATCCAGACCCTGACCTACTTCACCCGGAGCGACGGCGACGAACATGCCGACTTCACCGGCTCGCTCGTGGCCGATGTGGAAGTCGGCGGTGTCTCGACACCCGTCGTGCTCTTCGACGGCTTCACCAGGGTGGGGCCGCCGCAGCTCTCCTCGACCATCCTGCGGATCAACGGCGATTTCGTGGCCTGCGGAGTCGACGGCTGGGACGACTGCACGATCCCGCTGTTCGTCGAGCAGCTCCGCGCGGATCCGGAGTTCCCCGGATGACGCGCGACCAGTCGGAGGCGTACCGGGACGCAGTCGAGGAGGTTCCCGATCGGTTGCCCGGGCAGGTCCCGACGCCGCGGCCGGAGGATGAGCATCCCGCGGCATCCACGATCGATGCACCCCGGGCCGAGGTTGAGCTCGAGACCCCAGCGCCGCCGTCCGAGCCCGACCCCTCCGCTCCGAAGCCCCCTCGGCTCCTCGATCGGATCAGCCCGGTCGGGAAGGTCATCAGCGGTGTCGTCGCAGCGATCTCGTTCGTCACCGGCATCATCGCGGTCGTCCCCATCTTCACGCGCGATGCAACCAACCTGGATTCGCTCCGATTGTCGGCGACCGCCTACGGAGCCGCGCTCGAGTTCGCCATCCCCAGCACCGCCGACCTCGCCGGATTTCCCGCCGGAGCACCTGGATCATGCGACCCCGCCCAACAGGCATGGCTCGAGGCGAACGGCACGCGCATCTCCACGTCCATGCTCATCGACGTGCGCAATGTCGCTTCCGACGGCGCGATGCTCTCGCTCACCGACTTCCGAGGCACGGGCACCTCGACCGGTGAAGCTCCTCTGCTCAAAGTGGTCTGCGACCCCCTGGGTTCGAACTCGCACAATCTCCAGGCGGCGCGTCTTCTCGTCAGCGACCCGGACCAGGTCGCCTACTTCGACAAGTCGGCCTTCGGTCAGACCCAGGAGGGCATCCCGAACTCGCCGGTCGCATGGAATCTGGCGCCGGGCGAGACGGGGCAGATCCTCCTCACCATGTTCCCGACGGCCGACTTCGCGGGTGGCCTCAACCTGACCGCCACCAGCGGCACAGAATCGCGGGACGTCTCGATCCCGCTCGACGACGAGGATCGATTCACCCTCCCGGGCCTCGTCCGCGGCGGGGCGGCCTTCCTGCAGGTGGATGGCGGTCTCGTGTGTCTCGAGATCGACGGCGCAGAGACCGTGCAGTGCGACATCGCCGGGTTGATCGGAGGCTGAGTGGACGAGATCACCCGGGCCGGGTCCGAGACGGACGCACATCGCGTTCCTCGGCGAGCCGCGCTGTCGCAGGGGCGCGTGGCACTCGTCGGTGCAGCCATCGCCGTGGTTCTCGCGGGAGCCTCCATCACGCTGTGGACGGTGGCGTCGAACGCGGCGCCTGCACCACCGGACCGCGATCCGGTGGCCGCCACCGCGCAGCCCGCGACTCCGACACCGACGCGGACGGAGACGCCGGCGGCGTCCCCGGCGATCGCGTTCAAGAGCAGCTCCGGCAACATCCGCTGCAGCCTGAACGATTTCTCCGGTCAGGCGGCGGCGATCTGCCAGCAGGTGGACGTGAACTACGGGATGCCCTGGGGCGCGTGCTCGATCGAGGGTCAGCCGGGCGTCTTCGCCGGGGTGCGATCGGACGGTCCGTACTGGCCATGCGTCGCGCACTGGCAGGAACCAGCCGACGTGCTGCCGTACGACACACCGGTGTCCCGCGACGGCATGACCTGCTCGATCAACCTCGAGACCGGCGTGAGATGCACGAACGAGCAGGGGAACGGCTTCACCATGGAATACGACGCCGGAGTGGCCCACTTCTGACCCCCTCGCCCACAGCGAACGCCCGGCGGGATGTCGGTGGCCTCCATACAATTGATGGAGTGTCTATCGCCGACGTCGAGGAGCTCGACGAGTCCACCATGATCGCCGCCATGCAGGCGCGGTCGTCGTCCCCGACGCAGACGCTCAGCGTGCGCGGGGCGCGGGTGCACAACCTCAAGAACGTCGACCTCGAGATCCCGCGCGACTCGCTCGTCGTGTTCACGGGTCTGTCGGGGTCGGGCAAGTCGAGCCTCGCGTTCGACACGATCTTCGCCGAGGGCCAGCGCCGGTACGTCGAGTCGCTGTCGGCGTATGCGCGCCAGTTCCTCGGTCAGGTCGACCGGCCCGATGTCGACTTCATCGAGGGCCTCAGCCCGGCGGTCTCGATCGACCAGAAGTCCACGAACCGCAACCCGCGGTCGACGGTCGGCACCATCACCGAGATCTACGACTACATGCGTCTGCTGTGGGCGCGCATCGGCGTGCCGCACTGTCCCATCTGCGGTGAGCGCATCGAGCGGCAGACCGTGCAGCAGATCGCGGACCAGCTGATGACGCTCGCGGCCGGCACGCGCTACCAGGTGGTCAGCCGGGTGGTGGTGCAGAAGAAGGGCGAGTTCGTCGACCTCTTCAAGGAGCTCGCGGCCTCCGGCTACTCCCGCGCGATCGTCGACGGAGAGCAGATCCAGCTGAGCAACCCTCCGACGCTGAAGAAGTCGTTCAAGCACGACATCGCCGTCGTGGTCGACCGCCTGGTCGCATCCGACGACATCCTGACCCGGCTCACCGACTCGCTCGAGACGGCCCTGCGGCTCACCGACGGCTCGGTGTCGGTCAACTTCGTCGACGAGACGGGGGATGCGGCCTGGCGTCACTTCTCCGAAAAACTGTCGTGCCCGAACAACCACCCGATCCAGCTCACCGAGATCGAGCCGCGGACGTTCTCGTTCAACGCCCCGTTCGGCGCCTGCCCGGAGTGCTCCGGTCTCGGCACCCGCATGCAGGTCGACGCCGATCTGCTCATCGCGGACGAGGCGCTGAGCCTGCGCGAGGGCGCGGTGCTGCCGTGGACCAGCGCCGGCAAGGGCCTCTTCAACTACTTCGAGAAGATGCTGTCGGGGCTCGCCGACGACCTCGACTTCTCGCTCGACACCCCGTGGGCGAAGCTGCGCCCGGATGTGCGCGAGGCGATCCTGCGGGGCAAGGACTTCTCGGTCACGGTGCGGTGGAAGAACCGCTACGGCCGCGAGATGAAGTACTCGACCGGGTTCGAGGGCGTCATCCCGTACATGGAGCGCAAGTACCTCGAGGCCGAGACCGACTCGCAGCGCCAGCGCGTGGCCGAGTTCCTCCGCGAGGTGGCCTGCCCGGTCTGCCAGGGCAAGCGCCTCAAGCCGGAGGTGCTCGCCGTGCTGGTCGACGACCGGTCCATCTCCGACATCTGCGAGCTCAGCCTCACCGACGCCTATGCGTTCATGCAGACCCTGGAGCTCAGCGACCGGGATGCCCGCATCGCCGCACAGGTGCTGCGCGAGATCCGGCTGCGGCTCGAGTTCCTCATCGAGGTGGGGCTCAGCTACCTCGACCTGGCGCGCGCGGCGGCGACCCTCTCCGGTGGCGAGGCGCAGCGCATCCGTCTGGCCACGCAGATCGGCTCCGGCCTGACCGGCGTGCTGTACGTGCTGGACGAGCCGTCGATCGGGCTGCACCAGCGCGACAACCGGCGCCTCATCGACACCCTGGTCAAGCTCAAGAACCTCGGCAACACGCTCATCGTCGTCGAGCACGACGAGGACACCATCCGCACCGCCGACTGGATCGTCGACATCGGGCCCGGCGCCGGGGAGCTCGGCGGCGAGGTCGTGCACTCCGGCTCGTACCGCGAGCTGCTGGCCAACGAGGCGTCGGTCACCGGCGACTACCTGGCGGGCCGGCGCGAGATCGCGATCCCCAAGCAGCGCCGGCGCATCGACAAGAAGCGCATGATCCGCGTCGAGGGGGCCCGCGCGAACAACCTCAAGAACGTCACCGCCGACTTCCCGGTGGGCGTGCTCACCGCCGTCACCGGTGTGAGCGGCTCGGGCAAGTCGAGCCTGGTCAACGACATCCTCTACAAGGTGCTCGCCAACCAGCTCAACGGCGCCCGCCAGATCCCGGGCAAGCACACCCGCGTGACCGGGCTCGATGCGCTCGACAAGGTCGTGCACGTGGACCAGGCGCCCATCGGCCGCACCCCGCGGTCGAACCCGGCCACCTACACCGGCGTGTTCGACAAGATCCGCACCCTGTTCTCCGAGACCGGGGACGCCAAGGCGCGCGGCTACCTGCCGGGCCGGTTCAGCTTCAACGTCAAGGGCGGCCGCTGCGAGAACTGCTCCGGCGACGGCACCATCAAGATCGAGATGAACTTCCTGCCCGACGTCTACGTCGCGTGCGAGGTCTGCGGGGGAGCGCGCTACAACCGCGACACCCTGGCCGTGAAGTACAAGGGCAAGAACATCGCCGAGGTGCTCGACATGCCGATCAGCGAGGCGGCCGAGTTCTTCGAGGCGATCTCGAGCATCCACCGCTACCTCAAGACCCTCGAGGAGGTCGGGCTCGGCTACGTGCGGCTCGGCCAGAGCGCGACGACCCTCTCCGGCGGCGAGGCGCAGCGCGTGAAGCTCGCTACCGAGCTGCAGCGCCGCTCCATGGGCCGCAGCATCTACGTGCTCGACGAGCCGACCACCGGTCTGCACTTCGAGGATGTGCGCAAGCTGCTCATGGTGCTCAACGGCCTCGTCGACAAGGGC
>Ga0196960_10000682_pt1 | contig 10723 bp, 5 predicted proteins | sample S3v_5metaG_FD_183187 | JGI IMG/M metagenome (GOLD analysis project Ga0196960, IMG submission 183187) | Soil microbial communities from Anza Borrego desert, Southern California, United States - S3+v_5 | ecosystem: Environmental > Terrestrial > Soil > Desert | place: USA: California | collected... | reverse complement strand
GGGCGCGGGCGGCGGCGACCTGCAGCACGAGCCCGGCCAGGGCGGACGTCACCTGGCCGGCGAGGGCGCCGGTGGCCGGCCGCCGCAGCAGGCGTACCACTCCGGTCACGAGCTGATCCTCCCTGTGCGAACGCCCGGTGCCGCCGGAGCGGCACCGGGCGTCACCCGAACTGGTGGGTGCTGCGGAGCCCGCACCCCGTGGACGCGGGCTCCGCAGCGGCTGTCACCCGGCGGCGGTCACCGAGAACGAGGTGAACCGGATGTCGACCGGGCTGGTCGCGCTCGCCGAGAGGTAGCTGGACAGGCCCACCGCGCCGGCGCCCTGCAGCGCGGCCGTGGTGTCCGTGCCGGTCACCGTCGGGCTGGTCGGCTGGGTCGTCCCGTCCGCCCACACCGTGGCCGACAGGTTCGTCGTCCCGCTGCCGGCGGCCTGCACGTCCACGTGCAGCGCGGTGCCGGCGGTGTAGGTCAGGCCCCTCACGATGACCTCCCTGCCGATCAGCACCGGGCTCGAGGTCCCGGTGAACCGGACCAGCGCCACCCCGACCGAACCGTCGGCCAGCACCCGCAGCTGCGCGGAGTACGAGGTGTTGGCCGCCACCTGACGGGCCACCACGTAGACCGTCGCGCCGCCACCGGTCGGCATCGACGCCAGCGAGAGCGTCGTCTGCACGTCCGCGCTGGCCGCCGACACCGAACCCAGGTAGGACCCGGTGTTGGTGCCCTTGGCCGCCGCGAAGGTCGCGGTGCCCGCGTTCACCGACTGGCGTGCGGCGCCCGCCGAGGAGGTCCAGGCCCCACCGGTGTCCGCCGAGCCCAGACCACCGGTCACCGAGCGACCGAAGGCGTCGGCCGCGAGGACCGTCGCCGCCGGCGGGGTCGGCGCCGTGGGGGCGTTGACCGTCACCGTCTGCTGGGTGCGGGCGGTGGCGCCCTTGTCGTCGGTGACCGTCAGCGCCACGGTGTACGTGCCCGCGGCGGTGTAGGTGTGCGACGCCGTGGCGCCGTTGCCGGTGCTGCCGTCACCGAACTCCCAGGCGTGGGCCGCGACCGTGCCGTCGGCGTCCGTGGAGCCGGCGCCGTCGACCGACACCGTCAGCGCGTCCGTGGTCGCGGTGAAGGCGGCCGTCGGGGCGGTGTTGGCCGGCGTGGTCGGCGGGGTGGTCGGCGGGGTGGGCGCCGTGCCACCGACCGGGACGGCGGTGAAGGAGGTCAGCCGGACAGAGACCGGGCTGGTGGCGCTGCCCGAGAGGTAGCCGGACAGGCCCACCGCGCCGGCGCCCTGCAGCGCGGCCGTGGTGTCCGTGCCGGTCACCGTCGGGGTGGTCGGCTGGGTCGCGCCGTCCGCCCACACCGTGGCCGACAGGTTCGTCGTCCCGCTGCCGGAGGCCTGCACGGCCACCCGCAGGACGGTGCCCGCGGTGTAGGTGAGGCCCGGCACCACGACCTCCCTGCCGATGAGCACCGCGTCGGTGGTGCCGGCGAACCGGACCAGCGACACGCCCACCGAACCGTTGGCCAGCACCCGCACCTGTGCCGAGTACGAGGTGTTGAGCGCGACCTGGCGAGCGGTCACGTAGACGAACGCGCCGCCACCGGTCGGCATCGACGCCAGCGAGAACGCCGTCTGCACGTCCGCGCTGGCCGCCGACACGGTGCCCAGGTAGGACCCGGTGTTGGTGCCCTTGGTCATGGCGAACGTCGCCGTCCCGCCGTTGACCGACTGCCGGGCGGCACCCGCCGAGGACGTCCAGACGCCACCGGTGTCCGCCGAGCCCAGCCCGCCGGTCACCGTCCGGCCGAAGCGGTCGGCCGCCAGCACGGTGGCCACGATGGTGACCTGCTGCTCGGTCGTGGTGGTCGCGCCGTCGTCGTCGGTCACCGTCAGCGTCACGGTGTACGTGCCGTCGGCGGCGTACTCGTGCGACGCGGTGACCCCGGTGCCGGTGCTGCCGTCACCGAAGGTCCAGCGGTAGCCGGTGACCCGGCCGTCGCCGTCGGAGGAGGCCGAGGCGTCGAAGGTGCCCGTGCTGCCGCCGGTCGCGGCCGTGAAGGCAGCGGTCGGCGCGACGTTCGGCGGCGGCGCGACGACCGACACCGACACAGTCCGCTTCGCGGTGGCGCCCTGGTCGTCGGTGACCGTGAGGGTCACCGCGTAGGTGCCGGCTGCGCCGTACGTGTGCGCGGCGGTCCGGCCGGTGCCGGTGGTGCCGTCACCGAAGTCCCAGGCGTAGCCGGTCACCGTGCCGTCGGCGTCGCTGGAGGTGCCGGCGTCGAAGCGGGCGGCCAGGAAGTCCGACGCCGAGGTGAAGGCGGCGGTCGGCGCCTCGTTGCGGGCCCTGCCGGAGGTGGCGACGGCGACGTGGGCGGCCAGCTGCTCGGCGGTCAGCGCGGTCGGGTAGACCGCGACCTCGTCGATCGACCCGGTGAAGGTCCTGCTGCCCGACCACACCGAGTCCGTGCCGAGCCGCCAGTAGCCGTTGAAGGCCTGGGCCCTCGTGGCGTCGGTGCGCGAGGCCACCCGCTTGCCGTCCACGTAGAGGACCAGGCCGGTCTTGTCCAGCGTGGCCGCGACCTGGTGCCACTGGCCGTCGTTGTACGAGTCGGTGCTGGTGACGATCTTCGTGGCGCCGTCGTAGATGCCGAAGTTCAGCCGGCCGGCGGCGTCCATGAAGACCATCCGGTCGTAGCTGGTGCTGTTCCCGGTCGTCGAGTTGCCGAAGCCGAGGATCCGGCCGCCGGCCGCCGAGGTCGTCTTGATCCACGCCTCGACGGTGAACGTCTGCGGACCGGGCACCGGCGTACGGGTGGACACGAAGGAGAACGAGCTGTTCTGGAAGCCGTACGCGGTGTTGCGGTCACCGGTCAGGGCACCCTCGGCACCCTGGATGACCGTGCTGCCCGCGGTCATGTCGGTGACGCCCTCGAGGTCGTAGGCGGTCGTGCCGGAGGTCTCCCCCAGCGACCAGAGGTCGGTCGCACCGTCGGCGCGGATCGCGTCGGCGTAGGGCCGGGCCGTACCGGCGGTGACCACGTTCGCGGTGACCGACGCCGAGCGGGCGACGTTGCCCATCGGGTCGGTCGCCGTCACCCGGTAGGAGTGCGTGCCGGCGGACAGGCCGGTGTCGCCGACGGCCAGGGTCGGCCGGTTCCACCAGGTCGAGGCCTGCGTGGTGGTGGCGAACGGCGTGGTCTGACCGTCGCGGTACACGCGGTAGGTCAGGTTCTCGTTGTCCTGGTCGGCGGTCGCCGTCCAGGAGACGCGCACCGTGCCGTCGCCGATGACGGTGGCCGAGGGGGCCATCAGGGCGGCGTCCGGACCGATCTTGTTCGGCGCGGTCGCGGGCGTCGTGAACCGGACCAGGCCCTGCTGGGTCGCGCCGTTCACCCGCGGGAACTCACCGCCGTAGACGACGTACTGCCCGTTCCCGGCGACCGACCAGCCGGCCTGGTACTGGCCGGTGTAGGTGCCGGTGGCGAAGGTCGGGAACCAGTTCTGCAGGGCGGGGGACGGCTTGCCGGCGAAGTTGGCGTTCGCGATCGTCGCGGTGCCGTTGACCCCCGCGGCCGCCGTGCTCAGCGCCGTGGCGAACTTGAACACCTGCGGGTTCTGCTCGGGGTACCCGCCGATGTTCGAGCACTGGTGCGCGTGGCTGGCCAGGTACAGCGCCCCGCCGGTCGGGTAGCTGGAGTAGGTGTCGCCGCGGCAGGTGCTGGCCCAGACCAGGGCGCCACCGTCCGCCTTGGCCGCGAAGGCGCTCTCCATGTTGCCGGGGCCGAAGTAGTCGTAGGCGGTCCCGTAGACCGTGTCGCCCTCCGACGTCAGGCTGTAGACCGCGGAGTTGACGCCCTGGTTGGTGATCAGCTGGTTGACGGCGAAGGTCCGCGTCGCCCCGGTCACCGGGTCGAGAGCACCGATCCCGGTGGCCTTCTGCCCGTTGAGGGAGTCGAAGCGTCCGCCGGCGACGACCTGCGAGCCGCCGCCGGTGAGGAGCAGCGCCAGGACCTCGGTGCTGGTCTGCTGGTTGCGCGGGTCGTTGTTGGGCAGCCGGTTGCCGGCCGTCGAGCCGACGCCGGGCACCGGGGCCCAGGGCAGCAGCGCGCCCTTGGCCGACACCGCGGCCAGGCTGGTGCGGCTGGTCGTGCCGACCGCGCTGATGCTGCCGCCGAGGTAGACCGTGTCGTTGGTCGCGGCGAGCGCCCGGACCTGGCCGGAGACGCTGGGCGCGAAGTCGGTGATGAGCTGGCCGGTGGCGGTGGAGTACGCCGCCACGCGCCTGCGGGTCTGGCCGTTGGCCGTGGTGAAGTCACCGGCGACGTAGACCCGGCTGCCGTCCGGCGAGGCGGCCAGCGCCAGCGCCTGGGCGTTGAGGTTCGGCGCGAAGGAGGTGATCAGCGCGCCGGTGCGGATGTCGTACGCGAGCATGTTGTTGCGGACGGTCTCCTGCGTGCCGGCGGCGGCGCCGGCCGGGCGGGCAGTCGTGAACTTGCCCGCGACGTAGACGGTGTTGCCCACCACGACCTGCGCCCACGCCACACCGTTGATCTGCACGGTGGGCAGCGCGTCAGCGGTCACCGTCGTCGGGGTCGCGCTGTTGGCTGGGTCCAGCGGAGCGGAGTCCGCTCGGGCGACCGGTGCGATCGCCCCCAGCACGCCGATCGCCAGTGTCAGGCCCACCGTCCCTGCGGTGACCCGTGCGGCGGTCGTCGCCGTCCTTGCCCTCATGCTCGTGTCCTGTCGTCGTCCCCCCTGGCACCCCGTTGGCACCAGCGCAGTCGATGAACACTAAGCGTGACGATCGAGCTCTCACCAGGGTGAAGCAGTCACCCGATCCGGTACGAAACCGCTGGTCGACGACGACCGTCACCCGGTCGGAGTAACCGACTGTGACCCGCGAGGGTCACGGGACGGCGAGCACCGCCGCCGCCAGCTGGTCGCCGATCCGCTCGGCGTACTCAGCGGTCATGTGCAGGCCGTCGGCGAAGACAGGGGTGTTGCCGACGACCGCCGGGCACCGGCCGTCGACGCAGAACCAGCGCTCCGGGTCGACGTGGGTCGCGCCCGTGTCCGCGGCGACCTGCTGCTCGATCGCACGCTGCTCGGTGAACCGTCGCGGCACCGACTGCACGCAGTCGGTGGGTGCGCTGAGCGTCGTGGCGCAGGTCTGCAGGTTGGCACCCGCCGGCGGGGCGGTCAGCAGCACGACCCGGGCGCCGGACTGCTGCGCCTCCCGGACGACGGTGGTCAGACCCAGCCGCCACACGGTCGCCTTGTCGGCGGTGGCGTCGGCGAGCTCGGTGTCGTACGTGTCGCTCAGCACCACGAGCTCGGGCCTGGTCTCGGCGATGTACTGCAGCGCCCAGTCCCGGTGGTCGGCGCACGCCTGGAACGGCGCCTTCTTGTACAGGGTCAGCGCGTCGATGTTGGGGCACTGCCCCATCGTCAGCGTCTGCACCGACCACCCCTGGGGCAGCAGCGTCGACGTCAGTCCCGGCAGGTACGCACCGGCGATGGAGTCGCCCAGGACGACGGCGCGGTGCGCAGCATCGGCCTCGCCGAACGAGCAGGAGGACACGTTCCAGGCGCCGACGTCGAAGCACCCGTCGCTCCACTGCTGCTCGAGGTAACCGGGGAGCTGGTCCAGCGCGGGGACGGTGTCCTCCGGCCAGGACATCGCCTGGGTCGAGAGCTGGATCTGCTGGGTGAGGGGGTCACTCGCGACGCCGCTGGTGACGCCGTCCTCGGCCTGCGCCCGCAGCGCGGCGTCGACCGCGGCGACCGCCTGGGGGTCCAGCCGCCCCGGCGGGAAGGCAAGGGTGAGTCCGGACCCCACCACCACGACCAGAGCGGCGGCAACGCCGGCGACCAGCCGGCCACGGCGGAACACGACTGCGGCGCGCGGGTCGCGCGCCCGGGTGCGCCCGCCGGGCAGCAGCCACCGCGAGTGCATCACCGGCTGCTCGACAGCGTGGTAGGAGACCGTCGCCAGCAGCAGGGACACGCCCAGTGCGACCGACCAGCAGGTGATCGAACCGGGCTCGAAGACCGTCAGGCAGAGGACGACGACCGGCCAGTGCCACAGGTAGAGCGAGTAGCTGATGCGCCCGAGGAACCGGGCCGGCGGGCTGCCCAGCACCCAGCGGGTCCCCGGTCCGCCCCGCTGCCCGCCGAAGGCGACGAGCAGCCCGGTGGAGGCCACCGGCAGCAGCGCGAGCGTGCCGGGGAACGGATCGGTGGAGCTGATGACGAACGCGGACAGCACCACCCCGGCCAGCCCGAGCCAGGCGAGCACGACCCGCAGGCGGGCGGGCAACCGCAGCAGCCGGTCGGCCGCGACCGCGATGAGCGCACCGACACCCAGCTCCCAGGCCCGGGTGAACGTGGAGAAGTAGGCGGTGGCCGGCGAGGTGGCGGTGGCGTGCACCGACCACGCGAAGGACGCCAGGGTCACCAGGGCCATGGCCGCCACGAGCAGCGTCGTCCGCCCGTTCCGACGGCCGAGCGGCACGGCGAAGACCAGCAGGATCAGCGCCGGCCAGACCAGGTAGAACTGCTCCTCCACGGCCAGGGACCAGAAGTGCTGCACCGGTGACGGCGCGGCGCTCTGCTGGAAGTAGTCGGTGCCGAGCTGCGCGAAGTGCACGTTGGCGCCGAAGAACAAGGCCCACAGCTCGTCGGTCACCGTCTGCCGGAACCGGCCGTCCAGGAACAGCAGCCAGCTGGCCAGCGCGGTGACCGCGAGCGTGGCGACGGCGGCCGGCATCAGCCGTCGGGCCCGGCGCACGTAGAACGCGCGGAAGGAGATCCGGCCGGTCCGGGCCCGCTCGCGCACGAGCAGGCCGGTGATCAGGAACCCGGAGATGACGAAGAAGACGTCGACGCCGATGAAGCCGCCGGACGGCCAGCCGAAGACGTGGTCCAGGAGCACCAGGCCCACGGCGATCGCGCGCAGGCCCTCGATGTCGGCCCGGAAGTGGCCCGGTCGGCTGGGTCGCGGCCGGTCGCCCGGGGCGTCCTGTCGCTGGCCGGAGCGTTCCGCCGTCGTCGTCACTGTCGTCATCCCCGCGTTCAGCGCCCCGCCGTCCTCGGCGTGGGCGTCGGTCCTCCCGCCACCGACGGCGGGCGTCGCCGTCCGTGGACCCTGGTGAGTCCACCAGCCAGGACGGCCGGCCGGACGTCGTGCCGGGGCGCGCTCACCCGCCCGGGTGAGCGCGCGCCGGATCAGCGGCCGCGCTGCAGCAGCTGGTGGCGGGTCATCCGCGCGACCAGGTGCGCGGCGGTGTCCTGCGGGCTGACGTAGCAGCGCGGCAGGGTGAACCGGTCGCCCGGGTGGTAGTCGCCGATGACGCAGGCGTTGTCGTAACCGGCCGCCGCCACCGCGTCGGCCGCGGCCTCGTCGTAGGCGCCGTACGGGTAGCAGAAGCCGGTCACCTCGTGCTGCAGGACCTCCTGCAACACGCGCCGGCTGCCCGAGACCTCCTCGGCCAGCACGGCGGGGTCCGCCCCGGCGAGCCGGGTGTGGGTCATGGTGTGGCTGCCCACCTCGTGCCCGGCGGCGTCGACCGCCCTCACCTGGTCGGCGGTCATGATCGGCAGCTGCGGACCGGTGTCCCAGCGGTTGGCCCCGCCCAGCTCGCCGGCGACGACGTAGAGGGTGCCGGTCATGCCGTGCCGGTCCAGCACCGGCATCGCGTGCTCCAGGAAGTCGGTGTACCCGTCGTCGAAGGTGAGCGCGACCAGCCGGCCGGCATCCCCCTGCTCCTGCGCGCGGAGCAGCTCCGACAACCCGACACCGCGCAGCCCCAGCCGGCGCAGCAACCGCAGGTGCCGGTCCAGCCGGTCGGGGTGCACCCTCAGCCGGTGCGGATCGGGGGCGGTCGAGGCGCTGATCGAGTGGTACATCAGCACCGGCCGGACGCGCACCGGCGTCCGGGTGGCGGTCGTCGGCCGGCTCATCGGGCACCTCGCGCGGTCGCGACGGGCAGTTCGGTCGGCCGACGCGGTCCGGGGACCACGGGCGCACCCGGCCGCTCCCCGGCCAACGCGTCGAGGACCGCGGTCAGCCGCTCGGTGTACAGCGCCGGCGCGTGCCGGCGACGGGCCTCGGCGGCGTCGTCCACGGCGGCCTGCCGGAAGGTGTCCCAGCCGGCCACGACGCGCTGGACGGCGTCGGCCCACAGCGCGGCGTCCCCGGGGACGACGGCCTGCGCGCTGACGTATCCCGCGGCGGCCTCGCGGAGCCCGCTGCTGTCGCTGACCACCAGCGGCCGGCCGGCGAGCACCGCCTCGACCGCCGTGAGCCCGAAGGACTCCTCCATCACCGACGGCACGAGCACGACGTCGCTGGCGGCCAGGACCGGCCACACCGGCGACCGGAAGCCCGAGAACTCGACCCGGTCGGTGAGGCCGGCGTCGGCCACCGTGGCGCGCAGCTCGGCCTCGAACCACTCGTAGCCCTCGAACACCGAGCCGAGCAGCTGGAGTCGCGCGTCCACCCCGCGGGCCAGCAGCTCCTGCAGGGTGGCCACCGCGACCTGCGGCCCCTTGCGGGGGGACAGCCGGCCGACGAAGAGCAGCCGCACGGGGCCGTCCAGGTCCGTCCGGGGCGGCGTGGTCGAGGCGGGCCCGGGCACGGCGTTGTAGACGACGGTCGCCCTCCGGCGCAGCCAGGGCGCCGTCTCGGCGAGCACGTCCAGGCAGAACCGGCTGTTGGCGATGACGCGGTCGGCCAGCGCCGGGCAGATCGCCATGCCGATGCGGAGCAGCTGCGGCGCGGACTGCTCGGCCTCGTGCACGTGGCAGACCGAGCGCCGGCCGGCCAGCCGGGCGAGCAGCGGCCACGAGGGCAGCGTGAGGGTGTTCACGTACACGCCGGCCTCCCCCGCGCTGCGCAGCAGGCGCAGCGCCGGTACCGCCCCGAACACCGCGTCGGCGAGCAGCCGCAACGCGCCCCGGGGCCGCAGCGCCGCGTTGCGCAGCACCGGCATCCGGCACTGCACGACCCGCAGCCCGCGACCCTCGAGCTCGGCCACCAGCGGCCCCGGACCCGGGAGCGCCACCGTGACGTCGAACCGGCCGGCCAGCGCCGCGGCGGACTCCGCGAGCACCCGGTCGGCGCCGTAGAGCTCCGCTCCGGGGTGGACCACCAGCACGCGCGGGCGGGCTCCCGGTGGGGTCACGACGCTGCGCCGGTGAAGACCAGGAACGGAGCGCCGGCCTGGTACCCGACCGAGAGGGTGATCTCGTCGCGGTCGGCCTCGGCGATGCTGAAGACGTAGACGCCCTCGGCCGTCCCGCCTGCCTCGACGGTCCCGCTGAACGGAAGAGCCGAGGCGTCGCCGAGCGGCGAGGCCGGGACGAGCTCGGGGCCGTACGCGAGGTCGACGGCGACGCCGCCGAGCGCCACCGGCGCATCGGTGCCGTTGACGATCCGCACGGTGGCCCGCAGCGCAGGCCCGCTCACGTTGCCCGGCCCGACGGCGCTGCCGTCGATGGCGTCCAGCGCGACCACCTCGGCGGTGATCCCGTTGCCCACCGCGGCGGGCTGGTCGAGGGCGACCGGGCTGAGGCTCGGCGGCCCCTCGTTCGCGTCGGCGGTGGGCCCGGTCGGCTCCGGGGTCTCCGCGGCGGGGACCACGGTCTCCGGTGCCGCCGAGGTCGGTGCCGCTGACGTCGGTGCCGCGGACGTCGGTGCCCCGGACGTCGGTGCCGCGGACGTCGGTGCCCCGGACGTGGCGGATGCCGACGGGGAGGAGGCGGCGGCGTCACCGGCAGCGTCGTCGGAGCTGCCGGTCGTCAGCAGGAGCGTGACCACCGCGGCCGCCACGAGGAGCAGGACGGCGCCGACCGCCAGTCGGCGTCGTGACGACCGGCCTGCCACGGTCTGGGATCGGACGTTCATCGCGGCAACCTGCCCATCTCACGGAACCACTTGACGGACGCGAGGGCCAGGAAGGCCGTCATCGCGACGAAGAGCGCGGTGTAGACCGACAGGAACACCGTCGGCGCACCGAAGAGCACGAACACGCAGCACAGCAGCCCGTAGTCGGTGGGCAGGACGAGCAGCGACCGGAGGACGCTCGGCCGCACACCACGCTGCTGCGACCGGATGGCCACGCCGTGCTGGGCCCGCAGCGCGTCGTTGAGCATGGTGCCGAAGAACAGCACCGAGTCCACGACGCAGTAGCCGATCGGCACCAGCAGCCAGGCCGGGTCCAGGTCGGCGAACCGGTAGAGCCCGATGAGCACGGCGAGGTGCACCGAGCAGGACTTGACCGCGTCGACCATGTGGTCCAGCCACTCCCCGGCCGGCGAGCCGCCGCCGCGCAGCCGCGCGACCTGGCCGTCGGCCGAGTCCAGGGCATAGCCGATGACCAGGCACGCGGCCACCGCTGCGCCCATCGGCCACGACGGCGGCACGAGCGCGAGCAGCGCGATGCCGGCCGCCGAGAACACGGCGCTGATCGCGGTGACCGCGTTGGGCGTGAGCCCGAGGTGGAAGGCGACGGCCGCCAGGAACCGGCCCATCTTCCGGTTGACGAAGCGGGAGTAGGCAGGTGCGCCGAGCGCGCCCTTCTGTGCCCCGCCCAGCCGGGCCAGGGTCTGCCGGAACGTCTCCGCGGTCGGCTGCCCCGACGGAGTCGCGTGGTCGAGGACGGCGCTCACGACTGCGCCCGGGCCGGCGGGACGTCGGAGGCGACCGGCTCGGCGGCGCCCACGCGC